>Ga0302293_10000013_pt1 | contig 120132 bp, 86 predicted proteins | sample III_Fen_N2_2_FD_198758 | JGI IMG/M metagenome (GOLD analysis project Ga0302293, IMG submission 198758) | Peat permafrost microbial communities from Stordalen Mire near Abisko, Sweden - III_Fen_N2_2 | ecosystem: Environmental > Terrestrial > Soil > Wetlands > Permafrost | place: Sweden: Abisko...
ACGAAGTTCCCAGATTGGTCATATCAGTTCCATTGGTGTTTTTCAACGGATTGCGCATTAAGGTCACATTCATGATACCGGCAGATTGCAGGTTTCTATGTCCTGAACGAATCACTGTAAACTTAGTGCCTGCAGACAATCCTGTGATATAATTGCCAACTTTATCCATTAAACGGAAGGTGTTTCCAGCCACATTTACTACCCATGCTTTCGGTCGAATACCATTTGCATCAGCTGTACCGTATACTATTTCGTCACCATCGATCAAGAAATCTTTCGACATGTATGAAGCTGGAAGGTTTTGCATAGCATAACCTCCACCACTAGCTGTTAAGGTTCCATCAATTCCCAAATTAAGGGAAGCTTGTGCCATTCCTTTGTAATACCAGTGTGCCGGATAATTAAAGGTATAGTACTTGTCGCTAAACTCATCTACCGTTTCGGTTACCAGCACTTCACCTGTCATAGCATCCCAAGCTAGATTTCGTGTGTGAACTTCTGCTCCATCTTCATAAGCTACCGTTTCTTTTAATAAACCGAACGTATTGATCACTTTGGTTGTTGAAACGGATCTGAACTTATCTTCCGAAGTTGATAAATCAGGCAAAGGAACCGGCACAATTCCCGGTATAATACCTACAAGGAAGGTGGCCAAATTGGCATTTATTCCAGGAATAACTGTTTTACTTTCATTCATACGGAAATCATGAACAATGTCATATTCTACACCGATGGTTTCCATTTTGATGTCGCCATTCGGGTAGATCACTTTCACTTTATTGTCGAGCGTTCCTTTGTTACGCTCTGTATTGGCCGGTCCGGCAGAAGTGTATTTATCGTAATGATACTCAACACCCGAAATCGGTGATGTTTGACCTTGAGCATATACCCATTGTGCTTTCTGCTTACCATTCATATCATTGAGATGAATCACATAACCTTGCGAGGCCGTGAAGTGCTTCTTCACATTGAGTTTTAAGAGATTCGCTAATAACTGTTTTTTGTCTTCTTTGGCTTCTAAGATAGTTTGATCAACAATGGTCGGGTAATCTTTGGAGGTATAAAACTCGGTTATTACACTCCCTGTTCGGTGTAGGTCTTTCACCTTCATTCCTGCACTTGGAGCTTGTCCAGATACTATATTTGCCACCCGAACACGCGAGTAAGTAACTTGCGGATTAGGAAAGAATGATTCACCGAACGGCTCCTCCACATAATTTTCTTCATCCGGTGCCAATAAATGTTTCGTAGTTGCAACGACTGGCTGCACAAATGGATTTTCTTTGTTCCCTACAGGTTCGTAAGTGGCAACACCGCTAGAGGCAGTTTCATCATCTTTCGCAGTGTAATTATATTGCTGACCATAGCTCATCGTTTGATAATCAGCTTGACCAGTATTCATTTCCTGCCAGACATCAGTCATTGTCACTTGCCTAACACGTGTACCACCTCCAAATTTTCTATTAGTCGGTTCATTCAATCGAATCCATGACTTGTCTTTGATGAAACGACGGCCAATGAACTTATTTTCCAAGGTTACATTAGGACCGGTGAAAATCTCCTTGATATTACTCATCACATTTCCAGAGAGCAATTCGCTTACAATAGCTTCAATATCTTCGGTATCGCCATTGGGTTGGTTGCTGTAAACATGCTGACTAAGGTATTTTCGTCCGAAATGCCATGTTGCTTTTGAAATAGGATTCACCTGTTTTGTTCCATTAACACCACCTTCTCTATCCACCGTTTTAATAGGTACACTTAAATAACGTTTACCATTCAGATTAAAAACTTTGGCAGTACGCTCAGTATCCCATTCTGCATAGCCGGTTACGTAGTCAAATTTTGCATCATTCAAAGAACTAACCGTTGTCGCATCTCCACCCGCCATTGTCATATTCATAAAAAAGCGGAAATGGATAAGGCTGTTTTTGAGATTACTCAAAAACAATTTTTGCACAGCCGCATTATCCGTTGAGGCAGCTATAGAGGAAGGAACCTCAACATACAAATAATGATTGGGCAGGTTTTCCATATTATCGGAGAATAACACGTCCGATTTGCTCGTCTCATCAATTGAACCCGGTTGATCAACTCTTCCAGCTCCAATAACTTTATACATGCGCAACGCATGCCGGTCTTGCACAGATGCATAATCATCCGATTCGTAAGTAACACCAATATTTCCACCTGAAGGCAAATAGATCTTCTTCAAACACCAAACGGAAGATCGTGCATTTTGAGTAGTCTCATTTTGATCCGTAAACGGATATTCGGCAGCTGTAACCGGATCAGTATTATTGCAAGCACTCGCATTCGGCTTGTAATTACCCCATGAATCGTATCCTTTGATATTGTAATTCGGGTTATCGGTTGTATTTGTAACCAAAGATCCGATAGCCGTATTGAACTCATCAAGACCACCATTAAACTCATTGTAGTTGAATTTATACCCCGTGTATTTTCCCATTTTGGAATCACGGTAGGTAAAGTAAATTTTCTTTAAGGTCAGTTTACCTCCTTTGTTTGAAAGTTCAGATGCGGTTAATGACTGACTGTCATTGTTGTTCGGAACATCTTGACAAAGTGAGTAGCTGTAAACAAAATTGACAGTTTTAATCGGTAAAGCATTCGCAGGATTAGCTTCATATTCAGCTCTTGAATACAACCTAATTTTATCCAATTTGTATGAATGCTGTGCATCAGCCAAACCGCCATTCTCACCTAAAACACCTTTGGCATCTTTTCTTGGAGACAAATCAAAAATGGCGATGTGGGTTTTTGTTTCAATCTGTTTTACATAGAGCTGTTCTTTCTCACCGTATACATAATTACCTTGATCGTCTTTGGTATCTGTATTCAATCCTTGATTATAAGTAGCCTTGTTTTGTTCATAAGGAACTCGCCAGCGATACGTTGAAGTACCAGTATCGTCTTTTAGTTTATTGGTGTACGTAAACTTGGTATAACTACCAAAATCATCAACTGTCGGGCCATCATTTTTCTTATCGTAATAATCAGTTGAAAGTACCGATGTTAACAAATAAGTGTGTGCATAAGCAGGCGTAGTCGTTCGGTTAAAGGTTTCATCATGAATGTTATTATCCGCGCTATTGTCAACGTCAGGTTGGTAACCTACTAGTCCGGTGCTACAGTTACCATTCCCGTTGTCTCCGTAAACCGAAAAGGAGGCTTCACGCTTAGTGGTATTATAGGCCGGCAAACCATAGATGTAACGCGCACCGTCATTTCGAATTATTTGGACTTCTGCCGTATGATGAGATTTAGCTCCAGAAGGTAATTGGTATTCGGGTGTTGCACTTGATCGCTTCACACATGGTCCGTAACCTACACCGCTCAACACTTCTGCTACCGTTACATTGCGAACAGATTGATTGCGTGCCTGACGTTGTGTACGTTTGGTAGCAGCTCCTACACCTAGTATGTATTCGTTTCCTTCACCGTTGTATTTGTATTTCAATTCATTGATAGCACGGCGGTGAAATTTGTTACCGATATAAGATACACGCGTGGGCTGATAGCGACCAACCTGATCAAACAATTGGAAGTCTTCGTCTGTACTTAAATCACCCACGTTTTTGAAATGTACTTTTTCGTAGCGGGGATTATAATTGTAATTTTCAATCAAGTATTGCAAAATGTAGTTATCCTCGCTCCATTTTCCCGATTGACTTTCGGTAACGGAAGCTTCAAAGTCGGCTCCACCGTGCGCTGCATTTCCTACTCCAAATTCCAATCCAAGTGTTCCGGCAACGGAGGCATCTTGCACATGTGCATCAAATACGTATCCTACCTGATTGCGGTATGGACGATACATTCCGGAAACCCCTTGTCCTTGAACCGAATAAACATCGTAGGTATAGTTGGTCAACGGAAGATTCGTAGAATTGACCGAAAAGTTACCGTCTTTTTCGCGATTGAAATCCAAAATACCAGTCGTACCTGCTTGTTCGGTATTTTGATAACCGTAAGCTCGTGAGTGTTTCTCACGTTCTCCAGCCTCAACAGATTGAATGGTTCCGTAAGCAGTAATTTGACCTTGGGCTTCACCACCAAAAAACTCGGAACCAAGTGCAGCATTGACCGTGAAACTCTCTGTGTTCATGGCTACACGTTTATTGGGTGTATATAGGTTATCCGTGAAACCGATGGAGGAACCTACAGAACCAGAAGAATATTTTATATGTTCACCAGCTTTATTTTTATAACTTGACTTATTAACAGATTGTTTTGACATACCAAGAGTCATCGTACTCAATCCTTGTCGAGAATTCATAGAAACGCCAACAGTACCTGTGATTTTTGTATACTTATTATTCGCATCTTCCAATCGACCATGTAATGAAAATGACGGTGAAAGACTTAATCCATCAGGTCCTGATTCGGCATTAAAACCGACAGATGCATATTTACCTAAGTCCATTTGAATACCAACACTTGGCTTCATAGAAAACCCAGAATAATTATTATAAATCGCTGACACACCATAAGAAACCGTTGTAGATCCGGACACATCATTTAACAAATCTTCAACTGGCGTTCCAAATGCATTTGGTGTCAACTTAAAACTAGCGCCCACCGTAACATTGGGTTTCATGTGGTTTTCGTAAACCATTTCGTCGCCGTTAAAATCATCCGGTAACCCGCGCACATTGCGATTTACTTGTCCAACTGACAAGTTCCATCCCAAACCGACCCAGCTGGCCTCGTCATCCATTCCTGTTCCGGATGAATACGCAATGTTTAAAGGATAACCTCCAACATCCATCAACGGGATATTGTAATTCATATCACCGCTCGAAAGGTCAACCATATCAGAGGTGCCGATTGGGGTAAACGAACCGAATTCAGGCTGTGCCGGACCGCCCGTTAAAGCCAATGCACGCATCGGGGCAACTATTTCGGCAAGGATATTCAAGATAAGGAAAACACTTATCGCTTTGAACGCTCGACTTTGTTGAATACGTTGAATCATAATCGTGTTATTAAACTTCTTTACTTAATTTATCGTAAATCGTATCAGACCTGCACCAAATAGTCGGTCGTAATAAATAATCTTTGTTTTTTGGGCTTCATTGATTTCGTTGAAATAAAAAAACGCACGCAATTGGCCCATTTCCGCTATACTTTTTTCATACTGAACACCCGAAGGAGTGATTGATTTCCCGCCTTGTTCCAACGTGAGATCATCGGCCAAAGTCCCAACCAAATACTGGGTAGCCGCCTCTTGGTCCATGGTGATCTGCGATGCTTCAAAAATGGATTTATGCGCCTCGGAATTTTTGAACGTAGCAATCAATACCACTTCCTTACTCAGTTCCTTCTTATCAGACTCAGCAACTAACTCACCCTTGCGTTCCAGAAATTCCAATGCACTCATCAACCTAAATGAATATGTTATTCCATTTAAGGTTTTCGAATTGCTTTCATGTAAATTTGTTTCAATGTTTTCCGAATCTTTCATCGAAATGAACCCATTGTTTGAGGTACCGTTCGATTGAACCGTTCCACCTTTAGGGGTTGTGCCATTGCAAGCTGCAAGTAACGCCAAAACGGTGATTAAGATGGGAAGTTTAAGCGGTTGCATTAGTTGGAGTATTTCTTATTAATGTACTTGATCAACTCTTTTGTTACGTCTTGTTGCTGGTCAACATACATGACATTTCCCTGTCCGTTAGAACCCAAAATAAACCCGTAATGCTGTTCTTTTCCAAAAGCTTTGATGTATTCATTCAAACGCTTGTAAACTTCAGCCGTGTACTGTTGCGAAATCGCGCTGAATTTTTCGTCAAACGCCATTTTCTTAACCGTAAAATCTTTCTTTAAAGCATCAATTTTAGCAGGATCTGTTGCTGCACTTAATTCGGTACCAATCGCATCCAATTCTTTTTGTTCCGCGCCAATTTCAGTTTCTAATCGTTTGTCGTAATCTTTCTTCATCTGAAATTCTTCAAAGACCATAAAGCTGTCCATGAAAACAGTTGTACGTTGCTTCTGATCGCTGTCCGTTTTCAACCATAGAAATAAAGACAAACCCGCAGAGGCAAGTGCCAAAATCAATGTTATATAAGTCAGTTTTTTCATTATTTCACAAATCGTAAGTAGAATTTTTCTCCTTTTTCATTGGTTACTTCCAAGATATAAGCACCTGCTAATATGCTATTCACATCCAATGAATATCTGTTATCTCCGTATTCTCTGTTTACAGCTCCTACGGTTTGTGTCAAAACTTGTGTCGAAGTGCTAAGCACAACCGTATTGTTTTTATCATATACTTTATAACTCAAACTGGCAGTGCTTGCATATTCTTCGTCATAGAAGAAATAGAACTTGTTGAGGTACACTTTGTATTTCGTTCCAGTTAACTGACGTTCCAACTTGGCGTAAATGTTTGGTATACTACAAGGTATGTTGGTTGATAAATCGGTAAAGCCTCTATAAAGTTTGTGATGTGTGCCAGGATAAGCGGTAACATTAGTTGCGGCTGCAATGCTAATTGGCCCATAAATGACCGAGCCCAAACTTCCATCGGGTAATATTCTATATAATGATTCTGTATTCGTTGCTGCATTATAGATAAACCGGAACTTATCATTAGGAGAAAAATTCATAATCGGAGTACCGTCTTGCTTAGTAATCAGATACGTGGAGGATGGTCCAACATAAGTCTTCGCAAATCTAACACCAGAAATTGTTGGAGTTACTGGAACCGCCACTGACAAAGGATTGGACCATGTCACAGAATGTGACACCGAATTGTTTTGCCAAAATGGTGGTAGCTTTAACTTAAAATCGATGTAATTAGATCCACTCACTATTTTATTGGTTGAAGTTGAATTTCCAAACTGCTGAGCCGGAGAATTACTCACTTTCAACAATGATCTATCCACATCGGAATACGATGTTTCATTGTGGTAATCCCACGAAAGTTTACTATCAACATAAACAATATCAATGATTGTTTGATTTCCACCAACCGACAACGTATAAGTCGTTGTGACCGTATACGTTCCAGGAACCAAATTAGAAAAACTATAACTGGTTGATGTAGATCCAGCGTCCAATGTTTGAAGCACATTTGAAGCATTCTTTAATGTCACATTAAAGTTGGACATTGTGTATGCTGGAGTACTTATCGGAAGTAATGTTACTGATACTTTTCCAAACGATCCCAAACAACTACCCAACTCAGTTGTGATCTTGCGCTTCAGTTGTTTTTTCTTTAATCCGAATGGCTTAAAAATCGTTTGCATTCCCCACTTGGTCATTGCCATACCCGTTTTATAAGTAAACGTCGTTGGCAAAGTGCTTGTTCCTCTCAAAACGCCATCTACCCAGAACTCAAGTGAACCATCATTCTTCAGCAACTTCACCTCATAAGAATCTTTCACTACATAAGCAGTTGTACCTACTACTCCTGCCTGAATCAAATAAATCGATCCGGCATTAATATTAAACCCATATTGAATATTGGTGGCTGCAGTTAAACTCGAGCTGGTGTTCATCAATCCGAAATAAGATTGGTTAGTGGTATTCATCGGGTAGTATACTAATTCGGCCCAACTGTCTTCCTCACTTAAATAGTTGTCAGTAATAATCGTTGATGAATTCTGTGCACAGGTAAATGTATTATCAAAACGACTGGTACCTGTATTTGATTCAGCAGAAAGCGGATTTAACGCTAATGTATTATTGTAAATACGCTTTCCTTTAGAGTCATAAACACCTACAAAATAATTCCCCGCAGGTAAATCATTATGAGTAAATGATGTTGCAGACACATTCCCTTGAAAAAATTTAGCACTGTCAAGTACTCCACCAAATAGACTGTCTTTCATTGTCCGGTAATAAGTGGAATAAACCGGTAGTTCTTTCTGTGAAACCATATAATGATAAGGTGCAGTAATACCAATACCAGAAATAGGATTGATTCTACTAACTATCTGACCAACCTGAGTAGTAGAATTATAGGTGTATGAGACAGGAAAATTGGCAGACGGATATCCAAAAGATGTTGCTATTTCTAATGCCTCATCTCCTATCTCCTTCGCCAATACTGTTACTTTTAAATTGCCCGTTATATTAATGATGCCGCCAGTTGGGATAATATTCGTAGTTGAGTTATTCAATTGGATATAGGTTGCACTACCACTTCTCACCAAACGCACTCTATCAGCTGAAGTGGCACCAGGTATCGTATAGGTGGAATAAACGGAGGCTCCTGTCTTTTTATACTTCACATTAATTTTATCGGTAACGGTTGTACCGCTTACCGTTGTGATAAATTCGATGTACGAAATATTGTCGCTAGGACTAAAAGTAGAAGGATTTGCCAAAGGCTCTAATACCCAATAAATACGACTATCATTATTTGTGGTAGCATATTTTTTCTTCATTTCCATCCAGCAATCGGCTGTTGTTGATGACATTACGTTGAAGGATTGGGCATAACTATATGTTTGACCGCTTGTTTTTATGAAACGCTTGGTAGAAGACTGTGTCAAAGCTTCTTGCATATCATAAGATTGTTCCCATTCTGCTCGATAACCGACCCAAATAAAATCTGAAATTGTAAGTGGAGTAGATCTGCCACTAACAATAACAGAAGCATTTCCAGTAAACTGATAAATTCCAGGGGGTAAATTCGATATCGTACCATAAGGCGTGCTTGTTCCGCTGTGGGTATAAACATTCGTTCCACTTACCACATCTTTCAAATTCAGCGTAGTAACAAACGTTGATCCTGGAACCCATCCAGTGGAAATTTCGACTGAATAATTCACAGTTCCATTATAAGATGCACCGGTAGTGGAATTATGGTAAATCTTAGAAACGACAGAGGCGGTTTGGGCCTGAACAGAAAAATCAGCTTGGAAAACAATCACTAGTAGCACTAGCGATCGAAGCAATACAATAACATGTTTCATGATTTAGAAGCTTATAAATGCAGGTATCAAAATTTCCTCTTTCATTTCACCCATTATACTCGAACGTATAAAAACGAAGACTTGATTGGTAGGTAAATCTATTAAGTCAATCGAAAAAGTCCCTTCGACTGAATTCACCGAAAATGCAGAAAGTGTTGTGTTTTCTTCGTGCTGAAAATCTTTGACCCCACTATAAATTACCGTTTCCAACGAATCGTTTGAACGCAATTCTACCAACACAACCATAGAATCGGTAAACTGTGCATCTCCGTTAATGGAATAATGGTAGTTTCCATTAGATAAAGTATCTATACAATCAACATGAATACTGAAATTCTGGCTATATCCAATAGAACAGAAAAGGGGGGCGAATAGCAATAATGATTTCATTGATGGTGATTTGGTCTAAAATAATTTAGGTAATTATATTTGAAGACAATATTACAACTGTTTTTTATTATTTCAAAATATTTTTAAAAAAAATTCTGATCATCAAATTGCGTTCTAATAAATGTAAAAAATATTCTTCTGCACTCCAATTGGTAAATAAAATCTTACGCCCCCCATTCCTCACCACTTTTTTGTAATTTCCCTGTTGAATTACGCCTTTGCCATGAAATTATTAAGTGTTTTCGTAATCCTTTTGCTTGCAGTTGGCTCTTTTGCCCAACCATACGCGGGGAAACAACATGTTCCTGCTATTAGCGCCACGCGAGCTGCCGGATGTGCTCCACCCAATAAAACAACTTACCTGGAACTCAATAATGTGCGCGCAATGGTGCATACTGCCGGAAATTTGTGGCAAGTTCCGGGACAAAACTTCTCTCAATATGAGATTCCTAAAAACTCTAAAATCATGGCGCTCTTTACTTCTGCGCTTTGGTTGGGAGGAACAGACGTTAATGGTCAGCTTAAATTGGCGGCCTTGCGTTACCGCGACGGTCAGGATTATTGGACCGGTCCGCTTTCGGAAGAAACAGCCGAAATTGACGCAAACGAGTGCTCGAAATACGATCAACATTACATTACCAGTCAAGATTTGGTGCGCGAATTTGATGCGTGGTTTAGCGCGGGAGAATTGGATCAACAAAACGGAACTAACCTCCAAGCCACCAATTTCCCGAATTACAAAATTCCCGATTTCTTTAAAACATGGCCCGCACACGGCGACGTAACTAAAGGACAAAATTTCTACCTCGCTCCTTTCTACGACCGCGATCAGAATGGAATTTATGAATACGAAAAAGGCGATTATCCTTGGTATGACTTACACAACCAGAAAAATTGCAAAGAAGACAGACGCGTTTCGCTTTACGGCGATTTGAACTTTTGGTGGGTACTCAACGACAAAGGGAATATCCATACCGAAACGGGCGGTCAACCGATTGGAGTTGAAATTCACGCTCAAGCGTTCGCCTTTGCAACCAACGACGACATCAATAACATGACGTTCTACAACTATGAGTTGATCAATCGCGGTACGCAAACACTATACAATACCTATTTTGGTGTGTTTGTAGACGGTGCGTTGGGCGATCCGTTTGATGATTATGTGGGTTGTGATGTCAACCGTGGGCTCGGTTATTTCTACAATGGCGACAACAACGACGGTGATAACATTGGTTTTAAAGGTTACGGAACTACTCCTCCGGCAGTTGGGGTCGATTTCTTCGAAGGTCCGTATCAAGACAACGATAATTTTGACAATGCTTACGGAATCGGGGCAGATGAAGCCTTGAACGGAATTGGTTACGGAGATGGCGTTGCCGACAATGAACGTTTTGGAATGCGTCGCTTTTTGTACTACATCAATACGGGTGGTGGTGCAAATCCCAATCAAACCGACCCTTCCAACGCTTCGGATTATTACAACTTTTTACGGGGAAGATGGAAAGACAATACGCCTTTCTACTATGGTGGAAACGGGCATATTTCCGATCCGGATGCCAATCCGAACCTTCCTTGCGATTTCATGTTTCCGGGTGATACCGATCCACTCGGTTGGGGAACAAGCGGAAATCCGCAACCTATTTGGACGGAACAAACTGCCAATAATTTACCCTACGACAGACGTTTCCTGCAATCCGCCGGACCGTTCATTCTAAAACCGGGAGCCGTTAACAATATTACCGTTGGTGTAGTTTGGGCCAGAGCAGCTTCGGGCGATCCTTTTGAGTCGGTAAAAACCTTGCAAAAAGCCGATGACCGCGCACAAGCTTTATTTGAAAACTGTTTCAAAGTATTAGACGGACCACACGCTCCGGATTTGGCTATTCAGGAATTAAGCAACGGGCTTATTTTAAGTCTTTCCAATAGCTCGGCATCCAATAACTTTGGCGAGAAATACGAAGAATTTGATCCATTTATCGTTGCTGATAGCACTGCCGATAAATTCTATAGATTCCAAGGTTACCTCATCTATCAATTGCAATCCAACCAAATTTCGGTTTCAGATTTGGAAGACCCTACAAAAGCACGATTGGTGGCACAATGCGATAAAAAAGATGGCGTAGATCGCTTGGTCAATTTTGAGTTTGATGAAGATTTACAAGCTTCCATTCCGATAGAAAAAGTAGACGGTAACAATGAAGGAATCAAACATTCATTTATGATTACCGAAGACCAGTTTGCTTTCGGTGACAGACGTTTGGTCAATTTCAAATCGTATTACTACATGGCAGTTTCGTATGCCTACAATAATTACAAACCTTACCTGCCCGATCAAGGCGCCAACCTCGACGGACAAAAGCTACCCTTCCTCGGAAGTCGAAAAGCAGCTATTGGTGAAGTAAAAGCAGTGGTTGGAATTCCGCACAATCCGGTTGCTGAAGCTGCGGGTACAGCGCATTATGCTGAATACGGATTTCAACCTTCAATCACACGCATCGACGGTATCGGAAATGGAATGAACTTCACCGATTTATCGACCGCTTCTGAGCAAACAATAGCACAACAAGGTTCACTCGACGAATTGACTTACGCCGAAAACCGTGCACCGATAAATGTGAAAATCATCGATCCGCTGAATGTAGTTGGTGGTTATTTCTCTTGCAAATTCAGAGAACCCGCTTCCGGAGACATCGATTCTTCCGAATGGGTCATTTACCGCTACAATCAGCAAAACGGGAGCTTAATTGATTCTGTCAACTCGGAATCAACCATCTTGGAAAGCAACGAACAACTCATTCCGAAATGGGGAATTTCCGTTGAAATCACCCAACACCAATATTATCAGGTCGCCGGATCTGTGCCCGATTACCGGAAATATCCCGATCCGATCGGAAGCACGATCACCTTTTCAGATTCATCCAAACGATGGTTGAGTTTTGTGGAAGACGATGATGCGTTTTTCCCGACAAATTGGATCCGCAATGGTGTCTATATTGCCGGAGCTGCCGAAGACGATCCAACGTTGGGTTATTTGAATCCGGCTTGTTACAATGACTTTACCGGAATTGATCCTGCTAGAAATTATGCTAAATTCTTGACCGGTGGAATCACCCACTTCTCACTTGTAGGAAGACAATGCGCTTATATGCCGATTGCCGTTCCAAGTTTCTTTACTTCTATGGGAAGCGCCGCATCACAAGGAACATTAGCCAGAGCATCCGGCGTTGATATTGTGATCACATCCGATAAAAGTAAATGGACCAGGTGTGCGGTGGTTGAATTGTGTTCGGATGCTAACTTGGCAATCGGAGGATCACTTCTCGGAACGTTGAGAGGCAGCCAAAGTGTTGATCAAAATGGAAATCCTGACAATTCGGGTACCACAGGAATGGGTTGGTTTCCGGGATACGCCATTGATGTAGAAACCGGAAATCGTTTGCACATGGCCTTCGGTGAGAATTCGTTTCTTGGCTCGGATAATGGTGGTGATATGATTTGGAATCCGACCAACAGAATCGTTGATGGCGATGGAACACCTGTAATGGGTGGAATGCATCCGGTTTATGTATTTGGAGTTGGAATCAATGGAACAGCTTGCCCGAATTACGACGGAACCAACAATTGGGTCTACGATCAGTTTGCCAATGAAACCAATCTTTCTTACCGCGAATTGTACACGAATTTGATGTGGGTTTTTCACCCGATTCATAACAACAACAGCGGATTCATGTCAACCGATGTGCGACTTAAAGTGCGTTTGAACAAAGAATACGATATTTACACTGCTACCGGTCAAAACAACGGCCGACCAATGTATGGCTGGAATATGGACAATTACAAAACCGATTTGGCGAATGTGGCTGCGGCAACTTCCGTTCTCGATTTGATCAACATTGTTCCGAACCCATACTATGCGTTTTCCGAATACGAACGCAACAAAGTCGATACACGGATCAAGATTACGAACTTACCGAAAACGTGCACCGTTTCTATCTACAATACCAGTGGCAAACTCATCAATCAGTTTAAAAAGAACAATGATGTAACGTATTTGGATTGGAACCTCAACAACAAAGTCGGCATTCCGGTTTCATCGGGTATTTATATTGTGCATGTTGACATTCCTGAGGTAGGCGAAGTGATTCGAAAAGCATTCATTGGCATGCGACAGTCAGATTTGGAAGGATTTTAGCAGTATATGAAGACAGCAGTACTACTACTTTTTTGTTGCTTCATTGGCAAAACGTTTGGACAGGTCGATTGGACAAATCAGTCTATTACACTGAGTTACGGTAGAGGAGCAGTAGTGCCGGAATATTCTAATTTCCTGTATTCTTCTCAGACATTGGAACACTTGCTAGCTGTTGATTGGACGCGTCGTTCCTACGGAAAATCGGAATGGGAAGCGTTGTTCAATTACCCCGATTTGGGCGTTTCGGTTCAGTATTCATCACTTGGGAACGATCGTGTTTACGGTCGTGAATTGGCCATTTTTCCTTACTCGCGGTTGCACTTCCTACATGATCGAAAATGGGATCTGGTGTGGCAATTCGGGATAGGCTTGAGTTACGTTAACCGAAAATACAACGCAGTAACCAATCCTGACAATGTAGCCATCGGTTCGCATCTCAACATTCACTTCAACTCGCAGTTTTTGTTGACCGTAAACCCTTTACCCCGCTGGTCGCTTTTCACCGGAATTGCCTTTGATCATCTCTCGAATGCCAACCTGGAAGAGCCGAATTTGGGAATCAACAGTGCGCATCTGAAATTCGGGACGTCGTTTCAATTCGGGATAATGGCCGAACGCATACGTTACAAAGAGTTCAAAACCTTTCCAACACATCGCTTTTCGATTTTACCAAGTTTCGGCGGAAAACATACCCGTGCATTGGCATCGAGTTTCTTTTTTGTTGCTTCGTTGACGGGCGATTATCAATGTTTGGTGCGCAAGCGTTTTATCTTATCCGTAGGTGCCGATTTCTTTTACGACAGCTCTGTTCCCACTGAAATGGAAGGAAAAGAAAAAACGTTTAAAAACTCCAACTACTTCCAAACAGGCATTCACTGCTCGCAGTTATTGCGTTACAAAAAAGCGGTATTCGGGCTTCAAACCGGCGTATACATTGGGTTGACAGATGCCGTGGGCCATCACCCTATTTACAATCGCGGCATCATCGAATACCATTTTACCGATCGTTTTTTCGTGCGGTTAGCCATGAAAACACACTTGCACATCTTGGAGTTTCCCGAATTCGGAGTTGGGTTTAAATGGAAAACATTCGCGCCATGAAAAACAGTGTTTACATCATCGCCATTTGCTCATTTCTCATTGCCGGTTGCGCAAAAATGAAGAACGATATCACCAAATCGGTGCAATTGGAAGCGTTCAACGAACTAGAAATCGGTGCCAGTTTCGACATTGAATTACGCGAATCGGCAAACTACAACATCGAAATCAGCGGAAGCGAATATTTTGCTGAAAAAGTAACGTTTACAGTTGTTGACAGTGTCTTAACCCTCAACACCGATGCAAAAGGAAAATGGCTTCACCCCAAGAAGAACAAAATCAAGCTCATCATCGATTGTCCGGCGTTGAAAAAATGTACCGCCTACGAAACCTGTAATCTCAAAACATTGAACCCCATTACCACCCACGAATTCGGCTATATTGCTGGTGGAAAGCTAAATACCGCCAACATAGAAGTCAACAATGACGTTTGTTACTTCTGGAACAATAGTCCATGCGGTGGAAATATCACTTTTTCCGGCGCTTGCAATGAGTTTAAATCGTGGGGAAATTCATTGATCAGCGTCAACGCCAAGAACCTCGTAACGTCTTACGCTTACATTGAAAACAAATCCAAAAACGATGTATTGCTAACCGTTACAGGCATTCTTCAATACGCCATCACGGGTAAAGGAAACATTCAGGTATTCGGACAACCGGCAGAAGTGGATTTAATAACCGATACCGGCGACGGGCAATTGATTTTGCATTGAGGCTTATCCTTCCAAAAAGATCAACAACATCACCAAACCGAGAATCAACAACAATAAAAACAATTTTGGATCTCTGTAAAGCGGTTTTTTCGGACGTTTGGCAATGCGATCGTATTGATGAGAAATCGTTGCAAAGTCCTTGTAACGCGCCATCTGCTCCTTGGTAGGTTCCTTGGGTTTCGTGTCGGTATTTACTTTGAACTTTCTCATACTGTTTTATTCCATTGAAGTTTGATTTTCTCCAGTAACCGGTAAAGTCGCATCTTGGCATTGGCTTCACTAATACTGTAAATATCGGCTATTTCCCGAAAACTCATTCCTTGAAAAAACCGTAACTCGATCAAATCCAATTGCGTTTCCTCTAAATTATTGATAATTACAATGAGTTGTTCGATATCTTCTTGCGAAAAAGCGGTTGATCCGGTTGCTTCTTCCACAATTCCAAGCAATTGCCGATCGTTGATTTCTACGAAGTAATGCTTTTTCTGACTGCGAAAAAACATATTGACCTCGTTTTGAGCAATGCGGTACAACCAAGCGGTAAAGGGCAAGCCTCGATCTTCGTATTGGCTCAGATTTGCCATTGCTTTGATGAACGTTTGCTGCACCAGATCTCCGGATACTTCTTCGTTACCACCCAAGCGCTTAAAAATGAAGCGATACATCTGTTCAAAGTACCGTTCATACAGCACACCGAAATGCCGATGATCTTGCTTTGCCAGCTCAATCAACTCAGCTTCGCTTATTGGTACGGGAGTTTTTCGTTTAAACAAAATGGTTCGTTTTATAGCTGAATGCATTCGTTTGTAAAAGTAACAGTCGCCTTTATAATATAAGCGCGGGACGCATCCCGCGCTTATAATGGCAAACTAATCCTAAATGTTGTTCCTTTTCCGGGTTCTGAGCGCAAAACAAAGACTTTTCCTTTGTGGTATTCGCGCACGATGCGTCTTACCAGCGACAGTCCAAGTCCCCAACCCCGTTTTTTGGTCGTATAACCTGGCTGAAAGATCGTTTTAAACTGTTTTGGGTGCAATCCTTTTCCGGTATCGGTAATGTCGATGTGTGCCCATTCAGGAGTGGTGTGTACATCAACAGTTATGGCTCCTGTCGATTCCATGGAGTCAACCGCATTTTTGATGATGTTTTCCATGACCCATTCCAACAAAGGCGGATTGTGGTTCACGATTACTTCAGACGGTTGCAGAATCACGTCCATGCTTACTTTGTTGGAAATGCGCGGACGCAAGTAGTCCATCACCCGCTGAATGGTTTCCTGAACATCGCTTGGTTTGAGTTGCGCATCGGAACCGATTTTCGAGAAACGCTGTGAAACGGTATCCAAACGTTCAATATCTTTTTGCATTTCGGCAATGATACTTTGATCGACATCTTGCGTTTCAAGGAGTTGAATCCACGCCATCAACGACGATAAAGGAGTTCCCAACTGATGGGCAGTTTCCTTGGCCATACCCGCCCACACTTGATTTTGCTCGGCTTTTCGAAACGTATTGAAGAGTAAGTATCCGATGAGAATAAACAAACCGATGATCAAAAACTGGATGTATGGATAATACTGTAGCTGTTTCAGTTCCTCGCTATCGTCGTAATACAACAAGTTGGTTCTTCCTTCGTGAAACGAGATCAATAAAGGCTCATTGATAAATCCCAATTGCTGAATCGTTGCTTTCAAATGCGCACTATCAATGAGTTTGTGAGGCATATTGGATGCAATCAGCGAGTCGGTTTCTTTTTGCATCAGCAGAACCGGAACAAGGCGCGAATCGGTAATCAATTCGTTGTTGAAGGCACTGATGAGCGAATCCCGTTCGCGTTCCAGCTGTATCGTGCGCCAAGAATCGCTGTAATAGGAGGTCATTGAAAGTCCTTCCACTACTTCAATGGTCAACGGTTTGTGGTCTGTACTCCAAATGGTCGTCAATTTCAACAGGCTATCTTCAAAAAGTTTGGTGAGTTCACGCGATTTCACCGCAGGATGTACTTTTCGAGTGTCGGAAGTGTCGAAATCGAGATTAATGTGACCCGAAATAGCATTCTGATCATCCACCAAAATCACCGGAATGTCTTTGTTGTCGTTGATAATGCTCAGCGGAAAATCGTAATTCGGCATGGCATCACCCGGAATGGGTTTTAAAATTTCGCGCGTGGCATCGAGGTACAATTGAATTTTCTTACGCTCATATTCACGCAATTGGTTGAACGCGCGATCTGTAAACTCGACCAATTCGGCCTTTTTCTTGATCGCGTCGGCCCATTGTTTTACGCGGAGGCGTTCACGATCGCTTACCCGCTGCACTACTGAATTGGATACCCACAACGAAACGGCAACCATGATCAGTGCAATCACGAGCAAAACAATTTTCCACTTCTGTTTATTGGAGTATAAATTCATGCGCAACGAATGTACGAAAAACGTTGTTGAAGACCGAAAATTGTATGCGTTCGTAAAACGAGCGAGTTATCAAGGATTGACCTGTCTTCATAATTGATGATTTCACAATTTATAATTCCCTCTTTTCACACAACCTTACAAACCACTGAAAGAATTTTAATCCACTTTTTAACTACCTTAGCACTCCTCTAAAAAATGGATCATGGCAGAATTTTTTTACCAACAACCCTACCCACTTTCCGAAGACAAAACCGAGTACCGCAAACTGACAGGCGACTACGTTTCGGTTGAAAAAGTAGGAAACCGCGAAATCCTCAATGTAGACCCGAAAGCCTTGGAATTATTGGCTCAAGAGGCAATGAGTGATGTATCATTTTACTTGCGATCTGCTCACTTGGCAAAACTGAAAGCCATTTTGGATGACCCTGAAGCGACCGATAACGACCATTTTGTTGCCTATAATTTATTGCAGAATGCGACTGTTGCTGCAGAAGGACAATTGCCTTCTTGTCAGGATACCGGAACCTCAATCGTTATGGCGAAAAAAGGGGAAGATGTGTATACCGGAGCGATAGATGCTGAGCATTTATCAAAGGGAATTTTCAATACATACCAAGAAAAAAATCTACGCTACTCGCAAATAGTACCGTTGACAATGTTCGAGGAAAAAAACTCGGGCTCTAACTTACCGGCACAAATAGATATTTATGCTGAAAAAGGAGCGAAATACGAGTTTCTATTTCTAGCGAAAGGTGGCGGTTCGGCCAATAAGTCGTTTTTATACCAACGTTCGAAATCATTGCTCAACGACACTGCGTTGGAAGCTTTCGTTAAAGAAAAAATAATGGACTTGGGCACAGCCGCTTGTCCACCGTATCATCTGGCATTAGTCATTGGCGGTACTTCTGCTGAAATGAATTTATCGGTCGTGAAAAAAGCGTCTGCCGGTTATTTTGACGGTTTACCAACCGAAGGAAACATGGGTGGTCAGGCATTCCGCGACTTGGAATGGGAAGCACGGGTAAATCGCATTTGTCAGGAAAGCACGATCGGTGCTCAATTCGGAGGAAAATATTTCACGCACGATGTACGCGTTATTCGTTTACCGCGTCACGCGGCTTCTTGTCCTGTAGGATTGGGCGTTTCTTGTTCAGCTGACCGCAATATCAAAGGAAAAATTACCAAAGACGGTGTTTTCCTTGAGCAGTTGGAACAGAATCCACGTCGTTTCTTGCCTGAAATGCCCCCGCAATTACTTCCTCCGGTAACAATCGATTTGGATCGTCCGATGAGCGAAGTGTTGGCTGAATTGTCGAAATATCCGATCAAAACACGTTTAAAACTCAACGGAACCTTGATCGTAGCCCGCGATATGGCGCATGCCCGTATCAAAGAGATGCTCGACAACGGCGAACCGATGCCGGAATACTTTAAAAATCACCCGGTTTATTACGCCGGACCAGCCAAAACACCGGACGGAATGCCATCTGGAAGTTTCGGACCAACTACCGCAGGACGTATGGATTCGTATGTGGATCAGTTTCAAGCAGCCGGCGGAAGCATGATTATGTTGGCAAAAGGAAATCGTTCGCATGAAGTAACAACGGCTTGTGGCAAACACGGTGGTTTTTACTTGGGTTCTATCGGAGGACCGGCAGCGATTCTTGCCAAACAAAACATTTTATCCGTCGAGGTGATCGATTTCGAAGAAATGGGTATGGAAGCGGTGCGCAAAATCACCGTGAAAGACTTCCCAGCGTTCATTATTACGGATGATAAAGGGAATGATTTTTTCGAACATTTATAATTCGTAAAATAGATAAAAACAATGTGGGGTCGCGATTAATCGCGACCCCACATTGTTTTTATGATATTCGCTGCAGCACAACCTTACCACTCACCCAGGTTTTACCCAGCGGATATCGAATGAGGTAAATTCCGGTTGCGTAGCCGCTCAAATCAATCTGAACGGTGCGATCTCGCTCAACATTGGTCAACACTTGCAATACTTTACCTGTCAGATCCGTAACATACAGTTCGGTAATATCTACATCAGCAGTAATGTTTACAATGCCATTGGTCGGATTCGGGTAATAGTTCCATTTTACCGCAACGGAATCTCTTGGGGTTTCATTCGGATCGGTAACTACAACATTTCCTGCAGTATCCAATGAATCGGCCGGTGGCGGATAAGCCACAATCGAATCGGGATACGGCAAATCTAAATTCGGTAATTGTTGATCACAATCAGGCATGTACGTATAGCTTTTGAGTATACGAACCATCAATTTATTGAGTGTTTCTACATCGAATTGATCGGTTGTTGGTGCAATGTGCGAATCGCCGATACCGCTGTGATCTGTCAAAAAAGTATACGTTCCGTTGGTTCCCAATGCCATCGAACGCATTAAGTATTCTGTTCCTTTGTCAATTCCGCTGGCGCCAATTGGTACAATACGGATTCCTTTTTCAGCAGCCTGAAGGATTAAGCGTTGCAATTTTTCTTGTACTTGCGGATTTTTGTGCGGGGGCGCATCCAGAATTAAGAACAAGACGCGTGTTCTTGCACTTTCGCTCCAATGCAATCCGTTGATGGCCGAATCGAGAGCGATTTCTACCGCTTCTTCGTAATCACCACCACCACCTGCAGATTGTTCGGAAATGTAATCAACCGATGAAGATAGAATACGGTCGAAATCCATGGTACGTGTGGTGTAGATCTCGTTTGGTCCGGCATCGCGGTAAAACACATTCGCAAAACGGAAATTGAGTTTAGAACTAATTTGCTTGGATTGGAAAATGATGTCGTTCAATTCGGCTTGCAGGTAGCTCAATTCATCGCCCATCGATCCTGTAGCATCTACCACAAATGCGATATCCACATTTTCGCTTGCCTCGCAGGTTACATCCAACACCAGGTGATTCATGCTTTTATCGAACGGTTTTACATCATTGATTTTGGAAGTTTTACCGTTATAATCCACTTCCATAAAAAGTCCTTGCGGAATCTCCGGATTGACATTCAACATCGTGAGCCACATTTCGGCTTTTCCGGTATTGTCGGTGCGCGCTTTGAAGACTTCCGATCCGTCGCCTTTTTTAAGTCGTACCAATGCGTCTGCAAGCGGAATTCCATTTTGATTGTGCAATTCCAAGGTATATCTTCCTTTCGGCGCGATGTTCCACACTTTTTGGTAATAGCTCAGTACATTTCCATTGTTGGTATAATCTTGCCACAGGTTCCATTTTGCAAAATCATTGATTTCACCTGCGGTTAAGGCTCCGCTTCGCCCCGGCAAACTTGGAATACCTTCTGTTTTTATCGGTCCGCTGAGACCGGAAGAACTTGAACCACTAGTAGTATACCCATCCGAATAGAATCGTCTTGCATCATCCGTTCCTTTACTTTTTGTGTAACCATCCGTTGCCGGAGCTCCATTTAAATATTTAGCGTTGATTTTGGCCATGGCTTCTTTTTCCGATTTTTCACTACTTGAAGAGGCCTCAAGAGCTTTACTCAGATCACTTTTGGCTTTTTGTTTTGCAGGATCTTCGCTTATAGTAAAATCGAGTTTTTCGTCACGGCGAACACGGATTTCTTTGGTAACAGGTTGGTAACCTGAGTAATTGACCACGCATTTATAAACGCCCGTATCGAGTGCTACGTTGAAATTGCCTTCGCGATCCGTTAAAACGGAAGCTACCAACTTTTCTCCTTGATAAATATCTACGTTTCCGTATCCCAACGCTTCGTTGGTTCTGGCTGCATTGAGATTGCCGTTGATGGATTGTGAAAAACCGATTTGGACAAAAAAGCCGAACGTCAAAAAGAGGAAAAACTGTTTCATGATGCTGTGTTTGAGAGGTTAATACAGCCCATGGTTTATTTGGTTCAATTGAAAGAGTTTTTGAGTTAAATGAGTTTTTAAGTTTGATGAGTTATGAACTTGAAAACAGGCTAACTCATCAACTTATAAACTCAAAAAATTACTAATCCACAATAAACTCACCCTCTTTCTCTTTTTCCTGCTGTTGCTTGAGTTTCTTGGTTTTTTCGCGGAGTTTTTCCAAGGTTTTGTTGGTGCGTTTTTTCTCTTCTACCGGATCAACGGTTTCCTCTTTGTCGAAGTTGAGACGCAATTCTTCGTGTGGTTGCACTTTGTGCTCGTAGCCTTTGATGGTAGAATCTTTTTTGAACAACCCAAACTCGGTTTTCAGAATAGACATCGCTTCTTGCTTGGCAGCTTCACGGTTTTCTTTGGCTTGTTCTTTTTTGCTTTGTCCATCCCAAACAATGGTTGGATTGTCCATTGGGCCATACATGCGCACGTAAAGTCTGATTCCTGTTTCATCGTCAATCACTTCCCCGAATTCAGATTCGTCTTTGGCTATTTTTAAATCACGCAAACGGAACGCAAATTTGTAATCGACTACATTATCAAACGAATGCGTGCCTTCGGTGGTAATATCCAGCGCTGATGAATTGATCACCATTGATGGAATGATGATATTGCTATTGCTGATGTAAATGGTGTTTTCGAGTGTTTCGAATGAAATATCATTGAGTTTTCCTTCCAATGCTTCAATTTCCCTCTTTTTCAGCACCAATCGCGTTTTTGGTGTTTTTAAACTGGCCACCAATTCTTTAAATGCCAATACATTGGTGAGCTTTCCGTTTGACACTTTCAGGTGAATTTGCGAGACAATCCGATCTTTCAAAATACCATTGCGCATATCGAATGGTGCTTTCAGATCCATTTCCACTTCTGCTTTACCTGAAATATTGTCGGCGGTAATGACCTGCTGCTCAAAGTTGTTCCATTCTTTGAACAAGGGTTTGAATTTTAAATCTTTTGAATGAAGACTGGTTGCCATTTCGAAGAACTCGGGAGCGGTTTCAACCACAGCAAAAGTACCTTGAACGGAAGCATCGGCATTGCGCCCGAATAATTGCTCAATTACGATACTGCGGTAGCCAACCGTCATGTTTCCATGGATTTCCTTGAACTGATGGTCGCCAAGCGTGATGTTTCCTACGTCCAAACGCACATCACCTTTGATCATGGTTGGCAATAACCAGTCACGAATTCCTGCTTCACTTTCAGAAACGGTTCCTTCGTTGTTGTTAAAATCGGCCAGATCAATCAACCTGCTTTGAGCAATCACCGTTACGTCAAGGTTCGATTTATCCTGTAAAAACTGATCGATCTGATCAAAATGTCCGTTGAGTTTCAAGTCTGACCGGCCCAAAACAACCGAAAGATTTTCCAGCGCAGCTTCATGCCTGTCTAGAATGACTTTTCCGTTGATTTGCTCAAATTTACGTGCATCCTGGAATAATTTGAGCGATACTTGCTGCAACACAGCCGTTCCGGAACCGTCTTCTACTTCAACGCTTTGTTCACCGGCAGCATCAGAAACGGTAGCCAACGCAAAACGTGTATCAACATTGACATTTCCGGTTAAGGTTTCTATTTTCGGTAAGTGAAACAAGGCGTGCAGAACAGCCAGATTGATCGAACCATGCGCATCGCCGGTATAGCGCGGAGCTGAAAATTTCCGAATGGCCAAATGCCCGATAAACGGACCGCCAACAGTGAGAAACGATACTTTTTTAAGATTCAGCTCTTCTTTATCTTTCCCTTTCAGGGTTGAATAATTGCCATCGACCTGCAAGTTGCTGATCGTCAAATTTTGTGACGGTTCCACCAATTTTCCGTCTTTCACATTGAACGAGCAATCAATGTAAGGATAGGCATCTACCCCCAATTCGCTGTTAACTTTCAGCATAAAACTGGCAGTTCCTTTGCCTTTGAATCGATCCAGATGCTCGGTTTCTTTGACAGACAGGTGATTGGCGACTTCTGTAAGTGATAAATCGGTTGCCGACAATTTTGCTCGCACCGAGTTACTGTCTACAAAAACACTGACTTGAAAGGGCAAGCCCGCCAAATGCAAAATACCATTGGGCAACGAAACCGTGTTTTTCACTTTATCGATATGAATATCAACAACGGTTGTAGCAGGCTGATTGACCACAATAGGAATTTTCCCATTTTGCAATTTCCTGATTTGAAAAGCCGCTTCGGTGTGCATGGTAAAGCGCTTGTCGGTAAATTTTCCCCGCAAGTTCAATTGCCTGAAATCGGTTGAATAGGTTTGCTCCTGCAAGGTATTGGTATAACTAAACCGCAAATCGCTCACTGAAATGGATTTCAATGTTAGTTCGAAAGCCGATGCTTTGGCGTCTTTGGAGGTTTTGACGATGTCGTAATTGACCTTGCCTTTTTTGTTGACTTTCAGCTGTAATGTTCCTGGGCTAACTTCAATGGCTTTTACGTTGTAATTTTCATTCCAGATATCGATCGGATTGAATCGCAGGCGAATCATTTCCGAATACAGCAAGGTATCACTGTGTGTGGCATAGGGCAAAGCATCCGGAATAAAGACATCGTGAAAATCGAGCGACACATTCGGAAAGGTTTTCCAAAAAGTGATGTCCACCTTAGAAACTTCGACCTTCGCTTTTAGGTTTTTGTTGATTTCCCCGATGGCATAATCCACAATTTCATCATGAAAAATGTAGAGTGCGGCCGAAATGAGCAAAATAATACTCAAAATGGTCCCGAAAAACCATTTCACCGTACGTTTTAGCCATTTTGGGATGTGCATACATCAAAGTTAAGGATCGCCGACACTGTGTTGACACGTGTTTCAATAAGTAATCAACGCGCGATTATTAATTTGTTTCAATCTTTCAACCAACTCATTGTTTTCCTTACAAAAACTTCCAACTCATTGGCAATGGATTGATGCTCACCGGCAGTCGGGTGAAACGTGCATCCTGATCGGTACATTCCTTCGTAGGAAAAGGCTCGCACCTTGGTGTCACCTGCTTGATTCAATGCTTCAGCGATGGAAAAAACATAATTTTTCATCACCGGTTTTAGTTCGGTATTGGCCATAGGGCTGGCGCAACAAATGATGGTTGCTGTTTCATATCGTTGACGAATTGTCTTCAGAAAATCGATATACGTGCTGCAAAAGGTGGTAGAATCTTGTAGGCCGTCGTTTTGACCAAGGGTAATGATCACCAAATCAGGATCGTTTCCGGGTTGTTGCCAGATTTCGCCGTTTTTTCGCAAATCGATTTTATCATAGACTTCGGGCATGGTGGTTTGTGAACCGCAACAAGAACGTGACATCCCAATACCGGAAACAGCAGTGAGTTGCCATTCGGCCTCCAATCTGCGCGAAAGTACGCAACCATAACTCAGGTAGGCATTGTGTTGGTCGTACCATTGTCCTTCGCCACATGCACGTTCGGATTCATCATTGCCATTTCCGCAAGTAATTGAATCACCGATAAACTCGATGGAATGTTTTTTGGGTGTAAGTGGAAAGACGGAAGCGCAACTCATTCCCACAAACTCAATATAACCGATAGCGGCTTCGGTATTTTTGCAAATCAATAAGCTATGTTCGGTATCGGCCAGATCGTCTGCAATAAGAATCACATTGCGTTCGGCTTTGAGTTGAATGCGTTGGGGCGGCAGGTCATCAATCACCACTTCGATGTAATTGTGGTGAGTTCCGTACTTGACCTCGTCCTGAATTTCTATTTCGCAAAACGTTCCTGTAAAACCTACTTCTACGGCTGTTCCCGGAGCCCAGCAGCGGGCAAATTGTTGGTGAATGGTATCGAACCTACCCATAAACCGGAAGGCTTCATGATCGGCGTCGAAAAATCGAATCCCTTCTTTTTCAGTACGTAAACCGTAAATTGAAACACAGGAGGAAATTAGTAACAGACTCAATAGAAAAGGCCATCGCATGGGCAAAAGTAAAGAACTCCCACAGATACGCAAATTTCAACCACAAAGACACAAAGAAAATAGGACAAGTTTGACTTGTTAAGGCCACAAAGTAGTTCTACCTAAATTGCCTTTGTGATCTTAACTGGTCTAACACTTCAAAAAAACTTTGTGCCTTTGTGGTAAAATTTACAACCAATGCTTTATTTGATCACCGCCGGTAAATTCTTTGTTTTATTAGCCGGAACGAACAGTATAGAACTTGTGTTCACACAGTAACGTGTGTCTTTATCCGTGAATCCTTCACCTGTAAACACGTGACCTAAATGTCCGTGACAATTGTTGCAAATGATTTCCACTCGCATACCATCGGCATCCGGAACGTTGGTTACAGCTCCTTCAATTGCAGTATCGAAACTCGGCCAACCACAATGTGATTCGAATTTATCTTCGGAAGTATAAAGCGGATTGTTACACTGACGGCAGATATACAATCCTTTATCTTCTTTATCGTAATACTCTCCCGTAAATGGTCGATCGGTTGCTTTGTGCAGGAGCACGTCTTGCTCTTGAGCTGAGAGCTTGTTGTATTTTGCGTTTGTCTTTGGCATCACTTGTTCCATATTCGTTTTAGTTGAATCTTGTTGCGCGTTGCAAGAAGAAAGTGCAATGATAGAAAGCGTGCATATTCCCAAAAATAGATGTCTCATAATCGTTGTTTTTTCTAAGTTACGTTCCGGAATCCAAGTTGGATTTTATGGAGCGGTAAATAATGAATAAACAATTGTCTATGTCAATTAGTTCATTTCAAAACAAACTATTAAATCGCAATATTTAATCAAATACCGTTAGTCAACTGACGGAAATTAAATAAATTAAGTAATACAAGTAACGGAAATCAAATCTATTTCGATGATTAATTGACGGAAATTAATTAAATCCTTATTTTTGAAAAGTACAGAATACTGAAAAACAATGAAGTACATTCAGCGAAGCTTAGAAAATATTTTACAGGCTTACCTCAAACCGAACAAAGTAATTGTATTGTTAGGAGCAAGACGTGTAGGTAAGACAGAACTCATCAAACAAGTCTTAACAAAACTCAATGAACCGATACTCGTTCTGAATGGCGATGACGAAGAAACCCACGCACTTTTAAAAGAACGAACCGTTCGCAATTACGAGCGTTTATTAGGAACAACCCGTTTATTGGTCATTGATGAGGCACAAGTCATACCTGAAATCGGAATAAAACTGAAATTGATGATTGATTCGATAGACGGATTACGAATCATTGCTTCCGGATCGTCTATGTTTGAATTGAACAATCAATTGGGGGAACCATTGGTAGGTAGAAAAACGACTTTTTTATTGTACCCGCTAGCGCAACTGGAGTTCGGGAATCAGGAAAATTATGCTATCACAAAATCAAAATTGGAGGAACGTCTGGTATTCGGTAGCTATCCCGAGCTTGAACAACTCGAAACATGGGATCAGAAAGTAAGATACCTCAAAGAACAAGTCAACTCTTACTTATTAAAAGACATCCTGGCTTTCGAAGGGATTAAGAAACGTGAAAAAATTCTGTCGTTGCTGCGTATGCTGGCATTTAGGGTGGGAAGTGAAATTTCCATAGAAGGCATTGGCAACGAACTCCAAATCAATAAAAACACCGTCGACCGATACCTGGATTTGCTATCAAAAGTTTTTATCATTCAGAATGTGCGGGGGTTCAGCAGAAATCTTGATAATGAAATTACGAAAAAGGGAAAGTGGTATTTCCTCGATAACGGCATTCGCAACGCATTGATCAATAATTTCAATCCGATGGCTTTACGCGACGATCATGGAAAACTATGGGAAAACTACCTTATTGCAGAACGATTGAAATTGCAGGAGTATACCGAAAAACACACGTCCAACTATTTTTGGCGCACTCATACAAAACAAGAAATTGATTGGATCGAAGAGGCGAACGGCCAAATCAGCGCGTTTGAATTCAAATGGAATTCAAGAAAAACTTTTAGAACACCAAGTCTTTGGGGAAAAAATTATCCGGAATCGCCCCTAACAGTTGTTCATCCCGACAATTACTTGGATTTTATCACCTGATAAATGACCATTTCCCCAGTAAAAACTGGCGTTTTTAAAAAAAAACTAAAAAAACTAAAAATCGCTGTAACTTTATTGAGACTTCTCTGTCTTACGAGAGATGATTATGCTACATGAACGCAAAAGACTACAATAACGCAATTGATCAATACGCAGATAATATCTTTCGTTTTGTGCTCAAACACACACGAAACAAGATGCTGGCGGATGACATTGTACAAGAGACTTTTGCTAAAGTGTGGGAAAAACATGAAGACATACAGGTAGAAAAAGCAAAATCGTATTTGTTTACTACCGCCTACCATTGTTTGGTAGATGTGATGAAAAAAGAAGCGCGTTCGGGAACCTTAGACGGAATTGAACGACAAGGAACGCAGGACAGCTCGCATTTGTTTGATATTCAGAAAGTACTCCAAGAAGCATTGGAACGCCTTCCGGAAATACAAAAAACGGTGGTGTTGCTGCGCGATTATGAAGGTTATCACTACGATGAAATTGCCGAAATTACCGGTTTGACCGAATCGCAGGTGAAAGTATATATCTTCCGTGCCAGACAGACATTGAAGACTTATTTGAAAGACATAGAATTAGTAGCATGAATATGCCTATAACGATAGAAAATTACGAAGCGTTTTACCTAGATTACCTTGAGGGAAATCTGTCGGGTGAAACGTTGGTTGCCTTTGAAGCTTTTTTGGCGGCTCATCCGGAACTTTCCGTTGATGACGATGCGCTGGTTACACTTCCTGTTTCTGAAGAATCGTTCGATGCGGTTCAAAAATTATCCATGAAAAAAGGCATCAACATGGATGATTTGAATGCGGAAACAATTGAATTTTTCCTTATCGCTCGTGAAGAAGGCTTGCTTTCTCAAGAACAATCGGCTCACCTCAATCACTGGTTGGAAGCAAATGCCCATTATCAGCAAGATGCGCGCCTTTATGCGTTAACCACATTTGAAGCGGATTCTACTATCGTTTACGAAGGAAAAGCAGGTTTGAAAAAACCGATCGGAGGTCGTGTGATCCCGATGTGGTTTACCGGTTTGGCAGTTGCAGCAGGTTTGGCGCTTTTGTTTACTATTGGAATCAATCAAAACGAACCCAATGGCAAGAGTGAATTTCATCCGACGGTTGCAAAAGTGGACACTAATTCCAATTCAAACTCTGGTAAAGTGACTACTCATAAAGGAGACGACACCGTTAAAACTGACAACCAAAAATCGGTACAAAGTGACAATCAAACTCCTTCAAACGGACGCAAAAAGGTAAACAAACAACAACCGAGTTCGCCAAGACGTCCGGTTTACCAGCGCAGCATTTTGCATGAAGGTACCGTATTAGCTTCGCTGGAAAAACGTCATGCCCAATTATCATCGAATGGTGATAAAACCATTACACCAATGGTGATTTCTCAACCGACCAAAGTAGTACCAGAAACCCTACCGACAGAAGATTTAGCTTTTGTTACGGTTGACGAAATGAAAAACCCGATCAAACCGGTAACAACTCGCCTTTCGGAAACATTGAACACGCCGGTAGATTTCAGAACAGCGAAAGCAGCGAAGAAAAAAGGTGGTGGTTTTTATTTCAAGATAGGTAAAGTAGAGGTTTCTCACCAAACGGCTAGTTTGTAAGTTCAATAACATATTACAGAAAAGCGAAGTGTTAATGTTCAACGCTGAGACGCAGAGTTCGCAAAGAATTGGATGTGTTATTTATATGCGTTCATCAACTGGTTGATTACAATAACGGATTTCTTGTTTCGTTCATCAACTTCGCGCCCTTTGCACCTTTGCGTTGAATTTTCACACGCTAATTATTCTATTTACTCTTCGCCGTTTACAAATACGTTCGATGTTGGAAAAGAAATTCTGAAAAAGGAATGTAAAACCAAGAAAACAACTATTTTTAGCCGAACCTAGATGAAAGAAACATCCTTCATAGAGCAAAACAAAGAGAAATGGAAACGTTTTCAGGACCTTGCAGCTAACAAGCAAGGCGATCCTGAAGAAATTGCCGATCTCTACTCCGATATTACGGACGATTTGAGCTATGCCCAAACTTTTTACAATCGAAGAACGGTACGTGTATACTTGAATCAAATTGCTCAGGGAATCCACAATTTGGTGCACAAAGAGCGCAGCGAATCGCTCGGAAAGTTCTTCACCGTTTGGAAAACTTCTCTTCCGATTGAAATTTACCGATCGCGTAAACACTTGCTATTTGCCTTGTGTTTGTTTTTGTTTTGGGCCATTCTGGGAGCAGTAACTACCGATTTTAATCCTGATTTTCCACGTTCAGTGATGGGTGGTGACTATGTTGATATGACCTTAGACAACATATCAAAAGGTGACCCATTGGGCGTTTATCACAGCGACTCGCAAGTGAAAATGTTCTTCGACATTACCATCAACAATATTCGAGTTGCGTTCCTCACCTTTATTTTAGGCATTTTCTTTACGATCGGAACCCACATCTTCATTTTCAACAATGGTGTCATGTTGGGGGCTTTTCAATATTTCTTTTACTTGAAAGGGGTGTTGATTACCTCCTTTTTGGGAATATGGATCCACGGTGCTTTTGAAATTAGTTCCATTGTAATAGCCGGAGGAGCGGGAATAACCCTCGGGAACGGCTGGCTTTTCCCCGGATCGTATACCCGATTGCAAAGTTTGCAGCTTTCGGCCAAACGCGGTTTAAAAATCATGATGAGTTTGGTGCCATTCCTGATTGCCGCCGGATTTTTGGAAAGTTTTGTAACGCACAATTACCTTGTTTTACCTGAATGGTCTAAATGGACGCTCATTATGCTTTCCTTTGGTTTGATCGTGTTCTATTACATTATTTACCCGGTAATGGTAGCACGCAAACACCCGGAATTGGTGTACGAGCAAAATGTTCCACCGCAACAATACCAAGAACGATTTAATTTGCACAGACTGCGCGGTTTCGGTCAGATGTTTGCCGATACCTTTGCTTTTTACCGTGTCCACATCGGAAAAATCATCAAGATTAACTTACTGCTTACATTGCCGTTGATTCTAGTAATGGTGGTATTGCAGGATAGCGCCCGTTACGAAGACATTACCCACCAGTATTGGTACGATTGGTCGGCACAATTTGAAATCATGATGGGTTTTGGGATGAAAAGTCTGCAAGACGTATTGGTGATGCTGGGTTGGACCTATGTTTTTGCCGTGCTGATGATTTCGGTTTTTTATGGCTTCAAATACCAGGATAAAAAACTTGATTGGGGAACATTTTTCCGCTTCTGCTTCAAAAATTTATTCGGTGTTTGGCTCTGCAATTTTATGCTCTACGTCATGATTTTCTTAGTGCCTTGGTACTGGTTGTTTTTATTCGTGTTCTTGATTCCGCTATTCTGGTTAAACAGTGTGGGATTTGTGTTGGGCAATGAAACGCTCGGTCAACGCATTCGCAACGGTTTCTCTTACAGCGCACGTGCTTACGGAAACACCATTCTATCCATTGCTGTTTTATCCTTGATCTTATTCTTATTCGCTCAGCCAATCGCTTTGGTTTTCAGTATTCACGACGGTAACTTGTTTCAAGAACCGCCAATGCCGGATTTGTTGGACATGCTCGCCGATTTTGTGAAGAACATTTCGCGCAATTTCACCGAAGACTTTATGGTTCCGGCCATGATTACACGACAAGTTGTATACCTTGTTTTCATGTTTTTAATGCTTCCTTTCTTTGCCATCATGATGGGCTTCATCTATTTTGACATTCACGAAAAAAGCAGTGCTCAAGGTTTGAGAAACGAATTTGAAGCATTCGGAAAACGCAAACGCAACCAGGAAACCAATATCGATTTTGACTAAGCTCATTCTGTATATCGTATGTTTGTTGCTTCCGGTCATCGGCTGGAATCAAGATGGCGATTCTAAGGAATTGAAGCGGAAGTGGAAGGAAATCAACGAACAACACGGTTTTCAGAAAGCCAAAGATTACGATGGTCCAAATGCTAACGGCTACGTTTCGCCAACGGATATTAATGAAAGTCAATCCATCACTCCCGGATCGGGCAGTCAGCGCAATACGCCTTACAAAGGAATGCCTTATTCTTCGGCACAGCAACGACAAGGACGCAATCCGGGCGGTCAGGGTCCCGGTGGAAACGGAACTATACAATCGGATCCGAACATTACACCGCCCGAAGACATTGACATTCCCGAAATCGATTCACCGGATATTGATGCACCGGATATCGACGCGCCAGAAATCAGTTCCTCGTTCTGGAAAATTCTCGGAATTATTCTTCTCATTATTTTGGTGGGAATCATCATTTACTACATTCTCAAAAACAAACAACCTTCTAATCCTACCGTTCCGTTTGAACCGCTGGAAGAAGATCTGAACCCGGCAACAATTTCAAAAACCGAGCTGGAACTACGTTTGGAAGAAGCCATGCAACGAGGCGATTACCGCGAATGTGTGCGGATTTATTTCCTTTTCGCCATGAAAGAACTCATTCAACGCCGATGGATTTTCTGGAAAAAAGAAAAAACGAATATTCACTACATCATTGAGATGCAGGGAAGACGCGGTCTTAAAGAGTTTGAAGAAATTGTGGGAATCTACGATGTGGTTTGGTACGGAGATTACACCATAGACGAAGCTGCTTACAATCATATGCAACCAGTATTGGACGCCAATTATAAAACAATCGAACGCATCGCATGAATCGGAGAGTCATCATAGCGTTATTGGCCTGTATTCTGATTGTCGGAGTGCTTTTTTGGTTGTTTGATTCACCTTCGGAAGCACAATTACAAGCTGCCAAAAAACAGAAGCAAATTTCCAGTAAGTGGATTCCGGAATATGTGATAGAATCGAAAGATCCGCGCGGTTTAGGCTTTTTCAACGAATTGCTCAAAACCCATGTCGACGATTCAGTGTATGTACTTCGTCGCTGGTCGCAACTGGATTCAATTCCCCAACACGATAGCGCTACTTACATTTTTGTGGGTGAAGGATTCGGGATGTATAGTTACGAATTTGATGTCATCGATACCTATGTAGACAGCGGTTCTACTATTTTCATGGCATTCGACCATGTAACTGAAAACCTGTACGAACGCTATTTTGAACCGGGCGCTTATTTATGGGATTACAGCAATAAGTTTTACGTTGCTTTGGGAGATACTTCGTTGATGTATTCGGCTGTTTTCCAAAACGACACCGTTCAGGCAGATTGGTATCCTTTTGAACCGTCGAGTATCAAAGACACCCTCTACCGTGCATTTGCATGGGGAATGAATTATCCGATTGCGTTTGAATCTGATCAGAAAAAAGGAAAAGTAATCATGCACAGTGTGCCTCGATTGTTTTGCAATTATCAAGTGATTACGCCCAACGGGTTTGCTCATGCTTCGATCATGTTGCGCCGAATTCCAAAAGACAAACCGGTTATTTGGATGGAATACGGAAGACAAGTTGTGAACCAACCGAATAACAATTCATTGGATCCGTCGCAAGAAGAAGGTGAAGGGAACGAAAAACAAGACAATAGTTACCTGCAGTTCATCATGAAAAACGAAGCACTGCGCTGGGCTTTCCTTTATGGTATTTTGGTGTTCTTACTATACGTATTATTCAGAGCCAAACGCCGCGAAGCCGTGTTGCCGGGTGTTCCTGAAAAACGCAACATGTCATTGGCTTTTGTGGATACTTTGAGCAGTATTTACCTTTCGCGCAACTCGCCTTACAGCATTTTACTGGTGCTGCGTAAAAACTTCTATGTGGCTATCAACCGCCATTTCTACATTGATTTGCTGAATACTAAAACCCGCGAAGAAGATGTAAATCGCTTGATTGAAAAAGCATCGGTTGAAGGCGAAGAATTGCGAAAAGTACTGCGCTTTGTAGAAACAAAGAAACCGTCTGACGTGAATCAGGCTACGCTATCCGACTTGTATCGCTACATACGTCATTTTTACCTGGTAACCGGAATTTCAAAACCGAGTACTCAGTTTGTTGCAGGCGATCAGCACGTGGTAATCAACCGCAGTTTATTGCCCGGTGGATTGGGTATTTTATTGGGCTTATTTACCCTGATTCGCGGATTGTATTCCCTTTCAATGGGTAGCGGTTACGGTATTTTATTGGTGATTGCCGCCATGCTTTTCTTATACGTAGCAGCTCGCTTCATCTCCTTACCGGTAGCCATTATCAAACAAAACGAAATGATTGTTTATCCTTCGCTTTTCGGAAAGAAAACGTTTGATATTTCAGCAGGATTGGCGCAATCGACTGAAAAAGGTGTCACCACCCTTTCGGCTGAAAACGGTGATCAGGTCATTATACGACATTCATGGCTCTCACGATCGGGGAAACATGCCTTATTCCTTTTTGTAGAACATATTAAACACAAATCAGCATGATGAATCAAGACGACAACCTCTCTTCCCAGCCCGAAGGGCAACCGGGATCAAGTGAAGGACAACAACCGGAGCATTCTCCCTACATGCCAAAAGATAATGTGACACCGGAGGCAACTCCGATGAGTGAAATTCCGAATCCGATGTTGGCTTCAGAACCGCATTTTCAGCAACGCGACCAAAGCGAATTGATTTGGGTAGCTCAGAAAGTGAACCGTGTTCGCGAAGAAATGCGCAAGTATGTGATCGGTCAGAGTGAAATGATTGAATTGATGCTAGCAGGGATCTTTGCCAACGGACATTTATTGTTGGAAGGAGTACCGGGAGTAGCGAAAACGCTTTCGGCAAAAGCCTTGTCAAAAGTGTTGGATGTGGAGTTTTCTCGTATTCAGTTTACACCCGATTTGATGCCGTCTGATGTGATTGGTACTTCGGTGTTCAATATGAAAGACACAACCTTCAATTTCAAAAAAGGACCGATTTTCTCGAATATTGTGTTGATCGATGAGATCAACCGTGCTCCTGCCAAAACACAAGCGGCTTTGTTTGAGGTAATGGAAGAACGTCAGATTACCTATGATGGAAATCAATATAAAATGAGTTTTCCGTTCTTGGTAATTGCTACGCAAAACCCGGTTGAGCAAGAAGGAACTTACAACCTTCCGGAAGCACAATTAGACCGTTTCTTATTCAAGATCAAACTTGATTACCCAACCTTGGAAGAAGAAACATCGATCTTGTTGCGTTACAAAGACGACATCAAAACGCCTTCATTAGATCAAATCACTCCTATTTTCAACGCAACCGAGTTGCAGAAAGTACAGAGTATCATTGAGAAAATCATCATTGAAGAACGATTGATCTCTTACATTGCGCAAATCATCAACAAAACGCGTAATCACGGTAAAATTTATCTAGGCGGATCACCACGTGCTTCGTTGTCGATTATGAAATCGGCCAAAGCGTTTGCAGCCATTCGCGGAAGAGATTTCGTAACGCCGGATGATATTCAGTTTGTTGCCATTCACGTATTGAATCACCGTATGATCTTAACACCGGAAGCCGAAATGGAAGGCTCACCGATTGAAGACATCATTCGTGAAATCGTTCAATCCATCGAAGTTCCCCGTTAATTATGTTCGGTACCTTACATCTCACACGGTTCTTTTTCCTCATCCAAGCGGTGGTGGTTTGCATCATTGGTGCTGCCTTCCTATTCCCGTGGTTGATGATTGTCGGAAAAACCCTGTTGATTGTTTCTGTTTTGGCAACAATTGTGGATGTAATGCTCATTTATTTACCGAAAGAACCGATTACAGTTCAACGTCGTTTACAAGAACGCATGAACTTGGGCGACAGCAATGCCGTTGAAGTGATTGTGATCAACCAGACGTTGCAACCCTTGAATGCTTCTATTTATGAGGGGTATCCGGTGCAAATGCAACAACGTTCCAAAGCATGGATCGCGTTGTTACTTCCCCGCAAGCGGAAGTCGTTTAACTACGAGTTCACTCCAAAAGAGCGTGGTCAATACCAATTTAATGATGTAGTTGTTTTTGTACGTTCACCGTTTTTCTTAGGTCAGCGTCGCATTACCATTTCATTGGAACAGCAAGTGGAGGTTTATCCTTCGATCTTGCAGATGAAACAATACGAGTTGAAGGTATTCCACCAGCAAACGCAATCGCAAGGAATCAAAAAAGTGCGTAGAATCGGTAACACAAGCGAGTTTGAACAAATCAAAAACTACGTTCAGGGCGATGACGTGCGCACCATCAACTGGAAAGCTACGAGTCGTAAGAACGAATTGATGGTGAACCAATACCAGGAAGAGCGTTCGCAGCCCGTGTATTGTGTGATCGATAAAAGTCGCCCGATGCAATTGGCTTTCGACGATATGTCGATGCTGGATTATGCCATAAACACCACGTTGGTGTTCTCGAACATTGCCTTGCGTAAAGGCGATCGTGCAGGATTGATTACGTTTTCCGACAAAATCGGGACCTTACTTCCTGCAGACAAATCGACCGGGCAATTGCGCCGCATTTTGGAGAATCTGTATAATCAACGTACCTTGTTTAAAGAAGGAAACTTTGAGTTGTTGTACCAAACAGTGCGCAAGCAAGTCAAAACACGCTCGCTGCTAATGTTGTTTACCAATTTCGAGAGTGAATTTGCCATGCGCCGTGCCTTGCCGATGTTGCAAAAACTCAACAAACGCCATGTATTGGTGGTGATTTTCTTCCAGAACAACGAATTGGAAGAATGGGCGCAACAACCGGTTTCGACCATGAAAGACCTCATCCAAGCCACTGTTGCCGAAAAAATGAGCACCGTAAAATGGTCCATCGCCCGCGAATTGCGCCAACACGGTATTCAAACCATCCTTTCCCGACCGGAAGATTTATCGATCAACTCGATCAACAAATACCTGGAATTGAAAGCGAAGGGGGGGATTTGATTTTTTGTACTTTTGCGGTACTTTCTTTAACACCTTCATCTTTATGAAATCAGTTTTCGCCTTTCTATTCGCTAGCCTTACTTTCGTTCAATTCGGTTTTGGTCAGTGGAATCATATAACTTCGGGATCACAGTATTCATTGAGTTTTGTCAAAATAGATGAACCATCAGGCGTTTGCATTGCAGGAGGAACAGAATTTTTGAAATCACTTGACAATGGAGTTACTTGGACGAATTACGGAACTTCAGCATCATTTTTAAACATTTATTCTGTATCAGGTGTCGTTATTCTATCACCAACTAATTTTATCCTTACACATAATACTTCTACAGGACGCAGAATTTCTCGAACCACCAATGGGGGAACAAGTTGGACAAATGTACATAGTGGAAATGGTGCATTTCACGATATTGCTTATAATGGTAGTGTTTTATTAGCTGTTGGGTCGGTTGGTGTTATTTATAAATCGACCAATGGCGGTACTACCTGGTCATTAGTGCCTAGTGGAACAACCCAAAGATTAAATACTGTTGAGTGGGATCCAAATCAAAATTCATGGATCATAGGGGGTAACTTAAGAAGACTTACTTTTAACGGATCTGATCCAACTTCCTTCACTACTACGACTATCAATCATGAAATTACTGATCTTAGTTTTAGGAATGGAAAACTTATTGAAATTAGAAAATACAGCAGCAATGAATCAATAGTGGAATTTGATTTAAGTGGATCTATCGTTTCCGAGACATTCAATAATATCTCCACTTCAAACAGTGGTTATTTCCTGAGTGCCAACAAGATTATTACAAATAGTCTTTATCATTTTTATGAGACTCACCCATTAGACAACTTGATTTATCAGTATGTTGATACCCTTACTGATTATACCAATACTCAAGGGACAGAAATATACGACATGGACTTTTGCGGTTCATACGGTTTAGCTGTTGGACCCAACGGGGCACTAGCGAAATATGATATAAATGAAACACCTGAATTAATTGCTTCACCTGAATTCCTTATCAATACTACACAGAACTGTCCTGGTGCAATATTTACAGCAACTCCGATAAGTATTGGTGCAGATCAATATGAATGGTATGTTGACAATCAATTTGTTTCAAACGATGATACACTTTTCTACCCACAACCACTTTCATCAGGCTATCATCCGATAAAACTTATACTAACTTACAATGGTCATCATACAGAGTTTAACTCACAAGTTTACACAATTCCACCACTAGCAAATCCTCAATATAATATAGTTGCCGATACCACTCTTTGTTATCTTGAACAAGCCGTATTTCATTTAAATGGTTCAACACCTAGTAATTCCCCTTGGAACGTTCAAATTCTACAGAATGGTAATGTAGTAACGGGCCCTTTTTCGGTAGTTGGTAATGCTGCAATAAACAGTTTACAATTAACCGCATCGGGTGACTTACAGGTACAGCTTTTTGCTATTGGAGCATGCGATACTTTTTATGTAACAGAAGATTTCCATTTTACAGTCGGCCCCAATTTAGGTGCACTTACAGTTTTTAGTGGAGATACAGCCATTTGTCAATTGAATGATTCGCAAATTGATCTATCAATAACGAATACAGTACCTGGTGCATCTTATCAATTTTTTTACCCTCAGAACTCACCTCCATTAGCGTATATTATTGGTAGTGGAACGGATACAATTAATTTCAGTTTTAGTGGTAACAACTTTTATCCTTGGGGACCTTGGGGAAGTGACGAATATCAATATTATGAATACCCAAACGGGTCTTACCAACTATTTTTTAGCGCCAGTTATCAGGGTTGTTCAATTGCAAGTCATCCCTTTCATACTTTTGATGTAGTTTATACCGATGCTTATTTTGATTTTACCCATCATACAACACAGGTTGGTGATACAATGAATATTGCCAATCATCACGGCGGGGATTATTTCAATTGGTCAATTGACGAGCCTGTTTTTTTATCACAAAATTTGAATGATTCGATACCTTTATTCATATCAAATATACCCGGAAAGTATAACGTTAATTTGGTAAGCGAAAGTCGATATGGTTGTATTGATTCCACTAGCAGAACTCATAAAGTGGCACTTCCAATAAATATGGATGATCATTCGCTCAGTTTTGCAAAAAAGCTGCCTACAATGAGGATTATAGGCACAAAGGTGAGTCCGAATGGATCCTACTATGAATACGGGTATTACGGTGTTTGCTGTCCAGACAACACCAGCTTCTGCTTACGCAAATTAGATGAAAACGGTCAATTACTTTGGGAAAAAAGACCTCCGATTGTTTATGGTAAAACCCATGTTATTTCTTCTATCGACATAGATGAGAATGAAAACGTTTATGCTACTTTTTATCTTGAGGATGAATTGAACTTTGAATTAATCAATTATGATGGTGGAATGGGTTGGAATTGGAGTTATCTGGTCAAATGGGATTCAACAGGCCAGATGCTAATTGCTAAGAAGTTTACTTACCAATTATTGACAGATATACTTGTTCAAAACAACCAACTTCACATTGCTAGTTTACACAATGTTTATACCACAGATTTAGATTTTAATCTTATCCATACTTCTAACATTAATGGCGTTCAAGATGGAATTCTTAATCCAGGATATGGTAGCTATGAGATGAGTTTAAATGATTGGGCTTGGGTTCCTCGTTATCCGAAATTAGCTAAGTTGAAAAATGGAAATATTATAATGATCGGATATGGGTCAAGTATTTATTCATATACCATTACTCTTGACAATTTACCTCCTGTATATACGGAATTTCCGTTCTCTCCATCAAGCGCTTCAGACTATATTTATGCGGCCATTTATGATCCTATTAATGGTTTTACAAGTCTTAAGAAAATAACTGAAACTTCAACGGGATTAGGATTTAATGATGTATCAGTTGATGAAGAAAACAATGTGTATATACTCACTCATGCTTCCTCCAATGAAAATAACCAAATTGATTTTTTCGATTCACTATTTATGATGCCTCCTGATTATGGATTAGGTACTTCTTATTTAATAAAGTTGAATTCAGCTTTAAATCCTATTTGGATCAAAGAATCTTCAGTAATAAACGGTTCACTCAATTATTCTTTCCCAAATCAAGAACTTATCTTAAGCGGACAAGTTCATTCTGATTTCTATATTGGTTCAAATACTGAATTTCAATCTATTAATTGTGTAAATCAATCAGGCACTACAGGTTATCCATACTCAGATCAAATTTATTACCATATGATATACGAACCAATGATGGCTTTTATAGATAAAAATGGTCTCGCTATCAAAGGTCAAACGTTCGAAAGAGTAAGTAGTGCATCAGGTTATGCCGCTAACATCAGTACCAATAATGCTGTTAATCGATGCGGAGACCTTTATCTATCTCATCAAGATCATACTTTAAATTCATTCTCCGTTCCTCCTTACACTTATACTCCCTATTCAAACCAATTTGTTGTCGATTCAACTATTTATGCCGCCGACTCTAATCTTCTATTTAAATTCCCTGCTCAAAATCCTCAATGTACTTATTTGATTTTGTCAGATAATTCATACCAAACATCTTGTTCTACCGACACCAATTTTCAAATTCCAATTTACGTTTCTAACAATATTGATACTGTTGCTTACTTAACTCTATTAAATGGGACACCAATTGCGGAAGGACTTTTTCCGATTGAGGCCAATTTCATTCAAGCCCACCTACCAACTATGAATCTGGATTATTCAATCGTGCTAATGGATCCAGCCGACTTATCGATCATTGATACGATAACCACAAGAATTGTTTCACCCATTATGCCATTGAATACCAATTACTTTTTCGCCCCATGTGAAGAATTCTTTACATTAACGGTTGACCCCAATACATTCAGTAGTGTACTTTGGAAACTAAATGATTTGGGAAGTGTCCATCAAGCCAATAGCAATGATTTTTATGGCTCACCCTATTTGCAAGATTCTGCTAATTTATATTACGCTGTTAGTGCATTTGATAGCAATGGCTGCTTTGTCAATTTCCCATTCGAAATTCAATATGATTGTTTCCCAAATTATCAAATATCACAAGAATACACCTACTGTTCGATAACTAATAGCGTCCAAATTCCGGTTACAATCACCAATACTTTAACTCCACCCAATACAATCAATTATGAAGTTTGGCAAGGGGGCAATTATCTTGGTGCAGGAACTGCCCCAATCAATAACGGATTTATATCTTTAGACTTGCAACAAACCAACACTGAATACACTATTGTTTTTTTTACGGATTACACTGACGTTATTGATACCATCACATTACAAGTTGTACATCCTATACAACCACTTCAGCAAAGTGTTTATTCACTCCCTTGTTCAAGAGAACTTATTTTAGCGATAAATCCTCAATTGTTTTCAAATGCAGTATGGCAATTTAATGGAATTGCATCGACACAAAACAATGTATATTCAATAGATTTCACAGATTCCGCTTTCGATCAATTAGATTCAAATACCACTTATACATTTGAGGTGAGTGCGATTGATCTAAATGGATGTAACACTAGCCAAATCTATCAAATCCAATTTTGCTCCGATACTTCTTTAAGTATAAGCAATATAAACAATAACACTTTTTCATTATTTCCAAACCCCGCATTGGAAAAGATCGAATTAGCTACAAATAGTTCATATGAAACACTTAAAGCATCTATTGTTGATCTAAACGGCAGAACGATTACGTTTTCTACTTTCCTGAAAAATGAGGCATTGACATTTGACGTTTCTAATTTAGCAAGTGGGTATTATATGTTACATGTAACCATTGATCAATCAAATGAACCTACGATTATACCATTCATCAAAAAGGAATAAACAAAATGTAATCGTAAATCATTTTTAACATAACTTAAGTCGACAGGAAGTTATTAGATGGTCTTAATCACATACTAGCCGGAAATTTTGTGTAATTTTGCACATCCAAAAGCAACATTATATGTCAGTTACAGCAACAGCTCCTGGAATTCAGGAAACGCTCAAAACCCTCGGAATAGAAGCTATTAACCGCGGGGCATCAACAGGAGGTCATTGGTTCAATACCCGTGGTCCGCAAATCGATTCGATTTCTCCGGTCGACGGTCAGTTAATCGCCTCTGTGCATGCAGCAACTGAAGCCGAATACGAAGCCATTATCATGAAAGCACAAGAAGCATTCAAGGTGTGGCGTACAATTCCTGCTCCGAAACGTGGAGAAGTGGTGCGTCAACTGGCTGAAAAAATACGTGAATACAAACAACCGCTTGGTGAATTGGTTTCTTTCGAAATGGGGAAATCATTGCAAGAAGGTTTGGGTGAGGTACAGGAAATGATTGACATTTGCGATTTCGCGGTTGGTCTTTCGCGTCAATTGTATGGTTTAACCATGCACTCTGAGCGTCCGAGCCACCGCATGTACGAACAATATCACCCGATTGGAATTGTAGGAATTATCTCTGCATTCAACTTCCCGGTTGCCGTATGGAACTGGAACACAGCTCTTGCTTGGGTTTGTGGTGATGTGTGCGTTTGGAAACCATCTGAAAAAACGCCTTTAACAGCTATTGCTTGTCAGAAAATCGCGCAAGAAGTATTTGCTGCGAATGATGTGCCTGAAGGTGTATCTTGTTTGTTGATTGGTGATGCCGAAATCGGAAAATTGATGTCGAATGACGTTCGTGTTCCGCTGGTATCAGCTACCGGTTCAACACGCATGGGGAAAGCCGTTTCGCAAGCAGTTGGTGCCCGTTTGGGTAAATCATTGTTGGAATTGGGTGGAAACAACGCAATTATCATTGCTCCTTCTGCCGATTTGAAAATGGTAGTTCCGGGTGCAGTTTTCGGTGCGGTTGGAACAGCAGGACAACGTTGTACATCTACTCGTCGTTTGATCATTCACGAAGAAGTATACGATAAAGTACGTGATGCGATTGTAAAAGCATACGGACAATTGAAAATAGGAAACCCATTGGATCAAAACAATCACGTTGGTCCGCTAATCGATAAAGACGCTGTAACGGCTTACGAAAACGCATTGAAGCAAGTTGTTGCCGAAGGTGGAAAAGTGATCGTAGAGGGCGGTGTATTGAGCGGTGAAGGTTATGAATCGGGTTGTTACGTAAAACCTGCGATTGCGGAAGCAGAAAATCACTTCCAAATCGTTCAACACGAAACATTCGCACCGGTATTGTACTTAATGAAATATTCAGGTGGTGTAGAAAATGCCATCGCATTGCAAAACGGTGTTCCACAAGGATTATCCTCTGCTATCATGACCAATAACTTGCGCGAAGCAGAAGCATTCTTAGCTGCAACTGGTTCCGACTGTGGAATTGCCAACGTAAACATCGGTACTTCAGGTGCTGAAATCGGTGGAGCTTTTGGTGGTGAAAAAGAAACAGGCGGTGGTCGCGAATCAGGCTCAGATGCTTGGAAAGTGTACATGCGTCGTCAAACAAATACCATCAACTATTCCGATTCGTTGCCATTGGCACAAGGAATTAAGTTTGATTTGTAGAAAACACATTCTTTAGATACAAAGGCTGCCTTCGGGTGGCCTTTTTTTTTGCGAATTAGAACCTGAAATTTGTTTGAGTCTTTACCAAACATTCTAAGGTTATCAAGTTTCAATGAAACTAAATTTGATTTTTAACGTCTAATATGTAACTTTATGTTGTAAACTAACATGTTATGAGGTTATTACTGCTAATTTTTACATTCATTTCATTATCCGCTACTGCACAACAGAATCCAACTTCTCGATTGGAACAATCGGCCGGAATCAATTATTTTTCCCGCTTAGGCGTAGATTACGAAATCAAAGACAACCCATCTCCCGATCCGGATGTGATCGCGTTGATTCCATTTGAAACTTATAACCGTCAGCGCAGTGCTACGGAAGATTTGGAATTCGAAGATCCGGCAACACATTACATCATTATTCTCTATTCAGAGAAGAAATGTAGATTAAACAAACAACAATAGACACCATGAGAATCCTATTACTTTTCTTCGTTTGCTTGTCGTTTGGTGTGTTTGCCCAAACGTATACACATCCTACTACGGGTATCAACAGTACGTATGCGGGTGCATGTATGGTGAACACTTGCAGTGGAACATATTACGACAACGGTGGTGCCGGTGGAAACTACGCCGCAAACATCAACGCCATTTACCGTACGTTTTGCCCGAGTACTGCCGGAATGTGTGTCAGAGCTACTTTTACGTCGTTCAGTATGAATGACACCTATTTCCTCTGTGGTGGACCAAGTAGCTGCTGTGACTATTTGTCCGTTCTAAACGGTCCGGCTCAGAACTCACCTGCTTTATACAACAATTGTACTTCATCACCCGGAACAATTACCTCTACCTCTTCGAGTGGATGTTTGACGTTTCGTCATACAACCGATGGTAGTGTGCAATTGGGCGGTTGGGCAGCAACGCTTTCATGTGTTGCTTGTGCAGGTGGACCAGCTTCGGGACAAAACAACGATTGTGGTGGTGCCATTCAGGTTTGTGTAGACACTCCTTTTTCCAGTGCTTCGACTGGCCCAGGGTTAGCCTCAGACGGTTGTTCGGGTTGTACTTCCTCAGGAGGTGAAGTTTATTCCAGCTGGTACAAGTTTCAAGTTGCCAACAGTGGAACCCTCGGTTTCATTATCGATCCTACAAACAATGCGGATGATTACGATTTTGCGTTATACGGACCGGGAGCTTCTTGTGGTGCGCTAGGTGCTCCGATCAGATGTAGTTATGCCGCCAATACCAGCAATACAGGTATGGGTAATTCAGCTGTGGATGCATCTGAAATTGTAACTGGTGACGGTTGGACAAGTACTTTGGCAGTAACTGCCGGACAAGTATTTTACTTGATGGTGAATAACTGGAGTCCGACAGCCAGCGGATTTTTATTGGACTGGACCTTAACTGGTGGCGCTTCTCTTAATTGTACACCTTTGGCAGTAGATTTAACTACGTTCGAATGTTCGCAAGATGAGCAATTCATCAATGTTCATTGGACTACCCAAAGCGAAACCAATAGTGATTTCTTTAAACTGGAAAAAAGCACTGATGGCGTGAATTACTTAGAAGTGGTGCGTACCAAAGGACAAGGTAATTCTTCGTTGCCAACCGATTATTTCATTGTAGATGCATACCCTGAACTGGGTGTAAATTATTACCGACTTACGGAAGTAGATCTTTCAGGTATGGAAACGGTTTTCAACATTACGTCTTGTGAAACTACCGTTACTGATGCACGAATATTGTCGATGGCAATTTATAATATGAACGGGCAGCAGATTTGGAAATCGGAAGAAGCTACCGAAGATGTCAAAGCGGCTCTTAAAAGCTCTATGATTCCTGCCGGAGTGTATATTTTGGAAACCGAAGACATTTATCACAAGGTAAAGCGAATCAAGTTTGTGCAGTTGGATAGATAATTTTCTTTCAATTACAATTGAATTTTAGATTAAAGTCTGCTTAAATGGCAGACTTTTTTAGTTTTAGTGAGTGAAACAACTTCTTTTTCAACCAATGCAACAAGTCATTCTGATCACATCCCTATTCTTTTCTTTATTATTTCCGATCACAATCAATGCACAAGTCCCTATTCCGGATCAGTTTAAAACAAAGAATAATTTTGATCAGTTTATCCAACAGTTGGAAGGTGATGTAGAGCTTGGCAACAGAAGTCTTGTAGGTGGAGGGAAAGCACCTACTCTCAGTTTCGTTTCGTTTAAACCAACATTTGATGAATCCGAACAATTGAAGTCAATTGAGATAGAGTACTCTGATGGAAAAAGATATCGTATTGAGCGCCAATCCGAGCAAACATTTACGCTTCAAAAAGGAAGAAAGAAACTTCGAAATAGACCTTTCTTCATCTCATTGGAATTAGGGGCACGCAATTCGCGAAAAAGTATTCGGTTATGGAATAATGCTTGGTCTTATAGCTAATAAACTCAGCTCAATTATTTGATAATTCTCCCCGTTTTATCAATAGTGACCTTCTTATTGCCCAAAAGCGCTGTTGCTTTACCATTCTCAAAAGATTCAATGGAAGAATATATCGGTTCAACGATTACCTTTCCGAGAGTATCTAGAACGCCCCATTTTCCGCCTGTCCAAGTGCTATGTTCTCCCATCGTTTGACGTTTTCCACCTAAACAGAAAACAGCCAACCCATCACTAAACGGTTCGGCGTAGGATAATTCGGGAGATACTTCAATACAACCTGTATTTCCATTGGCGAACCCAATTTTCCCATTCTTTGTAATTCTAAATCGATTGCACGTGATGTAATCTGGTCCATTATCAAAAACAACTACTTCATAAAGGAAATTTCCTTTCAGATCAATCCCGATAATATCCTCTTCTTTGTTCATTACAATACCATAATTGAACATGGTATCTTGAAATGACATTCGATAAGTTGCAGGTAAGATTATTTTGTTGTTGCTGTTCTTGAAACCGACAAGAGAATCCTGAAATTCAAAACTGATTAACGTGTCTCCAACATTCGCACAATTCTTGTCTTTTTTGACAGAATAATCAGAATGAACACCCAAATCACTTTCACTAGATGAAGTAGTTGAGTTGCATGAACAAAAAACTCCTATCAACGCAACTGCAAAACAAATTTTAATCATAACAGCCCCTTTTACGCACTAATTTAACTTTATTCGCTCTTCTTCCCAATCTTAAAATCAATGCGGTAATAGAAAATCGGTAAGAAACCCAATTGTGTTTTCTGCGCAATCGGTTCGGCCGACGGATTGGCAATATTCGGCGCATACGCCAAACTCAACAAATTGCGTGTGTTGAACAAATTCACCAAGTCCAATCCGATTTCATGCGTCACCTTCGCAGCATTGTATTTCCAGTTGATTTTGACATCGGCACGGAAATAATCGCGGAATTGGCGCTCGTTGTACAATGAATCGGAGAAAATCAATTCGTTGGCGACTTTCGAAGCATCCAAATTTACGTATCCGTAGCGTTTTCCGCCCGCCACAGTTACTTTCGCACCCAAAGAGATAGATTGTTTAGCATTGATCTTAAATTCTTTCCCAAACAAGATATTCGAGGTGTATAAACCGTTGTACGATGTGTTTCGTTCGATTCCGTCACTACCCAAGTATTTGGAATCGTAAACAGATGTTGTAAACAACAAGAAGAAGGTTTTGCTGAAGTATTTTTGAACCGTGAGCTCGATTCCGTAATTGGTCCCCGTTCCGGTGTTTTTAAGTGAATCGGGGAAGAAACGTGCAAAACCACTTCCCTGATTGATAATGGAAAACGAAGATGGTGTTACTGTTACCGGCACATTGTACAAGTATTGGTAATACACTTCGGTGCGAATAGACATCCCATTTTTAAACGCTTTTTCGTAACCAACTGCGGTATGTAGCGATTTCGAGAAATCCATGTTCTTGTTCTGGTAGACCTTGTTGCCATTTGCATCCAATTTATGGTAGGTGTAGGTGTAAAACGGTTGCGTTTGACTATGCAATCCCGCTCCGGCGAATACTCGTTGACCGTTTTTCAAGCTGTACTTCCAACCCAAGCGCGGTTCAACGGGACTCAAACTATTGCTCAACGAAAAGTATTGGCTGTGAATTCCGGCGGTGATGTCCATGTTTTCAGTAACACGGTATTTCCATTGCACAAACGGTTGCACCATCACCGAAAATCCGGTATAATCCCAGCGATTGATAAATGCAGTGTGATCGGTGTTTTTCACACTATCCGTCATATTGAAATACAAACCGTCTACATTGATTCCGAAGCGCAACAAGTGTTGTTTGTTGAATTTATGGCTTACAGCCGCATAAGCAGAACCGCGGGTTGTTTTAAACTGGTAGCCCATTAAGGCATACATCGAATCAACCCGAACATTGATTTGTTGTACTCCGTTTGTAGTAACTGTATCCAATGAACGAATCAAGAAATCATGATGCGAATGTTGTTCATCAAACGCAGAAGAAAGCGTGGCAGTAAGAAACGTTTTTTCTGAAATGGATTTTTTGTAGGTCAATCCGGTTACTCCCATGGTAGTCCCGAAATACTGATCACGATCGCCCTCGCCATATAATTCTTCTGTAAGTGTCGTTTTATCGGAAACCAAAATGGAGATATCACTTTTTCCGCCGATTGCCCACAACGACAAGGCTGCACCTTTTTTGAGCGGGAAATTGAATTTGAAAGCGCCATCGCCATAAACAGGTACGGCATCCGTTCCAATTTTGATTCCCATGAACTGAAACAAACTCAACGTAGAATAGCGACCCATTACCAAATAACTAGCCCGACTACCTTTTTTTAATGGCCCTTCAGCAGCTAATTCCGTTCCGAGAAAACCAAATTGTCCGGTCAATTCGTGCTGATTGCTATTCCCGTTTCGCAATTTTAAATCGAAAACGCCGGATAAAGAGTTTCCGTATTCAGCAGGAAATGCCGACATAAAAAAATCGGAGTTGGCCAAACTCTTATTATTGATAATAGAAACCGGACCACCGGTACTTCCTGAAATGGCGAAATGCGAAGGATTCGGAATATCGATTCCTTCTACTTTGTACACAACTCCTAACGGGGAATTTCCTCGAATGACAATATCGTTTCTGGAATCATCTGCTCCTTGAACTCCGGCAAAATTACTAGCCATTCGTGCGGGATCTCCACGTGAACCGGCATAGCGCTGTGTTTCTTCTACCGAAAATTGTTGTGAAGAAACAGTGGCCATTTCATTGATAATTTCGCCATTCTTTCTACTGGTAATCACCACTTCTTCGACTTCGGTGATGAGTTCTTGCATCTTTACATCGATGACACTTTCCTTTCCGGAATTCACTACAATGTCAACCGATTTTGCCTGGTGCGTACCGATTTTTGCTGTGAGGTTGTGTTTCCCGACCGGCACACCTGTAATCTCAAACAAACCGTCTGGATCAGTCATTGCTCGTAATAATAACGTTGTATCGGCAGTGGTAATCTTTACAAAGACTCCGAACAGTGGAAAATCGGTATCCGCATCTTTTACCGTTCCGCGAACAGTTTGGGTTGGAGCTTGACTAAAACTGAGGCTAGTAAAAAGCATCAGACAAGATGCAATCATCCATTTATTGATCGTTTTCATACTAATAGCATTGGTAGCGCAAAGCTGGTACAATTATCATTTGCGGAAAAACGGAAAATCAAGTTTTGAAAAACGAAGTTGCAATTATCCGTACAACCGATCATCCGTATGAACACATAATTGTACCTATTGGATGGATTTCAGGTATTCTTCTTTCGTCCAATCGAGCAAGTACACTTCTTTCAAATCCAATAAGCCCATTGGGTTATTCTTAAGGTTTCTCACACGAGAATAGACCAATTGAATATCTCCCGAATACCACAACACAATAATTGGCGGGTCTTGCATCAACACTTTTTCAGCTTCATTGTACAAACGATAACGTTCTTTTTGGCTGTCGGCTGCTCTAGCTTTTTCATACAATTCGTCAAACACCGGATTTTTGTAACGGGCTTGATTAATTCCTGATGGTTCGTCTTTGGAATCGGGAACGGTTTTACCGTAGAAATTGCTCAGGAATGTTTCAGGACTCACATAATCAGCAAACCAAGCGGTACGAAACAAATCACCTCTTCCGTAACGCGCGTCTTCATCTTTTTGCTCAAACGTAGAACCGTCAATGTTAACATTGATTCCCAACGTTTGGAAAATTTCTTCAGAAATTTCTTCGGCTACAGCAGAGTGAATATCACCGATGTTAACACGTAAATTGACGCTACCGAAACCTTTTCCGCCCGGATAACCTGCCTCGGCAAGCAACTGCTTCGCTTTCTCAGGATCGTAATTATACCCAACGGCTTTAATTGCCTTGAAATCATACCCTTTAAACGAAGAGCTTAACGGAGGAACAATTCCGAAGATACCATCTTCATATGCTTGACCACGCAACACGTATTGAGTAATTTTATTTCGATTAATCGCATAGTTGAATGCCTGACGAACACGCGCATCTTTAAATCGCGGATCTGTCATATTAAAGAAATAATAGTTAGTAGCCATCAACGCATTGTTATTCAACAACATCAATGGTGGCTTAGAATTAAAGTCTTTGATTCGACCTTCCAGCATTTGAGTAATGCGACTTGTAGGTAACGTATTGATAATATGTGTTTCGCCTTTTTCAAACAACTCCAATTGTTCCAATTTGCGGTTATCGGCCATAAAAATCACGCTATCCAAGTAAGGAAGCGCATTTCCTTTTTTGTCGGTAAGGTAATAATCTTGGTTTTTTAACAAGATGATCGATGCCGGTTCACCCTTGGTATATTCATTGTAAACAAAAGGTCCAGTTCCAATTAAATCAGCTTCTTTATCAGCTTCAACTACTTTTTGCGAAATGATACCTACATTGATACTAGCCAGTTTACTGATAAAATTTGCATCCGGACTTTTAAGTACTAACGTAATTTCATTTCCATTTGTTTTGATACCACTAATAGTCTTCGCTTTATGATTGTAAAAAGCTTCCGCACCTTTCAATTGTTCTCCCAAAATAGATAAGTAAGCAACTGAAGGAGTGCCTTTTTCATTTGGTAAGCATGCTTTTTCGAATGTAAAAACAACATCGCTCGCCGTCATTTTTCGTTCTTCTTTGGAGGAAAACACTTCATGCTCATGAAAAAGAACATCATCTCTTAGCGTAAACGTATAAGACAAGCCATCCGAAGAAACCTTCCATGATTTGGCCAATTGAGCTCTGATACTTAGATCGTCAGGATTGAAACTCACCAAACACTCAACAATTTGAGAAAGAACGGTAGCCGAATACACATCAGTTACTTCTCGTGCCGTAAATGTCTTAGGTTCATTGTCAATAGACATTTTTAAACAACCTCCTGCATGCTCAAATTGTTTTCGGTCGGAGCTATCACTACACGAAATGAAAAGCAACAAAAGCGGCACTAGAATAAGAAACGATAACTTCATGATTTCTTGAGATTAAGGCACAAGATTAGTAAAAAAAAAAACGAATCACAACCGGAAACTCAACCAAGAAGAGGTGAAGTGAAAACTAGTTGAGTGGTTAAATGAAAAAAATAACTATATTCGACCAATAATAGAGGAGCTTCGACTAACGTTGAATATTTGTAAAGCAACTAAGTTTACTGTTTTTTAAATATTTGATACGTAAAGTTTTGGTTTTCTGAAAAATTGCTATTATACTTGCGACTGTTTTAGTAGTAGCTGCTAATCATGATGAAACTTAAAAAAATACTCTTACTCTCAGTCTTCTCAGCGTTCATGGGCCTTGTAAGCCACGCTGCTTTGTCAATTGAGGGAAGTTATCAGGGGAAAAACCTCTACGTTCAAAATCCAGAGGATGGCGATGGATTCGGTTTTTGTGCAACAAAGGTCACCGTGAACGGAGATGTGATGCCTGGTGGCTGTAGTTCAAACGCGTTTGAAATTGATTTTTCACTCTTTAACATTGAGATCGGTGAGCCGGTTTTTATTGTGATCGAGCATAGCGACGGTTGTAAACCTACCATTTTGAACCCGGAAGTGTTGCTTCCGAAAAGTACGTTCAATACTGAGTCAATTACCGTTTCACCTTCGGGTGCGTTGGTTTGGAAAACATCCAATGAGCGCGGAAAATTGCCTTTCATTGTTGAGCAGTACCGTTGGAACAAATGGGTTCAGGTTGGTGAAGTTCAAGGCAAAGGTACTTCAGGTACTAACGCCTACGAATTTCAAGTAGCTCCGCACTCAGGTGAAAATACTGTTCGTGTTGTTCAAATTGACCACTCAGGTACGAAGCGATCTTCGAAAGAAGTGAAGTTTACGTCAACTGTTCCGGCTATCGAAAAGAATCCGGTGAAAGTGAAAGATGTGATCAACTTTACAGCAGGTGGAAAAGCCATTGAAACGAAATACGAAATCTACGACGCTTACGGTAATATCGTGAAAAAAGGTGTTGGAACTTCCGTACCATGTGGTAACTTGTTGAAAGGTGCTTACTACATCAACTTCGATAATAAAACGGAAAAATTCTTTAAAGGATAATCTCCGAAACTATATTTCTAAACCCTCTTGTGATTCACGAGAGGGTTTTTTATTTGCACTAGTTTCTCTCAAACTTGCTAATTTTACTGCGCTATGATGAATAAAATTGAACATATCGGAATTGCTGTAAGCAACCTAGAGGAAGCTATTAAAACCTATGAGCAATTGCTCGGAACACCTTGTTACAAACAAGAAGAAGTAAGTTCGGAAGGCGTGAAAACTGCATTCTTTCAGGTTGGTGAATCAAAGATCGAACTCTTGGAAGCAACAACAGAAACCAGCCCGATTGCCAGCTTCATTGCTAAAAAAGGACAAGGCATTCACCACATTGCGTTTGATGTAACAGATATAGAATCGTCTATGGCTGAATTGAAAAACCAAGGATTTCAATTGCTCAATGAACAACCAAAATCAGGTGCCGACAATAAACTGGTTGCTTTTTTGCACCCTAAATCTTCTAACGGAGTGTTGGTGGAATTGTGTCAGGAAAAAAAATAATATGCGCATCCTTTTTATTTTCACCCTGATGATTTGTTCGAACGCTTTTGCTCAATCAAAGAAAGAATTGCGTTTGGAATTAGAAAAAGCCAATCTGAAAGCGGATTCAATGAACAAAGCTCTTATCGCATCAGCTTTAAGCAACCAGAAAAAAACTGATTCGTTGCAATTAATTATTGATGATACGCAAAAACGCTTGAATGCACAATGTCAATTCACGCATAAACAAGAAGAATCCATCAATAAATGTACAAGTAGGAATTTAGAATTGCGCCTAGAAAATGAGCGTCTTAGAGAATCTTTGAGTCAACCTCAAAGCAAATCAAAGACTCAATCCAACAAAGAATTGACCTCTCCATTTTCAGTTAGAGGTGGCCGTGTGAGTGAACATGGCAAAGCATATGGCTTAGGAAATGACGAAGGGGGCATTGGTAGAGGTGAACCTTACAACTCCAGATCACGTCTGTCAGAAGCGAATATTTCCACTATTCAATCAACTGAAAAAGGACTCATCGCTTTGTTATTAACCATTGATGCTGAAGGAAAAGTTATCCAAACAACAGTTAACGAGGAACTAACAACGATTAAAAATAAGGACATCATTCAACAAGTAATTGCATGTGTAGAGCGAGATGTGAAATATGAGATCTCTGTTAATGCACAACCAATAAAGGTGAACTACTTTGTGAAAATCTTATTGTGAACTGAAATTGAACTTTCTTCTATAGAAGATCCTCCACTTTTCCTGTACAATGAATCGCTGTTAATCCAGCTAATCTTGCACCTTCCACATGTTGCGGACTATCATCTATAAAAACCGTAGTTGCCGGATTTAACCCTTGTTCATCGCAAACACGGCTGAAAATCTCCGGGTTGGGTTTTCGCAAGCCCATTTCGAACGACAGATAAACTTGCTCGAAATAATCCTCTAGGCGCTGATGACCAATGGTTCTTTCCAATGATCGGCGTACCGCTTCCATGTGCAAGGTATTGGTGTTGCTCAACAAAAAGATACGGTAACGTTGTTTCATCTCGAGCAACCACAACAAACGCTCTTCCGGAAAATCAAGAATCATGGCATTCCATGCATGCACTACTTTATTGCCACTTGTGCCTTGCGGCAATTGATCCAACAACCGATTGATAAAGTGAAAAGACGAAATTGCACCTGTTTCAAAACGGTCAAACAAGTCGGTTTGCTGCAATTGTGAATAGGTAGCATCAAAATCGGTCAATCCAAGATCAATAAATGCCTTGCTTGTGAGTTGATAATCGAGGTTAATCAACACACCACCCAAATCAAAAATAATCGCTTCCGTTTCAGTCTTTATCATGGCGCAAAAGTAAACTATTTCCCAATTCTTGGATTTTAAAGGCAAATCTTCTGTATTTTAGGTTCATTATGGCACTACCGGCAACATCTCCAGAAATCTGGCGAGAATTGAAGTTACGCATTTCGGAAGAAGCACTTGTTTCAGCAGTCTATCACCAATTAAAAACAGATATCGAACGTGCTGGAGCTACTGTTCCGTTTGAGGAGGGTTTAGCTCCTGATTCCTGGAAACATGCAATCGCAGCTTGGTTACCAAGCCTTTCTGCCGGCGCACTCCACTCCTATCTTTATTTACTTGATTTGCCCGAAAAATTGCTCAATATGCTCAAAGTATCCGATCATTTCTTTGAAGAGCTGGCAGACGCCATTATTTACCGTGAATTGGTGAAAGTCTATTATCGGATGAACTATTCTAGTTAATTGAAAATGCAAAATTGAAAATTGAAAAGGAGCGCAAGGTATCCCTCTTTTCACTTTTACATTTTCAATTTTCACTTGCAACAGCCATTCTTTTAACAACTCGTGTGAGATTTCCCATTTTTCGTCGAAAACGTAACATGCCTTCGGCAGAATTGTGTTAATTTTACGCACCCATTATTGTGCACAAACATGGATAAAGTAACTTACGTCGGAAATGCAGACGTGAATGCGATTGACCACTTGTATCAATCGTATAGACAAGATCCCGAAAGCGTGGATATCGGCTGGCAAAAATTCTTTGAAGGATTTGATTTTGCTCGCATGAACTACGAAGATGGCGGGGAAATTCCTGAAAACTTCCAAAAGGAGTTTAAGGTCATTAATTTGATCAACGGCTACCGTACGCGCGGTCACTTGTTTACCAAAACAAACCCTGTACGTGAACGTAGAAAGTATACGCCAACGTTGGACATCGAAAACTTTGGTTTAGAAGCCGGTGATTTGGAAACCGTTTTTCAGGCGGGTGAACAAGTTGGTATCGGGGCGGCAACGCTCAAAGAAATCATAGCTCATTTAGAGGAAACGTATTGTCAATCGATCGGTATCGAATACATGTTCATGCGCGATCCGGATCGTTTGGAATGGTTCCTGAATAAAATCGAGATCAAAAATCGTCCGCAATTCGACGGCGCACGAAAACTCAATATTTACAAAAAACTGGTTGAAGCAGCCAATTTCGAGTCCTTTTTGGGCAAAAAATACGTTGGTCAAAAACGTTTTTCGGTTGAAGGTGGCGAAGCCTTGATTCCTGCATTGGATGCATTGGTTGAAAAAGGCGCTTCATTAGGCGTCGAATACTTTGTGATGGGAATGGCCCACCGCGGTCGTTTGAATACCTTGACCAATATCTTCAAAAAACGCCCGAGCGATATTTTCTCGGAATTTGAAGGAAAAGAATTTGATTACGCAGGTGCTTTCGACGGTGATGTGAAATACCACCAAGGATTTTCGAGTACAATTGAATCGGCTAACGGAAACTCAATCGGTTTGACATTGGCTCCAAATCCGTCACACTTAGAGGCGGTAGACCCTGTTGTTCAAGGAATTGCACGCGCCAAACTGGATCATACTTTCCACGACGAAAACAAAGTGTGTCCGGTGATGATTCACGGTGATGCCGCTGTTGCGGGTCAAGGAATTGTTTACGAGATGGTTCAAATGGCTTCATTGGACGGTTACCGCGCAGGTGGAACAGTTCATATTGTCGTGAACAATCAGGTTGGTTTTACCACCAATTACTTGGATGCGCGTTCGTCTACTTATTGTACGGATGTTGCCAAAACGACCCTTACACCGGTTTTCCACGTAAATGGAGACGATGTTGAAGCTGTGATTCAAACCATTGAAATTGCGATGGAATACCGTCAACATTTCCACCGCGATATTTTTATTGACTTGCTTTGCTACCGTAAATACGGACACAATGAAGGTGATGAGCCTAAATTCACGCAACCGAGTTTGTACAATATCATTGCAAAACATCCGAATCCGAAGGATATTTACCTCAAACAATTGCTGGCAGAAGGCTCAATTACGTCTGAGAAAGCCAATGCAATAGAAGAAGAATACACCAATTTCCTGGAATCAGAATTCAACATTGCCCGCCAAAACGAAAAAGCGGTGGTATGGGATTTCTTGAGCAAAGCCTGGGAAGGATTCCGTCACAGTACGCCCGAAGATTTTGATCAATCACCTGAAACAGGTATTGCGAAAGCAAAACTGGAAGAATTGGGCCGTAAATTGGCGACACTTCCAGAAGGAAAAAAATATTTCCGCAAGATTCAAAAGATCTTCGAAGACCGTTTAAACGCGATCAATAACAACAATCTGGATTGGGGAACAGCAGAAATGCTGGCATACGCAACTTTGTTGGAAGAAGGTCATGCAGTGCGAATTTCCGGACAAGATGTTGAACGCGGAACGTTCTCTCACCGTCATGCCGTGGTAAAAACGGAAGACACGGAAGAAGAAATCGAAACATTGAACCTGCTTTCGGATCAACAAGCGAAATTCTCGATTTACAACTCATTACTTTCCGAATACGGGGTGCTTGGTTTTGAATACGGTTACTCGTTAGCAACACCAAAAGGATTAACGATCTGGGAAGCGCAGTTCGGTGATTTCTTCAACGGTGCTCAAATCATGGTGGATCAATTCATCACTGCCGGAGAAGACAAATGGTCTACTCAAAGTGGTTTGGTGATGTTGTTACCTCACGGTTATGAAGGTCAAGGGGCAGAACACTCCAGCGCACGTATGGAGCGTTTCTTGCAACAATGTGCCGATGATAATATTCAAGTGGTAAACACTTCTACACCGGCCAATCATTTCCATTTATTGCGTCGTCAAATAGCTCGACCTTTCAGAAAACCGTTGGTGGTATTCTCTCCGAAAATGTTGTTGCGTTATCCTGCTGCTACTTCTACCTTAGAAGAAATGGCAAGCGGACGTTTTCAGGAAGTGATCGACGATGCTGCGGCAAAAGTAGGTCAAGTGGAAACAGTTGTTTTCTGCTCCGGTAAATTCTACTACGAATTGAAAGAAAAAGCGCAGGAATTGGGTGTTGATTCAATGGCATTTGTGCGTGTTGAACAACTGTATCCGTTACCGCAAAAACAAATCGAAGCGGTAATTGCGAAATACAACGCCAAAAACATCCTTTGGGCGCAGGAAGAACCTGCCAATATGGGAGCTTGGACGTACATCGCAATGAATTTGCGTCATATTCCATTCCATGGTATTTGCAGGATAGCTTCAGCGGCAGCAGCGGAAGGTTCTAAAAAACTGCACGAACGAAGATTGAAGAAATTGTTTGCCGATGTATTTGAATTTGCATCCGTAACAGCGAAATAATTGATTACTAGTTAAAGAAAAGAATATGTCTATCCTTGAAATGAAAGTGCCTAGTCCGGGCGAATCGATTTCTGAAGTGGAAATTGCAACATGGCTGGTAGCTGACGGTGACTATGTAGAAAAAGATCAAGCTATTGCCGAAGTAGATTCGGATAAAGCAACCTTGGAACTTCCTGCCGAAGAAAGTGGTGTTATCACCCTGAAAGCGGAAGAAGGTGCTGTGGTAAAAGTTGGTCAGGTAGTTTGTTTGATCGATACATCTGCTGCTCGTCCAGAAGGCTCCACAGCAGCTCCAGTAGCAGAAAAAACCGTTGAAGCGGTAAAAGAGGTTGCTCCGGCTGCTGAAAAAGCTGCTCCGGCACCAAATCCGGGACCAGTTGCAACTCCAGCCAATGATAGCTATGCGAAAGGAACTCCTTCTATCGCAGCGGCAAAAATCATGGCTGAGAACAACATTCCGGCGGCAAAATTGAATGGTTCAGGAAAAGACGGTCGCATAACTAAACACGACGTTGTAAGTGCCATGGCTGCTGGTTTCCCTGCAGATGCAACTCAAGGCTGGGGTGGTACACGCGAACAACACCGCGAAAAAATGTCGATGCTACGCAGAAAAGTAGCAGAGCGTTTGGTGCATGTGAAGCAAGAAACGGCCATGTTGACCACCTTTAATGAGGTTGACATGAAACCGATCATGGATCTACGTTCCAAATACAAAGACAGTTTTGCGAAATTCCACGAAGTAAACCTTGGGTTTATGTCTTTCTTCACCAAAGCAGTGACAGAAGCATTGAACCTTTTCCCGGCAGTGAATGCGCAAATCGACGGAAACGAAATGATATTCCACGATTACGCCGATATCGGTATTGCGGTTTCCTCTCCGAAAGGATTGATGGTACCAGTAGTACGCAACGCTGAGCAAATGAGTTTGGCTGAGATCGAACGCGAAATTAAACGTTTGGCTATTAAAGCCCGCGACGGAAAAATTGCACCGGATGATATGACTGGCGGAACCTTCACCATTACCAATGGTGGTGTATTCGGATCTATGTTGTCTACTCCTATCATCAACCCGCCGCAATCGGCTATTTTGGGAATGCACAACATTGTTGAGCGCCCGGTTGCCATTGACGGTAAAGTTGAAATCAGACCAATTATGTATGTTGCATTATCATATGATCACCGCATCATCGACGGAAAAGATTCTGTAGGTTTCTTGGTGAAAGTAAAAGAAATGTTAGAGAATCCGGAGCGCATGATCTTCGGTGGAAAAGACCCGTTAGCGGTTTTGTTGGGACTGTAATTCCAGCGAAGCCGATACACTATTTACCGCGAGTTCATTGAATTCGCGGTTTTTTTTTGCCTATTCTTATGTTTCGGCTATCCGAAACAGGTTTTGTCTCGCTTTTCATGTTCAACCGCACATGATTTGTTGTAAATCAATCAAATGTTAGAATGGGTTAAACTATAAAGGCGCGTGAGTTATCACGCGCCTTAAGCTAAATCTAAACAAAAAGGGTATTTTCAATAACCTATCTGAATACTCTTCTGGTGGTTCCGTCTTCATACAGCAGAATTACCATTCCACCAGTTTCCGGAGGTACTTCTTGACCAAGTGTATTATAAGCCTTGGAAATCTTTCTGCCTGAATTGTGATTATCCACGGCAATCATATCAAAAAATTCAACGGTTCCGTTATAGTCGGTTTGACTCAATCTATAATAATTGATCACATCCGGTGCAAAACCAAAGTCTTCAAATACATAGTCAATTGTAATAACCGAATTCTCAGAACCAGCTTGCTGATTGACAATCGTCCAATTGGAAGCATCTGTTGATCGTTCAAGTGTAAAATGGTCATTCTCTCGCTCGCTGGCAGTTTCCCATTTCACCACATTACTGTTGGTTGGTCGGCGGTAATTTGCCATAAATTCAACCAATTCTATCGGCAATACGATCGGAGTACAGTTCAAGGTAGCTCCAGCCGAAAAGGTCCAGTCTAAGGTAAACGGTGTAGAATTGGCCGTGAAATTATCAACGAGCATAATATACGTTTGCCCGGCAACCACATTAAGCGGTAACACCCAACGATCTCCACCGGCACCTTCGCTCACATCTCCCACTGCGCTCGGACCACAAGGGAACAACCCTAAAAATCCACATCCGGAAGAAGTTCCAGCATTCATAGCTGCCATACCTGTATTCCCCGCAGTTGCAGAATATGAACAGCGAACCGGTGCTCCCAAAGCATTGCAATTTCCGGTAGCCCAAATGGCAAAGTCATAATCAACCGACGTGGTAATGTTCAGCGCAACCGTACCAGAAGTAACGGGCTGGAAATAATACCACGACGATTGGTGCTCAACCGAAAGACAACCTTGATTGCTCGCATTCAGTTCCTGCGTTGAACCGGAACCAGCACTATTTCCGCTAAAGGCCACATCATTACAAACCTGTGTGGCAGAGCTGCAATTATTGTTTTGGCTGAATCCGATGGCGGAAATACCGAAAATGCCAAGAGTTAGTAGTAATTTTTCCATCATTTTTCGGTTTTGGGTTGAACAAAAGGAACACTATTAAAACCGATTAACTCTAGCCCATTAGCCACAAGAACCGCTTCCAATTCTTCTTTTGTAACTGCAATTTCAGAGACAAAATCGAATTGATCGGCACCATCATTGAATGTTGGGAAAAATCGAAACGGAACTTCTTCTGAATTAAATACCGGACGGAGAACATCAGTCACCATCTTGGCTTCAGCAAGATCAGATACATTTTTTAATTGAAATTGATAATGAAGTGACTGACCATAAGCGCCGGTTTCTGTCATTAAGGAAAAAACGAAGAGAACAACAAGAAGTGACATTCTCTTTGTGAATTTTTTGAAGGTAATGCTTTCAGGAATAGAACAAACGGTTAGTGCATTATCCTGAAAGACCTCAATTGAAGCTTTCATATTAGTAGTAATAAAGTAAGTACGCGTCAAATAGACGGTAATAAATCGTGTAAAGTCAGCTTAAACAGACAAATCAGGTATTTAAACTAATATTTACAGTTATTCGTCGAACATTAAATAAATATACTTCTTAATATCAACCTGTTATAAAATCCATTTTTTACAAAATAACGGTTATTAGCTCCCATTAATAAGAACGTTATTAAACTAAGTCGAGTCCGGTTCGCTAAAACCTACTTTGTTTCATTGATTTCTAAGAGAAAAGACCAACCATTGATTGATTTCAGCCGTTCATCGATTGTACATTTCATTTCGTTCGGGTGATTTTGAGTAACTTTGACAATCAATTTAAAATTATGCGTTTTCTTACCGGTATTGTTATCATGCTTTTGCTCATCACCAGTTGTGGTGAATCGAAAAACCAAGATGCACCTGTTGTTACCAACATTGATAGCTTGGTGAAACTTTATCCGGATAGTGTGGATATTTTGGTAAAACACGGAAATGTTTTGCTCGATCGCTACGATTACGATAACGCATTGAAAGAGGGCGCTAAAGCTTACCGAATCGAGCCCAACAATGTAGAAGCACGTTTTTTGTACGCATTAGCGCTAAACAATCGCGCTAGCAGAACAGCAACCGATGTGGTTACCGCTCAAGAGCATTTTAAAGCCGTTTTACGCGCTCAACCTAAAAACACTAAAGCTTTGGTGGCATTGGCTACTACGTTCAGTTATATGGGCGATTATGACAGATCGTTCCAACACATCAATCAGGCGTTGCGCATAGACAAACGATACCGTGATGCTTATGTCTTGAAAGGAACCAATTACTTGCAACTGGGCAAACGCGATTTAGCAAAATCATCTTATCGAACAGCAATCGAACAAGATCCTGATTTTTACGAAGCTTATATTTTCTTGGGAAGCTTGTACCAGCAAGAAAATGATCCGTTGAGTATTGAGTATTTCAAATCGGCTGTGCAACTGAAACCGCGTTCAATGGATGCATTGTATGCTCTTGCTTACGGTTATCAGACTTTGAAAATGAACAGCGATGCACAACGCATTTACCGCAAAATGATTACGGTTGAACCCGATTTTGTGACCTCTTATTTCCAACAAGGTTATATCAAACAGTTTCAGCAAAATCCGCCGGATCTGGATAGCGCCATGTTCTTTTACGAAACCACCTTGCAAAAAGAACCTACTTTTTCAGAAGCATGGCACAATTTAGGGTTATGTTATGTGGTTATGGGCGAAAAATCGAAAGCATTACAAGCCTTTTCAAAAGCGTTGAAATACAATCCGGAGTTTACACAAGCCAAAGAAGAGGCAGATAAATTGCGTTAATGACTCAGCAACGGTTATTTCTCATTCAAACACTGCTCGAAGCCATTATTCCGGTAATCGGTTATTTCGAATGGGGTTGGGATCTTTCGTTTATTCTCTTGTTTTATCTGCTGGATGCCCTGCTTGCTTTCGGAATTTTACTAGCCAAGGGAAAAAAGCGACTGTCGCATTCTAACAGCGCCACCGAACGAACTTTATTTGCCAAACACAGTGTAAGCGGATTACTGCTTGTTGCAGTTGCCATTGCCGGAATTGCTCTTTCAATTACGTTTCTTCATCCGGATTTAGATTGGTGGAAACGCATCGTTCATTTCCTCACCTATGAAGAATGGGGTATCCAACAAGGTTATATTTTGGTTCCGCTGGTTGTGTTAAACGGCGTGATGGTGTATCGTCAGCAATTTTTGATGACAGCGCGTTACCGAACACTTGAAATGGGTGCAATTACACAACCTTTTCTTGTTCAGGGATTCGTGTTACTTGGTGCTGCAGGAATATTACTTGGAACAACAGCTCTCATTCAATTTCCGGAAGAAATACTGATTACTGCCTTTATTCTTGGCATCAGTGTATACCGATTTTTAGTGATCCGCAGTGCTTAGCGTACGTTCCTGCTCGATAAATTTCACTCCGTAATCTGCCAATTCATCCAAGATCGGATTGTACACGTGCGGTGCAATAGGCACACACACTCCGGTATCTGTCAACTTTTCAGTAAGAATCATTTTCGCACAAATCGCAATCGGTAAACCTACCAAGTTCGACATCGAGGTAAAGGTTTCATCTTCACCGATATTCACCATAGACGATTCAATGGTCATTTCTTTGCCGTGCAACATGTATTCAAACTGATGCACCATCACGATCATATCTTTATCATGTGGCTGCAATTTCCATTTGTCTACGAGAATGTGTTCCAATAATTCGGCAGGCGAAGCATCGGGTAAACCGATCGGGTGTTCATTGTCGAACAATCCAAGCCATTCAAATCGCTCGAGGTCGGTAATTCCGTAATCTTTGCAGAAATTCATCAATTTTTCTTCTACCGGTACCGAAACATAATACGGCAAGAAGGCATTGAGAAAATTACGCGGCGTTAGATTTTCGGAATCTTGCATTTTGTAGGTGTCATCGGTCATTCCGAGGTTTACAAAAATGTTCCAATATTGGCAATAACCCGAACGGCGCAAGGTTCCGCGGTAAAACGTCGGAATGTTTTCAAGACCGTAAACGGTTCTGTACGAAAGTGAATCACGGTTGGCATAACCGTCGAATGAACCGAAACCATCAATTTCAATGGCATCCAAACGGCTGAAAATGTGACTGTATGGAATGTATTTGTATTCGTGACGGTCGATGTATTGTGCGGCACCACCACTTCCGGCAAGTACTACGTTACGCGGATTCCAGGTGAATTTGTAATTCCACGGATTGTTATCACTTTCCGGGGCAATCAATCCACCGCAATACGATTTAAAACTCGTAATGTCACCACCTCTGGCGCGAATAGCATCAATGATTTGCATGGCGCTCATGTGATCGATTCCGGGATCTACACCGATTTCGTTCATGATCAAAATACCGGCGGCTTTCGCTTCGGCATCAAGAGCTTTCATTTCAGGTGAAACGTAAGACGGTGTAATGAGGTGTTTTTTAAGAGCGATACAATCTTTCGCCACTTCGGCATGAAAACGAGCCGGCAACATGCTGATAATCAAATCGGCTTGTTCCATTTCGGAACGACGGGCTTCAGAATCGGTCGCATTAAAAGAAAGTGCAACTCCGTTTGGGTGCCCCGCCATTTTGCGACGAACCACATCAATTTTACTATCCACAACCCGAATCTGCCAGTTAAAATCAGTCGATTTTTCCAACAAATATCGTATCAAAGACGAAGCAGACAATCCGGCTCCAAGTATCAGCACTTTTTTCATATCCATCCAACTATTCGAAAAACCGAATATTTCTCTCTTAAACCTTTGCGAAATTAATGACGATAGCCGATATTTCTGCACAAAGAAGCAACTAGATTAGGTCAATTCTGTTAATATTCTGGTTATATGAACTGAAAATTAACTTTTAGGAAACAAACCCACATTTCATTCATAAAACAACCACAATTACCTATTACAGCTTAAGGTTGACGCTCCGACCACCAATCGTTTATTTTATCGGCAAGCACATTGCTAAGTTTAAAATAACTCTCGTGTGTCCATCCGCCAATGTGAGGAGTCATCAGAATTTTATCGGAATGCAACAAGTATTTCAGGTTTTCAGGGATAGAAGATTCATCGTCGAAAAAGGCTTCAAACGACGATTTTTCAAATTCATTCACATCCAATCCTGCACCAAGGACTTTGCCGCTTTCAATAGCACGAATCAAGGCCGCAGTTTCCACAATTTTTCCACGTGAAAGATTCAGCAGAAAAATAGGTTTTCCTAAAGCATCGAAAAACTCCTGATTGGCAAAATAAACCGTTTCGGTGTTTTGCGGAATGTGGAAACTGATCACATCCGATTTTCGTACGACTGCTTCCAGGGTGGCTTCCATCGCAAAATCGTCACCGAACCCCGATTTGTATTTATCATAAACCAGTACTTTCACGTCAAATCCGCGCAGTTTTTTGGCAAAAGCACGCCCGTTGTTTCCGTAACCGATAATTCCAACCGTTTTTCCATCGAGTTCAACACCCCGATTACAGTCGCGTTCCCATTTTCCATGTCGGATTTCCTGATGCGAAGTATGTAACTTGTTCATAAGCGACAATAACATCCCCAGTGCATGCTCACCAACTGCATTTCTGTTTCCTTCCGGAGCATTGAACAATACGATTCCGCGATCATGGCAATATGCTTCATTGATATTCTCCATTCCGGCACCCGAACGCGCGATAAACTGAAGCTCATCGGCATGGGCCAATACATCCGCATTCATCGGAAAACGAGAACGAATCACAATCCCAAACGCATCCTTTAGCTTTGTTTTCGTTTCCTCCAACGACCATTCGGAACCGTCGACACACTTAAAACCAAGCTCAGTGAGGCGTTGCTCCAAAATTTCGTGTACTGTATCTAGAAAAATTACTTGTTGTTCCATGTTACTAATTTATAGACTTTAGACGAATAGACTTTAGACTGAAAGACTTGAGACCGCTGCGCTTTAAGACAAAAGACAGTTTCACAATTAACTTTGTTGTCTTATGTCTCAGATCTTTCAGTCTCATGTCTTAATTGCCGTCATCACGAAGTTACTATTTACCTGCGCAATGTGCGGAATACCTGTGAGTTGGTTTTTGATGAAATCCTGGTACTGATCCATGGAAGCAACTTCAATATGGAGCAAATAATCGATTGATCCAGCCACGTGGTAGCATGCTGAAATCTCATCCAACCGCACAATCGCCGATTCAAATGCATTCAACACATCCAAGGCGTGCGATTGCAAGGTAACCTGACAAAAAACCTGCATTGATTTCCCTAAATAGCGTTTATCAATGCGGGCACTATAACCTAAAATCACACCATTGCGTTCTAGCCGTCGAATGCGCTCAAAAGTAGGCGTAGTAGACAATCCGATGGCATCAGCCACTTGTTTGTAATTCATTTTCCCGTTTTCCTGTAAAAGCGAAACAATCCGTTCATCAATGGCATCTAACGTAGAGACAGGTGTTTTTTCCGTATTCGACATAATTTTCACCCTGTATTCAGAAATATATTCTTCAAATATAACAAATACAGAATTATTTTCTAGTTAACGGATTTAAACAATGTAATTCCATTAGTTTGAGTACTAAATTCAGAATTATGTCAAGAAAAATGCACCCGGAAAGTTTGATGATGAGTCACGGTTACAAACCGTCATTATCGGAAGGAGCTATCAAGTGTCCGATTTTCCAAACATCCACCTTTGTATTCAACACCGCCGAAGAAGGAAAACGCTTTTTCGAAGTCGCATACGGACTCAGCAATCAGAAGGAAGGTGAAGAAATGGGATTGATTTATTCGCGACTGAACAATCCTGATTTGGAAATTTTGGAAAACCGTTTGTGTTTGTGGGACGAAGCTGAAGATTGCGCTGTTTTTGAAAGCGGTATGTCGGCCATTTCAACTGCATTAATGGAATTTATGGTCCCCGGAGATTTATTGGTGTACTCGCGTCCGGTTTATGGTGGAACCGATCACTTTATCAATCACTTTCTGAAAAAAATGGGGATCGAATCCATTGGTTTCCGGGCAGATGAAACTGAGGAAGCCATTATTGAGCGCATTCTGGCAACCGGAAAAGCGGACAGATTAACGATGATTCATATTGAAACACCCGCCAATCCGACCAATGCCCTAATCGACATTGATATGTGTGTAGCGATCAAAGAACGTTTCAGTACTCCTGAAAAACCGGTGATTTTATCGGTCGACAATACTTACATGGGGCCATTGTGGCAACACCCATTGAAACTCGGTGCCGATTTGGTATTGTATTCGGCTACAAAATACATTGGCGGACATTCCGACGTTATTGCAGGCGCATGCCTTGGATCAAAAGCACTCATCGGTCGCATAAAAGGACTGCGCACATTCCTGGGAAATATGGCCGGTCCGTGGACAGGATGGTTACTCATGCGTAGTTTGGAAACCCTGAAAGTACGTATGGAACAACAAGCCTTGAATGCCGTTCAAGTCGCCAACTACTTAAAACAACATCCGAAAGTATCACATGTGTACTACCTCGGTTTTATCCCTGAGCAAGGAACGCCCAACGAACAACGTATATTCAGAGAACAATACACGTCGAGCGGCGCTATGATCGCCTTCGATGTAAAAGGTGGTGAAAAAGAAGCCTTTTTGTTTTTGAACAATCTGAAATTGATCAAACTGGCTGTGAGTTTGGGAAGTACCGAAAGTTTGGCAGAACATCCGGGCACAATGACCCACGCCGATATTCCGCAAGAAGATAAAATTGCCATGAACATTACCCCTAGTTTGGTGCGTGTTTCGGTTGGAGTAGAACATTACGAAGACATTATTGCCGACATTGAACAGGCACTAGCTCTTGTATAAAAAGAGCTGAAGATAAAACCGTTAGCTACTACTTTTACAGCTAATTCGGATGGCGCGTATTTTTACCTGAATTTTATTTCAGCGTAGAAATACGCGTCTTTAGTTTACAAGACAACGTTATTTTTAGTGCAATCATTAAACACTGAAATGGCGAATAGCGGTAATTTAATCGGACTTATTGGTGGCGTTGGGCCATGGGCAAGTTTAGACGTTCACCGTAAAATTCTCGAACAAGCCGCTTTCACAAAAGAACAAGATTGCGTATCGGTGATGCACCTTTCCTTTCCTGGAAAATACACCGACCGCACTGAATATATTTTAGGAAAAACCACCGAAAATCCTGCGTACGCCTTTGTGAATGAACTTCGATTATTAGAAGCTCAAGGAGCGGGCTGCGCGGCGATTATCTGTAATACAGCTCATGCTGCCCCCATCTTGAATGTCATAGAAGAAGAATTGGGCGAATCATCCATGCAGTATGTGAACATCATTCACGAAACACAACGCGCTGTTGAGGCGGACAAATACCGGTGTGTTGGTTTGCTGGCAACATTGGGTACGTATGAGCTTGATCTATATCGAAAAGACTTCAACGGAACTATTGTTTATCCTTCCCAAAAGAACAGGGAACGGGTGCACAACATTATCTATAACACGCAGTATGGCTTAAAAACAGCCATGCCGAAAGACCTTACTTTTTTATACAATGAACTCACCGAAGTAGCATCCGATTTACTCGATGAAGGTGTTGAAGCCCTGATATTGGGTTGCACCGAATTGCCACTACTCAGTGATTTCTCGAAATGTATGCCCGTTCAGGTATACGACCCCAATCAGTTGTTGGCCTCGGCGCTTTTACGAAGTGTTCGGCAACCGGCAACCATAACTTCTCAATTAGTAACCAAACAATACATATGAAAACAATTGAACAGCAAACGCTGGTTTCTTTTATCGAACCGGCTTTGGAACACGTTGAAGACAGTCAATTAAGATCGGCATTACAACAAGCGTTGGCCAATCAGGAACCGGCATTGCGCACCATTGAAAGTGTTTTTGAAAAAATCGGATCACAAAACTGGACCGAAACTTCATTCAAGCTCATCTTTAATGCGTGGAAAGAAACACATTTAAAAATGTTGGCCATTTACGGGTTATCTTGCCGTATGCAGCGCCTCGGACTTGAATCAACAAATCAGGAACAACAATACTTATTGTTATTGGCTGCTGCTAAAAATGCCGAAACAAGTTACGAAGATTTGGGCTTAGATTTCGACGGAGGCACACATACCGAATTGTATCATAACCTTGCGGAATCGTTCGTTTCAGACGACAGCTGGATGCTACAGGCATTTTCCATTCCGGAGGCAAAAGCATTTAAAACATACGTTTACCGAAACATGGTTGTTGCACCGGATATTCAAACCGGATTGTTCACCAATATGTTTTCTGAAATCTACAATCACGCCGAATATTCAATCGCTATTAATGCTTTTAATCGCTTGATCGATGAGCATTACGATTTCACGCCGCAACAAAAAACAAAAGCAACTACTTACATTTTTGCGCACATCGAAGACGAAACCGAATTGAATCACTTCACAGTTGTGATCGACTCATTGAATTACTACGTTAAAGCAGCCAATACAACAATCGATTATGCTTTGGCTCAAAATACATTCGAAACCTATTTGCAAAAATTAGCCACTGTATTTGAGGCATTGGATCAAAAAATCATGTAACATGACAGCGCAGCGTATTATCGATCATTTGGAAAGGCAAAGCACAGCCATTCCTGACAAGGTATTTGTAACAGATACCAACCAAACGCTTACTTACGGTGCGTTGTTTCAACGTGTTCTGGAAACTGCGTCTGGTTTGCAAAAACAAGGAGTGCAGCCAAACGACCGTGTATTATTGCTGCTTGAACATGGAATCGATCATTTGATCAGTTATTTTGCCGCAGGTTACATCGGAGCTATTCCGGTACATCTGAGCATCAACCGTCCGAAAGGAAGCATTCAACAAATTGCCGCGATCACCACAGCAACGTATTGCGTTACGGACAACTATCCGGAGCCGCTAAACGACTGCGATTTTCAGGAATTGCCTTTCCGCAGTTTAACTGGAACCGAAGTACCTGTTCGCGGAACGAATGAAGTTGCTTACATGATGTTCACAAGTGGTACAACGGGTGCTCCGAAAGCGGTGATGACTACCCATAAAAACACGATTGCCACGGCGGAAAGTATTTTGGATTTTACGCAAATGACAGCCGACGATCGTGAGCTGATCAGCTTACCGTTGGCCTTTACCTTTGGGTTGGGGCACATACACGCGCTAATCATGGTGGGTGGTCAAGCAGTATTGACTAATCGTCGCTACGATCTGGAACATTTAACAACGCTTATTCAACAAAAAAGCACCACCGGATTTTTAGCTTCGCCTGCAATGTTGCGCGATATGGTAAATCTCCATCGTGAAGCTCTTATTTGCTGCGGACGTTATCTGCGTTACATGGTAGTGAATTGTACACCCATGGAAGCATCGCTCACGCAGGAGTTATTGGACCTCCTGCCGAGCACGCAGATTTATATGTATTACGGAATGACAGAAGCGAGCCGATGTGCCTACATCCATTACAATGAAAATCGACATCGCTTGGATTTTACCGGAAAACGTACCGTGAATGTAGAATTGAAAATCGATAATCCGGATGAAAACGGCATGGGTGAAATCTGCATGAAAGGTCCGAATGTGATGCTTGGCTACTGGAACAATCCGGAAGAAACGGCCAAAGTCATCGATGCTGATGGATGGATTCACTCGGGCGATTGGGGCATTATGGATGAAGACGGTTATGTGAAGGTAATTGGCCGGATCAACGATCAAATCAGTGTTGACGGTATGAAATGCCAACCTTCGGAAGTAGAAAACGTGATTAGCGAATTGCCCTGGGTGGAACGCGTTACTGTATGCGGAATCAACGACGAAGCAAAATTCCAGGTTGTCGGAGCGGCAATTATGTCGAATTCTTCTGCGATTCCGGAAGATCTTCAAGCGGCAGTTCGGGAGCATTGTGCCAAGCGATTGGAAGCTTTTAAAATTCCGGTAGTTGTAGCATTGGTTGATCAATTCCCCGCGAATGAGCTTGGAAAAGTAAATCGAAAAGAGTTGGCAGCGCAACTGAAAGCACAATTACAAGAAGCATGACCGCTACTAAATTAAGAACGGATTTATTTTACGATCAACTCGTACGCGAGAGTGGTTGCAATGGATACTTGTTTACAAGCAATCCGCTACTTGTGCCATCAGGACTGTTTCAACGACTCAACAAAGCCGTTCCTACCATGCTTGATTTGCTGGATGGTGAAGATTATTGGAATTACTGTTTGCAACAACAGCAATGGTCGTTGAAACCTCACCGGATGAAATTGACTGATTTTACGGGTTGTGCCGATTTTCTAGTGACTTCTGAAGGAGCCAAGCTGATTGAAATGAACATCAATCTTCCCGGAAAAATCGGTCTGATTCAAGCCTTGGGAGAAGGCACACAACAATTGTTCGGCGACGAATACTCGGGTTACACCAACCTAAATGCGTTGGAATCATTGCTTGCAACCATTCGGGAAGCTCTTCCAACCGAAGTTCCGATAGCGATTTTGGTTAGTCATCTGCCTGCTAGTGAAAAACACCAAGCGCATTACCGGTATTTTTCGGATGAGTTAAATCGTTTGGGATTGAATACAACTGTTGTTCCGGCGCGTGAAGTAACGGTTACAACAACAGGTTGCAGCTGGAATGATTACGAATTTGGCGCATTTATTAACCTCGTGATTCCATTTGTGTGGGAAGGGAATCAAGCTGATTTTCAACCGCTGAATGTACTTTGGGAACAGCATCCCGACTTGTTTTTTCCCAATCCGACCGGTGGTATGTTCGGCACCAAAGAATTATTGCATTACCTGGACTCACAGCGCCATCAACCAAATTCAGCATTGTGGAACGACTTTGTATTGCGCGCCAATATGTTCAGTGATTTTGATTCGGTAGATGAACTACAGAATGCTTATCAACCAGAGGAAATGGTATTAAAACCGCTCAAAGATTATGATACCAAAGGTGTTTACGTGCAACCCGATCGCGCGTTGGTAGAACAACTTTTCGCCGAACGCAAAGCCGATTACATGGTGCAGGAATTTACCTCTTCGGTGCAATTGCCTTTTGAAAATGAACAAGGTGAACGATTATTGAGTCATTCGCTGATATACCGCATCTTTTTCGCTTCCAAACAACCGATGGCCTATCAGGGCTATGTGATTCACGGAGAATTTAATGGTACGTATTATACGGCGCCGGTGATTGTGGTAGATTGAAAAATTGGATCAAAATATAAGAACGTAATTTTATACAATCAATACTTCACTTAAAACCAATACTCTTGCGGCTTTTTTGTTCAGTATCTTGTTTATCTTTTTGAAGCAAATAATTGATCGCCTCATGAACATCTCTGAATTGTTTGTTATACTTGCTCTCCATTTCTTTTAGTTTATCTGTCAAGTCTTTATGAGTTAAAGCATACTGACGCATCAAAACAAATGAACGAACAATTTGAATATTTACTTCAATTGCTTTTGCACTGTTCAACACACTAGCAAGCATTGCAACCCCCTGTTCCGTAAAAGCAAAAGGTAAGTACTTACTATGCTTTCCACGTTCAAAATTCTTTAAGGTCACAAATTGTGACCTTAAAGAATCATATTCTTCATGCGTCAATTCAAACATAAAATCAAATGGGAAACGTGAAATATTGCGCCTGACGGCCTGCTTTAATCGTTTGGTTTCAATTTCATATAGTTCTGCCAAATCGGTATCAAGCATTATTTGTTGTTCGCGCACTACATAGATACGCTGTTGAATGACTTGTAATTGCATTAGTAGTATTCCAAAAAGTTTATAGTTAATCGTTTTCTTTAGGTGAACGATAATGAATATACGAATTTGACGAAAAACAACAATGCATCTTTGGAAAATTATACGCGCATTCATAAACGATAAACCTCAGTATTTTGACCTTCCTAAATTCCTCCTTATCTTCGTGCTCTTATATCTCAATGTGCATGAACACCGCTGGCGAATTACAGATTTACAATAGTCTTTCAGGGCAAAAAGAACGCTTCACTCCCATTCACGCCAATCGCGTGGGATTGTACGTGTGCGGACCTACACTCTACAGCGAACCGCACATGGGCAATATGCGCACCTTTATCAACTTTGATATGGTGTACCGCTATTTGCTCAAATTGGGGTATGATGTGAAGTATGTGCGTAACATTACCGATGCCGGACACATTACCAATAGCGCCGGTGAAGCCGTTGACAGCATTGGAAAAGCTGCCCGTTTGGAACAAGTGCAATCACTGGAAATTGTGTACAAATACAACGTCAAGTTCCAGGAGTTACAACGCATCTACAACATGCTTCCACCGAGCATAGAACCTACCGCAACCGGACATATTCAGGAACAAATCGAGATCATCGAACAAATTCTGAACAACGGATTTGCTTACGTGGTCAATGGTTCGGTGTATTTCGACGTGAAAGCTTACAGCCAAAAATATAATTATGGTATTCTGAGCGGTCGTAAAATCGATGAGTTGGAGGAAGAAACCCGCGAATTGAACGCGCAGGAAGAAAAACGTTTCTTCGCCGATTTTGCCTTGTGGAAAAAAGCCAATCCGGAAGATATGCAGATTTGGCGATCACCTTGGGGCGACGGAAACCCGGGATGGCACATTGAATGTACAGCAATGAGCACCAAATATCTCGGACCAACATTTGATATTCATGGTGGTGGAATGGATCTTAAATTTCCGCACCACGAAGACGAAATAGCTCAAAGTTGCGGTTCGCATGGTAAAAATCCGGCCAATATCTGGATGCACGCCAATATGCTGAACGTGAACGGTCAAAAAATGAGTAAATCGCTTGGAAACTTCTTCTTACCGAAAGAAATCGTGGAAGGAACCACCAGCGTTTTTACCAAATCGTACACACCGAATGTGTTGCGTTTCTTTATGATGCAGGCACATTACCGTAGCACGCTCGATTTTACACAAACGGCATTGGACGCAGCTGAAAAAGGATTTACCCGTTTGTCGGATGCTTTGCAATTGCTCGAAAAAGTGCCAACTGGTGCTACTTCATCATTTGATGTGAATGAGTTGATTGCCAGTTTTTACAGCGCCATGAACGACGATTTCAACGCTCCGATTCTGGTTGCCAACTTATTTGAAGCTGTAAAACGCCTCAACCTGATCAACGACGGAAAAGACAGCATTACGGCCGACGATTTGGCTTTGTTGAAAAAAGAGATGCATTCATTTGCATACGATGTATTGGGCATTCAGCCAATGGGCTCTCAAAACAACGATTCCAAACTGGCTCCCGTGATGGATTTGGTATTGGAACTGCGTCAGCTTTCGCGCGACAACAAAGACTGGACTACTTCCGATAAAATTCGCGATCAATTGACTGCTGCCGGAATTGTGGTAAAAGACGGTAAAGACGGCGTTACGTGGTCGGCTCAATAATTGAGGTATGAACGAACGCTTCGGGAAGAACTACAAACTGTGCAGTCAGAAAACCATTGAGCGTTTGTTCAAAGAAGGTAAATCCATTCGCTTGTATCCGTTTGTGGTGCATTTCAAAGAATTGGAATTGCCCGAAAACCAACCGTTTCAATTGGTGTTTTCAGCTCCCAAGCGTATTTTTAAGCGCGCGCATGAACGAAATCGCATCAAACGTTTACTGCGTGAAACATTCCGAAAGAAAAAACTAATTTTGGAAGAATGGCTAAGTACCGATCAGAAACAATTGGCTTTATTTGTGATCTATACAGGCAAAGAAGAATTACCATTGCAGAAATTGATGGTAAAAACGGAACAGTTATTGGAAAAGATAACGCAAGAATTGACACATGAAACACATCAAAAATAGCTTGAAATCAAGCGTACTAGGACTTTTATTCTCTTTAGTAGTTGTAACGGGGAGCGCTCAGTCCAACGGATTCGAAGTATTGAAAAATCTGGAGTTGATGGACCTCATCTACCAGCACATCGATATGTATTACGTGGATGATCCGCAACCGGGTGCAATGGGTAAAACTGCTATTGATGCCATGTTGAAGGAATTGGATCCGTACACGGTTTATTACCACGAATCGAACATGGAAGATTACCGCTTGATGACTACCGGTCAATACGGTGGAATCGGCGCGTTGGTGCGCAAAGTAGGCGATTACACTTACATTACTGAGCCTTACGAAGGAAGTCCGTCGTTTAAATCAGGTGCAAAAGCCGGCGACAAAATTCTTTCCATCGACAATATCAGCATGAAAGGCAAAGACAGCGAAGAAGTTTCCAGCTCGTTGAAAGGTCCGAAAGGTTCTACGATTCAATTGGAGGTGGAACGCGACGGAAACGTGCTCATTTTTCCTATAACACGCGAAGAAATCAAATTGCAGGACGTTCCTTACTCGGGAATGCTCAACGAAAAAGTAGGTTACATCAAACTCAATAGTTTCACCCAAACTGCCTCTGCAGAAGTTAAAACCGCTTTTGAAGCGTTGAAGCAAAAAGGCATGGAATCGCTGGTGCTTGACTTGCGTGGAAACGGCGGAGGTTTGCTCATTGAAGCGGTTCGCATCGTAAACATGTTCGTGAAAAAAGACCAAACGGTGGTGACCACTAAAGGTAGAATCAAAGACGAAAATCGTGTTTACAAAACCACAGAAGCACCTATGGATTTAACCATTCCGTTGGTTGTTTTGATCGATGGCGGATCTGCTTCGGCCAGTGAAATTGTTGCCGGAAGTTTACAAGATTTAGACCGCGCGGTGATTGTAGGAACCACTTCTTACGGAAAAGGATTGGTGCAACGTACCTTCGATTTGAAATACGGTTCCAAAGTAAAAATCACCATTTCGAAATACTACACACCTTCGGGTCGTTGCGTGCAGCGATTGGAATATTACGATCGTGAAGCCGGCGAAAAACCACAAGTGATTTCCGATTCATTGCTCAAAACATTCTCTACCAGCAACGGAAGAAAAGTGATTGACGGCCGTGGAATTGAACCGGATTTGGTCATCGATGAACTCAATTACAGCCGACTTACCGGAACATTGGTTATCAGCAACATTATCTTCGACTTTGCAACCGATTTCGCACGCAAACATCCCAACATCGGTCCGGCGCGCAATTACAAGTTGACGGAAGAAGAATATGCCTTATTCAAAGTCTACGCATTGAAACAAGAATTCACCTACTCTACCGCTTCGGAAGAACAACTCGAGAAGATGAAAAAAACGGCTGAAGAAGAAGGTTTTTACGGTGATATGAAAACCGAATACGAAGCATTGCTAGCGCGTGTTACGCCTTCCAAAGAACGCGATTTGGAGAAATTCAAAGCTGAAATCATCGATATTCTATCCAACGAAATCGTTTCGCGCTATTATTACCAAAACGGTAGAGCAGAACAAGCGTTTCAGCAAGACCGCGATGTGAACAAAGCATTGGAAGTTTTAGGCGATAAAAAAATGTACAATACTATTCTAGGATTTTAAGCGTTAATCCAAGAAACTGCAAACTACATTATGCTGGATCGCCTGACGGGTAAATCCGTTCATTTATACATTCATCTTTTTAGCTGTATTATTCTTGCATCAGGCTTACCTGCCAGTAAAATTCCGCTTTCGCTCGGAACGATGTTGTTGTTTTTAAACATCCTGCTCGAAGCAAAATTCAAGATCTATTGGCAAAACCTAAAAACCAATAAACTAGCTTGGGGATTATGGTTTTTCATTGCTTGTGAATGGATGTCGTTGCTTTGGACCCACGATTTCGGGTATGCGATGCACGATTTCAACGCCAAATTGCCCCTCTACTCTATTCCGCTTGTCTTGGTGGCAAAACCCATCACCGAACGCAAACATCTTTACCTCATTGGTGTATTTTTTCTGGCGAGTGTGTTTGTGATTTCGTTTATCAATGTGGGTACGTATATGCATTGGTGGGGAAACAAAGTCTACGACGATATTCGCGGATTGTCACTCTTCGGTTCGCACATTCGTTATGCGTTGATGATTGTAATGGGAATTGCGCTTTGCATTGCCTGGTTCATTGAACGACTTCCTTACCGTATCATTCCACTAATTATGATGGGGTGGTGGCTGTGGTACACCTATTTTTCGCAAATCATTTCAGGGTATCTTTCCGCAGGCATTTTACTTTTGGTGTGCGCCTTGTTTTTGCTTTATTCACTGAAACAGCGCGTGCTAAAAAACGCATTACTGATTACCACATTGTTGGCACTTGGAGGATTCGGATGGTGGATTACCGATTTTTTTCAACCCACTCCACATCGCATCTCGCTTTCCAATCCGGATCACTATACGGCAAACGGCAATTGGTACCGCACCGATACCAACTTCGTTATTTGGGAAAACGGTTATCCGGTGGTTGCTTACATCAGCGAAGTGGAATTGGAAAAAGCGTGGAATGACGTTTCGGATATTGATTACAAAACCGGAAAAGATCACAAACAACAACCGTTGTACTTGACCTTGTGGCGTTACATGTCGTCGAAAGGTCTGCGAAAAGATTCCCTTGGGTTTTGCTCGATGTCGCGCACCGATATTCAATTTGTAGAAAACGGATTCGCATCGGTTTGTTTGACCAAAGGCGGATTTATGGCGCGCTTATACGGTCTTAAACACCAAATCGAGCATCCTGAAAATCCCAATGGACATTCCTTGCTTCAACGTTTGGAATACTGGAAAGCGGCGCGTTCGATTATTCGTGAAAACTGGTTATTGGGCGTTGGTTCCGGCGATGTAGATCAGACGTTTAAAACCTACTATGCAACTCATTCTACCTTGTTGTTACCCGAATTACAGCTACGGGCACACAATCAATACATGACTTCGTGGATCAGTTCAGGTATTTTCGGATTTGTCGGATTTTTGGTCTGGTGGATCTTATTCCTGCGTGCCGGTTGGAAAAAACGTTCCTTTATCGTAGTGGCTTTTGCAGGAATTGCATTGAGTTCTTTTCTCATTGAAGACACGCTGGAAACCTTGATGGGCGTGGCATTCATCTCCCTTTTTTACGGTTTACTGGTCGGCAATCAGAAAATTTGGCCTACCGGAAGAGCGATTTCCTATTTAAAAGCACATCCCAGCCTCCCACGAATAAACGAATGAAAATTACGCATGAATTTAAAGCGAATAATGGAAACAAGTTTCCATTTTGATTCGTGGATCAGCCTTGGCTGACTATTCGTAAAGAATTGTACACAATACGTCATTTGTTAATTCGTGGTGGAAAATATGCAGTATGTCACATTCTAAGAGGGTTGTGCTCTTTAATAGTAAATTACCACCGGAAGAGCGTAACCTTTGCCGTTTTTCGACATTAATCCCAAAAAGCCTTCTATGCGACTCTATTCGTTCCTTTTCGTCATCCTGTTATGCCAATTAACAAGTGGTCAGGATTTACTCAAGCAAACAAAAGTTGATTCGATTTCGGTGTTATTCGATTACGGAAGTTCTGTAGTCAAGAACAAAACGCAACTGATGCAACATCTCAACGCGCTCGATTTGGGCAATAACGGTCGCATTGAACTCTTCGGTTACACGGATACCATTGCCAGTATAGCTTCCAATCGAAAACTGGCTTTTCAACGTATGGTTGCTGTAACAGAGGTATTGAAAAATTCCAACTTAAAAAAATGCTCGGTCGACAGTACCAATCATAATGAAATGCACGGTAAAACAATATTGTCAGACGCACAATTCAGACGTGTGGATATAATCGTTTACAAAGTTGAGCCAACCTTCACCATCGGTTTGCCGATCAATCTGAAAATCAATTTCGAGCCGGGAACCGACAATTTATTACCCAGCTCTACTCCCATTTTAATAAAGCTGAAAACCTTGCTTGAATTGGACCCAAGCTTGGTCATTCAACTCAACGGACATGTTTGCTGTGATAATGACCAAGTGTTGTCTGAAAAAAGAGCTGAACGTGTCAAATCATACCTCATCGGAAACGGAATTGCTGCAAAACGAATGAGTTGTCGGGGTTTTAGCAATTCTCAACCTCTAGTAGAAGAAACCTCTGAAGAAAATCAAGCCATTAACCGACGTGTAGAAGTGGTTTTTAGTAGAAAGTGAGTCTTATAAGTTATCAAGTTTTTAAGTTTGATGAGTTACGAACTTATAAAACTCAAAAACTGGCCAACTGACCAACTTTAAGCCTTAACGAAACCATCACCACTTTTTCACGTATTCCTTTTTGAAAAGACTATCTTTGCACCGTCTAATCGATAAGACAGGTCATTAATCTAGAGGTATCATGCGTTTTGAACTCACCAAAGAATTCCTTGAGCGCATCCGTCAAGCAATTGGTTCGGAAGATACGGTATGGATTTTAGAACACGTTTCCGACTTACACTTTGCCGACATTGCCGAGATCATCGATGAATTGTCGATGGAACAAGCGCGTTTTCTTTACTATCAGCTTTCTGAAGAATTGCAGGCTGATGTATTGATGGAACTCGAAGAGGAAGTGCGTGATCGTTTTGTGGCTTCCCTTTCTTCGAAAGAAATTGCAGAACAGCTCGAAAACCTTGATTCGGATGATGCCGCCGATATCCTCATGGAACTCCCGGATGAGAAAATCCAAGAGGTTATCTCGCAAATGGAAGATGACGAGGCAGCCGACGATATCGTTGACCTCCTTAACTACGATGAAGACACGGCGGGTGGACTTATGCAAAAAGAGTTCATTCAAGCCCGATTGGAATGGCCGGTAAATCGCGCCTTGGTTGAGTTGCGCCGTCAGGCTGAAGACGTTGAAAAAGTCTACACCATTTATGTGGTTGACGAACTGAATAAATTGGTGGGTGTACTCTCACTCAAACGCCTGCTATTTGCCAAACCGAAAACTCAAATTCGCGATTTATTCGAAGAAAAGAACCTCATTTTTGTCAAAACCAATGATCCGAGTGAAAAAGTAGCACGGGTGATGGACAAATACGGTCTGGTTTCGGTGCCGGTAGTCGATTTACAAAACAAACTAGTTGGTCGCATTACCATTGATGACGTCATCGATATCATCAAAGAAGAAGCTGATAAAGATTTCCAATTGGCATCGGGTCTCTCTGAAAAAGTAGAATCCAATTCAACCGTTTGGCGTACATCACGCGCACGTTTACCGTGGTTGCTCATAGGTATGCTTGGTGGAATTTTGAGCGCTCAGGTAATTTCGAAGTTTGAAGCAAACATTACGCATTTGCCCGCTTTGGCATTCTTCATTCCACTGATTACAGCTATGGGTGGAAATGTGGGTGTGCAATCATCGGCAATTGTGGTGCAATCACTCGCCAAAGGCAATGACCCGTTTGACAGTATTTTGCAAAAAGTTGGAAAAGAAGCCTTGCTCGGCTTATTAAACGGCGTGCTTTGTGCCACACTTATTTTTGGAATTGCCTATCTGTTCAACAATGTCGCTTTGGCGTTCGTAGTAAGTATCTCTTTGTTTACCGTTATTGTGTTTGCGGCCATTTTTGGTACGATGATACCGTTGGTCTTAAACCGATATAAAATTGACCCAGCGCTCGCCAGCGGTCCTTTCATCACTACCCTCAACGACGTTTTGGGCTTGTTTATCTATTTCACAGTCGGGTTATTGCTGATTCATTAAGCGCTAATCCGCAGCCACCGATAACTTTTTTGTTTCCCACGAATCATCCTGAGGCTGACACGTAAACGAATGACGAACTGCATTTGATAAAAAGCGAATGTGAAACGTTGTTTCCACGAATGAGCTACTACTCAAATCTATAATCACTACCCTCAACGACGTTTTGGGCTTGTTTATCTATTTCACAGTCGGGTTATTGCTGATTCATTAAAGCTTATCTGTAGCCAAGGGTTTTTTAACTTTACCACGAATCATCCTGAGGCTGACACGTAAACGAATGACGAACTACATTTGATGAAAAGCGAATGTGAAACCTTGTTTCCACGAATGAGCTACTACTCAAATCTAAAATTAGTGATACAGACAAGGTCTGATTCGTTAGAAATTGTATTTGGATTGTTATTCGTTTATTCGTGGCAGAAAAAACAATCAAGTCCAATAATCCGAGCAACCAAATGGTTATCAATTATTTACGACTCCGCTTAACACGAATGGCAAAAAAAAAATAAGGTCTCATAAATCCAAACCTTGTAAACACCCGTAGCTTATTCAAAATCAATAACTCAAACAAACGATTATGAAAAAGCAAATTTTAACAGTAGGATTAGTAGTAGCAAGTTTAGTAATGTCTTTTACAGCTTCTGCACAAGAAACAACAATGGTAGGTGGTCAACAAATGTACCCTGCAAAAAACATCGTTGAAAATGCAGTAAATTCTGCCGACCACACTACTTTGGTAGCAGCGGTTAAAGCAGCAGGTTTGGTAGAGACACTTCAAAGTAAAGGACCTTTCACGGTATTTGCACCTGTAAACGACGCTTTTGAGAATCTACCTGCCGGAACGGTTGAAACCTTATTGAAGCCAGAAAACAAAGCTACCTTGACAACCGTACTGACGTATCACGTTGTAGCAGGTAAAATGGATTTTAATACCATCAGCGCTGCGATCAAAAAAGGAAAAGGAATGGCTACAATGACTACCGTGAGCGGTGGAAAATTGATTGCTAAAATGAACGGAGCTCACAACATCACGATCACAGATGAAAACGGTTCTACAGCAAACATCACTACTTATGATGTATACCAGTCAAACGGAGTAATCCACGTAATTGACAAAGTGGTTTTGCCAAAAATGTAATTAGCTGCGCTTATATGATGCTGAGGTCTTCTTTTTACAACGCATCGACAAATGTCTTTAACAACAAACTGAAAAAAACATTTCACACACTTTCTCTCCAAGGAAGACCTCAGTAAATCGCAGTCATTAAATCCTCTTTTCGAGTGGGTTGGTTATAGTCTAAAAGCATCGGTTGAATTTTCAGCCGGTGCTTTTTGTTTTAGGATGACCACAAATTAGTAATTGAAACATTGGTTTGATTTAGCCACAGATGACACCGATTTTCACAGATGAGAAGCGTACAAAAGACTTCCCACGAATTCACGAATTACAACTCGGCTAACGCACTCGCTTTGTGTATAATAAGTGTTTATTTTGTTATAAATGTCAGCGTGTCCGTTAGGCACGCATCAGCCTAAGGCTGACGTGAATTCGTGGGAAAGAAAAAGCCTAACTTTTGATGAAACAAACGTTAGCGCAGTAACGTCCCCGAGAGCAGTGGTAGCAATAAGTATTCGTGGGAAAGAATCAACTCCGCTCCGCTATTCATACGATTCATCTACTGCCACCCACCGTTGACCGATTTTCGGTTGTGTACTCCTCACCATCAACCTAGCTTTGCCTCAAATGCCAAAAAAAGTGAATTAAGTTGGTTCTTTTATTTCAGAACCAAAAAAACCATATACTTTTGGCGTTCTAAAATTATACTATGCACTCCATTCAATTAACAGAAGCACAAAAAGACCTCATTGAACGCACCGGTGTGTTTTTCGAGCAGACGGGAATGCCTCCTACAGAATCGCGCATTATGACATTATTGATTGTGTGCGACGAACTGGAATTGACGTTTGATCAGTTACGTGAAACTTTAATGATTAGCAAAAGTGCAACCAGTAACGCAATCAATAACCTATTGATGGCGCAACAAATTACGTTTAGAACCAAACTTGGCGATCGCAAACGCTACTTCAGCAGTAATATTCACAATTGGGAAGAGCACATGTCTCTGGAAATGCAAAAAATGTTCAAAATCACGAATCTTCTCAAGGAAATTCACGCACAACGCACCCCTGAAACAGTGAAATTCAATAACCAGCTAGGCAATTTCATCGCATTTATGGAATACCTGCACAATGAATTACCGCGTCTTTTCTCGCAATGGCATCAACAAAACAACCAAATATGAACATACCAATAACACGATTTATGAAACAGTTACACTTCGTCGGGTTGCTCGTATTGCTCACGTACCAGCAGGTATCGGCACAATCTACCATGGATTTGCGGCAATGCATACAATACGGGCTCACCAACAACGCACAAATTCAACAAACACAACTAGCGGTTTCACGCACCAATGAGCAGCGCAATGAAACGCGTGCAGGTTACCTTCCGCAAGTTGACGGTTCGGCTTCTTTAACCGACAACCTGCAGTTGCAAACCTCGATCATTCCGGGTGAAATTTTCGGACAACCGGGAACAAAAGTGGCCGTGCAATTCGGTACACAATACAATGTCACTGCCGGAATCGATGCGCATCAGGTACTCTACAATCAATCGCTGATTTACGGCATGAAGATCACGGAGAAAAGCAGCAAAATTTCAGCCATTAATGCGAAAAAAACCGAAGAACAGGTCATTTACGATATTGCAAGTGCGTTTTACGCTGCTCAGGTTTCGTTTACCCAACAAGCCATTATTGCTTCCAATATGGCGCAGGTAGACACCTTGCTTCGGTTAACAACCATTCAGTTTGATAACGGTTTCGCGAAACAAATTGATTTGGATCGGTTGACAGTGAATCGCACCAACTTGCAAACCGATTTCGACAACAGCAACCAAGCGTATCAGCAACAGGTAATGATGCTCAAATACTACATGGGAATGCCTTTGGATACGCAACTAAACTTGCCGCTCATTGATAGTGAAGCAAACGTGACCAAACTCACCGATCCGGAAGCGTTGAATCAAACAGATTTGTCATTATTACAGGCACAACAAGAGTTGTATTCCATGCAATTGAAACAAATCAAAGCGGGTTATATTCCTACACTTTCATTGGCGTTCCATTCCGGGATTCAAATTCAGCAAAATGATTTACGCATTTTCGGAAAAGATGCCGATTGGTTCCCGAATTCTTATGTGGGCTTGAATCTTAGCGTTCCCATTTTTGATGGTTTGGCGAAAAACTCACGCGTGAAACAAATGACCTTTCAACTAAAAGAAAGTGAATTGAGCGAACAGTACTTACTGGAAGGTTTAAAAATGCAACGCACCAATGCACTTTCCAAATTGCAAATCAATCAATCGGCGCTTGAAAAACAACAACGCAACATCGAACTATCGCGCAAAATTTACGAAGTAACACAAGCCCAATATACCGGTGGGGTGGTAACGTTGACCGAATTGGTAAACGCCGAAACCGCCCTCAAAGAATCACAAACCAATTACCTCCAATCCCTAGTTCAGGTAAAACTGGCCGAACTGGACTTGATCAAAACAACAGGAACTTTCACATCACTGAACAAATAACACAAACATGGAAAAAAGAAAAGGAATCTTCAGACGCATCATACTTCCCATTTTAGTAGTAGTTGTAATCTTCATGCTAATCATGCTTAAGCTGGGCAGTAACAAAGAAAAAATGGAGGCAGATGCCAACATTACCAACCAAAAAACAACGGTTTTCCCAGTATCGGTGATTCAGCCGACAACCGAAACCATTACGCAGGATTTTGACATCAACGGTAACTTCATCCCCGATCACCAACTGGATTTCGTATCTGAAGTTTCAGGTCGTGTGCGATCACTGAATGTAGAAAACGGCGATTACGTTTCACAAGGAAAAACCATTGCTGTGATCGACAACGAACAAGTACAAATTGACTTGCGTTTGGCGAAAGCAACCTTGGAAAAAGCCAAAAGCGACCTAGAGAAATACGAATCGATGGTGAAAAGCGGTGCTGTGAACAAACAGCAAGTAGAGGACATGAAAATGCAGGTGAAATCGGCAGAATCGAATGTACAATCCTTGCAACGTCAATTGCGCTTGACCAACATTGTTGCACCAATTTCGGGGTATGTTTCCAATGTATCGATCGAAAAAGGCAGTTTCTTGGCGCCTGGTACACCGATTGCCAAAATCATCGATATCAAAACACTGAAGTTGAGCGTAAAATTGCTCGATGTACAAGTAGTGCGTGTTCGCAACGGTCAGAAAGTAAGCATCGTTCCTGATTTGTATAAAAACGAAACCATTTCCGGAACAGTAGCATCCATAGCTCCTGAAGCCGACGGTTCCAAAAAATTCGATACGGAAATCAAATTCATCAATCCGGCTAAAACACCATTAAAATCGGGCATGTCGGGCAAGGTGAAATTTGAATTCGGCGGAACAAAAGAAGCACTCACCATTCCGATTAAGTGTTTGGTTGGAAGTGTGAAAAATCCGAAAGTATACGTGATCGAAGGAAATATCGCGAAATTGATTAGCATTCGCATCGGATCGGTAGACGACGACAAATTGGAAATCGTTTCAGGACTTACACCTTCAATGAAAGTAGTTCGTAGCGGACAATTGAACCTCAGCAACGGCTCAAAAATCAGCATTATTCAATAACATTTCTGAAACATAAGATTATGTCTATTACAGAATTAGCCATTAAGAGGCCGTCATTGATCGTTGTGATCTTTTCGGTGCTCGGGTTTCTCGGAATTCTCACTTATTCGAAGCTGAATTACGAGTTGATGCCCAAATTTTCCATCCCGGTTGTTACCGTAACTACCGCTTATCCGGGGGCTTCTCCGGCCGAAGTAGAAAACTCGGTGACCAAAAAGATGGAAGATGCCCTGTCGGGTCTCGAAGGCCTCGATAAAATACAATCTACTTCCATGGAAGGCGTTTCAACGATTGTATTACAGTTAAAAAACGACGCCGATCCGGACAAAGCTCTTCAAGAGGCACAGCGAAAAATCAACGCCATGCTCGGCACATTGCCCGATGAAATTTCATCCCCTTCATTGGGTAAATTCTCCTTCGACGAAGCACCGATCATGAACATCGCCGTTACGGCCAATATGTCTCCAACCGAGTTGTATTCACTCGTAAAAGATGATATTTCGCCCATGATTGCCAAGATGGAAGGTGCTGCGCAAGTATCCATGGTTGGTGGCGAAGAACGCGAAATCAACGTGAAAGTTGACCGCGAAGCTTGTGCCAATTACGGTATTTCAATCTTGCAAATTACAACCGCTGTGCGCAACGCCAATCTGGAATTGCCTACCGGAAAAGTAAAGGGCGACGACAGTCAAGCTTTGCTCAGATTACGCGGAAAATACAAGAATCTGAAAGAGTTAGAGCAATTACCGATTGCCAACGACCCCAAAACAGGTTCTATTGTGCGCTTGAACGAATTGGCAACTATTTCGGATGCTTCAGCGGAAATCAAAACGTATAACCGCCTCAATGGTACCAATTCACTCGGTATGCAGATCCAAAAACAAACGGATGCTAACGCAGTGGAATTGAGTAAAGACATCAAAGAAGCCATTACCGAACTCGAAAAACAGTACAAGAAACAAGGCTTGAAATTCAAAATCGCCTCCGATTCATCCGATTTCACATTGGCTGCAGCCGATGCGGTGGTTTCCGATTTGGGTCTGGCTATTTTCATTGTAGCCTTGGTAATGTTGTTGTTCTTGCACAGCGTTCGAAACTCATTGATCATTATGATTTCCATTCCGGCGTCGTTGATCTCGGTGTTCATTGCCATGTATTTGTTGGGGTACTCACTCAACCTCATGACCTTGCTCGCTATTTCATTGGTAGTCGGAATCCTCGTAGATGACTCGATTGTGGTCTTGGAAAACATTTACCGCCACTTGGAAATGGGGAAAGAACGCCGCAAGGCAGCTTTAGATGGTCGTAACGAAATCGGGTTTACCGCAATGGGAATTACGCTGGTCGACGTAGTAGTATTCTTGCCGCTGACCATGGTCGGTGGTTTGATCTCGAACCTCTTGTCGCAATTCTCGATCGTTATTGTGATTTCTACCTTGATGAGTTTGTTTGTTTCCTTTACCCTCACGCCTTTATTGGCATCTCGAATGGCGAAGGTTGAAAAAATCAATCCGAAATTATTTACTGGTAAAATCGTGATCGGTTTTGAGAAATTCCTTAAACGTTTGACTACAGCTTACGGACACATGTTAGCCGTTGCTTTACGTCGCAAACGCTACATCATCATTGGTGCGCTTGCCGCGTTGATCCTGTCTTTCAGCTTGGTTGGCGGCGGTTACATCGGTGGAGAATTTGTGAGTCAGGGCGACCGCGGAGAATTTGTGATTTCACTCGAATTACCGCAAGACGCCACGCTTCAGCAAACCAACGCCATTACGCAACAAGTGGAAGATTACCTCTTTCATGACAAACGTGTAGTGAGTGTGTTTACCAATGTAGGAACCGGAGCAGGAAACATGGGAACGACCAATGCTTCCACCAATAAATCTCAACTCACGGTAAAATTGGTCGACAAAGATAAACGCGATAAATCGGCGGGAATCATTGCCCAGCTGATGAAACAAGACCTTGAAAAACGCTTGCCGGATGTAAAAGTAAACTCCGCAGCCGTAGGTATCATGGGTGGTGCTGATGATGCACCTATCCAAATTGCGGTAACAGGAAACAACATGGATTCTAACTTCGTGGCAGCCGATATCGTAGTTGAAAAATTAAAATCCATCAAAGGAACTGCCGAAGTAAAATTGTCCATTCAAACCGGTAACCCAGAGATTACCGTGAACATTGACCGCGATAAAATGGCCGATTTGGGCTTGACCATGGACGTTGTTGGAGCCACGCTTCAGCAATCGTTCAACGGCGACGACAATTCCAAATACTCCGAAGGCGGAAAAGACTACGACATTTTGGTCAACTACGACGATTTCGACCGTAAAAACGTCAGCGATGTGCAGGAAGTCTATTTCATCAACAGTCGTGGCGAAGAAATCAAACTTAGTCAGTTTGCCATGATCGGTAAAGCCAGCGGTCCGTCGAAACTAGAGCGTATGAACCGTATTCCTTCCATCACGATTACCTCGCAGGTATTGGGAACATCCAGCAGTCAGGTCACCGACGAGTTTACCAAAAAGATGGAAAAAATAACTTTACCCGGAAAAAGCACCATTAGTTTTGAAGGTGATGCCAAAAACATGGCCGAAGCTTTCGCCAATCTCGGTTTTGCCATTCTGGCTTCCATCTTGTTTGTGTACTTGATCATGGTGGCCTTGTACGATTCGTACGTGTATCCGTTTGTGGTCTTGTTCTCCATCCCGATGGCGATTATCGGTGCCTTGCTCGGCTTGGCCTTGTCGATGGAACCAATCAGTATCTTCTCCATGTTGGGAATGATCATGTTGATCGGTTTGGTGGCCAAAAACGCCATCCTGATTGTGGATTTCGCCAACCAGAAAAAGGCCGAAGGTCACAACACAGTCGACGCCTTGCTCATCTCGGGTCAGGCGCGTTTACGACCAATCCTGATGACCACGCTCGCCATGGTATTCGGTATGATGCCGATTGCCTTAGCACATGGCGCAGGAGCCGAGTGGAAAAGCGGTTTGGCGTGGGTATTGATCGGCGGTTTGACCAGCTCCATGCTCCTTACACTGATCGTAGTGCCTTGCGTATACCTCATCTTTGATATTTTCAAACGTGAGATGCCAAACAAAAAAGCCAAACAGTTACTGAAAGAAGCTGATATCGAAGCTTTGGGGAATCATACGGGACATTAAAAAGCAACCAATATCAAATGTTAATACTGGCAAACGGCTCCAACTTGGGGTCGTTTGTTGGTTTTAACCATAAATAAGTTTTTTATTTTAACCACAGTAGGATACATAGAGAACATAGAAAATCGCACAAAAGGCTATGTTTCCTATGTTAACTATTGTGGTTAATTTTTAAGTTGCCATTGTACGCGCCTTTCATGTCCAAATCCTTTCAATAATTTGTTTTTGACAGTTTAAGATCAACTATTTTTACTATTATTGATCAACAATAACTACGAAGCACACGCTTGTGGCTGATTCACGGATAGGCCCTGACTTTTCATAGGAGAAACAAGTGGTTGACTGGCGAATACCTAAATTGTAAACAGTGGTTTTTGTGATTAGTTGTAAAACACCATTCTCGGCCAATAGTCAAAACTGTTAACCTTAATTATGAAATACATACTTTACACATTAATATCATTTGGACTATTCTCATGTGATAAAGTGGAGGATCATTATCGCATCTCAGGTGTATCTATTCAAGTTGGAAATATTTCGGCAGGACCAAACCCACATTGCATAAACATCGGAAATGAAGCTGATTCAACTTATGAAGAATATATAGGAATTCAAATTGAGTTTATTCGAGAATATTATTCAACTGATAGCAGCAGAACATCCGGATTGATGTATTCACCAAAAGGATGGGAAGGATGCGCAGAAAAAATATCTATGTTGGAGTTAATATCGGAATCAATTAACATCAGCAAACTATTATTCGGCGATACAACAATAACAGGTGTTGATAAAGGTAAACTCACATCAATTCATTGTCAAAAAGAATACAGTTGTGATTGTAGAAATGCATTAAGTATAATAAGTGTTGACTCTTTGGTAACATTATTCAATAATCAGCATCAATCACAGAATAGATTATTTATAAGCGAAAAATATGATCAGACTCCTTTCGTTTTTTTAGTTAAGAGAAAAGATGTTGAGTCACTAAATGGGAAACAAATTAAAATTCAACTTAAAATGTCGAATGGTGATCTTATTGAAGGCATCTCAAACGAATTAATCATGAAATAAAAACAAGATACACTAAGCAAAATGGCGTAATAGTTAACTCGAGAGAAAGTATTTACTCGCCTAAATTGAAGGTTATTATTGCAATCAAGATGAATTAAGTGGGACTGTTACCCGAATGCTTGACTTAATAAAATTTGGCGGACCGTTAATTGGACAAGCTGGACCACCACAAAAGTTGAAGTAAAAAATAAACGGTCTGTTACACAACCCAAAATCCCACAAAACAAACTCGCCTTCTATACTTCATAATCGTCTAAAACGCATAGAATAATTCGTGAAAACCTATGTGTCCTATTGTGTCCTATGTGGTTAATTTTCCGTTCTAAAAATATCACATTCACTTTTTGTTTTTCAGTCAGCAGCGGCTGAGAGAAAAGGAATGACCATGAAAATCCTCCACCCCGAATCCTTTCATTACCTTTGCCAAAATTTCCCGCATGACTTTTCACGATTTAAACATTAAGAAACCGCTCCTAAACGCGCTCGATGAATTGGGCTACACAACGCCCACGTCCATTCAGGCCAAAGGATTCTCCGTGATGATGTCGGGAAAAGACGTGATCGGGATCGCCCAAACCGGTACGGGTAAAACCATGGCTTACCTCTTGCCGGCTTTGAGCCAATGGCAATTTTCCAAAGAACCGCATCCGCAGATTTTGATTGTGGTGCCAACCCGCGAGTTGGTGGTGCAAGTGGTGCGTGAAGTGGAGAAACTAACGCCCAACATGAGCGTGGTTGCCGGTGGCGTGTACGGTGGAGCTAATATCAATACCCAGGCAGCCATGGTGTTGCAAGGATTGGATGTATTGGTGGGAACTCCCGGTCGTTTGCTCGATTTGGCGTTGAAAGGTTCCCTGCAATTAAAACACATCAAACGCCTCATCATTGATGAAGTGGATGAAACCTTAGGACTTGGTTTCCGTCCGCAATTGACGCGTTTGTTTGAATATTTACCGGCCAAACGCCAGAACCTGGTATTCTCGGCCACGCTTTCGGAAGAAGTGGAAGCGTTTTTGGATGAGCATTTTAATCACCCGACGAAAGTAGAAGCAGCTTCTGCCGGAACGCCTCTGGAACAAATAAGTCAGTTGGCTTATCAACTGCCGAATTTCTATACCAAGGTGAATTTGTTGAAGCATTTATTGGCTTCCGACAGCGGAATGAACAAGGTATTGGCATTCGTTTCCAGTAAAACTCTTGCTGATTTGTTGTTTGATGAGATGGAACCCATTTTGGAACACGAAGTGGGTGTGATTCACTCCAACAAGTCTCAAAATTTCCGTTTCAACTCGGTAAATCATTTTCAAAGCGGTGTTTACCGCTTGCTCATCGCCACCGACCTTATTGCGCGTGGTTTGGACATCACGGAAGTATCGCACGTGATCAATTTCGACATTCCGGAAGTCACCGAAAACTACATTCACCGCATCGGTAGAACGGGGCGTGCCGACCAAAAAGGACAATCCATTTCGTTTATCACACCGGTAGATGAAACGCGCATTGCAGACATCGAAGCCTTTATGCAGTTCACTATTCCGGTTGGTGAATTACCTGCCGAAGTAGAGATTTCGGATGTATTGATCGAGTACGAAAAACCACGCGAGGTAATGCCGAATGTGTTGGTAAAACTCCCGAAACGCGAGGATGTTGGTCCGGCCTTCCACGAGAAAAAAGCGAAGAACAAAAAGACCAACGTGCGCAAGGATCACAAAGAAGAAATGATGAAAAAATATGGGAAACGCCAAACCCGCGGTCAAAAAACAACCAAAAAACGTTGATATTATCTTGTAGGGGCTTGTCGCGACACGCCCCTACAAGATAATATCATTCCCAAACCCGTTTTTCGCGGTTCCACGTACGCACATTATCCAACATTTTGTCCAATGTCTGCGGGTATTCGATTTCTTCCTTCTGCAACGGATAATTCTCCTCGTCGAAAGAATAATTGGTTTCGTAATAATAGAGACTTGCCCCTGGATTGGAACTCACGTGAATGCGATTAGCTGCTCCATTTTCGTGAAACGAAACTAACTCGGTGAAAACAGTATAATCGCGGCGTACATCTTCAAACGTAAACGTCACATCGCCATTCATGGCATAACAAATGACTTCGCGCTGGTTGTTTTTCCAGGGTTTGATGCGCACAGCTACTTTTTTGGTTCCAGTGAAATAATGAACCGCGCCTTTATCGTTGTTTTTCTGGATTGGCTGTTCGATGGTTTCTTTGACAGGTTTTGTTTTCGGTTCTTCAACCGGAGTATTCGCCATAATTGGTGAATCTACGGCTGAATCGCTACCGTTGGTCTTTGTTTTCAGTTCGCTGATTTCCTGTTGCAATTGTGCTGTTTGCCGTTTTAAAGACGCTAGCTCACGTTTCGTGTTGTTAGCTGACACATTAACCGTTTCGAAATCGGAAGCCGTTTCACACGCCGTAAAAACAAGCAGCACTGTAAAACCAAAAAATAGACGTTTCATAACCGTTTTTCGGAACCAAAACAACTATCGCGCCATATTATTGGCTCGGGATGCTTTATATTACATGCTCGGGATATATCATATTGTAGGCTCGGGATGCGTCCCGAGCCTACAATATGGCGCATAACGCGATTTCAATAATCAATCAACCGTTTCCAATCCAAATTTTTCGCCTTTATCAACCGCCGGAATTCCTTCTTTCAACCAAACCGGCATCGGAGCTCCCAAGAGGTAATAATCGAAATACTGACGCATACGAATGCTCAGGTCAATGCGGTTGGCGTTGCGCATTAGGTTGTGATCTTCTCCGTTGTAATTCAACAACCAAACCGGTTTTTGCAAACGACGCAAGCCCATATACAACTCAATTCCTTGGTACCACGGAACGGCTCCATCCAAATCGTTGTGCATAATCAACAATGGTGTTTTTACTTTCGGCAACTGAAACAACGGACTGTTTTCCATATACAATTCGGGTGCTTCCCAAATGGTTTTTCCAATGCGACTTTGCTGGTGTTCGTACTGAAACTGACGACTCAAACCGCTTCCCCAGCGAATACCGCCGTAAGCAGAGAACATATTGCTCACCGCCGCTCCGGCCATTGCCGCTGCATAACGATCGGTCATGGTAATCATTTGCGCGGTTTGGTAACCACCCCAGCTTTGTCCCTGCAAGCCCAAGCGTTTCGGGTCGATGTTGGAATATTTCCGCAATACGGCATCGGTTCCACTCATGATACAATCATACGCGCCATTGGCCGGATGACCGATCTTGTAACGAATGTCCGGAATAAACACCACATAACCTGCCGAAGCGTATTCTGTTGGGAAAATAATGGATGCCGTTGGTTTCGGGGCGTAGTGATTATGCAATTCGTCGGAATACAATTCGTAGAAATACACCAACAACGGGTATTCTTTGTTGACATCAAAATTTTCGGGTTTGTACACCAATCCTTGCAGCTCCAACCCATCATAGCTGGTCCAGTTGATCAATTCCACTGTCGACCAATTGTATTCGGATTGTTGTGGATTCGTCAACGAAATTTGTTTTTCGGGCGCACCCGCTTTCATGGAAATAAATGCGTCCGGATAGTCGGCATTTGAATGGCGTTGAAACAAAATTGTTTGCGCGTTTTTGGCACGTTTCAATCCTACATAATTGTGATTGGAACCTGCAATCAGGGTATAACTCAAGTTTGGAAAAAAACCCGAAACGCGGTACACGTTCATCGCTTTGGTTTGCTGATTAAACTGCGTGAGGCATAAATTATCCGGGTAATACAACGATGAATCGGCTACGAAATTTGAAAGCGTGTAGCGGTAATTGGTATCGCCTTCGCGCTCGCGCAAACGTTGGGTTACCGAAGTCAATCGCGTTGATTTGTAATCGTAGTACCAAATATCGTGTTCAGATTGCACCAACACACCCGATTCGTTTCCAGTCCAGCCCACAATGCCTATTGGAGTAGGAATGGTCGGACTTCCGTTCAAATCTTCCCACCAATTGGTTTTCACCGAACAGGTAAGGCAGGTTTCAATTTCTACACCTACATCCATGGAATACCAATGGCGGTTGATCTCGTTGTAATACACAAAATACCTTCCCGATGGCGAAAGTGACGCATCAAATACCGTTTCATCGCGCAAAGGCAACACATTTCCGTTACTCAAATCAACGCGGTAATAGTTGGCCGGAAGCGGTACTCGCCAGTTTTCAGCTTCGTGTTTCTCGTCATTGATCGCCAACGCAAACCGATTGGTTGATTTGGAAGGAAACTGAAGATCGAGCGAATCACGACCAACCTGCACCGTTTTTTTATCGGAAAGCGTGTAGATATAGGCATTGGATTTATTCTCATCGCGTTTCAATTCAGATAATTGCTGCGGTTGAATGCGATCATCCTGCCAATGCCACACATCGATTTTCACTTTTTCGGCTTCAGTCAAGGTATCTTTGAAATCTTTTTTCGGTGCATTCCACACTCCAAATTGAATGTACGTCTCATCCGGTGAAATCTTCGGTTTGGCGTGATTGGAAAGCGTGCGATTGGTTTCGAAACGTTGCGCGGTATCTGCAAAAACCGTCCAGTTGTCAGACGTGCAATCCAACACAAAACCCGACCAACGTTTTTCCTCGGTGGTATCGGTTGAGTACAAACCAACCAAGTATTTGTTACTCGTTCCAAAGTTCACCTGATTCAATTCCGTAAACCGATTCGGGGTCTTCCAAGTTGTTTTATCACCGGTGGAAAGCACATTCAAGCGCACGGAATCTTTCTTGAATTTCTGCTGATCAGTATACGAAACGAAAGCCCCGTTTTTGGTAATATCAAACTGCGTGACATTGCGGTAATAACTTGTTTTCGCCGCAGGATTCCACACACCTAGTACTTTTCCGTCGGTTTTGATCGGTCCTTTTTTCTTGGTGAGTTTGGCTTCTTTTTTCAGTTCCTTTTTCGACAAATAACCTTTCGGCAAATCGTTGGAAGTGGAAAGGTACGCGATCCAATCACTTTCGATACTCACTTTAAACTCTTTCACTTTCGCAATTTTCACCAATGAATCGTTTGCACACAACCAAATTCCGAGTGAATCTTTCGGCCATTTATCTTTCGGTGTTTTGTTCAATTCACAGGTTCTGAGTGTATCGAAAGTCGGAGTGATTTTAAACGCTAAAAAATTAGATGTTCCTGAAAATTGGGGTTCCACTCCTCTGGCAATCGAATCTTTTTTACCGGTTTCGTTGTTGATGATGAACAAAAATCCGTCACCACGATGCGGCTTGATAGTATAAGCACTGTATTTGCCATCGGGAGATAACAGCAGATCGCCTATCTTTTTCCAATCGTTGTATACACTCGGATCGATGGTTTTCTTTTGCGCGAAGGCAGAATAAGAAGTGAAAAATAAGCTCAGGAGTAGAATTGCTTGTCCGTATTTCATCGCTATTGAAAATGAATCTTGTAAGGTGGTAAATATAAATACTTAATTCGGTGACTTATAGTCAAATTTTATAGTTATTCAGTTTTTTAAGATTTTATAGTTATTCAGTTTTTTAAGTTGGTGAGTTCACCCGAGTACCATGCGGTTAACAAGTAAAATCCCTAAATTCGAAGCGGAGATCTGAAAGATCAAAGACTAAAAGACCAAAGACAATAGACTGAACGTTGTCTTAAGGCTATTGTCTTCTGTCTAACGTCTTTTAGTCTCGAGTCTATTAGTCTTAAGTCTTAAATAGCATGAAATTAACCCGGTACTTTTTTCTCTTAATTGGATTGATAGTTGCGAATAATCTGTTAGCGCAGCAGCAATCAGTGATTTTTCCGCAGCCGAATGAATTGACTGAAAACGGGCAATCTTATCACTTGCGCGAACGCATTCGTTGTGCTCCTAATGCAGAAGAATTGATTGTTTTGTCAGCTGTTCAACCGCAATTCAAAAGTATTCACGAGTTGGTTTTCGCAACGATTTCTTCCGATTCCACGCAAGATCTGCGCTTTTATTATCAACCTCGTTTAGAGAAAGAAAACTACCAACTGGAAATCACCAAACAAGGAATTTCCATCAAATACGGAGACAGAGGCGGTTTGATGTATGCCTTGCAATCGCTGGATCAGTGGATGGAAGATCAATCCCAAAACATTCAGTTGAAAGGCGTAAACATCATTGACTCACCGCGCTTCGCTTACCGGGGTGTTCACTTGGATTGCAGCCGGCATTTTTTCACGATTCCGGAAATCAAAGCGTTTTTGGATCAATTGGCCGTACTCAAATTCAACACCTTTCACTGGCATTTGACCGATGATCAGGGCTGGCGATTAGAAATCAAACAATACCCGAAACTTACCGAAATTGGTGCATGGCGCGATAGCACGGTAATTGGTCATTATAGCCGAAGTCCGCGTGAATATGATCATATTCGTTACGGTGGATTTTACACCCAGGAAGAAGCGAAGGAAATTGTACGTTATGCTGCCGAAAGAGGAATTACCGTGATGCCGGAAATTGAACTTCCCGGACATGCACGCGCAGCTTTGGCGGCATATCCTGAAATGGGTTGTACCGGCGCGCAATTGCCTGTAGAAGGTTTGTGGGGCGTGTTTGATGATGTGTTTTGTACGCAACCCGAAACCATTCAGTTTTTGAAAAACATTTTGGCCGAAGTCATTGCTGTTTTTCCTTCTGAAACCATTCACGTTGGTGGCGACGAATGCCCGAAAACGCGCTGGGATGTCTGTCCGAAATGCCTGAAAGTGCGCAATGAACAAGGTTTGCACGACAGCCACGAATTGCAAAGCTACGTTATTCGTGAAATGGAAGCTTTTCTAAATGCCAACGGACGTAATCTCATGGGTTGGGACGAAATTCTGGAAGGCGGTTTGGCAGAAAACGCGCAAGTAATGTCGTGGCGCGGTACCGAAGGCGGAATTGCTGCTGCGAAAATGCACCATCCGGTAGTAATGACGCCCGGTTCGCATTGTTATTTTGATCATTACCAAAGCACCAATCCCAACGAACCGCTGGCGATTGGAGGATACACGCCACTTGAAAAAGTGTATACGTTTAACCCGCTTCCCGAAGGATTAACAGCCGAAGAACAAACCTACATTTTGGGCGCGCAAGCCAATATCTGGACCGAATACCTTCCCGATATGAAAAGCGTTCAGTACAATGTGTTCCCGCGATTGGCGGCCATGTCACAAGTGTTATGGACGGACAACAAACCGGATTATTCGTCTTTTGTTGCACGTATGGCTCTGCTTTATCTTCCCCGTTTGGAAGAACAAAAAATCAATTATTCAACCGCTTTTTTAGATCCGACGGTTACACTTTATCCTACCGAATCGGGGTTGACCTATTCGCTGGAAAGTAATGTTGGCTCGATTTGGGTAGATGGAAAAGCTGGAAATGAAATCAACTTGAATCGAACTACAACGGTAGAATTTCTAACCGCGAATGTCGAAAGTGATTACCGCGATGAAGTCAAACGTGAACTGAAATTTGAGTTCGTTACCCATCCCTTGATCGGTAAACCTGTTCATTTCATCACTCCGCCCAGCAAAAGCTACAATCACCACGACAGTTTAGGGTTGACAGATGGTGTTCAGGGAACAACTCCGTGGAAAGGCAGTCAATGGCTCGGATTTTCCAACGACACCGTTCAATTTTCCATCGATTTGGGTGAACTCACCACGTTCAATCACTTTCAAGCCGGTTTCTTAGAAGATCAGGGTTCTTGGATTTATTACCCGAAAACACTCATCATTGAAACCAGCACTGACGGGAAGAAATTCAAGCAATACAAAGCGTTTGACATCAATAAAAAGGTTGTGAACTGGGAAAAGAAGTGCAAAGCGAAAGTTGTTCGTGTCACCGTGATCAACGTGTCGAAAATACCGGACGGAAAACCCGGATCAGGACACACACCTTGGACGTTCATTGATGAAATCATGATCTACTAAACAGCTTATGGAAATAGAATTATGTGTTGCTTCGTTGGAAGCGGCCCGATTGGCGAGTAACCTTCCCATTCAGCGAATTGAAACCTGTGTGGCGTTGGAACAAGGTGGATTGACACCAACTCCCGGAATGGTTTCCTGGATTCACAACACCTTTCATGAACTGGAACAACATGTCTTGATTCGCCAACGCGCGGGCGGTTTTCACTATACCTACGATGAAATAGTAGTGATGCGCAACGATATCCTCGAATTTCAGCGCTTAGGCGTAAAAGGAGTGGTAATTGGAGCATTAACTGCCAACAAACAACTTGACAAAGACGCCTTAGGAGCTTTGCAACGCGCTGCCAGAGGCATGGACTTGACGTTCCACCGCGCTTTTGATGAAGTCGCCAATTGGAAAACTACCATGGATCAGCTCATCAATATGGGGTTCAAACGCATTCTCACAAGCGGTCAGGCAACTTCCGTAAACGAAGGATTAGCTACATTGGAAGAAATGGTTGGTTATGCCAACGGACGCATTGAAATCATGGCTGGTGGCGGTGTACGATCCAACAATATTCAAGCCGTGCGACAAACGGGGGTTTCCGCCATTCATTTTTCGGGAACCAGCTCACAAGCCATTGATACCGAAAGTCGTTTTTCAACCGTGATCAGCAAAGTCGATGAACGATTGATCCGGGAAATGCTGGATGTGGTCTTATAGAAAAATTGGGGGTTATTTGTAGGGGCGCGATAAATCGCGCCCCTACGTCAAAAATCTTTACTAAAAGATCAATCTTATTCTTTAATCACCTTTATCGTCTGAAGATCATTCCCAACCTGCAATTGCACAAAGTACAATCCGGGTTGTTCGTTTTTCAGATTTACAGTCAATTCATTGTTTGAAACGGCATCCATTACCAACACCACTCTTCCGGTAGCATCCGTAACTGAAACTCGATTAACCGCAGCTCCATTCAGTGAGATCGTAAATTGACCGGTTGTCGGATTCGGATACAAACTGATGTTGTTCCCCGGATTTTCAGTCAGACCAATCAAGTTGTAGTTTTGACAATCACTCGTGTCGGTACAACCGTTTACCGTTACTTCAACCGCATAATTACCATTTGCTGTAGGTGTATAATTTTGATTGGTTGCCAACGAAATCGGGCTGTTGTTGTTATCGCAATTGAGCCATTGGTAAGTCGCTCCTGATTCGGCTACTTGCAAGATTCCTTGGTTTATTGTGACAGTTGCATCAATCGGAGAACCAACTGTTAGGTTAGTCGTTACCGTGCTATCACAACCGTCGATTGACGTCAATATATCTTGGTATGTTCCGCTTGTTGAATAAGTAGACGCTCCTACCGTAACAGTTTCACCGGCGCAAACGCTCAATGTCTGAGAAGACGAAAGCGCAGGAAGTACGGTTAAATTGGTTGTCACGGTACTATCACAACCAGCTGCATTCGTGAAAACATCTTGGTAAGTACCCGAAGTTGTATACGTATTTGCTCCAACAGTGATCGACCCTCCTGTACACACGCTGAGTGTTTGTGAAGTTGAAGTTGGTGCTATTACAGGCACCACTAAGTAAATGTTAGTTGTGCAACCTACCTGATCTGTGACAAAACATTGGTAAGTACCTGGCCCTAAATATGGGAGTGGATTCGAAATACCGCCGTTTGACCACATATACGTATATGGTCCGCTGCCACCAGACGGAACAACAGAAGCAGATCCGTTACTCATGCCATTGCAGGTTGGAACGATTGTTCCTTCAGCAACCGCTAACAACGAAGTGGTGAATCCGGCCGCAGGAGTTATACTTCCCGATCCGTTTAAAGAGCCATTTGAATCGATACGAATTCTTCCGTTGGAACCGTTTCCTCCTGTACCGTAATATGGACTTCCAATTAATGTCGAAGCTCCGCCTGTTCCGCCAATGGCTGAAATAGTTCCGTCATTGGTAATTGAAGGAGAGGCAATCCAAATGCTACCTCCGGAACCACCGCCTCCGCCGCCACAGTTACCTGTTCCGTCAGTTCCACCATTACCACCGTTGCTTTCCACCGATCCGCTGACTCCAATAACAATTGAATTAGTGTTGATTACGATTAAACCGCCTCCGGCGCCTCCGCCTCCGGCTCCACAATCATAACCACCCGATCCGCCGCCTCCGCCTGAACCAGACCATAATCCTGAAAGATCAGCAGCACCGTAAGAAGCACCGGCAAATCCTCCGGAGGGATTACCAGAAGTACCACCATTTGCAGCATATCCGGCACCACCGCCACCGCTCCAAGCACCACCGGCATTACCGACTCCACCTGTATTAGTACCATCTATACCTGGCAAAGGACCTGATGGCGAAGAAAAAGAGCCTGCTCCACCATTGCCACCACCAGCAACACCTATTCCACCGGTTCCTCCGCTGGTAAATGTAATTCCATTAGCACCACTACCACCGGTTGCACTCAATGTTCCGTTGATCGTAACAACACCCGTGCAGTAAATCACCAATGGTGCTGTTCCTGTTACAGAAACGATTACTCCCGAATCAATGGTAAACGAACTGTAGTTGTATGTTCCGCCGGCTAATGTGGTAGTTGAAGAAGCAAGATATGCCCCGTCTGTACCATCTCCTGTTGTGAAACAGGTTTGTGCAAATAAGGTTCCCGATACGAGACCCATTGCAAGGATGATTAGTTTTTTCATGTAGTGTAATTAATTCCAATCAAAACTAGTGATTTATTTAATTGTAGTACAAGGATCTGGGGAATCAACTACCTTTTTCACTGAAATAACATCCCCTCTTGAAGGCGATTTCCTATTTATTAGCACATCCCAGACTCCCACGAATAAACGAATGAAAATTACACATGAATTTAAAGCGAATAATGGAAACAAGTTTCCATTTTGATTCGTGTAGACCGCGATAGCGGATATTCGTAAAGAATTTGTACTAATGCGTCATTCGTTAATTCGTGGTGGAGAATATGCAGTACGTCACATTCTAAGAGGGTTGTGCTCTTTAATAGTAAATTACCCTCTTGAAGATCAAATTGTAATTGAAAAAGGCCCGTAACCTAAGTTAACGAGCCCTCTTTTTATGAATTAGTTACGATTAGTTCTTCGTAATCTTCATTGTTTGAATGCGACCACCAACCTGAACATTTAAGAAGTAAACTCCTTTGCTTTCGCGTGATAAATCGATGGTCATTGAATCCGTCGTAAACTGTGATTGTTCACGCACCAAACGACCAGTTACATCTGTTACAGTCAATTCCTGAACAGGCACTTGAATGCCGAATGATACGGTAATGATTCCCGTTGTCGGGTTCGGATACAATTGAATGGCTAAATCATCAAATTCACCCATACCCACCAAGTTGTAAGCAACACATGTACTTGTTCCTGAACAACCGTTTGCCGCAGTTACCTGAACAGCGTAGCTTCCGTTGACAGTTGGAGTAAATGTTTGTGAAGTTGCTCCCGGGATTGCTGCATTTCCGTTGTTACAATCAACCCATTGGTACGTTCCACCATTTTGACTGGAAGAAAGAATACCATTTGTAAGCGTTGTAGCCGTGTTCACCGTATTTTGAGTAACGGTAACACTTTGACATGTTCCTGCAGTAACACAACCACCTTCACCACGCACGAAATAAGTTCCGGCTGTTGACACGTTTAACGTTGTGCCCGATCCTACGGATGTTCCTCCGCAAGAACCGCTGTACCATTGCCAGTCAGTAGCATCATTCAAGTTACCCGATGCAATAGTCAATGTAGTGTTTCCACCTGTACAGAAAGAGGTTGTTCCACTAATTGTAGGATTATCCGGATTGTTGCACGGAGTGGAAGGCGTGTAGCAAATTTCCAATCCCCAAGAGGCCAAACTTCCACCATCTTGGTTGGCAGCATCAGAAACGGTCAATGTCCAAGTTCCTGTCATGTTTTCACCGTCAAATGCAGAAAGTGTACCTGTTGGTTGGTAAGCATTTCCATCGGTTGGCGGACATGGAATAGTCGCTGAAGCCGCTTCGTCGTCCATCACAATATCAAAATCGTTGTTGTTGGTGCAAACACCTCCAAAAAGTGTCACAACCGTTCCTTGAGGAGACGTAATGGTGAAACTCAAATCTTCGATGTAAGAATGCGTTCCCGTAAGGTTCACCACATTCAAGTCATTGATCGTTGCACTAGTAGGAATCACAAGCGTTGATGTAACAGTTGGAGTTCCAGAAGCTGAAATTGCTACCGGAATATTTGTGCTGTTGAACGTTCCGCAAGAAGATGTAGTGAACGAGAATGCACTTGTATTTCCTGCATTTGAACAAGAGTTATACGAATTCACCCTCCAGTAATAGGTTGTTGAGGCTACCAAGGTAGTTGCCGTGTAATTGGTCACCGAAAGACCAGTAGCCGATTCAACAATAGCCGTAAAGGCAGCATCTGTTGCAATTTCAATGTCGTATAACATTCCCGCATTCGGGTTCGACCACGTCAATGTAAGTGGTAAAGCCGCAGACGGTTCAGCATCTACTGGTGTCAACAAGGTAGAAACCACCGAAGAACTGGTAGAAACGATAATGGTTGCTGGTGTTGTATGAATACCTGAAGTAGAGTTTCCTTGAACGGTAAACGGATATGTTCCTGGGGAAACGCCCGCTGTACCGCTGATTGTTAAGGTACTTGAATTGCCCGGAGTCACTGGATTTGGAGAAAACGAAGCCGTTAACCCAACCGGAAGACCTGTTGCAGAAAGTGTTACAGGATCTACATACGAACCAATTTGACCAACTTGAACGGTAAACACACCGTTGGTTCCTTGACAAGCACTTACGGTAGCATTGGTAAGGGTTACAGTGTAATCATTTGTAGCGGCTGTAATGGTGAAAACGTTATTGGAAATATCGAAGAATGTTCCGTTTTCACACATCACCATAATGATCGCAGTTGTAGTTGAACTGTTTGGTACAGTTACCGTTTGGCTTCCATCATTTGGTACATTATTGGCAATATTGGAGAAAGTTGCTCCACCATCAAGTGAAATCAAGATATCTACATTGGCGCAAGAAACCGGAGCAGCCGTTGTATTGGCTACACTCCATGTAACGGTTTGTGTTGAATTTCCCGGCCATGTGATGCCTGCCGCAGTTGGATAATTAACAATAAACGGACCTGCACTTGTAGTAGTAGTAACCGTAATGTCTTCATGATCGTTACAACCTCCGTTTGGCTCATTATCACGCACCATTACACGGAAATTCATTGTACGGTTTACAGTAGGAAGAACTTCCCAAGTAAAAGGACCACCAGCCAAAATGGATGGAATGGAAGGAAAATAACGCGTCGGATTGGTTGTTGGAGAGTATGAACGGAAATTTGGACCACCTGTTGATGTTGCCACCGGAGGTTGTGTTGTATTTTCATTGTTCATTTGTTCCCAGCAATAAGTCAATACATCACCATCCGGATCGGAAGCAGTTGCCGTTAAAGCAAAAGGTGTATTGGCAGGCACAGTCACATTTCCAACTGTACCGGAAATGGTTGGAGCTGTTTGAGAAGGAATGGTAGTTACAACAGGACATGTATGCGAAGCACCTGTAATGAATGTACCTATTTCTTGTAATGAAATACCATGGAAATGATCATCGGAGTTACTTTGAACGTCCATTGGTGAGCAAATTCCGGCGTAAGCCATAATGGTAGATCCACTACCCGGCTCCATAGCAGTTGTGTTGTTGGCGTTTCCGCTGCAAGAACCTGCATTTCCACGGAAGGTATGATTTCCGCTAAATTCATGACCCATTTCATGGGCAACATAATCGATGTCAAAAGGATCTCCTACCGGAGCACCACTTCCTGTTACTCCGCGTGCTTTTTGGCTACTGGTACATACAACGCCCAATCCGGCTAAACCACCGCTATTGGTTCCGAAAACGTGACCGATATCGTAATTAGCTGACCCGATTACGGTAGTTACGTTGGTTTGGTTCTGTGTAATCATCGTACCCGGAGTTCCATTTGTATAAGGATCCGTAGCAGAATTCGTGTAAATCAATAAATTGTTGTTGGCAACAATGGTCATCGTAATGGCCATATCTCTCATATAAACACCGTTTACACGGTTCATTGTAGTTACCTGAGCTGCTTGAGCCAACACAACCGTTCCACCTTGAAATGTAGTATACTCACCTGTTGCAGCAAGCGCCAAACGGTAGGTGCGTTTTTGACAAGAACCGAAGCTTTTCACTACAGGCGTTCCGTGCTCAAAAAATGTTTCGGCAGGTGGTCCTTCAAAGTGACACTGGAAAGTTTTCGTAGAAACGAAATCGGCTTTTGAATAAACAATGTAATGCTCAATATCTCCACCTCCGAAAGAATACGGATCGATAAACGTTGTCGGTTTATCCGGATAGAGAATCATAGCGTGAAAACCTTGTGGCGTTAAATCCAGTTTCACCATTTCACCGCTTCCGTCTGTCGGCACACCGTCAAAAGCGCGGATTTCAGGAAATGCAGCAGCCAAATCTTCGTGCATCGTTGTGTTTTCGTGCACTTGGTAGCGTCCGAAAGTTCCGTCAGCTTTTGGCAATTCAATGAACACCGGCAAATACGACGGGTCGTCGATGCGTTTGGCAGTGTTTAATTTGGCGCGGGTAGATTCCACATCCAATTTAAACGTTGCATACTTTGTTGGGAGAATGTAACGGGTTCCAACAGTTGGAATGGCTGATTCCTCGATTTTTCGCCAAGGGCCTTTCTCGTGTTTTTCTTGGGCATAAAGCCGCAAGTTGCAGGACGCGACAAGGAGAATCGCACCCAGCAGGTGTAGAGAGTTTTTCATTTTCGTATAGTTTTAGGGGATTAATTTACAGTTTTTTCGTTTCGTTGCAAAATCTGACAAGACTTTTCACCTATAAAATACCCTATCAATGATTTGTATATCTCAGCCAGAATTCTAGATTTGTAAACGAAAGATAATTCATCCCAACTGCTATGACATTTATTACACAACTTCGCTTTCCGTTTAACTTTGATACACAGTTGCTCAAAACTGATTTAGAGGTGGTATTGCAACACGAATGGCCCGAACATTATAACAAAGGTGCTTATTCGGGAAAATGGACGTCAATAGCTTTACTCGCTCCCGGAGGGAATGCCACGAATATTTATGCAATGCCCAATCAACATTCTCCTTTGATAGAAACCGAGATACTGCGTGATTGCGCGACTTTCAAACGCATTTTGGATGAATTTCCGTTCGAGAAAATCAGTGCTCGCCTGCTTTGTTTGGAAGTTGGAGCAGAAATCAAACCACATCGCGATAATTGTTTGGGGTATGAAGATGGGGTTTTCAGGATGCACATTCCGATTGTTACCAATCCGGATGTAGAATTCATTTTAGCCGGTGAACGCATTGTGATGGATGAAGGTACGTGCTGGTATATCAATGCAAACGAAGAACATTCGGTCGCTAATCGCGGAACGGAAAACAGGGTGCATTTTGTGATTGACGGTGTGCGTAATGATTGGACAGACGAATTGTTTTTTGCGCAGGCTCCGGAAAGCTCATTTGAACGACCTCCGGTACCGATTTCTGAGGAACAAAAAACCCAGATGATTGCCGAATTGGAACGATTGGGAACTCCGGTGGCACTAGAGTTGATTCGGACGTTGAAGGAAGGGGTGTGATTATTCGGAGAAATGAATATAAATTACTGAAAATCAATGTTTTTCACGGAAGCCGTTCGTAATCATCCTTAGGCTGACACGTATTGCGAATTCGCAAATTAGCCATTTTGCAAAATCATAAAACGAATTTCAACTCGTTGAAAAACAATATGTTAAAAGGTGCTTATCGCGCAATCCCCATTTTCACCTTCTTCCCTTTGATTTTCTGATCGCGGATTTCGGCCACCACTTGATTTGCCTTTTTTGCTTTTACCGCTACCAAACAACTATGATCCAAAACGGTAATTAAACCGATATCATCTTGTTTCAACTGGCCTATTTTCGACAGAAACCCTACTACATCAATCTTATTGATTTTGTCTTTTTTCCCACCACCGATGTAAATGGTTTTCCAAATAGGTGCGTCGGGCAACGGGCAATCTTCTGAAAGTTTCAGTTCGGGAATATCTGCTGTGAGGTAATCGGGTTGGCGATCGGTTTTCGCAAGCACCAAATAGGCATTCCCGGTAGCTGATTGTCTGGCTGTACGTCCGTTTCGGTGAATGAATACATCTTCGGTATGCGGCAATTGGTAATGAATGACATGTTGAATATTCGGGATATCCAATCCGCGAGCCGCTAAATCGGTGGTCACTAAATAATGAGCGCTTCCGTTGCGGAACTTAATCAATGAGCGTTCGCGTTCGTCTTGCTCCAATCCACCGTGAAAAAACACATTCGCAATATCGGCACTGGTCATGAATTCACTTACGCGTTCAACCGTTTCGCGGTGATTACAGAAAATGAGTGTCGCCTCTGCAGTGAGATTACACAACAGATGAACCAATGAATACAACTTTTCAGTATCGTCGGTTACTATTTTATGCAACGACAAACCGCGACTTTCAGTAGTAAGAAAATCGATCGTTACCGGATTCGCAATCTCTGTAAAAGCAGGAATGACTTCCAAGTTAGTTGCCGAAACCAACATGCGCTTACGCACGCGTTTCAATTGTTTCAGAATGATGGTCATATCTTCCTGAAAACCCATTTCGAGCGATTTATCAAATTCATCCAACACTAGGGTGCGAACGCCTGAAAGATCCAAGTTGCCACGATTGAGGTGATCGACAATTCTTCCCGGAGTACCGATAAGTAAAGCTGGCGGTTCGGAAAAATTGTTTTTTTCAATCTTCATGGAATGTCCGCCGTAAGTGGTGTTGACTTTAAACTCAGTTCCCATGGCGCGAAAAACCTGCTCGATTTGCAAAGCCAATTCGCGTGTAGGTGTAATGACCAATGCTTGTACACCGGCCACATCAGCTTCTAAATGTTGCAATAAAGGCACTAAAAACCCGATTGTTTTTCCAGAGCCTGTTGGAGCCAGCACCACCAATTGGTCATTGGTTTTTGCCGTTTCCAAGACTTTCTCTTGCATGGGGTTTAATTGTTCGATGCCGAGTCGTTGCAACAATGCAGGGATGGGAGTATTCATGGTGCAAAGGTAGGGAAGATTGTTGGTTTTCCGGAATTGGATGATTATACAACATTGTAATGGCGCGGGATGCGTCAGGGTATATGTATTATCCGCACCCAAATCAGAAAATCAGTGAATCTGCAATTTTAGTATCACACAAGTTGCACAAGTGCAACTCTTTGCGCACTTTGCGCCTCTGCGGTGAAATAATACTAACGCGGAGGCGCGGAGGACGCAAAGATTATTCTGCTTTGCAGAATGATAACAATAGAAAAATAACCTCCACTGTGATTCAAATATGAAGTATTGTTAATGAGCGTGGATTGTGATTATATACCGATGCATCCAACGCTTACAATTAATTCTCTACACTTCGTCGAAAGGAGTTTTTACCTTTGGAATTGGTCCACGACAAATAACATTTCACTTTCCCAACCGCATCTGAAAACTCAAAGCCTTTAGAATAAAAGTAAACGTAGAAATGCGCATGCGCGGGCACATCGGCAAAGACTTTGGAATCGGAAAACAAAATGGGTTTAAACATTTTATCGCTGGTATCTTTGATCACCATGCGGCAAAACGGTTCCTTGAGCGGATAATCACTTTTGTTTTCGTAATGCAATTCAAAAAACACCGAATCGCCATTGTTTCCATCCGTTACCAATTGGTAATCCTTAAACTTTACATACTTGCTTTCCCGACCTTTGTGAATGCACGATGTAAGCGCTAAACAAAGAAGCAGACTGCTCAAAATGAACTGTTTCATGGTTCAAAAATAGAGAATTGTAATCATTTTGACCATACTGCATTTGCGGGATTTCAATCCGATTCAAAAGAAATACGGCAAATAATCCGTTCGATTATCTCGGAATTTCGCGAAATAGTTAACTTGGTAACATCATCCGTTAAACACACAAGTGCTTTGATCTTTCCCATTATTTTCGTTCTCATTCTAATTGCGTTCACCTACCGAAAAGAGGTGATTTCAAAGCCTGTTGCCGGCAAACCAAGCTGGTATCCTTACCGCAAACTGGTTGCCTTATTGCTCATCACCATCGTGCCGATTGTGGTAGCCAATGTCTTTATTCCTGAACGACTTTTGACTACACCGCAAGAACGCATTGAAGCCGGAGAAGAAAACGGTGATAAATACATGATAACCAATGCTTACAAGGATTTATGTACCATGTATCCGGATAGCATTGCGTTGCAATTTGATTGCATTGATTTGCTGGTGAAATACCACGACTATGATTACGACGATTTAATGCGCGTAGTCGATGAGATTCACCCGAGCAGGGAAACCATTCCTTTCACAAAAGCCTACATTCAACTCAAGGCAGGTGCTTCTGAGAGCAACGCTAACTTACCGCAATCCATTTCAGCGAATCATCCGTTTGTGTATTACCTGAAAGCGCTGGAAAGTTTTCAAAACAGCAGTCTTTCTTCTGAAGAAACAGCCACACTTCTTCGTCGGGAAATAGCAATCAATCCTTCCAACGGACGAGCTTATCGACTTCTTTTTGCTGTTTACAGCACCTCTGATTTGCAAAAAAGAGACGCGCTCATTTGTGATGCGCAAGCAAGACCATTTTTCGATTATTCGCTCAAAAACGATTACTACTTCACGCACGGGCATTGGCGACTTTACTTTCAAAACATTGTTGAAGTGCGCGTTTTTTCCGTATCGTGGCTCACGTTTTTAGCTGCGTTGTTGGTCTCTTTTGTTTGGGTCATTTTCCTCCGTTCGATGGATGTTTTCAATCGTGAGAAATGGCAACCGATTCTGATTGTTTTTATGGGTGGAGCGTTGTTCACCTACCTCTGCCTGGCGCTTTACGATACGGCTGATCTGTACTTTCATTTCAGGATCAATGGCGAAGCAGTGAATGATTTCCTTTACTGTTTTGTAGTGATCGGTGGAAGTGAAGAATTAGTGAAATTGCTTCCTTGGCTTTTGTTTGCAGTGTTCAGCAAGCGCATGAAAGAGCCTTACGATTACTTGTTTTACGCTTCCATTTCGGCACTCGGGTTTGCTTTTACAGAAAACCTAATGTACCTCGAAAACACGAGTAATATTGTCGGTAGAACAATCATGTCATCCGTAGGACACATGTTTTTTGCTTCTATTGTGGCTTATGCCTTTATTCTGGCAAAATACCGCTACAAACAGCGCATTTGGAAAATTCTCACTCCGGTAATCGGATTCGTTGCTGCCGCTTTGGCTCATGGTTTTTACGATTTTTGGTTGATCAGTGATGCCGTTGGCGCTTTCTCGTTTGTAACAACTTTGTTTTTTATCGGATCGTTACACGTTTGGTTTTTCTTCAAAAACAATGCGCTCAATAATTCAGGATTCTTTAGTGGAAACAATGCTTACAACGCCAATTTTCAGCAAGATTTACTCACATTTTCACTGCTTGCCATTCTGATGGTGGAATACCTGATGATGAGCTGGAAATATGGTGCAGACGACGGAAATATCCGCATTCGATCTAGTGTGATTATGGTCTTCATGTTTTTGATTTACATGTCGGTGATGTTACAGCGGTTCAACCTGCGAAAAGGAGTCTGGAACAAATGGAAATTTCGAATGCCCACTTTTTCACGTTCCATTTTTGGAATGGGTGGCAATGATGACGAAGATGAACAGGATTTCATTGGTTTGACCTTGCGTTTATTCGCCCCGAAAAACAATCCGTATATCGGTGACAAATTGCCCAAAAGTGGTGTTTGTGTCAAAAAGATTCAGGTAAACGGTCAAGGCGGTTGGTATGTGTTTCAGCTCAACTCACCTATCAACTACAACAATTACGTTTCCACCCACATTGTGCTCAAAAACAAGTATCAGAATCAATCACTGGACGAACCGAAGATCGAAATTTACTTTTTGTTTGTACCAGACATCCATTTGCTGCAATCGGAAAACCTGAATGTGAAACAACTGCGGTATGCCGGAAGGGCGTATTCGATGCCGATTTAATTATTCTCCCACGAAGACAATTGATTTCAATGTTCCCCGACTAATCGGGGACTGGTTTCATTTCCCACAGATGCATTGATTTTAGCTCGGCTAACGCCCTCGCGAACAATTATAATAGGATAATATCGAATTCTCAAAATAAAAGCGCTGCCGTTAGGATCGCAAAAAATTCGCGTCAGCCTTAGGCTGATGGGAATAATTTTCAGCCATTTTTCATCAGCTGACTAATGAAAATAGGTGGAAATGATCAATACAAATCCGTCATTAGTTTATCCACCATCGCTTTGAGTTCTTCCAATTCGGTTTCCACTTTCAATAAGCGAGCCTCTAGTTCACTCACGTTTTTTCGTGCGGGTTCACTACCATAACTGCTTTCATCAAATTCGGGAACCGGTGCGAACAAATGGCAATAACGCGCTTCTTTTTGTCCGGGTTTACGGGGCAACTGTTCTACAAATGGTATCTCGTAACTTGCCAGATTCTCTAATGTTTGTTGCACTTCGGCTAAATCTTCAAAATCGTGTAAACGTCCGGAGTTGGAATTGATTTCACCGGCGGTTAAAGGTCCGCGCAACAACAACAAACACAACACCGATGTTTCAGCCGGATCGAGCGGATAGTGAACCGCGATGGCATGACGGTATTTCAACGCGCGGCTTCCACTCGCCCCAATTACGTTGGCAGAAAGGTGTTTGCGTTTCAGGGAATCGAGCGCCAGAACTACCGTTTCTTCATCGTATTCCACCACCGGGTTGCGTGCCGATTTTTGATTACATGCCGTAAGTAGCGCATTCAACGTCAGCGGATAATAATCGGGAGTTGTTTTACTTTTTTCGAGAAGAGCTCCCAATACACGTTGCTCTTCGGCAGTCAATTGAGGCAGTGCAGCTGCAGATTCCATAGATGTGATTGTTTGAAACGAATATAGGTAAAATAAAAAAACCTCCTACGTCTGAGACGCAAGAGGTTTTCAATAATTAAAAGAAGGTAAAATTACTGTACAAAAACTGTTTCTTCAGAAGTCGTTTCTTGTTCTACCTTAATGATTCCTTGTCCTACCAAAGGACCGTAAGATGCTTCAATATTCAAAACGGCTACACCGGCCTGACCCAATTGGTACACATCATTAAAATTAAATGTTGCCTCACCTGAGTCATTTGTTGTAGTTGTTTTATCCAGAACAACATTTTGGTTTCCCTGAGAAGTTGTTGATTCACCTTTGACACGAACGGTTGCACCACTAACATAAGAATTGGTGGTATCCAACACGTAAATTTTCGCAATCGTATCTTTCTTTTTCCGACAACCGGAAGAAGAAAACACAACACCAACCGCAACCAGTGCGATCATCATTAGCGGAACTCTGAAAATTGTCTTCATGACTAATTAGTACTACTTAAAAAATAATCCACCACTAGAATTATGTGAGCATATTCGTTGTCGTGGAGGAATACTGTAAACTTACAGCATCCTTTCTTGTTAAACGTGTGCCTTTATATATTTGAGAGTCATTCATTAGCAAAAGCGCTACGGGAATGAACAATCGTTTTATCAAAAGACTTATTTTATTTCTGTACCCCTGTTTACGGGGAAATTGTTATTGTCAAAAGAACCCTTTTTCGAATAATCGCTGATCTAGGAAACAACGTTATTCAAAAATAGAATCATGGTGTCAAATAAACCGTTTCTACCGAAGTAATGTGCGCACGACAGTGAACGTAACCTGAACCTTGACTTACATTTTTCTTAGCAATGATATCGAAGTAACCTGTAGTTTCTCCTTTATCCAATCCATCAAAAAACTCTGCCATATCGAAGTAAGCAAAACCGGACGAATTTGTATTAACCGTATCTACATAAGATGGTGTAGGAGGATTGGAATTCACATCGGCAACAATGATCACTTTGGCGTTTTCCATCAATTCGTTGTTGGACGAACGAACAAAGACTTTCAAAACCGATGGGTTCTTATTCTTACATGCACTTAAAACAAGCATCATGCCCACCACTGCCAAATAGGTCAGATTTCGTAGTGTTTTATTCATATTAACCATTTTCTTTCGTAAAGATAAACTTTTTTACGTTTACAATGTAGTAACCTGCATTTTCGTAATTTCGTGCTGTAAACCAATTTCACACCTTTAACTTCAATCTGTGCCAAAAGGTTACACGTAACGTCAACATTTTGATAGTATGACGTAAGAAGTTGAAAAAGGTTGTAGGTAAAACAGCATATGGTACAAGAAAATATAGAGCAGGTTCGGAAAGAAATAGTTGATTTCACCATTTCCAATGAACAAACACTAGAACAATTTCGCATTCGGTTTCTCGGATCAAAAGGAATCGTGAAAGATCTATTCGGTGAACTAAAAACGGTTCCCAATGAAGAAAAACGAGCGGTTGGGCAACTACTAAATGAGTTGCGTCAGCAAGCCGAAGAAAAACTGGCTACGGCGAAAGAATCGCTCGAAAATCAGCAAAGCAATGCCTCAGACGTAGATGTTACTCGTCCGGGAGAACCGATTCCGTTTGGTTCACGTCATCCGCTTTCGTTGGTACGTAGTGAAATCATCGCAATTTTCGAACGCATCGGTTACACGGTTTCTGAAGGTCCGGAGATTGAAGACGATTGGCATAATTTCTCGGCGCTCAATTTCCCGCCCGAACATCCGGCGCGCGATATGCAGGATACGTTTTTCATTGAAAAAGGAGAACGCGAAATGGCATTGCGCACACATACTTCTTCGGTACAAGTGCGTGTGATGGAATCTTCCAAGCCGCCAATTCGCACCATTTCACCGGGACGTGTTTACCGAAACGAAGCCATTTCTGCCCGAGCACATTGTTTTTTCCATCAGATCGAAGGATTGTACATTGATAAAAACGTGTCGTTTGCCGATTTGAAACAAACGTTGGATTATTTCGCGAAATCACTCTTCGGAGAAAAAGCACGCATTCGTTTGCGCCCTTCGTATTTCCCGTTTACGGAACCAAGTGCAGAAGTAGATGTTTCGTGTACGATTTGTAACGCAAAAGGGTGCAATGTGTGTAAATACACCGGCTGGCTCGAAATTTTGGGTTGCGGAATGGTAGATCCGAATGTATTGGCCGCTTCGGGAATAGATCCGGAAGAATACACCGGTTTTGCCTTCGGAATGGGAGTAGAACGTATTGCTCAGTTGAAATTTAAGGTCAACGATTTGCGTTTGTACTCTGAAAACGATGTGCGCTTTTTGAAACAATTTGACGGTGTTAATTTTTAAGCAATGGGATTTTTCACTAAAAAACCGGCTGTTTTGTTTCCGTGGGTACCACTCACCTCTTCTGAGCAATTACGCGTGTTGATCGAACAATCAACAGAAATTCCCGTGCTCATCTTTAAACACAGCACCAGTTGCAGCATTTCCGCTATGGCCAAAAACAGGTTCGAGCAAAAATGGACGGCTGAACCAAACGAATGCATTTGTGTTTACCTCGATTTATTGAGTTACCGTGAGCTTTCCAACGAAATTGAAACGATTACCGGTGTGAGACATCAATCACCGCAAGCGATTCTTTTAAAGGATAAAAACGTTGTTTACGAAGACTCGCACAACGGTATCAGCGCAACAACAATACTTACATTACTTTAATACGTGTTATGAAACGTTATCTCATCATTGGCCTCGTGCTCCTCATCATCGGATCCTTCGTTTTGGTTCCTTTACTTCGAAATACTTCTCCGGAGGATATCGATACCGGATTCCCGGCCACCTTTAAGTTTGAAGGTAATCTTGGGGCAGAGTACGGTAAAGCAAAACTCCCTATTGCTTTTGATGTAAATACAGATGAGATCAAAACATTGGAATTGATCTACAACGACAGCGTTTTTCAAACCTGGAGATCGCCTAAAAAAGGTAGTATGAGCATGGTACTTGATGCCGATTATTACGGTGTTGGTGCCCGATATCTCGTTTTGCGTGCTACCATGAAGGATGGCAATGTGGAAGAAGATAGTCGTGCAATTCGTGTGCTTTCGGATATTCCATTTAAACCTCTAACAGCTGTTTCAGTGGCTACGTTCCCGCACAATACCGCCAATTATACGCAAGGTTTTGAGTTTCACAATGGCGAGTTGTGGGAATCAACCGGAAATCCGGGAAACACAGGTGAAAGTGTGGTCGGGAAAATAGATCTGAAAAGCGGTCAATTTATTACCGGTGGCAAGAAAAACGCACTGGATGCAACGTATTTCGGTGAAGGAATTACCATTTTCGGCGATGAATTGTTTCAACTTACTTGGCAAAACGGCAAGTGTTTTGTGTACGATAAAAACACCATGCAGCTGAAAAAGGATTTCACGTATGTAGGTGAAGGTTGGGGCTTGTGCAACGACGGAAAATCGTTGATCATGTCAGACGGAACTGAACGCATTACGTTCCGTGATCCGAAAACATTCAAACCCTTGCGTACAATTGAAGTATATGATAATCAAGGACCGCGCATCAGTTTAAATGAACTTGAATACATTGACGGGAAAATTTACGCCAACATTTATATGTCTAGCCTTATTGTGGTGATTGATCCGAATACAGGAAGAGTCTTGGAGGAGATTGATGCCACAGGTTTGGACGCTGTTGGGAAATTGCCTAAAGGTGAAGTATTGAATGGCATTGCTTTCAATCCGGCAACCAAAAAGATCTATTTGACCGGTAAATACTGGAGTAAAATCATTGAAGTTAAGCTTTCGGAATAACAGCCATGATTAGCCCTTACAACGACGATTATTTTATGCGGCAGGCGTATCAGGAAGCGCTGAAGGCCTACGATTTGGGTGAAGTGCCGGTTGGAGCCGTTGTTGTGGTCAACCAACAGGTCATAGCTCGTGCGCACAACCTTACCGAACGTTTAACCGATGTTACCGCTCACGCCGAAATGCAAGCTATTACCGCTGCTTCGGAGTTCTTGGGCGGTAAATACCTCAAAGGATGCACGCTGTACGTAACACTTGAACCGTGTGTGATGTGTGCAGGCGCGTTGTACTGGTCGCAAATCGACAAGATTGTGTTTGCTGCACGCGATGAAAAACGGGGCGCCGGACGTTTCGACAATCAACTTTATCACCCCAAAACAGTGGTGCAAAACGGCAATATGGAAGAAGAATGCCGGGAGTTGATGCAACAGTTTTTTGTGACGAAAAGGTAGAGATTCTTACTTTTTGTCCAAAGCAAAAAAAAGTAAGCAAAAAATGCTTTGTCGTGGCAAAACGCATGATCCATTAGCAGATCGTTCGCTAGTTTTTCTAAACTCGGATTCGTTCCTCATCCTCAAACAAACGAAAAACAAACGCTCACTTCTGCATGGATACTCATGCTGATTTTGCAGTCACGACAATAGATTTCGGTAAGAAATTTAGTACCCCTTCGTCGTTTTTACCAATTGCTTGATTTCAACTTTGCCGTCGGCTGATTTGATCGTCACAAAATACACACCGTCTGCCATGTTGTTTAAGTTAAGTTCTTGCGAAGTTTGCAAGTCTTTTCCTTCAAAAGCATCAATTACTTGTCCGTTAGCGGTACTGATAATGATTTCATCAAATCCGTTAGGAGAAACAATTGTAGCCCATTCATTCGCCGGATTCGGGTAGATAGAAGTCAATTCTGTTTTCGTGAAATTAGCCGAAGCAATATCCGAGTAAGTAGATTCACCATCAGTATCCATCATTAACAGACGGTAATAATTCTTACCTGCTGCCGGATTTTCATCTGTAAACTGGTAATTAATCGGTGAATTGCTATTGCCTGCTGCGTTTACCATTCCCAGTGGACTGAAATCAATTCCGTTTGTGCTGCGTTCTACCACAAATACATTTGTATTGCGCTCTGAAGACGTTAACCAATTACAGGTTACGGCATTGCTTGTTTGATCAGCCGAAAAACTCACCAATTCCAATGGCAAAATGCTTGTTGTGAAAACAGTTATTCGCATGTGATCTACGGTTGCCGTTCCGTTTTGAACGATTGCCGAAAAAGCAGCCCCAAAGTTGGCGTTGTTGATGTCCTGATAATTCCAGCTTGTACCCCACAAATCGCCTGTACCACCGTAAGTTGAATACGTATCGGTTGTTGGCCATTCGGTATTGACAATTGCTTTATCTGTTCCAACCAAACCGCTTGCTTTTTTCAAACGAACACTGTAATCCATTTGGCGAGCGCGACGCAAAGAAAAAGCAATGGCAATTGTACGGTTCGGTGTGCCTGTGAAACTAAATGTAGGTTGTTCAGTTCCAATAGCGGTAGAACTTTTTTGTGCTACCTGCAACACTCCACCCGAAGAAGCAAACGAAGTATTCGCCGCGTGATAATCAACCACCTCAGTGAAACCACTGTTGATGGAATAAGCTGTTGAATTACCCAATGACTGGGATGGACTTGGTGGATTTCCACAGAAAATACCTGTAACGGTCATACTACCTTCCAGCGTACTAACCGCCGATCCCAATTGATAATTGGCGTTGCCTGAATTGGTGCTTGACGATTCGAAATCATTAAACGGAGCCTGTTGATCCACGTTTTCAAAAACGGCAGAAGCCACAATCTGAAAATCTTCCGCTGGAATCGACGGTCCGTAAGTATACGAAATGGTCGTTCCTGAAGCCAAAGCCAATTCACTTTCCAACAAGTACCACACTTCATTTTTTCCGTAAAACGGTGTTGCGATTCCCAAATCGGTCAATTGCGTTAAATTGCGTCCGCCATACGAAACTGCAGTAATATCGCGTGTTGTAGCGTTTTCGAATCCGATAATCACTACCAAACAACGGTTTGTGCCCGAAGGAAGAGAACGTGATGTTCCAACCGACCAATTTCCAACTCGCGCAACATTTTGCACGTTGTTACTGGCTTTTTCCACTTCCAATTTAATTCCTGTCACCAAATCGGTGCTAAGCAAATTGAACCCAAAACCGGTTCCTTGCAAGTAATTGGTCGTTGTGATAGCCGATACCGTTGCATCTGCGTTGTTAGACGTCAATACATTACCCGGATTGCTCCATGCTGTTGATCCTATTCCGGTGGCGTTTGCACCGACGGTGGGGTTGTTTGGTCCGAAAGTTTGCCCGAAAACGAAAGCGGGAACTCCCAAAATAAATGCTAAAATGCGCATAACCTAGCTCTGCGGAGTCTTTTAACTGCCGCTATTTTGAAATGAATACTATCAGGTTTTTGCCGCGAAATCCGCTAAAAGAAGTAAACCGTCCATTGCATCCGGTTCTTGAGACTTCTGTGATTGGAAATCAGATTGACTAAACACCTGTTAAACTATTAGTTAGAGAGCTTACAGCATATTTCAGGGTGCAAAGATACGGCGAAGTGACGGTTATCACTCGGGAATTCTTGTTAAATATCCTTATAAATAAAGGGTTGTAGTGCAATAATCATTGGCTTGTTTAAATTTCAAACAAACTGCCTTTCGTTCGACATCAAAAACCAACCTTCCATCCAAAAGCACAATTGATTCGAAAAAAGCATTGTAATTTCACCTTCAAAGCAATGCACTATGGGTGAAATCATTCTTGAAATAAAGAACTTACGGAAGAATTATGCCGATGTATTGGCATTGGATTCATTGAGTTTAACGGTTGAAAAAGGTCAGATATTTGGGCTATTAGGTCCGAATGGCAGTGGAAAAACCACCACTTTGGCCATTTTATTAGGCGCGCTGAATTCCACTGCCGGTTCATTTAGCTGGTTTGGCAATGGTACGAAAGACGAAAACCGCAAGAACATCGGTGCATTGTTGGAAACACCGAACTTTTATCCGTATTTGAATGCGGTAGATAACCTTGTGGTGGTCGCCAAAATCAAAGGCATGACCGATTACATGGGTCGCATTGAAGAAGTATTGAGACGCGTGAATCTTTGGGAACGAAAAACATCGCGTTTTCGCACATTTTCATTGGGAATGAAGCAGCGTTTAGCAATCGCTTCGGCCTTGCTCAACAATCCGGATGTATTGGTTTTGGACGAACCGACCAATGGATTGGATCCGCTGGGAATTACCGAAATGCGTACCCTGATTTTGGAAATTGCTCAGGAAGGAAAAACCATCATCATCGCTTCGCATATCTTGGATGAAATTGAAAAGATTTGCACGCACGTAGCCATTATGCGCAAAGGTAAATTACTGGAAGTTGGTCCGCTGAATCAAATCATGTCGCAAGAACAATTATTCCTTGTAAAAGCGGATGATCTTGTTGCGTTAAAATCGGTTGTTGAAGATCAATTAGACATGCATTTCTTGAAGGAGATGGATGGAGAATTGCTGATTTCATGCGCTTTATCCGAGGCATCGAAAGTCAACCGCTTATTTGCCGAAAAGGGCATTTACCTTTCAGGATTGCGCGAATACCGCAAAAATTTAGAAACCATTTTCTTAGAAATCGTTGAAGCATGAAACAGTTACTCGCTATAGAATACGCTAAACTCAAGAAGTTAACGTCTATCAAGATTATATTTCTGGCTTACATGATCATTATTCCGTTAATGATGTATGGAATGGAAGCATTTTTTAATCTTAACCCCGCGTTTAAACAACTTCTTATTTCAGATCCACTCTTTGAATTTCCACAGATTTGGAAATATACCGTTTACTCAGCAAGTTTTTTTAATGTCCTCATGGGTGTCACCATCGTTATTGTAACCTGCAATGAGTTTCAATTCAAGACATTTCGGCAAAATGTAATTGAAGGCATGAGTAAAACGCAAGTCATTTCAAGCAAATTTCTATTGGTTTTGCTCATGAGTGTAATGGTTACGGTTTACACTTTTTTGGTTGGATTTATATTAGGAGGATTGTATTCCGGATTTGGGAATGCCTATGAAGGTATTCATCAGATTTTCTTTTATCTGCTCCAAACGGTAGGCTATTTTAGCTTTGCTTTCTTGTTTGCTATTATCGTGCGTAAGTCTGCGTTATCAATCGTTCTGTTTATTATTTATTTCCCTATTGAAACCATTGTCGGCATTTTTTTACCCAAAGGACTCTATCAATTTTTTCCGCTTAAAGTTCTGGCTGATCTCACTCCTATGCCATTTTTCGAGCACATGATTGCCATGGAAGAAAAACGGACGAATATTGATTATTGGTTTATGCCAACAGAATGGAAGCTCGTTCTATCTTTCGGTTATGTCTTGCTCTTCTTCGGACTGTCTTATTTCATTCTCAAAAAACGCGATTTGTAATTGACCGAAAAACGAACACTTCAACTTGAATTTGTTGAATTACAATGTGAAATCGTTCAATGCGGTTGAAATCGCTAAAATTCTGATGACGAATGAACTAGTTCGTCAATTTTATCGTAATTTGTGTGTCGCTAATTAAACATAAGATTACTATGAAACAACTATTACTAGTTGGAAGTTTGGCTTGCTGTATGTCGGCATTCTCACAAACAACCTTATTTCAAGATGATTTTGAAACCGGTGGTGGTAACTGGACAATGAACGCTGGTGGTTCGGGAAATAACATCTGGACTGTAAACAATGAGTACATCGGTTTTTCTCCGTTTATCAATGATACACCCAATCAACCGGGGGGAATTACCAACAGTCCCAACTCATTCTACATGCATATCCATAACACGGATGCTTGTACCGGTTTGGCTGTTTGTAACGCCAGTTTTGATACGGGATCTCCTTCCGATCAGGTAACTACCTTAACAAACCCTATCGATGCAACGGGTTACAATACCGTAACACTTTCGTTTTATTACCTCTGCGCCGGGTCTACCGGTTCTGCCTACGGAACAATCGAATATAGTACAGATGGCGGGGGAACATGGACGCCAACCGGAACAAGTTACGTCAACGTATCAACCTGGACACAAACCAGTGTTACACTACCGGCCTGGAACAACGTGGCATCGTTGAAATTCCGTTTCCGTTGGCAAAATTCTGCTGTAGGAAACGACCCTGCTTTCGCAATTGATCAGTTGACCGTAACCGGTTTGTCTGGAAGCTTCGCTAGCATTACCACAAACGCTATTAATGCGGCAACTTGGTGCTTCAATACTGCTTCGAATGTAACTGTGAATTTTAACGTAACCGGAACTGTAAATGCCGGCAATATCTATACAGCTCAATTGTCGAATGCTGCAGGTTCGTTTGCATCACCAACTTCTATCGGCTCATTGACTTCATCTGCTTCGGGATCTCTTTCAATTAATGGTGTAATTTCGGGTGGAACTCCTGCAGGAAGCGGATACCGCATTCGTGTGGTCGCATCAGATCCTGTTACAACAGGTACTGACAACGGTACAAACCTTTCAATATTCGCTCAACCGACCATTACCATTATTGGTAATCCGGCAGATGGTATTATTTGTAACGGAGAAACAATTACCATGCTCGGTTCAGGTGGCGTAAGTTATGTTTGGACACCGAATGCAACCATTGATTTCCCGACACAAGCGCAGGTGATTGCTACGCCAACCACAACCACTTTATATACAACAGTTGGAACTGACGTAAACGGTTGCACCAACACCGCTACGTTTAACGTTACGGTTCAAAACTGTGCTGATATTACTGAAAACGAAGCCGGTCTCTTTTCGCTTTACCCAAATCCGGCTGCGGATGTAGTAAATGTGCAATCAGCCACCGAAACTTCAATTCAAGGACTTGAATTATTGGATCAAAACGGACGTGTGATTCGCGCAACTAGCGGAAGTGCCGCGATGTCTGTAGCTGATTTGGCAACAGGCAGTTACTTCATTCGGGTGATTCACGAAACCGGAATGAGTACTTTACGATTTACGAAAAAATAATACCCCCATTTTCCTGAGAAGCCGGATTAGTGAGAACTGGTCCGGCTTTTTTGGTTTTATATGGTGCACATTCGAGGAGAAATTTAAAATCCGGTAGATAATAGTTTGATCCTACCAAATTGAAAACACATAACTTATATTCGTTTTTTGCGCTTGTGCGTTAATCATTTTCACCGCAGAGGCGCAAAGAACGCAAAGATTAGACTGCTTTGCAGGCTAATAAAAAAAACAATAAATAGTCTTTATTGTGATTGACATTCTGCCATATTAATCTTGGGTGTAGAAACTAATTCCCCACTTAATTCAACACCACATCAACCAGTTGGTCAACAAACCTACAAACCGATGCGTTAAAAAATTCCGTTCATTCCCGTATTTTGTCGTTTCAGACAAAGGATGCGCTGTTTCATACCAATTCACGCAACCCCAGTTTCGCTAAATGCGTCAACTTTAGTAGGGTTTTTGGTGACACACCTTGAATTCGAGTAGTAGTAACACACTTTATTTATCCGTTCTTAACAGGAACATTAATTGTTTTTTATGAAAAAATCAGTACTTGCCGCATGCCTGTTTTTAGGCCTGCACGCCTCTGCACAAACAGTCATTTTCAGTGACAATTTTGAGACACTCGGTCAAACCTGGACGCTCAATTCATCTATTTCGGGAAACAACCAATGGACCATGAACGCCACCTACACAGGTTCTGTATCGGCTTCCATTCCGAATGTACCGAGTCAGCCAGCAGGCTTTACGAACAGCCCAAACAGTACTTACCTCCATGTTTACAATGTACCGAATTGCGGCGGTTTTGTTCCTGTAACCTGTAATGCCAATTACGATGTAAATTCAACCAGCGACTGCGCTACCGAAATGTCTTTTGATTTGAACACCAGCAGCGACGGAAACGTTACACTCACGTTTTGGTATTTATCAGGCGGTGATCAAAACGGTTCTTACGGAACAGTAGAATACAGTACTGATGGTGGAACTAGCTGGACTCAAACAGGAAGCCCGCTTTACGGAGTGACAACTTGGACAGAAATTTCATTCACCGATCCTGTATTCGATGCGCAAGCAACATTGCGTTTCCGTTTCCGCTGGCAAAACAACGCAACGGGTGTAAATCCTCCATTCTCTATTGATGAATTGACTGTTACAAGCGAACACCTTACTTCCAATGAAACCATCACCATGCAACATTTGAATGCAAGTATCTACTGTCCGGGTGATAACGAAACCATCGGTTTTGAAGCATTGGGTACTTACAACGCCGGAAACGTATTTACCGCTCAGTTATCCAATGCTACCGGTTCCTTTGCTGCACCCGTAAAC
>Ga0302293_10000018_pt1 | contig 114893 bp, 91 predicted proteins | sample III_Fen_N2_2_FD_198758 | JGI IMG/M metagenome (GOLD analysis project Ga0302293, IMG submission 198758) | Peat permafrost microbial communities from Stordalen Mire near Abisko, Sweden - III_Fen_N2_2 | ecosystem: Environmental > Terrestrial > Soil > Wetlands > Permafrost | place: Sweden: Abisko...
ATGATTGTTGTGTTGGGCCTTCAGTTCAACGCAAGCAGTCAAACTACTACCATTTTCGCAACCGGAAGCAATTGGAAATACAATGATTCGGGAGTCGATTTAGGAACGAATTGGCGCACAAACAGCTATTCAGATAATGCCTGGTCAGCAGGCAATGCAGAATTAGGTTACGGCGACGGCGACGAGCAAACCACTGTTAGTTATGGTCCGGATGGAAACAACAAGTACATCACCACCTATTTTCGCAAGACCTTTTACGTAGCGAATCCGGCAATTTTTTCACAAATGCTTGGTAGCATCAAACGCGATGACGGAGCCGTGGTTTATGTAAACGGTGTGGAAGTATTTCGCAGTAACATGTCTGGTGGAAACATTGATTTTCAATCATTGGCATCGGGAACAGTAGCTTGGCCGAATGAAAACGATTTTCAGAATTTCTCCTTTAGTGCAGGATTACTTACAGCCGGTAACAATCTGATCGCTGTTGAAATTCATCAGGATGACAATACCAGTTCGGATATCAGTTTCGACCTTTCACTTTCGGGCGACCAAACACTACCAAACATTACAGTTGACAGAGGTCCGTACCTGCAACAAGCTACTCCTCATTCGGTCATTATTCGCTGGCGAACAGATGTGCCCACCGAAAGCCGAATCAAATATGGGGTGGATGCTCAGTATCAGAATCAACTTGTCAATGATCTTCAGCTGACCACCGAGCATGAATTAACCATTCAGAATTTGAATCCTGCCACCAACTATTATTACACCATCGGAAATTTAAACACTTGGTTTAGTGCACCTTCCAGTGCAATTTATTTCAAAACCAGTCCAACACCCGGAACGGCTGGTGAATACCGTTTTTGGGTCATCGGTGATGCAGGTATGGGAAATGATGATCAACGACATGTACGCGACGGTTTTGATACCGTCAACCAAGATCAACACATCGACGGATGGATTATGCTAGGCGACAATGCCTATGGAAGCGGTATCGATGATGGAACACAAGAACATTACCAAGCAGGAGTTTTCGAAAACATGTATGAAAGCATTTTACAAAACACCATTCTTTGGCCCGCTACCGGAAATCATGAATACAACAATCACCTTCCGTTCTCGCCACCACCGGCCTATTTCGATATTTTCACCCTTCCGATGTATGGTGAAGCCGGAGGTTTACCTTCTGTTTCAGAGAAATACTACTCCTACGATTACGGAAACATTCATTTCATCGTGTTGGATAGTTATGATGAAGACCGAAGTGCTTCCGCACCTATGGCAACGTGGTTGATCAATGATTTGCAACAAACCAATTCAGAATGGGTGATTGCTTATTGGCACCATCCTCCGTATACCAAAGGAAGTCACAATTCAGACAATTCGAATTTCCTGGATGGTGAATTGGTTGAAATCCGTGAAAACATCATTCCTATATTGGAGCAATACGGAGTAGATTTGATCTTGAACGGTCATAGTCACTCGTATGAACGCAGTTACCTCATCGACGGTCATTACGGTTACTCCGGTGATCTGACACCCGAAATGATTTTGGATAACGGCACAGGTGGTAACGATGGTGATTGTCCGTATCAAAAAAACACTATTGTTTCGAAATCGCATAAAGGAACCGTATACGCCGTAGTTGGTTGTTCGGGTAAACTCAGCGGTACTTCTTCGGGATGGCCGCATCCGGTCATGGTGGAGGCTGACAATACCCGATTGGGTTCCATGCTTCTTTCGGTTGATCACAATCGGTTAGACGCTTCGTTCATAGAAATCGACGGAAGTATTTTCGATCATTTTACTTTATTGAAAAACGCAGGAACAAAAGATACGGTTACTATTTGCCCCAATGACGAAATCACGTTGGTTCCTTCCTTTCAAGGTCCGGCAACGTGGTCGCCACTCAATGTAATACTAGATTCATTGGTGCTCAACCCGAGTTTCCCAACGGTTTATTTTGCCACGGATAGTACGGGTTGTATCACCGATACGTTTTTCGTAGCCATGTATCCGCCATCGATTTGCGATTTATCGGTTTCCGAATCGATCACAAATAATCCATTTATCGCCATCGAACCGACAGGAGACAATTCCACATTACCGATTCATTGGTTCGGTTTCGACGACCAGCAAGTAACCTTGGTTGTTTATTCAGTATTCGGTCAATTGATCACAAAACAGGTTCTTCCTAACGATCAAACGGAATTCAATCAGTGGGAATTACCAACCGTAAATCTGGCGAAAGGAAGTTATTTCATTCAATTATCCGGAAGCCACAGCAGAGCATTCATTCAATTCACTCATCATTAATCTTACGTATGAAACTAATAGCTACCAGCTTATTTATTGCAGGTTTTTTCTGCACTAATGCTGCCTATTCACAATGTGATACTACCGTTGTGAACGGTGACATGATTATCAGTTCACCCACTTTCTTATCGGGCGTTTACCAGGTAAGCGGAACCTTTGAAATTGAAAGCGGTGTTACCGTTTTTGTTGAGAAATACGAATTGGGCGGATGCGGCAAATTGGAAGTTCAAGCCCAAAACATTATTGTTTCCGGAATTATTAACGGCGATTTTTCGGGTTATACGGGTGGAATCGGTGGTGCTCCGGGATCAACCGTAACAAGTCTTACGGGTGACCAAATTGCAATCAACGATTGTTCCAACAAAGACAATACGGGTCAGGTTACATTGGAAGGCGGACAAGCCGGAAACAATGGAACAGGACCTGGAGCTGGAGCAAGCGGTGCTGACGGACAAAGCGGTTCAGGTCCAAAACAACAATGTTTGAATAATGACGACGAAGCCGGAATGATCGGCGGATCAGGTGGCGCAGGTGGTGGTGCCGGCGGTAGTTATGGTGGCACAGGAAGCACAGGAGCTCAAGGTGGCGTAGGAACCGGAAATTATCAAACCAACGGCTTGAATGTCTCAACCGGATTTCCGGTAGTTGGCGGTAATGGAGGAACCGGAGGTAACTCAGGAGCTTCTTACGGAAGTCTTACAGGCGAAGACATTGATCTGGGATCAGGTGGAGCCGGAGCCGGAGGTGGCGGTCGTTCATACGATGTTGGTTTAGGAGGAAGTGACGGAGGAAACGGTGGCGGAGCTATCATACTCGTTGCTCAGGATTCACTAGCCGTAACCGGATCTATTTCAGCAAACGGTGAAAACGGAATCTCCGGTGGAAATGCTGGAAACGGCGGTACTTCTCCTAAATGCTGTTCAGACGGTTGCGACGATTGCGGTGAAGCCACATTGTCTACCGGTGCCGGTGGCGGATCGGGGTCTGGTGGAGGATCAGGCGGCGGAATCTTGCTGAAATCGGAAAATGTTGCCGAAATCACCGGAAACCTAAGTGTTTCTGGCGGAAACGGTGGAAATGGCGGTTTACGTGGAAATGGCGTAAGCTGCGAGTATTCTAATTTATTTTGCGGTGACCAATCACTTACCAGTGGAAATGGAAATCCAGGCGGAGACGGTGGAGCTGGCGGTGGCGGACGAATCAAGATTTTTGTTCCTATTTGCTCGATGTCGACTGTTCAACCCAACAACACCATTGCCGGTGGAACAGGAAATGCGGCAGGTAATCAGGGAACTTATTTTCTAGGATGCAGTGAATTGTCGCTTTCGGAACAAGAAACCGAATTATCGGTGATGGTTTTCCCCAATCCGGCAAAAGATGTGTTGCACATTACCAGCCCTTCGAATGTAGCGGTAAATGTGAGCATCACTGATGTAAGCGGTCGCGAAATGTTCCGCACTTCAACCGAACTTTCGGCAAACCCTTTCAGCTTAGAAATTGCCGATTTTCAACAAGGAACTTACTATGTAATCATCGAACGAAACGGCAGCCTGATTACAAAGAAATTCATCAAACTAAATTAAACGATGAAACGACTCATAACAATCATTTGCTTGTTGCAATTGTCTGCTGTAACGGCGCAACATAGCACAAAATCGGTAAGCCCATGCTTGGCTCCTTTTTACCATGGAGTAGCTTCAGGCGATCCACTTTCTGATCGAGTAATTCTTTGGACGCGCTATACGCCCGATTCTTTGCAATCGGGTCAGCAAATTGTTGAATGGAAAATTGCCAAAGACACTTCCTTTATGGTGGGAATGCAAAGCGGTGTGGTGATCACCGACGAAACAATGGATTACACCGTAAAAGTAGACCCAACAGGACTCACCCCAAATACAACTTACTATTATCAGTTCAAAGCCAACGACCGCCTTTCGGTAATCGGCAGAACCAGAACGGCAACTTCGGGTGATTGCGACAGCTTGCGATTTGCGGTTGTTTCATGCGCCAATTACGAAGCAGGTTATTTCAATGTATTTCGCAACCTCAAAGAACGAAACGACTTCGATGCAGTAGTTTGTTTGGGTGATTACATTTATGAATACGAATCGGGCGGTTATGCTCCCAATTCAAACGCCAACAGACAGTGGATGCCCGATCACGAAATCTTAAGTTTATTGGATTACCGTGCGCGTTATTCAACCTATCGTTTAGACGATGATTTGCGCGATTTACATCAGCAATTTCCGTTTGTAGTGGTTTGGGACGATCATGAAACCGCGAATGATTCATGGATGAACGGAGCCGAAAATCACCAAGCAAACGAGGGTAGTTTTGCCGTACGCAAACAAGCAGCCAAACAGGCCTTTTTTGAATGGTTACCGATACGCGTAACTGGAGTTTCGGATAATTACCAGATTTTCCGCGAAATCAAGTACGGTGATTTGGTTGATCTCATCATGCTCGACACGCGTCTACACGGTAGAGACGAACAAGCGGGAACTTCCGGAGCTACCGTTACAGCTCAAGGACGTCAATTGTTGGGAACCGATCAGTTTACCTGGCTTGGAAACAGGTTATCGAACAGCACTTCGCGTTGGAAATTATTGGGTCAGCAGGTAATGATGGCTCCATTGACGCTTTTCGGTTCGGCACTAAACGGCGATCAGTGGGATGGCTATCCGGCAGAACGTCAACGTGTTTACAACCACATTCTCACCAACAACATTACAGACGTTGTGGTTTTAACTGGTGACATTCACTCTTCTTGGGCCAATGATTTACCGGGCAATAGTTATAACGGATCTACAGGTGGCGGATCGGTTGGTGTTGAATTTGTAGCTCCAAGCGTTACTTCACCCGGAATAGATGTTCCCGGCGGTGCAACAGCACTTATGGCATCAAATAGTCACATCAAATACGCCGATTTATCACGCCACGGGTATGTCATGTTAGATGTAAACAAACAACGGGTGCAGGCAGATTGGTATTACGTCAATACGGTCGACAATTCTTCAAGTGATTTCACTTATGGTACTTCATTTAAATCGGATCACTTGACTCGCCATTTGGTAGCGGCCAATTCCGCAAGCATTCCACGCAACGGCATTCAAGGATTTCAAACCGAGAATTGTCCGTATTACGCGCCCAATACGGCTTCCATGAATGAACAAGACCCCATTGTTTTCCTCGGTGTTTATCCCAACCCGGCGGTAGATGTGTTGTTCATTAATGTCAGTATTCCGGTAGCCGGTGATGTTTCATTTTCACTTGTAGACTTAGAAGGAAAAGTACTTCAACTTTCAAGTGAAGTAGTTCCTCAAAGCGGAAGTTTTCAGTTTTCATTGGACTTGAGTAAAGTTGCAACCGGAAATTATTTCCTACGCTTGGAAACGACTTACGGCGTTAAAACGGTTCATGTGGTGAAACAATAAAAGACCTTCATTAATAGAATCCCTGTTTTGCTCCGGCGAGACAGGGATTTTTGTTTCTACCTGTCAATCCGTTCAATCAATGGATTGGCTATTTAGTTGATCGTGTGATAGGTTGTCTTTTTTTTCAGTAAATTGTACGCACAAATTGCTAGAACATGATCCAAACTCTCCAACGTATCGGTTTCTTATCGGTCTTCTTATGCTTTTCCTATTTCGGATTCGCCCAAACAAATTTATCACTCATACAAAACTACATCCGTCAACATGCGTCCGAACTCGGAATTAATCCTGCGAGTAATGCAACGGTTGAAATCATGTCAGAAGCGCCTTCCAAAACGCCCGGCATTACGCATGTTTACGTAAGACAATTGATAAACGGTATTCCCGTAACCAACGGATTGGCTACTGTCACTATTAAAAACGGAGCCGTAGTTTATGTTGCTAACCGATTAAAAAACGTTAGTACTACCAACATCATCATTCCAGCCTTAAATGCACAAGATGCGCTTTCAAAAGCATTGCAGCAATTAGGTATTTCCAGTAATGAGCCAATTAAAGTTCTAACAACAGCAAACGACAATTCAGAATTAGTGCTTTCGAAAGGTGATTTTTCACTGGAAGATGTTCCTGCAAAAAAAGTGTATTTGGCTGACGAGGCCGGAAACCTTCAATTGGCTTGGGATATGAGCATTGCGCTTAAAACCGGTGAACACTGGTGGAGCTTAAGAGTAGATGCCGCAACCGGAACTATTTTAGAGCAAAACGACTGGATTAGTCAGTGTACATTCGACCATTGTTCCGATCCGGGACATCAGCACGAAACGAACTTAGCGACAACACAATCGGTTTTAATGCCTCCTCCTCCAGGATTGGATCAATATTTAGTGTATCCACTTCCGCTCGAAAGCCCAAATCACGGTGACCGTTCGTTGGTGATCAATCCTTCCGATGCGAATGCTTCGCCTTTCGGTTGGCACGATGACAATGGGGTTGCCGGAGATGAGTATACCATAACACGCGGCAATAACGTTTATGCTTCCGATGATATTGATAATGATGATTTACCGGGTTATTCTCCCGACGGTGGTGCTTCCAACAACTTTGACTTCCCGTATGATTCGCTTTTGGGTGTTCAAGGAAACTTAGATGCAATTATCACCAACTTGTTCTACATGAACAATATGATGCACGATATCTGGTATCAGTACGGTTTTGATGAACCTTCCGGGAATTTTCAAACCATGAATTACACAGGTGGAGGTTTGGGCAATGATGTTGTTTTTGCCGACGCACAAGACGGAAGCGGGACCAACAATGCCAATTTCGGAACTCCCCCAGACGGTGAAAGTCCACGCATGCAAATGTATTTATGGTCACAAGCCAATGTTCCAGATTTGCTCACCGTTAATGCTCCATCTGGACTTGTAGGATCGTACACATCTTCGACAGCCGGTTTCGGACCTCCGGTTACATCTACACCCATTACAGCAGATTTTGTATTGTTGGATGACGGTACCGGCGATGCAACCGATGGTTGTGATCCGATTGTTAACGGAACGGCTATGGATGGCAAAATTGTATTGGTTCGTCGCGGTGGTTGTACCTTTGCCAGCAAAGTAGAAGCCATTCAAGTATTTGGTGCCTTGGCGGTAATTGTGATGAATAATACCGGTGGCGCGCCTACTGCAATGGGTGGAAATTCTGCAACAGCAGCCATTCCGGCAATCATGATTTCGCAAACCAACGGAAACTTGTTCCAAACCACTATTTCGGGCGGAACTACCATAAACGGAACCATTGTAGCTGCCAATGATTTAACAGCAACTGATTCCGATTTCGACAACATGATCATCGCACACGAATACGGTCATGGTATTTCAACGCGCTTAACAGGCGGTGCAGACAATTCCGATTGTTTGAACAATGCCGAGCAAATGGGCGAAGGTTGGTCGGATTGGTTTGGTTTGATGTTGACCATAGAACCGGGTGATCAAGCCGCAGATCGCAGAGGAGTTGGAACTTACGTAAGTAACCAACCAATAACCGGAGACGGGATCAGACCTGCTCCATACAGCACCGATTTTGCCATCAACAACTTTACTTATTCGGCAACGAATAACACGGCTTCCATTTCTGAACCGCACGGAATTGGATTTGTATGGGCGACTATGTTGTGGGATTTGAACTGGGCCTTGATTGATCAATACGGCTTTGATCCGGATGTGAAATACGGAACGGGAGGAAACAACATTGCGATGTCGCTGGTGATTGAAGGATTAAAATTGCAACCATGCGGTCCGGGCTTTGTGGATGGAAGAGATGCCATTTTAGCGGCCGACGAATTGTTGTATGCCGGAGCGAATAAATGTTTGATTTGGGAGGTTTTTGCCCGCAGAGGATTGGGCTTTAGTGCCGATCAGGGAAATCCGGACGATCGTACCGACCAAACGCAAGCTTTTGATGTACACCCAAGCTGTTTACCAAATGCCGGAATAGAGGAAAATACATTTGATTTTGTGTCGGTGTATCCGAATCCTGCAAAAGATCAATTGTTTGTAGATCTTACGAAACGTGCTGATGTAACGCAACTTCGCATGATTGACGTACAAGGAAAAACAATCACAGAAGTTAAAGGAATTACACCATCTATTGTAACAATCAATGTAAGCGGGTTCAAGAATGGAATTTATTTCTTAGAATTGACCGCAGTTGACGGTAGCAAAACCGTACGCGTTGTAAAACACTGATTTTTTGAAGTTACGATTAGCCTTTCTTTGTATCATACTTAGTGCCGTAGTGGTTGCTCAAAAAGGCACTGCTATGGTACTAACTTATGGTAATAATGTGTACGATCGTTCGTTTCAGGGACAAGTCAATACCCTTGATTCTTTTCAGCTAGGACGCCCTTTACAATACATAGGTTTTGGTGCCAATGGTCATTTTGTCATCAGCCGAAAGGCACATGTAGCGGGTCATTTCATTTTGGGGAAATACCTTCCGCAACAAATCCATTTTAATGATTCTACGAATGCAAAACTGAGCGGATCTACATTCGGGTTCGGCTACGGTTTTGATTGTTTCAACAAAGCAGAGAAAATTGATTTTATTTTGAGTGCCGGGCTCAATTTAGGACGCATGAAATTGACACAAGCCACCAATTCTTTTACTGGTGAAAAGGTAGAGTTAAGCGTCAAAAACATGTTTGTTTCGCCCAAGGCTTCGGCTATGCTGATTCTGTATATCCAAAAAATCAGCTTGAGTTTTAATGCCGAATATGGTTATGATATTTCTGCTTCGGGATGGAAACGGAAATTATTGAGTAATCAGGAAAGTTCGCTAAATGTTCCTGGTTATAACCAATCAGGACTTGGGTTTAGTGTGGGGATTGGGCGCGCGTTTTGATTTAGAAAAATTTGATCGATCATGATGAAACTAAAATGGACGATGTGGTTGATGACGTCACTATATATTTTAAGTCTGTTTTTACCTTATCGTATAGCAAACGGAACGAACATTGGCACAGGACTCGATTTCATATTTCCTCTTGCTAGTTTTATTTTCATCATTCCTTACCTGCTAACTTCGTACTTATCTAAGGCCAAAATTGTTCTAAAAATAGCTATTGCATTAGCATCTTTGCATTTTGTCTTTTGTTTCATGACATTTTTTGCCGTGTCATTTTCATTTTTTGATACAGTAGAACCAGGAATAGGCGCTTATTTGCTTTTAATTGTTTCAATAGGTTTTGTATTCCATTCTATTGCACAGTTTAGGCTTCCTTCCAAAATCATACATCAAGATGATATTCTAGATCAATTACCCTGAAAACGGTTATGAGATTTTTGCTTCGGGGTAGAAACGGAAATTATAGAGTAATCAGTCGGAATTGGGCGTGCGTTTTGATATTCACATCTAAAACCACGAGATTGTAAATAATTTCACAGTTTGATGACCATTAAGTAATACGACAAGCGTAGGTTTGCATCGTCGGAAATGTGACATCCTAGAGGAGTATTCAGTTTTAAACAAATACTCCGAAACCGCATCCGACTTGCTTATGTTATCTTAGTTGTTGTGATGAAATCGCTGTTTTTTTCATTCATCGTTTGTTTTTCGTATCCTATCTGTTTCAACTTTACTACTGCTCAAACACTCATCATGAATGAGGTTTCCAATGGTCCGGCGGGCAATCAGGAATACGTAGAATTTGTGGTAGTAGATACTTCCGTTTCATACAATTGTAATTCCACTACTCCACCGTGCATCGACATTAGAGGGTGGATTTTCGATGATAATTCGGGTTACCACGGAAGTGGAGGTGTTGCAGCAGGAGCAGTGCGTTTCTCTAACAACAGTTTATGGTCGTGTATTCCTTTGGGAACCATTATTTTGATTTACAACGACGCCGATCCCAATCCATCCATTCCGGCAAATGACCTGTCCACGTCAGACGGAAACTGCACCATCATAGCACCCATAAACAATACCACTCTTTTTGAACGAAATTCAACCACACCGGGAGCAGTTGCTTGCAGTTATCCTAGTTCGGGTTGGGTTGCGGGAGGAACTTGGACCAATACCTTATTAGCGAATACAGGAGATTGCGCACGCATTGTGAACTTAGCCGGATGCGAAGTATTCTCGGTATGTTGGGCAACCAACAACCTGAATAACATGATTTACTTTAATTCAGGTGGTTCGGGATCACAAAATGTGTGGTATTTCAACAATGGTGACCCACAAGTGCAAAGCAACTGGACAGAAGGATCAACTTCTCCGAGCGGTGGAGCACAAACACCGGGTTGGCCCAACAATACCGCCAATGCAACTTATATCAATCAATTCAATAATGGTTGCTTGCCCATTACTCCATTGCTTGTAACTGCTACTTCGACCAACGCAGGATGTACCTGTACTGGAACGGCTACTGCAACAGCTAGCGGATCTATTCCAGGATATACGTATCAATGGCTTAATTCGGCTTACACGCCAATTGGTCAAAACACAGCAAATGCAACCGGTTTGTGTGCGGGCACTTATTATGTGATCGCTACTTCCGGAATTGGTTGTTTGGATACCGCCACAGTTACAATCACTTCATCAGGATCAACATCTGTAACTGTCAATAATGCAACTATTTGCAACGGAGCTTCTACTACCCTAACCGCAACACCAACTGTTGCAGGCGGTACTTTTTTATGGAGTCCGGGAGGTCAAACTAGCAATGCAATAACAATTGCACCAACTACAACAACTTCTTATACGGTTACCTACACCCTTTCGGGTTGTTCGGGAAATGGAACAGGAACGGTGACCGTAAATCCGTTACCTAACGTAGTAGCAGGTCCAGATGTAACTATTTGCGCAGGAACCACTACTACCTTAACGGCAAGTGGTGCAGCGAATTACAGTTGGTCACCTGCCACTTATCTTTCTTCAAACTCCGGTTCTTCCGTTGTATTCACCGCAGGAACTACCACTACTTATACAGTAAGTGGTACCTCTGCAGCAGGATGTGTCAATACCGATAATATTCAAGTAACTGTCGCTCCATTACCAGTTATCAATGCAGGTGCTGACCAAACAGCATGTGCCGGAAGTTCCATTACACTTTCTGCATCAGGAACAGCTTCTTTTTCATGGAACAACGGTGTTTCGGATGGAATTCCATTTAATCCGGCAGTCGGTTCAGTTGTTTACACCCTCAGTGGGACAAGTGCAGCAGGTTGCACAGCCACCGATCAAGTTACAGTTACCATTCAACCGAATCCTACGCCGGTAATTGCGGGTCAAACGACCTATTGCGCTGGAAATACAGCAAGCCTTTCTACAACCAATGCGTATTCAACCTATGTATGGTCAAATGGAAGTACCAATTCCACTGCTACGTTCACCATTGCCGATAATCCAATCACGGTTTCCGTAACAGATGCAACGGGTTGTAGTGCGGTTTCTTCACCCGTTAATGTGACGGAAAATCCTATCGTTACTACAACAAATACCATACATGTTTGTCAAGGCCAATCGGCTATCATACATGGTGTAGCGCAAACAACAGGCGGTACCTATACGCAAACATTTACAGCTGCATCAGGTTGCGATAGTATTTCTACGGTAACGCTACAAATTGATCCACTTCCGTTGGTTAGTGCAGGAGTAGACCAAACAGCATGCGCGGGTAGTTCCATTACACTTTCTGCTTCAGGAACAACTTCTTTTTCGTGGAACAACGGTGTTTCGGATGGCGTTCCCTTTAATCCGGCAGTCGGTTCTGTTGTTTATACCCTCAGCGGAACAAGTGCAGCCGGTTGTACCGCTACCGATCAGGTTACGGTTACCATTCAACCGAATCCTACGCCAGTAATTGCGGGACAAACTACCTATTGCGCCGGAAATTCAGCAAGCCTTTCTACCACCAATGCGTATTCAACCTATGCTTGGTCGAATGGTGGTACCAATTCCACTGCTACGGTTACCATTGCCGATAATCCAATCACGGTTACCGTAACGGATGCAACGGGTTGCAGTGCCGTGTCATCACCCGTCAATGTGACGGAAAACCCGATTGTTACTACTACGAATACCATTCATGTTTGTCAGGGTCAATCCGCTATTATTCATGGTGTAACACAAACTTCAGGTGGTAACTATACACAAACTTTTACTGCCGCATCAGGTTGTGACAGTATTTCTAGCGTCAACCTCATTCTTGATCCGCTTCCGGTTGTTAATGCGTGGAATGACCAGACTATTTGCAACAATCAATTCATTACGCTTTCTGCTACAGGCGCAGTTTCATACACCTGGGATCATGGCGTTTTAAACAACACCCCATTTTTACAAGCCACTGGCAGTATTACTTATACAGTCACAGGAATCTCAGCACAAGGATGCTCGGCCTCCGATCAAGTAACAATTGTGGCGAATCCGATTCCGGTGGCGATTGCAGGAAACGATCTTACCATTTGTGCAGGTGGACAAATAACATTAACCGGATCGGGTGCGATGAGTTATAACTGGGATCAAGGAGTGATCAATGGAACACCTTTTTCACCGGCGGTTAGTACCACGTATACCTTAACAGCTACCGATGCCAATGGTTGCAGTAATACAGACCAAGTGTTTGTTACCGTGAATCCGGCTCCAGCAGTTTCAGCAGGAAGTGACCAGTTTACGTGTTTAGGAAATACGGTTACGCTTTCCGGATCAGGAGCCACCACTTATCAATGGGACAATGGCATTACGAACGGAGTACCATTTACGCCGGCTTTGGGAACAACCACTTACACCCTTACCGGTACAACAGCTGCCGGTTGTTCAGCTACCGATCAAGTCATGGTAACAGTAACAAATGGTATTCCGGTGACATTCACTGCCGATCTAACCAATGGTTGTGCTCCGTTAACCGTTCAACTGACCAATACAACACCCGGTGCAACCAATTGTATTTGGAATATCAGTGACGGAAGTATGTATACGGGTTGCGGAAGTATTTCCACTACGCTCACCCAAGCCGGATGTTATGATGTTACCCTAACCACTTCCGTTGGTGGCTGCACCTCTACCGTTACCTTAGCAGATCTAATTTGTGTAGATGCAAATCCGCAGGCTTCTTTTATCATCTCGAATGGTGAGTTATCGGAATTAAACATGCTTGCTGAATTTATAAATACGTCCGTGGGTGCTTCGACTTATCTTTGGGATTTCGGCGATTCAACCACTTCAACCACTGAAAACCCGCAACACGATTATACAGGCAACCCGATTGCCAATTATACGGTTATGTTGATTGCAACTTCCGATTTGGGATGTGTTGACACAGCTTACCACACCATTCAACTAACGGAAGAACTTATTTTTTACGTTCCGAATGCGTTTACACCAGATGGTGACGAATACAATAACCTCTTCAAACCGGTGTTCTATTCCGGATTTGATCCGTATGATTTTTCACTCCTTATATTTAATCGTTGGGGTGAAATCATTTTTGAATCAAACGACGCAACCATCGGATGGGACGGAACCTACGGAGCAAATGATTCCAACAACGGCATAGCGCAAAATGGCACCTATATCTGGAAACTAGAGTTTAAAAGTTCTGTAACAGACGAACGTAAAATTGTACTCGGACACGTGAATTTGCTCCGTTAATCAATCGTATTCGTTCGGGCTAATTAGTGAGCGTCCAACCAATTATCGGCCAATTCCATTTCCACTTCCATCGGAACGGCTAGTTGAATGGCACCTTCCATGGCGGTTTTTACTAGCTTTTTCATGACTTCTTCTTCGCCCTTGAGCACATCGAAGACCAACTCATCATGTACTTGCAAGATCATTTTAGATTGTACCTTGGCTTCCGTCATGGCTTTATCAACCGCCACCATAGCCAGTTTCACAATATCAGCAGCGGAACCTTGAATAGGCGCATTAATGGCATTTCGCTCAGCAAAACCGCGCACAACCGCATTGGCTGAATTGATATCCGGCAAATAACGACGACGTTGCATGATCGTTTCTACGTAACCGTTTTCACGTGCATTTTTCACCGCATTGTCCATATACCCTTTGATGGTGGAATACTGCGCAAAATAGCTATCGATGATTTGTTTGGCTTCCGTTCGACTGATTCCCAAGTTTTGGGATAAACCGAAGGCCGATTGACCGTAAATGATTCCGAAGTTGACCGCTTTGGCCGCACTACGTTGGTCTTTGGTGACTTCTTCCAAGGCTGTATGGAACACTTTCGAAGCCGTTGCTTTGTGAATATCCACACCGTCTTTAAATGCCTGAATCATGGAGGTATCGTCACTCAATGCCGCAATGACACGCAATTCGATTTGGGAATAATCGGCCGACATCAGTTGATGATTTTTGTCGCGCGCGATGAAAGCCCGGCGAATTTCCTTACCGCGATCGGTACGAATTGGAATGTTTTGCAAGTTCGGATTGTTGGAACTCAAACGACCTGTTGCAGTAACCGTTTGCATAAAACTGGTATGAACACGACCGTCTACCCGATCCAACATCGTTGGCAACGGATCTACATACGTCGATTTCAACTTGCGCATTTGGCGATAATCGAGGATCATTCCGATAATCGGGTGATCGTTTTTATGTTGTTGCAAGATATCTTCTGAAGTAGCGTACTGCCCTGTCTTCGTCTTCTTAGCCTTCGATGAAATCTTCATGTGATCAAACAAGACTTCGCCCAGTTGTTTCGGAGAATCGAGGTTGAAATCCATTCCCGCTTCGGCTTTGATACTTGTTTCCAATTCACCCGTTTCGCTTTCCAATTGCTTGGAATAATTTTTCAAGTGATCCACATCAATGGCAACACCTTCGTTTTCCATTTTCGCCAAAACGGTAACCAGTGGCATTTCAATGGTATGGAACAAATGACGCAAGTGATCTTTCTCGATTTGCGGAGCGAATAGTTGTTTCAATTGAAAGGTAATATCGGCATCTTCGCAAGCGTAATCTACAATTTCTTCCGGAGCCAAATCGCCCATATTTCCTTGGTTCTTGCCTTTTTTACCGATCAAGGTTTCAATACTTACCGGTTGGTATTGCAAGTAATATTGCGCTAGGAAATCCATTCCTTGCTTGGCTTCGGGTTGAATGAGGTAATGCGCCACCATGGTATCGAACAGCGGACCGTCTAATGGCAGATCGTAACGCATCAACACTTTCATGTCGTATTTCAGGTTGTGTGCAATTTTCTCAATGGTTTTAGATTGGAAAAACGGTGCAAACTCGTGAATGATCTTTTTAGCGCTTTCGAAATCTTTCGGAAACGAAACATAATAAGCTTCGCGCTCTTTAAAGCAGAATGAAGCTCCAACCAAATCGGCATGCATGGCTTCGATATCGGTTGTTTCGGTATCAAAACACACAGAAGTTTGCTCCATGAGTTTGGCCAATAATTCGGCACGTTCTTCGGGCAGTGAAACATGATGATAACTCGGTTTTTCGGTGACAATGGTTTTGTAACCGGCGGTTGGTGAAGCTTGTTGTACTTCTACCAAACTTTGGGTACCGAAGAGATCCAACTGACCGTTTTCACCGGTAGAAGAAGTCACCACGATTTCTTCTCCGATCACGCGTTTTGCTAAGTTTCGGAATTCTAATTCGGTGAAAATTTCCTTCACTTTTTCAGCATCGGGTTTGTCTAAACGCAAATCGAGCGGATCAAAAGGAACGGGTACATCTATAATGATGGTCGCTAACATTTTAGAAAGTCGCCCCTGCTCTTCGTAAGCGATAACGTTTTCTTTCATTTTCCCTTTCAGGTCGTCGGTATGCTTGAACAACTCCTCCATGGAACCGTAGTCCTGAATGAGTTTTTTCGCAGTTTTTTCGCCAACTCCGGGAATTCCGGGGATATTATCAACGGCATCTCCCCAAAGACCGAGAATATCGATGACTTGCAATGGGTCTTTCACTTCAAACTTTTCGCACACCTCTTTCACCCCCATTACTGATGCCGGATCGCCACCACGACCGGGTTTGTAGATGAAAATATTTTCGCTGACCAACTGACCGAAATCTTTATCGGGCGTCATCATGTAGGTAATGAAACCTTCCTCTTCGGCCCGTTTGGCCAGAGTTCCGATGATGTCATCCGCTTCAAAACCCTCCAGCAACAAAACCGGAATGTGAAACGCTTCCAAAATGCGTTTGATTGGTTCGATCATGGAACGAATATCTTCGGGCATTTCATCGCGGTTGGCTTTGTAGTGCTCGTAATCGGCTGTTCTGTTGGTTGCTCCGCCCGGCGCGTCGAAAACTACTGCTAGGTGCGTGGGTTGCTCTTTTTGAATCACATCAATCAGCGCATTGGTAAACCCAAACGCCGCAGAGGTATTCTGTCCTTTTGAATTGACCCGTGGATTTTTAGCAAACGCAAAATAAGCGCGATAGATCAAAGCGAAGGCGTCTAATAAAAAGAGTTTTTTTTCGGCAACCGGAGTAAGCATAATCGAAATTTGAAGTGAAATACAAGTTTAAGTAAAAAAGTAGGATAGGAGACATTTTTAGGTGACCCCGTTTCAAAACTTTTCCTCCCACAGATGCACAGATTTTAGCTCGGCTAACGCACTCGCCGAAATAGCGATAAACAAAATATGCGCTGCCGTTAGGAGCGCAAAAAATCTGTGCATCTGTGGGCATTGACAATATATCGGCTAGCCGATATCAAAATATCATGTAGTAAAAAAACGGGTTCGCGCAAGTTTTTTAACTTCAAGACATCTAATACAATAAATAGCGAATCATTGACTGATGTGGTAAGTGTTGCGGCATTACAAACAGGGAGCCCTGAAGCTTTCGCATTGCTCGTGGATCAGTATTCGGATAAAATTTACAGGTTGGTTTTTAGCATTGTACAACGGCAAGAAGAAGCAGAAGACATTACGCAAGAGGTCTTCACGACGGTTTATACTTCGGTTGATCGCTTCAAAGGTGATTCGTTGCTTTCTACTTGGATGTATCGCATTGCGGTAAACAAATGTCAGGAATTCCTTCGTAAACAGTCGCGCGGAAAACGATCCGGCAAACATGTTACTTACGAACAAGTGCAAGGAACCTCTCAACACATGAGTTCGGCCTACATGCATCCCGGAATGGAATTGGAAAACCAAGAACGCGGACTTATACTGTCAAACGCTTTGAACCAATTAACGGAACAACAGCGAATTGCCTTCACAATGAACAAAACAGAAGGTTTTTCTTACGAAGAAATCGCCCAGGCCATGAACCTGTCGAAATCATCCATCGAATCGCTGATTTTCAGAGCAAGAAAGCAATTGCAGGTATTGCTCGCAGCTTATTATGATGAACACATTAACCGATAATTTTTTTGCGTCATGGAACCAAAAGAACAATGGATAGAAGAAACGATCAATAGCCTCGACGGAATGAAGCAGGTAACTGCATCCGAGGCTTTGAAAAACCGATTGAAAAGCATTCCGATTACTATTAGTCCGGGTATTCGGGTAATGGTGCCTAAACAATCGATTTGGTTGGCAGCAGCAAGCATTGCACTCATCATCGGAATCAATATTGCGGCCATCTACACCACGCAACAACAAACTGCTGATGCCGAAACGGTTGAAGCCGACTATTTCACATATCTTAATCAATTGTGATGGAAAAAACGCGCTTTTATAAATTGGTCATTCTGGTATTAGTCATCGTGAACTTAACGACACTTTACTTTTACTGGAATAGCTCTTCACAGGAGGAACGTCATGGTCCGCCACCTCGGAAAAGTTTGGTTACCGTGCTTTCCCTTACCGGATCAGCAAAACAACAAGTAACACTTCTTGAAAAGGATCATTTTCACGTAAAAGATTCTTTGATCCATGTAAGTCACAGACTTCACGAAGAGTTGTTTGTGTGGTTTAAAGATGACTCCAAAGACAGTGTGGCAATTCGAAAACTGATCAATCACATTGTAGAGAATCAGCGCGAAACCGAGCAAATGACCTTTGATTATTTCAAAGAAGTGGAAAAACTGTGCACTTCGGCTCAAAAGAAAAAACTGCAGAAAGCGATTCACGGTGCCCTTTCCCGGCTTAATCCGCCTCCACCGCATCATCGCCGAGGAGAACGCCCTTAATCGCAAGTTTATCCGCAGAATAACATCCAATACTCTATAAAACTAAAAACTATGAAAAACACGTGCCTTGGAATTGCTTTGGTTCTCTCCACCATGAGCATTGCGCAAAGTCCAGCCATCACCTCTTGGCTCATTAACACCACAAACGCCACCGGAAGCCATTATGTTTCAGGGAATGGCACACCCATTTCAGACGCCACATTGGCCAATGTTCAAACGGTTCAATATTCGGCAAGCTGGGTGTATGTTTCTACAAAAGGAATTCCGGCTTATCCTACAGGACCTTTTTTAGACGGTAATCCATCGTTGGCAACTTCGCAAAATGCCATCTTCAAATTTCCACTTTCGCCAGTAGAAAATACCGGAACTCCAACTGCCACAACTGGCGGAAACATCGGTGTATTCATCAATGGTGTTGCGTTGTTTGACTACCGCGATGGTGTTTCGTGGAAAAACTCGACAGGTGCTTTAGCTGGTGGTCCACTAGGCGGAATGGGTGATGGTATTTGGAATCGTGATGCCGTACCAGCAGAAATGGCGGGTTTCGACTGTTCAAAAGGTCATCCGGCAATGGGGAATTACCATCATCACCAAAATCCTAGCGCTTATAACCTGGATTTGGTTGTGATTTCAAACATCTGCGATATTTATGCTGCTGACGGTTTGTATGCAATCAATGCCTCTACTCACTCACCACTCATTGGCTTTGCCTACGATGGTTTCCCGATATATGGTGCTTACGGTTACAAAAACACCGATGGAACAGGTGGTATTGTGCGCATCAATTCAAGTTACCAATTACGCAACATTACTACCCGAACAGTTTATGCCGATGGTACGGATGTAACGGATGGTCCAGCGGTAAACGCTACCTATCCGCTTGGTTTATTCCGCGAAGATTACGAATATGTTTCACATGTAGAGCCGGAATACCTGGATGAGCACAACGGTCGTTTTTGTGTGACACCAGAATACCCGAACGGAACTTATTGTTATTTCGCAACGGTTGATGACAACTGGAATTCGGCTTATCCGTACGCGGTAGGTCCTACATTTTACGGCGTAAAAACGGCAGCAAAAGTCACAACCATTTCAGAAGCCGTAACTACTTACGATCCAAGCTCCGCCGGATTAGACGAAAACACAAATATCTCATTCAATGTATTCCCGAATCCTTCAGCCGATGTAGTAATTGTGCAAGCATTTGGTGCTCACCAACATGATATTGCAGTAGAATTGTGGGATATGAACGGTAAATTGATTCAAACACAATCCATTCTTCAGGGAAGTACTATTTGTTACTTTCCGGTTGCCGATTTACAAAGCGGAACGTATATCATCCATGTTCAGGGAGAAGCCACAACGAAAGATTACTCAATTGTTATTGCCGAATAAATAATTAGTATAATAAAAACAGGCGTGGGTAGTAGTTTGCTCACGCTTGTTTTATTTTAGGTCGGTCTGTAGGCCAGTAAAAATGGACTTTTTTGAAATGTGTAAAATTGTAAAAGTTGCCAATTTTAAACGTGTGCACTTTTAAAATTTTAGAATTTTCTCAACAATTTTTGGCGGAATTTCACACTAAAATTTCCAAATTGGACAAAAGTACAATTGCCCATTTGGCAAATTTGGAAATTTTCCACTTTGCTCTTGAAAATTTGGCAATTTTCCAACATCCAAAACTTCATCACGTGTTGCACTATCTCAACCGTGTTAACACCTCCCCGCTAATAACTCCCTCTTACCATTCGTATTCACAATACCTTTTGACCCTACCTTCGTTTGGTGAAAAAGGTTATTATCATTATTCTGAGTTATTCGCTTGTTTTTGTTGTGGGATATCTCACAGTGGGAATCATCCTCCATTTTGCAAAACCGGAAGTGAAAATGTTGCCCGCATTTATTGAGAATGCGCTACCAGAAGTTGAAAAAGAAGACCAATTATCGTTGCAGCAACAGTCGTTAGAGGGAATGGATTACCACTTATTGACTCCAGCCGACTTCGACACCACCGTTCCGATTTATTTCAATGAACATTACAACGAAGAAAACGGCATCTTTTGTTTTAGAGGGAACGCGCAGCGCAATCGACCAACACGAGGTACGATTTCCGGAAAACCAACAACAATTGAACTTGATTGGGTGTTTGAAACTGCCTATGATTCGCGCATGACCGATTTCGGTGTTTGGGGTGGCGGAAGTGGATGGACGGGACAACCTCTAGTTATTCGCTGGCCTGAAGAACAGCGGAAACAATTATTTGAGCTTGACCCAAGCTACCTCGATCAGCAGCAATTTAAGGAAGTAATTGTAGGATCATTGAGTGGGAATATTTATTTCCTGGATTTTGAAACCGGGAAAGCTACCCGACCGCATTTGAGCATCGGCAACCCAATTAAAGGAACAGTTTCGGTTGATCCGCGGATGAACGGGCTCATGACAGTTGGACAAGGAATTCCCAACGGAGATCGGTTTGGGGCTTATTTGTTTGATTTATTCACCGGGAAAGAAGTGGATTATAGAGCTGGTATGGATCCAACATCTCGCCGCTTGTGGGGTGCACACGATAGCAACCCTTTGTTTGATGCCGAAACAGGATCATTATTTTGGCCGGCAGAAAACGGACAGATCTATAAAACGATTATTTCACCTGAAAGAACCTTTGGTGCTACTCAAAAATTCAATTACGGTGTGCGGCAACGTCCCGACTTAGGGTTGGAAGCCAGCATGGGAGCCTTTAAAAACCTCGGATTTTTCGGCGACAACGGTGGTAATGTATTTTGTTTGAACCTCACTACCATGCGCCCAGTTTGGCTGTTCGATAACATCGACGACACCGATGCCAGCCTAGTCATTGAAACCGAAGGAAAAACACCTTTTCTATATTTGGGAAATGAGGTCGACAAACAAGGCCCTACCGGAACGGCTTGCATCCGGAAATTAAACGCCTTAACCGGCAAAGAACAATGGCATTTCAGCAGACCTTGCAGCGGTTCAAACGTTGGTGGAAAAGCCAATAGTGGCGGTGTTTTAGCAACCGTACTTCCGGGCAAGGAAAAAGCAAAAGGACTGGTATTTGGCATTTTTTCGCGACCCAACGGCACCATGAAAGGCGAATTTGTAGCCATTGACAAAGAAACAGGTAAAGAACGTTACACCATTCCGATGGATGCTTATTCGTGGGCTTCTCCTATTGATCTTTACGATAAAAAAGGCAATTGCTACATCTTCTTTACCGATGTGTATGGCACCATTTACCTGATTGATGGTGTTACTGGAGTAATCATCCAGAAGGAAAAAACGAATTACGTGTTTGAATCGTCGCCCGTTGCATGGGGCAACCGCATTGTGGTGGGAACACGTGGAAAAACGATTTTGAGTTTCTTAATCCAATAATAGTGTGGGCGCGCGATTAATCGGGATAATCAAAGAATAATTGCGTTAAACATTTTTCAACGCTAAGACGCAAAGAGCGCAGAGGAGTTGCACATCTGCAACGAGTCAGACAAACATGCGATCTTAATCGCACCCTACAAAATACACAAAAAAGTAAGCGGCCCTTGGGTTAGGAGGGCCGCTCGAGAAGTGAATAGTGATCTGTATTTTTAATTCATTCAGATCAGTTAAAAAAAAACAGCAGACTGCCTTAAGTGAACAGTGGTGAAAATCGTGGGTTACTTGTCGAAGACATAGGCGTCAATGTCTTAAAAAAAGCAGCCTGCCGTTTGTATCATTTAGTGGTCAGCTTCCCACCTTATCTTTCGTTCCAAATAAGATGAAAAAACTTCCTTAGTCTATCTTGGTTCATTTGCCAGAAGTTTTCTACAGCTCCTGACGAATTACCAACTTTCATTACGCAATACGTTAATTGGTCTTTATCGCAATCTAATTGATGGCACCAGAAATCGACATCTTGCATGCTGTGCAGGTCAATTTTACCCGGGGCAGAAGTTAAAGTATCGAACGTTGTTGCCATCGCTTATTAGTTCAGTTGTTCATATGACAAATGTATGTGACCAATTCGTACCAAACAACCGTATTTATACGGTATTTTCACTGCGGTTTCCCGCAATCTTTTTTGCGGTAAACCACATTTTTCAAAACCCCTATACCCATTAATGGGCTGATAAATAGTAGCTTGTGTGTTTTTTAACAAATGATTCGTTACGTTTACCAAAAAAGCACCGGATTGCGGGTTTTCAAAATCGTTAATATTGATATGAACTAAAAAAATCTATTGTTATGGCGTTTAACGGAACAGAAGGAGGGCCTATCACCCTCGCAGCAGCAGCGGAAATGACAGCGTGCTACAGAAAATTGCACCCAAATCAAACAGAAGCGCATTTTATGGGTAAAGAAAACTTTATGGCGCTATTGAACCAAACAGGTTGTGTGGGTATTCGTGTATATTACGGTGATAAACCTAATGGCGGTAAAGAGCTTATCTTTGTAGGTGTGGATGCAAACGAAAATGATATGTTAGATTTGATTATGGATTTAACTAAGCCTTGTCCGACATATTGCTCGAATGGCAATCCGATAAATGGCAGATGATATATTTAGCGGACATATCAACATACTCCATCCTGCTTCCGAGCGGGATGGTTTTTTTCCGTTGGAAAAGAGTTGATATTCCAGTTACAATAATTCGCATTCTTGTTCTATTTACTTTAGTCTTAGATGCATTTAGTGAGTATTATATTTCCGAATTATACATAAGTGAAACTCAAAAAAACAACATGTTTTTGTTTCACATTTTCACTTTATTAGAGGGCATTCTATTGATTCTTTATTTCAGAACATTCTTTCAGCAGAAATGGGTTAGAAATATACTGCTAACCTTACTCCTTGCTTTTTCAACACTTACGATTATTAGTCTAAAAATTTGGGAACCTATTGATTCATATCCCTCTATTACGAAATCAGTTGAGTGCCTTATGATAATGATCTTAAGCATTTTGTTTTTTGTCAACCTCTTCCAACAATCAACAGTTTCCAATTTGATCCAGTACAACCATTTTTGGTTGGCTTCTGGTTTATTATTGTTTTTCGCAGGTACATTTTTCATGAACATTGTAGGTCAGTTGGTTTTACAGAAAAATAATCTCGGCTTCAATGTTTACGACATTCATTCTTTCCTGAACATTTTTCTGAATATTATTTATACCATTGCATTATGGATGAGCAGCAGACGCTTGATCTCGGCACAGTAGTTATCCTAGGCACTATGGGTATGATCATTCTCGCAATGGGGGTGGTGGTATTCTTTTTTATCTACCAGCGTCGTATGATTGCCAAGCAAAACGAACTCACAATGCTCGAACTGCAACACCAAAAAGAATTGATGGGAGCTGTGATTCAAACCAAGGAATTGGAACAACGTCGCATTGCACTCGAACTGCATGATGATGTCGGCTCTACACTTACTGCTATTAAATTCTCCGTTTCCAGTTTCACGATCGATCATAAAGACAAAGAACTGCTCAATAACAATCTTGCCGACGCCATTCAAAAAGTGCGGCGAATCTCCAACGATTTATTGCCTTCTATTCTGGAAGAACTCGGGTTGGTGACAGCCGTAAAAAGCCTGATCAAAACGCTTAGTGACAACAGAGCACTCACCTACGTTTTTGAAGCTTATGGCGATCAAGTGCGTCACCCAAAAGATGTGGAACTGGCCTGTTACCGCGTATTGCAAGAATTACTCAACAACATCTTGAAATATGCACATGCCACCAATGTGCGGGTTGAAATAACTACCAGTCTAGAAGGATTGCATGTTGCCGTAGTGGATGATGGCGACGGTTTTACACCCATAGATCATATTGACCGTGAACGTCCGTCACTCGGACTCAAAAATATAGAAAGTCGCATACAACAGATAAAAGGTGATATCACCTACGAAAAACGCTTACCTAAAGGAACAAAAGTACTTATTGATTGGAAACGCCATGAACGAGATTAAAGTAGCGATTGCAGATGATCAGTCGATTTTTAGACAAGGATTGGTAAACCTCGTGGGAGGTTTTAAGAATGTTCGTGTATTGTTTTCCGCAGAAAACGGTCGTGAAATGCTGGAGAAAATTCCGGACAACAAACCCGATTTGGTGTTGCTCGATTTTCGAATGCCCGAACTAAACGGATTGGAAACCGCAAAGATTATCCGCGATCAATTTTCGGGTGTGCGGGTTTTGATCTTGTCAATGTACGATGATCAGGAATTTGTGGAAACGGCCATGGAAAACGGCGCTCACGGTTATTTGTCGAAAGACGATGAACCCGAAGAAATAGAGCGCGCCATCCTAAGCACCATCGAAACCGGTTATTACCTCAACGACCGTACGTCGAAAATGCTCATTGGGAAACTCATCAACCAAGGCACGATGAAACCCGAGTTTAAAACGCCACCGGTTGAATTCACCACCATGGAATTACAGATTCTGGATCTGATTTGTTCGGAATGTACTACGCAAGAAATTGCCGATAAATTGTGCAAGAGTAAACGCACCATTGAAAGCTCTCGCACACTGATGATGCAAAAGATCAATGCCCGTAATGTGGTTGGATTGGTAATGTATGCGGTGAAGAATAATTTGGTGGAGAGTTAATTTTCGTAGAATCATATTCCAACCGTTGGAAAAAGTGTGTATCAGAAGGGAAACTGCTTGAAAAAGCGAATTGATTCTTTTCCATGAAACACCTTCATCATCCTATCACGCTCGTATTATTCAGTTGTATTTTCCTTTGTTTCGGAAATTTGCTAAGAGCGCAGGGGATAAACCGAGTTTACGCCAATGCTTCCCATGGTTATTCACACCACAACGAAATTGGTCTTTACGTGCACTTTTTGGATCATTTTTCGGCTGGAGCCAGTTTAAGTTTTAATACGGTTAAAACCGGACCTTCCTATTATACGCCCAGTAGTACCGGATTATTCGGCACCAACCACCGATTAAAAGACACCTACGATTGCAGACAACTTTTCCTTGGTGTTACTACACACAACTTAGATCGATTCGATGCACATTTGTTGGGTGGAATATCTTGGGTGAATGCCACAATACTCAGTAATTTTGTGTTGAAAGAAAATGAATACAGCCATGCTCAGTGGGTTAATTACACCGCGAATGAATACCGGACACTTGGTTTTGTATTGCGTGCCGAAGCGCTCATTGAATTCAACGAAATTGCAGGTCTCAACTTATCTATTCAACAAAATTGGAACAACATTCGAAATGAGTTTTCAGTAATGGTTGGACTTAACTTCGGTATCGTAAGAGATTTTTATAATCAATGATATTCGTCTCAGTCTGAATATAGATTGACCAAGTTTAGTGATAACAAGACCGGTTTCAAGTTAAGTAACTTAATCTTTCATCCGGCTAGGAATTTCATCTCCCAAAACCGCTCATTCAGCGGGCATTACCCCTTGTCTTGTCTCATTATTGTGGTAGAATGACTTTTTATGCCTATCTTGCGGACACAAATTTATATTATTCCATGGGTGAAATAGGCTCAGTAAAGTGGGTTAAAAAAGATGCAGCACATTTTTTTCCCACACTAAAAAAACGCGTTGACGGTTATTTTTCAAGTCATCAAATCAAAAAACAAGGCAATAGCCGTTTGTACATTAAAGCAGCAATTCTGCTTATTACTTACATCGCTCCTTTTGTTGTTATGCTTACCGTGCCTCTATCAGGCGGAATTCAATTGGCCTTGTGGTCATTGATGGGGTTTGCATTGGCCGGAATTGGGATGAGTGTGATGCACGATGCCAACCACGGAGCGTTTTCAAAAAACAAGTTCATTAACGAAGCCATGGCTTATACGCTAAACATGCTTGGCGGATCGGTTTCAAACTGGAAAATGCAACACAATGTGTTACACCATACTTACACCAATGTAGCTGAAATGGACGAAGATATCGACGATAAGTTGATGATGCGTTTTTGCCCTCACTCTGAGCTTAAATCATATCACCGTTTTCAGTTCATTTATGTGATTTTCTTCTATTCGATTTTAACACTCTATTGGGTAACGTTGAAAGATTTTGTTCAGTTTTTTCAATACCGCAAACACCACGCTTCTTCAGAAGACAAGCGTAGTCATGCGCAAAAGCTGATTCAAATCATTCTGATGAAAATCGGTTATTTCTTCGTGTTCTTCGGACTTCCTATTGGTATCGTTGGACTTCCGGTTGGCATCACTATCTGGGGATTTGTGATCATGCAAGCAATTGCCGGATTTATCTTAGCCCTCATTTTTCAATTGGCGCATACCGTTGAAGGTACTTCCCACCCACTGCCGAATGAAATCGGGGTGATTGAGAACGACTGGGCGATGCATCAATTGCAAACTACAGCCAATTTCTCGCGCAAGAACCGTTTCTTATCATGGTATGTAGGCGGATTGAACTTTCAGGTAGAACACCACTTGTTTCCGTACATTTCGCATGTTCACTACCCTGAAATTTCTGAAATAGTGCGCACAACTGCCGAGGAATTTGGTGTTCCTTACTTGGAAAACAAAACGTTTTTCGGTGCGGTTAACTCCCATTTCACCTTGTTGTATAAACTAGGGAAAGCATAGATTTTAAGGAAAGTGTAACATTATTGGTTGCCGCGCGATAAATCGGGATTTAATCACAATCGACACCGATTACAAATAGTTAAGCTATTATTTGCAAAGCAATATCAATCTTTGCGCCCTTTAAAACTTTACGCTACCGCTGAAGCATCTGTCATCGCTAAAGCTATTAGCGACATGCGATTTGCGTAAGCGTTGCGTTGCGTTGAACATTTTTCGGCGTGGTAAACTCCCATTTCACCTTGTTGCTTAAACTAAGGAAAGCATCGATTTTAAGGAAAGTGTAACATTGTAGTTAGCTGCGCAATCAGCCTTAGGCAGACAAGTTATCGCTCAGCCACTATTGATTGTTGTATCAAATTATTTCTTGGTTACGCGTGCTACCAAACCAAAATACAGGCGTTTTCCGGAAGTACTTTCCATCCACAATTCTTTGGCTTCGCCAGAAAATTCGCGCGACATTCGTTGAAGAATGCGGTTTAAATCTTTCAATTCGATTTTCGGAGAATAAGTGTTGATGATCAATGTTCCTTTTGATGTCAGCAATGCTCCTGCCTCTTCTATAAGTGAAGGTAATAAGTCTTCGATGCGCCATTTTTCGCGGTTCGCACCCAATCCCCAAGCTGGAGGGTCCATTTGAATCAATTCATAGCGATTACCGCGTTTCAGTTCACGATTGACAAATTTCCGTGCATCTTCCAACACCCAACGAATGTCGTTGAGTCCGCTGGTTTCCATATTCAAGCGCGCCCAATCAAGCATGGTTCTTACAGCATCTACATGCGTTACTTCTGCTCCGGTAGTTCTTCCCACCAAGGAAGCAATTCCGGTATACGCAAAGAGGTTTAAAAACCGTTGCTGAGGAAGCAATGTTTCACGAATGAATTGCCAATTGTAATGTTGTTCGGGAAATATTCCGATATGCTTGTTGGAGGTTAGTTCCAATTGCGCATGAATGTCGTCACTGTGAAAGATCCACGACTTAGGAACCGGAGGTTTTAACGCTTTCCATTTTCCATTGAGACCTGCGGGAGTATCCGAAACAAATTCCCAATGCGCCAATGCTTTCCACTCTTGCGGTTTTAGTCCTGCAGGAAAATAAGCTTGGTGTTCCGGACGAATGGTGATCATTTCACCCCAACGTTCCAGTTTTTTTCCTCCGCCTGCATCTATCAGTTCGTAGTTTTCAGGAAAAGGACAGTAAACTTGGCTCATCGGTTAACGCATACGCGGCATTTTTTTGCGTCCACCCATCATTTGAGCCATACGCATTTGGTTTTTAGAAGGAGCATTCTGCAATTGGGTTTGCATCATTTTGATTTGCTCTTTCATCATACCGGTATTGTCGAGTTTCTTCGCTTCGGCTAGCAAAGACAACGCTTCTGCTTTACGACCTGTTTGTGCACAAACACCTGCGAGGTGCAAACGCGCCATTGCCTGGTCATGTCCTCTACGTAAACCAATAGCCATTGCTTGACGCAATAACGACTCACTTTTGGCGTGACCGATATCTTGCGCATTAAACATGGCTTGCAAGTAAATCACATACGCACGTTGACGTCTTGGCAACAATTGCGGATGGGTAATTTTATTGATGTAATGTTTGGCCTTGTCTTGGTTCCCGGTACGCATGTGGTTGAGGGAAAAGGCTAAGTTTTCGTTGTAAATAAAGGTTGCTCCAACAATCGCGGTGATTAAAATCAATACGATTCCCCAACCCCAAGAGCCGGTGTAAAAGGAAAAAACAGTTAAAAACAATAATCCTGCTGCGAGGACACTTCGAATGGCAAAAGCGATCATAATTTATTCAATAGTTGCGATACATTTCAATTCAATGGCGATAGGTGTAGGTAGCGAGTTGATTTCTACCGTAGTTCTGCAAGGAAGATTGTCTTTGAAATACTCGGCATAAATGCGGTTGTATGTATGAAAATCACGCTTCATATTTACCAGAAACACGGTCACGTCGACCAATTGGTCCCAGCTTGAACCCGATTCTTCCAAAATAATCCGCACATTATCAAACACGCTTCGACACTGCGCTTCAAAATCAAAGGCGATGAAATTCCCGTTTTTATCCAACTCCAATCCCGGAACCGCTGAATCGGTAGCATCGGAACCCGCAACACGCGGACCAACACCCGATAAAAACAACAAATTACCCACGCGACGTGCATGAGGATATAAGCCAACCGGTTTCGGTGCTTTGGATGTAGAAATACGAGAAGAATCAGACATACCCTGAAATTTGTGGGCAAAGATACGGTATTTCCAGTTTGGAATGAAGCATTCTGTGGCAAGTTTCTGTTTGTCGCAATACGCTAGCGGAAAACGCGATTATTCCTTGACCAAGCGAAGGGTTTTCTCTTCATTATCAATCGTCTTAACCCGCACAAAATAAACCCCATTTTGCAGTTTCGTGAGATCGATCTGAGTAAAAATCTGTGTTTCTTCTAGTAATCGTTTCCCGGAAAGATCAATCAACTCCAATTTTTCGAGGGGAATTGATGACGACAAGTAAAACAATCCGCTGGAAGGATTCGGAAAGGCAGCAATCACAGAATTCTCAGCTAATTCTTGCACACCAACAGCAAACACATTGGCACAAACCGATGTATCCGAACAACCATTTTCAGTAACCATTACCGCATAATTACCATTTGCGGGAGGAAAGTAAGTTTGTGCCGTTGCCCCCGGAATAACAGCCATTGTAGCGCAATTGATCCATTGATACGTTCCCGACGAATTATTAGCCAAAACACCTGCACCACTTGCATCTACAGTAGCTATTGCATTCAGATTGCTCACTACAACTACATCAAAAGCACAAACGGCTGAATTTCCGTTACCATCATCAACTGTATAAGTAACAGGTATAGTTCCCAACGGAAAAACCGCCCCTGGGTTGTGGGTTGCAATAAAAGAAGGATTCGCGGAACAATTGTCTGTAGCAGAAGGTTCTGTCCATGAAACAACCGCACTACAGTTAGCTGAATTCACTATTTCTGTAATAGTTGGAGGGCAATTGGAAATAACTGGGTCGATGCTATCGGCTAAAATGACAGCCTGTGTTGCAGTTGCGGTGTTTCCGTTTCCGTCGTCGAATAACCAGGTAACGGTAGTTGTACCTTGCGCTGTGATCGGAAAAACGGTTGATGTGGTTCCGGTAACAACACCCGCACAATTATCAGTGGTAGAAGGCGCGGTAAGAGTTACCGAACATTCACCTGTAACGTCTGCAAGCGCAGGAACCAAGGGTGATGTGGTATCAGCAATCGTAACCGTTTGATTCGATGTGATTGAATTACCGTTTCCATCATCGAACAACCAGATGACAGTTGTTGTGCCTTGTGCGGTGATTGGAAAAACAGTTGAGGTAGTTCCGGTAATAGTGCCCGCACAATTGTCTGTAGTTGAAGGCGTCGAAAGGGTTACCGAACACACATCAGTCACATCCGGAAGCGTTGGCGCTACTGGTGCGGTCACATCATCAATGATTACCGTTTGATTCGCCGTACTTGAATTGCCGTTACCATCGTTGAACGTCCAGGTAACAACAGTAGTTCCTTGCGTGGTTATAGGAAAAACAGTTGAGGTAGTCCCTGAAACAACTCCCGCGCAGTTGTCATTGGCAGTTGGAACAGGGAGCGTTAAGGAACATTCCGAAGTCATCATCCCCAACGCTGGAGCAACCGGAGCTGTAGCATCGGCTTGTCCGTTTGTTTGAATGGCGAAATCGTAGACCGCTTCACTGCAATCGTTGTTGGCTATATTGACGGTCGCTAACCTGTTTCCGGTTCCCGACGGATCAGAAGTAACCGTAAATGTTGTGTTTCCACCCGAAGGAATGCTGATCGGAAGTGAAATTCCACCAATCGTATAATCAAATGCATGTGTTCCTGTAAGTGTAATTCCACCTGCTTGGATCACCAAGTTTCCCGTTCCGCTATTTGAAATGGTATACGTTCGCGTGTTGGTTCCAATGCACACCAATACCGGTCCGAAACCCGTATGATTGGAGCCCGAAGGAGTGGCACTTCCATCAATGATATTATTCCCGTTTCCCTGCACGTTGATTTCAGGATCGGTACCCATTCCATGTATAGCAAAATCATAAACCGCTTCGTCGCTATCATCGCTATTGACGGTAATCAAAGCACTTTTTAAACCAATGGAAGAAGGATTAAACGCCACTTGAAAAGTCGTTGATGTATTACCTGAAACAGTAGAAGACGGAAAAACAACAATACTAAAATCAGCCGCATCAACGCCACTAATGGTCAATGTGCCGAGATTTAAGGTCCCTGAACCAAGATTTTCTATTGTAAAAGTGACTGTAGTAAAGCCTGCACAAATACTTTGATTTCCGAAATCGGTTAAATCAGACACATCTGGCGTCATATCTCCATCACTAATGGAAACTCCGTTTCCCACTACATTGATTTCCGGTATTCCTGCAAATAGGTTGTTTTTAGAAAAGCTTCTTCCAAATTCTAGTTCAGCAAACGATGAAACATAGCTAAATAACAGAAGCGATGAAAGCAATAAGAATTTCATAAGTAGTCGTTTAACAAAATACGATAAACCTTAGCTCGATCTTTAAAGGTTCAATGCCTTCGCAATTATCTCATCCACAATTCCCGGGTCAAGCAACGTAGAAGTATCTCCCAAACTACCTGTTTCACCTTCGGCTACTTTCCGAAGAATGCGTCGCATGATTTTTCCGGAGCGTGTTTTCGGCAAACCTGTTACAAACATGATTTTTTCAGGAATGGCAATTTTTCCAATTTCTTTGCTCACCGTTTCTACAATCGAATGGCGTGCAGCCAATTCATCTTCCGGAATTTCTTCACCAACAACAAAAGCATAAATCGATTGTCCTTTCACCGGATGCGGGTAACCTACCACAGCCGATTCTATGACATGTTCATTCGCATTGATGGCATTTTCAATTTCTGCCGTTCCGAATCGGTGTCCGGAAACATTGATCACATCATCTATCCTTCCGATAATGCGGTACATGCCGTTTTCATCGCGCTTAGCTCCATCACCTGTGAAATAATAACCGTCGTAATGCGAAAAATACGTTACACGACAGCGTTCATGATCGCCATAAGTAGTGCGCAAAATAGAAGGCCATGGCGCTTTGATACACAAATAGCCTTCCACATTCGGTTCTTCAATTTCTTGTCCTTCTTGGTTCAACAATACCGGTTGAATTCCTGGCATTGGATATCCTGCATACGTAGGTTTCAATGGCGAAAGTGATCCTATTCCTGAAATCATCACTCCACCGGTTTCGGTTTGCCACCAACTATCTACAATAGGGCATTTCTCCTTACCAATTTCTTTGTAGTACCACTGCCAAGCCTCGTCGTTGATCGGTTCTCCAACCGTACCTAACACTTTGAGTGAACTTAAATCGTGTTGATTTACAAAATCGGTTCCGTGCGCCATTAAAGATCGGATGGCCGTTGGAGCTGTAAGGAATTGGGTGACTTTGTATTTTTCGACAATACTCCAAAATCTACCCGCATCCGGATACGTTGGAATTCCTTCAAACAAAACAGAAGTGGCGCCGGAAAGAAGTGGCCCGTAAACAATATAAGAGTGTCCGGTGATCCAGCCGATATCGGCAGTACACCAATAGATATCATTGGCTTCGTATTGATACACATTCTGAAACGTATAAGCGGTATACACCATATAACCTCCACAGGTATGAACCACACCTTTCGGTTTACCGGTAGATCCTGAAGTATATAAAATGAACAACGGATCTTCGGCGTCCATCGGTTCCGGATTACAATGCAAAGGCTGATGAGCAATGGCATCGTGCCACCAACTATCGCGACCTTCAAGCATATTACAGTCCCAACCGAGACAATTGTAAACAATGACATTACTGACTGTTGAGCAACTCAACAACGCTTCATCTACAATTTCTTTCAACGCAATTGACTTCCCACCTCGGTTGAGTCCATCGGCTGTAATAATCATCGTTGCTTCAGCATCCACAACCCGATCAGCTAGTGCATTAGCTGAGAAACCTGCAAACACAACAGAATGTACTGCTCCTATTCGGGCACATGCCAAAACGGCTATCGCCAATTCGGGAATCATGGGCATGTAAATACAAATCCGATCACCTTTTTTGATTCCTTTTACTTTCAATGCATTGGAGAATCGGCAAACAGCAGTATACAATTCGGCATAGGTATAACTTACAGCTTCTTTTTCAGGATCGTTTGGTTCCCAGTAAAAAGCGGTTTTATCAGCGTTGTGATCCAAATGCCTATCCAGTGCATTTGTAGTGATATTCAATTGACCACCTTTAAACCATTCCACTTTCGGTTCTTGAAAGTTCCATTCCAATACCTTATCCCAGGGTTTCACCCATTGGAAAGTCTCAGCAATTTCACCCCAAAAGGCAGATGGGTCTGCAATACTTTGAGCATATTTTTCTTGATACTCTTCAAATGTTCGTATGGCAAGCGATTTCATAGTTTTATTCTTAGCAAAGTAAGCCTTAAAGTTAATAAAACACTTGAGTTATAAATATTCACTGTAAAAACTAGTTTGTTCGTTTATAATGCAGTTTTATTGTTTCTTGTTAATTTTTAAATAAAAAATATGTTGTTTCACCGAAAGTATGGGTCTATTGATCGATACTTTAACAAATAATTACTACTTATTTAAACAAAATCTAAATGAAGAAAAGACTACTTTGTGTCGGGTTGTGTTCAACGCTTGTTGGATACAGTCAGCAGAACACAGTAGCTTCGGGAGGAGATGCGTCTGGCGCAGGTGGAACAGTGAGTTACACCGTTGGGCAAATTGACTACGAAGTGCTAAGTTCTGCCTCGGGCACGATTACTCAAGGGGTGCAACAGCCTTTTGAAATTTACTCAGTTGGGTTAGATGAATTGGGATATAGTATATCAGCATCGCTGTATCCAAATCCAACTGTAAACTCAGTCATACTATCCGTAGATGCCTGGGACACCTATTCGGATGCTGCTTTTCAATTGACCGACGAACAAGGACGAATTGTTCGAGAAGGCGGAGTGAAATCAAAGGAAACCACTATTCAGGTAGCAGACTTGGCAAATGCTTGCTACTACCTCAATATCCTGATCTCCGACAAATTGGTGAAAAGCTTCAAATTAATTAAGAATAACTAACACAATTACTATTTACTTATGAAAAAGAAATTTTTATTGGTTGGCGCCTTACTCATGGGGGCGTATACCTTTGCGCAAGCTCCGCAAAAAATGAGCTACCAAGCAGTGGTTCGCGATGCGAGTAATACTTTAGTAAGCAGCTCTTCTGTTGGTGTACGAATCAGTGTTTTACAAGGTTCGGCTTCTGGAACACCGCAGTATGTTGAAACACAAACAGTAACAACAAACGTAAACGGTTTGGCATCATTGCAAATTGGAAACGGTACGGTTGTATCGGGTTCAATGGCTGGAATTGATTGGTCGGCAGGACCTTATTTCATCAAAACGGAAACAGATCCTGCAGGTGGTTCAAACTATACAATCGTAGGTTCAACGGAATTGTTGAGTGTTCCTTACGCATTGTATGCCGCTAACGGTGGTGTAGCTGGACCAACAGGACCTCAAGGACCACAAGGACCGGCTGGAAACGATGGTTTGGATGGTGCTACAGGACCTCAAGGACCGGCTGGAAATGATGGGTTGGATGGAGCTACAGGACCAATGGGACCTCAAGGACCAGCTGGAAATGATGGTTTGAATGGTGCTACGGGACCAGCAGGACCACAAGGACCGGCTGGAAATGATGGATTGAATGGTGCAACAGGACCAATGGGACCTCAAGGACCGGCTGGAAATGACGGGTTGAATGGTGCTACAGGACCGGCTGGACCACAAGGACCAGCTGGAAATGACGGATTGAATGGTGCGGCAGGACCAATGGGACCACAAGGACCAGCTGGAAATGACGGATTGAATGGTGCAACGGGACCAATGGGACCACAAGGACCGGCTGGAAATGACGGATTGAATGGTGCTACAGGACCTGCAGGACCTACGGGACCTACAGGTTTAACAGGTGCTACTGGACCAGCAGGACCGACAGGACCGACAGGTTTAACTGGAGCTACAGGGCCTACTGGACCAACAGGTGCTACAGGACCGGCAGGGCCTACAGGACCTACAGGTTCAACCGGTGCTACAGGACCTACTGGACCAACAGGTGCTACAGGACCGGCAGGACCAGTAGCGGGATCTGACACACATATCATCTTTAACAACGCTGGTGTAGCTGGTGGTTCTGCAAATAACATCTGGAACAATGGTACAAGTACGCATACAGTAACTGGTACATCTGTTACAACAAATGAGCGTATCACAGCGTTAGCTGGTGTTGGTAGCCGTGTTGTGTTAACCGATGCTTCTGGAAATCTATCTGCTGGAGCTGGTGGAGCAGTTACAGGTTCTGGTACAAATAACTATATGACTAAATGGACAAATGGTCCTGGATCTGTAATTGGCAACTCATTGATGCAAGACAATGGAACAAGTGTCTCTGTTGGTCTTACTACACCTTCTGTTATTTACCAATTATATACCTACCGTCAGCAATTAACTGCTAACGGAGATGGTCAACACTCCCTTATGGGTTACCGTACGCGTGACTCCCAAAACGATGGTATCAGTTACGCTCAAATCAGCGCTAACTCAGCGACTTGCGGATACAACTTCTGGGGTGATGTTTATACATTTGGTGTAGCTGGATGGAACTACAATGATTATTCTCGTTGTGGTGGAACATTTGGTGCTGATGTGAATGGTGCTTACTGGGGATCTCTAGGATACCGTGCTAGTAGTTTGCTTAACTATGGTGTTTATGGTTCTGCTGCTTACGCAAGTGGTGCTGGTTATTTGCCTACTTCTGAATTGACAGGTGTTGGTGGTGGTTTCTTCGGAGCTATGATCGGATCAGTAACAAAAGGTCGTGTAATCGGTCAATTGAACTCAGGTGACTTGTTTGCTTCTTACAACTCAGGTAACACTTACACAACAGGTAAAAACGTAGAATTGGTTGGTGCTGAAGGCGCTGCTAAAACGGCTGTTTACGCTGTAACAAGTGTTGATGCGACGATCTACTCTAAAGGAACAGCTCAATTGGTAAACGGTGAAGCTTTCATCGCATTTGATGCTAACTACAAAGCTTTGTTGGGTGAAAATCCAGTGGTTACTGTATCTCCTAACGGAAACTGTAATGGTGTTTACATTGCATCGGTTGACAAAAACGGATTCACTGTACGTGAAATGAACAATGGAAACAGTTCTGTTGCTCTTTCTTGGATCGCAGTTGGTAACCGTATCGACAACCGTATGGAAGAAGCTACACGAATGGTTTCAGATCCTTCTTTCAACCGTAATATCCAACAAGTATTGTTTGATGACGGTAACAAAGAAGCAAACGGAACTGCTATCTGGTGGGATGGAACAAGTATCCAATTCGGAACACTTCCGGCTCACATGGGGAAAGTAGAACGTAAAGAAATCAAATAAGTAATTCTTACTTTCTAACACATAAAAAGAGGGTTCTAAGTATATTAGAACCCTCTTTGGTTTTTTATGAAATTCATCGTTGGTCTATTTCTCTTTTCTTTTACATCGGTTCTTGCACAAGAAAGCAAAGACTCGATCACCCAACGACTATTTGAAAAAGTAGTCTATACCTTGGCAAACGATAGCTTGAAAGGTCGACCAACTGGCTCAATCGAAGAATACAAATCACTGGAGTTTATCGATGAACAATTTCAATTGCTAACTCATAAACACTTGAGCAAACAACCGTTTATCATCGATAACATTGATTCTACTGAACTCACAGCGGTAAACGGTTATTATTTCCTGAATAATCGCGCTAAGAACACCGTAATTTTAAGCGCTCACTACGATCACATCGGGATGGGCGGACCGCTTTCAATGAGTAAAAAATCAGATGTGGTTCACAATGGAGCAGATGACAATGCTTCCGGAGTAGCTTTGTTGTTGGGGTTATCCGGCTTTTTGAAACAACAAAAAAATGCTGAAGTGAATTACCTGATTGTGTTTTATTCAGGGCACGAAATCGGGCTGTATGGATCGGAAGCTTTTGCTGCTTTTGTGGAACAGAAAAAACGAAAATTCAAATCGGTGAGTTCAGTTGTTAATTTCGATATGATTGGAAGGCTTTCACCCGATTTGAAAAAACTCAAATGTATGTGCTCTCCGATTGCAGATTCGGTATTGAAAAGTATAGACATGTCCCCGTTTGGTTTTGCATTGAATATTGCTGATGAACCAATGCTGAAACAATTAGACACCAAGGTGTTTTACAACCAACAAATTCCTTGTCTCAATTTCACTACCGGAATGCACAACGATTATCACACCACAACAGACGATGCGTCTTACATCAATTATTCGGGGATGGTGGCTATTTACAACTACTTGTGTTTACTGATTCCGAAATTGGGTAAGATTCCCAACTAAAAACGCCCCGAACCAAAGCGGAACGGAGCGTCTTTCAATTGTTTTCAAGGCTATTATTTTACAACTGCAATGCGTTGCTGAGCTACATTTCCGGTAGAATGGTGAACCAATACCGTATACATTCCGGCTTCAATTGCGTGTAATCCAAGCGTTGTTTTAGTTCCGTTGACAGAAGTATTTAACACCGTTTTTCCATTCAGATCAATCACTTGCAAATAATCGATAGATTCACTTGAAACGATGGTAAGTAAATCATTTGTCGGATTTGGGAAACACGAAACTGCAACAGTCAATTCTTCCAAACCGGCAGGATTATTATGAACGAGATCATAACGTTGGTTTTCCAATACACCGTGCATCAAATCAGCTTGCTGTTCAGTGAACGAGTTTTGACACGTTTCAGCCGAATAATCCATAAAATTCTCAATCATATCGTGTAAGTCACCAAGTCCTACAACATCAGCATTACAGGTGTTTTTGGTTTGGTCACAATCTTGTTGAGAAGCGTCTGTAGCATCGGGTGTATCGTTGATTCCGTCGTCCATCGTACAATCTCCATCGCCCCAAATATGGCGCAGACCTAAGTAATGTCCTACTTCGTGAACAGCTGTTCTTCCCAACACATCGTAATTGGCAACACCCAAATCGTTCGGGTTATTAGATCCGACACATTGGTATTGCAAGACCACTCCGTCTCCTAAATTATCCGGTGAAGATCCAACAGGCCAGTTCGGAAGATTCGCCGGCGGAGTAGCATACCCCAACAAAAAAGCTTGTCCGTTGATTGACATATCACAAATCCAGATATTGAGATAACGCGTTTGATCCCACGCATCCTGACCGCCATCAGCAGTAGACTTCACTTTTTCCAATTCGGCAAAATCACCTAAAAAGACATTGAACGAGCCAAAACTTGTGGTAGCAGAACTGGTGCGTGTAATTCCGTTGGTTGGATTTCCTTGCGGATCGATTCCAGCCATCATGAATTGAATATGAGTAGCTCCGGCAACAGGCATGAATTCAGCACGCAAGTTAGTAGTATCGGCATTCATTCGAGCGTAATCTTCATTCAATCGTGCCAACTGATTCCAAATTACAGAATCGGGAATATTCTCTTCAGGCGTATTGTACACCACGTGAAACACAACCGGAATGGTATAGGTAGATCGCGTAGGTCCGTTTTCCTGAGACCATTGTTTGGCTAGTTCAAATTGCTGATCAACAGCTTCGGCAAAACCGGGAGTCAATTGATTCTGGTAGGAAATGGCTTCTTTGGAGAAACATTTTCGGAACGTTTGGGCTTGAAGGCTCAACGAACAGCCAACCGCTAGGAGAAGTAATACTTTTTTCATTTGTTAAAAATAGGTACCGAAAAATAGCCGAAACACACTGAAAGACCCTCCATTTTTAGATGATTGGTAAAATACGTATTCCGATGGTTACACCACTTGTTGTTAAAATTTCTAAAAGCGGTAAAACAAAGAACGTGAATCGCGAACTTTCCGTACGGATTAAACAATACAGACATGGACCTTTATAACGTACGTATCTATCCCAACTCTAAATCGCCACGCATTTTCAAAAACAGGTTCCTCGAACTCCTCACAAAAACACATCCGATTGTTATCACACTCCTTTACATCAGCTTGGGAATAGTGATGCTTTGGTGGTACATGCATTTGCACCCCAAGACCTCTGTTTCCTTGTTTACAACCATAGTCATATCCGGTTATTTCTCTTGGACATTAGCCGAATACCTTATGCATCGGTTTTTGTACCACAAAGCTGGCGACGGATCGTATCATTCGCGGTTTAAGTATATTTTTCACGGCATTCATCACGAATACCCAAATGATCACGATCGCCTAGTGCTTCCTCCGGTTCCATCATTACTTATCGCCGGTACGTTACTCGGTTTATTTTACCTCATTATGGGGGCTTGGGCGTTGGTTTTCGGCACAGGATTTTTGTGGGGATATCTTTCGTATATGAATGTACATTACATTGTTCATCGCTTTTCTCCTCCCAAACAGTTTGCATTCTGGTGGAAATACCACACCATTCATCATTTTCAGCAACACGATCGTGCTTTTGGAGTCACAACTCCCATTTGGGATTATGTTTTCGGTACACGACCGGAAGCACATCGAAAAACGGTGCACATCGAAGTCATGAAAAATAACTAATGGTCGGCTTTATTTCTTCAAAGCCTTTCGTCACGGTTAAACGTATCAATAAATCGTTATTTTTGTTGCCTTAGCATTATGGAAAAAAGGGTTAAAAAAGTAGCGGTTATCGGAGGCGGAAGTTGGGCTACAGCTTTGGTTAAAATCCTGTGTAACAACCTCGATTCGGTAAATTGGTACCTGCGCAGCGAAACCGCTGTAGGTCATATTTTAAAGTACCGCCACAACCCAACTTATTTGCAATCTGTTGAATTTGATCTTCGAAAAATCAACGTAAGTACCGATTTGGAAGAAATTATTCGACCATCGGATATCGTCATCATTGCAACTCCATCTGCATTTTTGGTGAAACTCTTCGAAAACGTAAAACCGGAATTGTTTGCGGGCAAAAAAGTGTTTTCGGCTGTGAAAGGAATTGTTCCCGAATACAACGCCATTCCTGCACGCTTCATTCACAAAACATTCGGAACACCTTACAATGCTATCGGGATTATCAGCGGACCGTGTCACGCCGAAGAAGTTGCTTTGGAGCGTTTGTCTTATCTGACGATCGCCTGTCAGAATGAACAAACCGCCACCGAAATGGCCAACTTACTTGCTTGTCGGTATATCAAAACCGCTATCTCCGATGATTTATTTGGCACCGAGTTATCGGCCGTTTTGAAAAACGTTTACGCATTGGCTTCCGGAATTTGTTCGGGCTTGGGTTATGGCGACAATTTTCAGTCGGTCTTGATTTCAAATGCCATTCAGGAAATTGAAAACTTCATCGACGAAGTGAGTCCGATACACCGTGATGTAAAATCAAGTGCGTATTTGGGCGATTTACTCGTTACTGCCTATTCCAAATTTTCGCGCAACCGTACCTTTGGTTTCATGATCGGAAAAGGGTATTCGGTGAAAACGGCTCAGTTGGAAATGGACATGATTGCCGAAGGTTATTACGCTACCAAATGCGTACACGAAATCAACAAAAAGTTCCAGGTAGAAATGCCTATTCTCGAAGCCGTTTACAACATTCTGTACGAGAAAATTTCACCGGTTATCGAAATGAAAATCTTGAGCGACCGCTTGAGTTGATCAATGATATCGTTGTAAAAACGCCCGCGGACTTTCACCGCAATACTGCTTGAATAGCCTGGAAAAATAAGCGTATTCTTCGTACCCCAATTCACGACCAATTTCATTCAAATTCTTAGAACCACTGCTCAACAAACGTTTGGCTTCAAGCAACACGCGTTCTGTAATGATTTCCGTACTTGTCTTTCCGGTAATTTCTTTGCAAATCCGATTGAGGTGTTTGGTGGTAATATGTAAGTTGGAAGCGTAATATGTGGCCGATTTTTCCGATTTGAAATCGCGGTTAAGAAGTTCTTCAAATACCTTAAAACGTTCGGCATAAGGTTGAAAGTGGATGACTTTTTGAGGTTCTTCGATGGCGTATCTTCTACTCAAATCGATGTACAAACAATGCAACAAACTCCCGATTTTCGGATAACGGTACGACAAATCAGCATAGAATTCCTGCAGAATTCCGTTGAATTGTTCAGTTATTCTCGGTATTTCTGAATCGGTTAACTGCAAAAACGGCTTGTTTCTTCTCGAGAAATAGAAGGGGAAATCACTTAATTGACTATTGGGGAATTGCCACTGATAATAGGCCATTGAATGAAAAAAAATCACACCCTCCACATCGGGTGAAAATTCCCAATAGTGGGTTTGACCGGGTTGCATAAAGAACACCGCCCCGGGTTTTACTTCGTAACGCTCAAAATCAATTTCGTGAAAACCCGTACCGTGCGTAATGAGCATTGTAAGGTAAAAATCGTGTTTGTGCGGATGCGCAATTCGGGCATGGTGTTTTTGCAGATGATCTGAAAACCGATTTACATACAATTCTTGTTCTATGCCGGTTGCATCGAACTGATGAATGGATAAAACGGGAAAAATAGACATGTGTAATAGTAGTTAAAATGTCTGAATAATGTAACTTTTTGCAACCTTTTATAAAGGATTCTAAAAACCTTATGTCTTAACTTTGTTCAAAAAAACAATGGCTTCATTTCATTCTACCATAACAGGGAAATGTCCCAACTGTGAAAAAGGCGACATTTTTGAACGCAACGGAAATATCTTTTTATTACGCGTACCCAAGATGCATGAAAAATGTACCGAATGCGGCTACCGTTTTGAAAAAGAACCCGGATATTTTCTGGGGGCAATGTATGTGAGTTACGGTCTTACCATTCTGGAAATGTTTGTGGTATTTTTCGCTACATTTTGGTTTGTTCCGCTTTGGCTCTTTTTTACCTTGATTTTCACAACATTGGTGATCTTTAGTTTATTCAACTTCCGTTGGGCACGTATTATATGGATTAACCTGTTTCCTTATTAGGACAGTTATTGAGTTCAGGAGTTTTTAAGTTAATGAGTTCATTGAGTTAACTTAAAAAACTCACCAACTTAGAAACTCAAAAAACTTTGTAACTCGAAAAACTTAGAAACTCACCCCCTCAAATGTTAAATCTTTGATTGCTAAATCTTTTTAGTTGAAACGGTCTGTTTTGGCACTTTGCTTTTTACCTACATTTGGGTAAAATTTACTACTATGTTGAACCGCATACTTGTGGGATTACTCCTTTGTGTTCCAGTTTCTCTATTTGCACAATCTTCTTCTTTTCAAACCTATTGCGATGAAGCTTACTCGCTCAATCCGGAAGTTCCGAGAGGTTTGTTGGAAGCCGTTTCATTTGTGCAGACACGTATGACACACCTCGATGCTTCGGATCAGGAATCCTGTACGGGAATGCCAAGAGCCTTGGGTTATATGGGTTTGATCGCCGACGGCGAAGGATATTTCATCAACAACCTTTCGCTGGTTTCGGCAAAGTCCGGAATACCGGTATCGACTATTTTGACAGAACCTGCAATGGAAATCAAAGCCTACGCTGCCGCATACTCGGCTATTTCATTTGAAAATGAGAACGCGGTACACAGCAAAATCAACCCGGTTTCCATGAGAAATACCTTGTTAAATCTTTCCTTTATTCCCGATTCGGGGGCAGTGAATGATTTTGCCAGAAACAGTGAGGTGTACGAAATTTTCAAGTTCCTCAACAATCCGGAATATCAGGCACAATACGGTTTTCCGCAGTACCATTTCGATTTGCGAAGCCTCTTCGGATCAGCCAATTACAATGTGCTTTCTTCATCGAAAGTTGTGTTTACCGAAACGTCGATTGCTACACCAAGTGGTATTACCTACCAACCAAAAGTAGGAGTGGTGAAATCTACGCAATACGGACCTGCTATTTTCAATCCGGCGGCGACATGTAATTTCAGTACACGCGGTGGAATTGCCGTTTCAGCCATCACCATTCACACCATTCAAGGAACTTATGCAGGCGCTATTTCTTGGGCACAAAACTGCAGTTCGAGTGTTTCTTATCACTATGTGATTCGCTCTTCCGACGGTCAGGTTACCCAAATGGTATTGGAACAAGACAAAGCGTGGCACGTTGGTTCCGAAAACCCGTATACAATCGGTTATGAGCACGAAGGCTATATAACGCAACCGCAGTGGTACACCGAAGCCATGTACACTGCTTCAGCAGATTTGAGCCGCGACATTGTCAATTCAGGATACGGAATACCTGCCGTTCGTACGTATTACGGTGCTTCCAGCGACGTTACTCAAACATTGGGCGGATGCACCAAAATCAAAGGCCACCAACATTATCCCAACCAAACGCATACCGACCCGGGAATCAATTGGAACTGGGAAAAATACTACCGCCTTATCAACAATAATCCAACAGTAACAACACTTACGGCCGGTTCGGGTTCTTGGTACGATTCGGGAGGCGCTGCAGGAAGTTATACCGATGACGAACGCTTGATTTGGACTATTTCCCCTTCAAATGTTTCCTCGGTTTCCATCAATTTCACCCAATTTTCGGTAGAGCAAGGCTACGATAAACTCTTTATCTACGATGGTAATTCCATCGACGCAAACCTGATTGGTGTGTATACCGGAACTACTTCACCCGGCACCATTACTGCTTCGGGCGGATCACTGACCCTTGAGTTTCGTTCTGACTGCGCAACAACCGGAACAGGTTGGGCTGCCAATTGGACCAGTACTAGTTTGGATACCGAACCACCTTCATCAGTGGTAGAAGCCATTCCCGATTATCAAACAACCAATTATACGGTTCATTTTACCGATTCGGATATTGGTGCGGGAGTGGCCAAACAGTATGCGCGCGTTTCGGATAAAGTCAATGCCACAACAGATTGGCATGGAAACACCGATTATGGTTACCTCGATGAATCGTTCGATTTAGAAGCCACAGCTTGGACAGAAGTGACCGGTGATTGGAACCAAGCCAATCAATCGTATGAAATGACGGATATTACCCAAAGCAATTCGAACGCAGCAATACCGGTAATGCAGGACAGTTTGCATGAATACTTGTATCATTGGAAACAAACCATTACTTCTGCAGGTGTCAATCAACGCGCTGGAGCACACTTTTTTTCCGACAATACATCTTTGCCAAACAGAGGAAATTCCTACTTTGTCTATTTACGCGAAGGAACCAATGTGGCACAAATTTACGAAGTGATCAACGATACCTGGACACTTCAGGCAGAAGACACGGTTGTGGTTGCCGAAAATGTGAGTTACGATATGAAAGTCACTTATGATCCGGAAGGTGGTTCCATTCAAGTGTATGTCGACAATGCATTTATTGTAGAATGGATCGATCCGAATCCGCTTAAAACTGCCAATGGATTCAGTTTACGTTCGGGAGGTTGCGGTGTTCGCTACGATGAAGTGAGCGTGTATCAATCGCGTTACAATCAACTTGATTTATCAATCGGAGTAGATTCAATGATTCGTTACCAAAGCGACAACGGAGCAACAGCTGCGAAAGTTGCAACGCTAGTGGTTGATTACCTCGGAAACTGGTCAACCGTTGCCAATGAAGAATACCGCATTGATTGGACTTCACCCGAACTGGATTCCTTAAACGATGGCATTTCCGGAGCTGATATTGATACGATTTATGTTCCGGTGGTTTCGGCCAATTGGAATTTCGTAGATCTGCATTCGGGAATCAATCATTACAGCTTTGCGGTTGGTACTTCTGCCGCTACGCAAGATATTTTACCGTGGACGAATGCAGGAATGGTGAACTCCATTAATCATGTATTGCAAAATCCGGTATTGGGAACTACCTACTATGTACACGTTCGTTCGGAAAACGAAGCCGGATTACTGAGTGAATTTGTGAGTGACGGACAGCTATTGTTGGAGGAACCGCCTTCAACTGCAAGTTTATCCGAAAACGCGTTATTCGTAAGTGTTTATCCGCAACCGGCTAGCGAAACTTTGCATGTTGTAGGAAATTGGAACAACGCTACAGTTGAGTTGATCGATCTATCCGGAAGATTGGTACGTGAAACTATCATTAACGGTAAGGAAGGAACGATTGCATTACAAGGCATTGCTTCAGGCTACTATCAATTGGTTATTGGAAGCGATATCGGAAAGCATTCACAACGAATATTGATACATCAAGAAAATTAAAAATGCTATAAATGACCTTTCAGCGAATGAGAAGTGTCGTTTAGAAAATACAGATAGAGGAATCAAGTAGAAAGTATCACCTTTACAGGAGTTAAGAGAAAAATAACTCTAAAAGATATTATTCCTCTACCTAAAATCATTAAACCCGATTGTAAGATTGGGTTTTTTTACGTTTATACACAACGGTGTTAGATTAATTCATAGAATCTAATACAAAACCTATGGATTCAAGCATAAATCTTAGATAATTCTAACCTGCTAAATCAACAATTGAATTCGAAGAAAAAGCGTAATATTAGAGTTAAAACCAATTTGAATGGCTAGAAATATCAACCAACAAGAATCCTTGCGAATAGCAGCTGAAATAATGCGGCAGAAAAAAGAAAAAGAAGAACGCCAAGACAGAGAATTTTATGAGCGAATTACCACAGGTAAGCAATGGCTCATCTTTAAATCAGTTGTTGTCTTCTGTACATTGTTTGCATTGGTTAGCACATTTGAGGTTTTCGTTGATGGTCCAACAAAAAAACTAACGGAAAAATCTTGGAAAATTGATCGAGACTGGGAATATACATGGCACAAGGTATTAAACGTTGAAGGATGTATGTTCGCACCCACTTTAGATGATTGGATTGATCGCGTGGAAAGCAGTCTTGAAATTACCTATTCTCCTATTTTTCGAACAGGGAAAAAGTTAAACTACGATATTAAAGTCAATGAATCCGTTATAAGAAAGCATGAGGAAATCAGACAGAGATCCATCTTTACATGGTTTCCAACATTTCAACTTTTCCTACTTATCCCGCTAATCACTTACATTTTTAAAAGACAAAGTCCATGGTTTAACTTTGCACGAATTGCGTCTATTGTCTTCGTGTTTCCAGGAACTCTGCTTGTGATTTACTTCACATTGTTGTAATCATCAACATGAATAGTTTCTTGGCCCGAACCCACGTTATTCAATGTAACATTACGGAATCAGCAACAGGCATTCATGAATTCTCCGTTTCGCTAAGATTGCTTTTCACTTTGAATGAGAACGATTTTTAAAACCATCGCCAAACACCATTAATCCGATTTGATATTAAAGTGATAAATGAGCTTATTCTCCCAAGATCTTTGGTCGCTGACTAAAAAATTGCTGTTCCAATTGGTTCACCACTTTTACCCCAGGAAAATAATAGAGTAAAATCTGTCGATAGCTATAGCCGTATTTGGCCATTTTCATTGCACCTTCCTGACACAAACCAACGCCATGTCCGTAACCTCTGCCGCGCAACACCACATCTGTTCCCTCAGGATAACAATTGAAAAAAGTAGATTTCAAATTGAATTTAGTACGGATATCACGTAGCGGAATCCCCAACCACGGATATTGAAAAAAGGCGGCGCGCTCCGGTTGATTGAAGGTATAAATCATTGGGCCCAATACAGAATCGGTAATCGGGTAATTGTATTCGTTCACCAAATACGTACTCCAATCACTTTGCGGAATCCGCTTTTCCCAAGTAGCTTGTTTGGTGTAAATGCAAAACGTGTCTTTGAACGTGTTGAGGTAAGACACTTTATTGTTCCATACATAGTCGGGTTCGCTTGTTTGTCCGCCACAATTTGCATGAAAATACGCATCCACCAACTGATTACGACTATCTGTCATCACCACACCTTTGGTTTTCTGCACAGCTGAATCGATGAGTGGTGTAAACCGTAATTGGTAATGATATGCCTGACAATGCACGCGATCGCACAACCCGAAGCCTTCTTTGATGTGGCGTTCTTTGTATTTCAAGGCGTATGTTCGACTCATAACAGCCTGCACTTTGTAGTATTCCAAATCGCGACCACCGCCACCTTCCGATTCTACCACTCCGCCCAAATAATAAGACATATCTACCAGATTCACGATAGTAAGCGCATTATTAGCTCCCGTTATCTCAACATCTTCGCGGTACTTACGTTCTTTTACTTGTGGTGTGCGGGTACTGTAGGTGATTGAATTACCCATCTTGGTTGCCACGAGCATTACTTTATCGTAGGTTCCGGATTCAAGCGTTCCGATCTTCACCGAAACTTTATTGTCATCAGAGATCGATAAATCTACAAATTCATTGGGAAGGATTGTGCCTAGTTCAGTGGTATCACCGATGACATTGTAACTGCCTTCATCATAAGCAAATACAATTCGTTTGACTTCATAATCGCGCAGAACTCCTATCCTCATTTGTTGGGCAACAAAAAAGAATGGCAGTAAAATCGTACAACATGCGAGTATGCGCGTCACAACAACAAAGTTAACGGTGACCGACTTGCTTAAAAACCTGCGGCTAAATAGTTTTCAACAAGGATTGTGCAACTTTTTCGGATGCACCGCCTTTGCCCAGCATTGCTTTGATTTTTGCGTAGCCTTCCTCAATGGTTGCGCGCTTGGGTTGACCTTTCAAAATCATGGATAATTCTTTCTTCAATCGCTCGGGATTACAGTCGTTTTGGATCAATTCCGTTACAATCTCTTCATCCAATATCAGGTTGATGAGCGAAATGTATTTCACATTCACCAAGCGTTTTGCGATCCAGAAAGAAATTGGGTTCCCCATGTAACACACCACCTGCGGAATGCCGAATAGACCGGTTTCCAAGGTTGCCGTTCCGGAAGTTACCACTGCTGCTTCCGATTGTTGTAACAAGGCATACGTTTGACCGAAAACCACCGAAACATTGTGTTTTCCGATGAGTTGGTCATAAATTTCCTTTGACATATTCGGTGCGCCGGCAATCACAAAACGGTAAGCAGGAAAAGCATCCACCAACGTGAGCATTACCGGTAATTTTTTCTTCAATTCCATCACGCGACTTCCGGGCAGTACTGCAATAATCGGTCGTGGATCATCCGGAATGGCTAAGGGTTCTACCGGTTGTTCATTGTATTGCTCGATGGCATCCAATAAGGGATGTCCCACGTATTCGACCTCGTAATTGTGTTTGGCGTAAAACGGTTTTTCAAACGGCAAAATCACATAGAGCTGAAATACATCCCGCCGAATTTTTTCCACGCGCTTCTCTTTCCATGCCCAAACCGTTGGAGAGATATAAAAATAAACCTTGATTCCGCGTTTTTTCGCCCATTCGGCTATCCGCATGTTAAATCCGGGATAATCAATGAGCAACAAGGCATCGGGTTTAAAGGCTTCAATGTCTTCCTTGCAAAAGCGGATGTTGCGCAAAATGGTGCGAATATTCATCAGCACTTCCACAAAACCCATGTAGGCCAACTTGCGAATGTGCATAGCCATGGTTCCGCCAACGGCTTCCATTTTATCTCCACCCCAAAACCGAATGTCCATATCGGGTTCCGAACGAAGTAACTCTTTCATGACATTGCTGCCATGCAAATCGCCTGAGGCTTCCCCAGCGATGATATACAATTTTTTTGCGGCCATCAGCGTATAAAAACTACGTACACAATATACGGAATAAAAGCCGCACAGCCGATGATGACTCCGCGTGCCAAATCGTAGCGTTCTTTGTTGAGAAAGAGGTAGAACCAAGCCAAGTTAGGAATACAAGCCAATGAAAGGAACTTGCACTGTACCATACTGTCTATGGTGAATTTATACCACAACTGCGAAAAATAAAAATGCTGCGTCACAGCAAGAATCCATATGACCAATGGCACGGAAAGGGCAGGTGTTAAAAGGCCGATGAAGAATCCGACAGTAATCCGGATATTCCAATTGAATTTACGTTTCATGAAAACTGTTCGTTAAGACTGTTGATGGCGGAATGCGCCGTTAAATCGAATTGTGTAGGAACTACGGTTGCGTATCCGTTGGCCAGAAAATACAAATCGGTATCGGTTGAATCTTCTTGCATGTCGAAGGTTCCGGTGAGCCAATAGTAGGTTTTCCCAAATGGATCTAGGCGTTTGTCGAAGCGATCTTCCCAAAAAGCATAAGCTTGTCGACAAACCTTCACCCCTTTCAACGCTTCCGGTTCTACATTCGGAATGTTGACATTGAGACAAACTCCGCTTGGCAAACCATTGGCTAATACGGTACTAATGACTTTACTTGCCACCAACTTGGCAGTTGAAAAGTCGGCTTCGTGATCAAAATTATCCAATGAAAACCCAATGCTCGGAATGTGTTCCATGGCTCCTTCTACCGCTGCCGACATCGTTCCCGAATACAGCACATTGGTGGAGGCGTTGGAACCGTGATTGATTCCTGAAAGCAATAAATCGGGTTTGCGATGTAAGATTTCATATACACCCAATTTTACGCAATCTACCGGTGTTCCGGAACAAGAATATGCCTCGATTCCTTCAAATAACTGTTCGGGATACAAGCGCAACGGATCGTGAATGGTAATGGCGTGCCCCATGCCCGATTGCGGTTTATCAGGCGCAATAACCACGATATCGCCAAATGGTCGGGCCGCTTCTACCAACGAAGCAATTCCTTTAGCATGCAAGCTATCATCATTGGTAATAAATATCAGCGGACGACTCATAGATCAATTTTGCGATAAAGATACGGTTTCAAACAAAAACAGCTTGTGCTAAGAATGCGGAAAGGGGAGAAAAGTAACGGAGGAAAAAATCGCAGTTACTAAAGCTTCTAGAGGTTTTCCATAAAATGATTTAAAAATGTAGGATTATATATTATACTTTGCATCATTATATCATGTAGTTTAAAATTAGGTACATTTAGCTAATTCAATCGTTTTAAAAACAACAATAAGTACATAGATATAATTACTTAAAATGATACTAAAATTCCTTTTGAATTTAGAATGACGGCTAGAAATGAATAAAATACAACTCATAGAATTGATAAACGATTTAGTAAAGCAGCCTCACGAAAGCGAATGGGTTGAATTTAAACTAAACTTTCATTCTGAGCAGGAGATTGGTGAACGAATTTCCGCATTGTCAAACGGTGCGTCTATTCAGAATCAAGGTTTTGGTTATCTGGTCTTTGGTATTGAAGATAAAACACATAAAATTGTGGGAACCACATTTAAACCTCGAAAACATTTAAAAGGAAACGAGGAGTTAGAGCATTGGTTGACACAACGTTTAGATCCAAGAATTGATTTCCGAATCTATGAGTTTTCTTATGATGAAAATCGATCAATCGCAGTGTTTGTAATTCCAGCCGCACAAAATAAACCCGTTGATTTCTTTCATCATGCCTATATTAGAATTGGTAGTATTACAAGAAAACTAGCTGATTTCCCAGAAAAGGAAGCTAAAATTTGGCGAAAACAAAGTAGACCTTTTGAATTGGAAATTGCTAAAGATAATTTGCAAGCTGCTGATGTGATCCGATTATTGAGTACAGAAACATATTTTGATCTATTAAAAATCCCATACCCATCTAATCAAGCAGGAGTTTTGGAACGATTTATAGATGAAAATCTCGTAGTGAAGTCTCAAGGGTATGCGATTACTAATCTTGGAGCAATTTTATTTGCCAAAAGCTTACCTGAATTTGAATCAGTGGAGCGTAAATCTGTTCGTGTTATTGTCTACAAGGGGAAAAACAAAGTAGAAACTATTCGAGAGCAAATTGGTGTTAAAGGATATACATTAGGTTTTTCTGGACTAGTAGATTGGGTAAACAGTCAATTACCGGCCAACGAAGAAATTGGAAAAGCTTTGAGAAAAGATTCCAGAATGTATCCTGAAATTGCCATTCGTGAATTAGTTGCCAATGCACTGATTCATCAGGATTTATCGGTAAAAGGTTTTCCTATGATCGAAATATTTAGTGACCGCATAGAAATCTCGAATCCCGGCAATCCATTAATTACACCCGATAGATTTATTGATTCATACATCTCAAGAAATGAAAAATTGGCAGATCTGATGAGGAGAATGGGGTTTTGTGAAGAGAAAGGAAGTGGACTCGACAAAGTTATTTTTTACAATGAATTATATCAACTTCCCCCCATTAATGTTATCACAGATGAAAATAGAACTCGGGTAACAATATATAGTTACAAGACATTGAATGATTTAGATAAAAAAGAAAAAATAAGAGCTTGTTATCAGCATGCTTGCTTAAAATGGGTATCAAACGAGAAAATGAGTAATCAAAGTTTGAGAGATCGTTTCTCGATTGAAGATAAAAATGCTGCTATTGCCTCACGAATTATTAAAGATACATTTGAAGTTGGAATGATTAAAGAAGATGATCCTGAAAATAAATCTAGAAAACATCGAAGCTATGTTCCTTTTTGGGCTTAATTCTTATTTGATGGTTATTTGACAATCTTGTTAATAACGCATGACAATTGTTGATAAACCTCAGGATTCTTATTTGATGGTTATTTGATGATTTCACTAAATCACCCAAAACAAGTGAAATAAAACCACTATTAGAATCACCGCTTCTTCCCATCTTTTTTCCTGCGCTCTTCCAACCATTTCGGGGCCGGTTTACTGCCTCTGGAAGCTTGGTTTGTTGGAGCAGTATGTTCGCGACGTGGTGAACCCGAAGCTTGTTTGCCCTCTACCCGATCGCCTAACAATTGGGTAATCAACTCCGGACGATTGGCTTTTTGCAAGCGCTCGCGAATCCAAGGTTGATTTTCGCGTTTGTACCAAAAAAAGAAACGGTTCTGATTCTGTTTTTCTTCCTTAGTTTTTGCCGTTTTAATAGGTTTGAGCGTGTACGGATGCACACCGGTGTAATAAATCACCTCGGCTACCGTCATGGGTGTCGGAGTGAAATCCTGAACCTGTTCCAGCTGGAAACCCATTTCTTTGGTTTCGGCAGCAAGATTGGCCATATCGGCTTCTTCACAACCTGGGTGCGATGATATAAAGTACGGAATCAATGGCTGATTGAGGTTGTGCTTCTTCGACAACGCATCGTATTTTTCCTTGAACTTGTGGAAATACTTAAACGACGGTTTACGCATCACGCGCAAGGTAGCATCGGAAGTATGTTCGGGCGCCACTTTTAATCGACCGCTAACGTGACGTGTAATCAATTGCTCGATGTATTCGTCGTGGTTACCGTCTTCGTTGTTCTTGTTGAAATCATCGACCAATAAGTCATAGCGGATTCCGGAACCTACGAAGGCTTTTTTGATATTCGGATGCGCATCGATTTTGCGGTAAATATCGATCATGGCACGGTGCGACGTATCGAGGTTGTTGCAAATTACCGGGTGAATGCAACTTGGGCTGGAACAACGTTCGCAAATGGCTTCGTCTTTGCCTTTCATGCGGTACATATTTGCCGAAGGTCCACCGATATCAGATAAATAGCCTTTGAATTCGGGATGCTTCACCACCTCATCAATTTCTTTCATGATGCTGTTTTCACTGCGCGAAGCAATGAATTTGCCCTGATGTGCTGAGATTGTACAGAAACTGCAACCACCGAAACAACCGCGGTGCATGTTCACCGAAAACTTGATCATGTCATACGCCGGAATAGCTCCCCGTTTTTTGTATTTCGGGTGCGGCAAGCGTGTATACGGTAAATCAAACGACTGATCCATTTCCTTTTCGGTCATGGTTTTATAAGGCGGATTGATCACCAAGGCCTTATCACCAATGCGTTGCATAATGCGGTTGGCGTTGAGTTTATTCGACTCCACTTCCACCACTTTAAAATTGGCCGCATAAGCCAGTTTATCTTCCAGGCACTTTTCGTGACTTGATAATTCAACGGTTTCCCATTGTTTGTTTTTCGGTAATTCTTTGTCGCCGTCTTGCAAAAACGCCACTTGATTAACAGTAGTCAAAGAGGAAAACGGAACGCCTTTTTTGATCAAACGCAAGACATCACGCAAGGGTTGTTCACCCATTCCATACACCAACAAATCGGCTTTGGAATCAACCAATATGGAAGGCATCAATTCATCTTTCCAATAATCGTAATGCGAAACGCGGCGCAAACTGGCTTCAATACCACCAATCAACACGGGAACATCGGGGTATATTTCTTTTAAAATTGTAGAATAAACGGTTGTTGCGTAGTCAGGACGAAAACCTGCTTCACCTCCCGGTGTATAAGCATCAGTTGAGCGCAAGCGCTTTCCGGCGGTGTAATGATTCACCATCGAATCCATACAACCGGCAGTTACACCAAAGAAATATTTTGGTTTGCCGAGCTTTTTGAAATCGCGCAAATCATCGCGCCAATTGGGTTGTGCAATAATGCCCACTTTGAAACCTTCCGATTCCATGATACGACCAATCACCGCTGTTCCAAATGCAGGATGATCCACATAGGCATCGCCAGAAATGAGAATGATATCCAATTCATCCCATCCTCTTTTTTCTACCTCTTTTTTTGTAAGTGGCAACCAGTCTGTTATCGGTCTTTCTTCCTGCATAGTGCAAAGGTAAGGATAATGTATTCGTATTGTCTACTAGCCAAGCAAAGTTCGCTGTATAAGGAAACAACCCATTTATACTTTTGTTTCACTCACCTGACAAAGGTGATGCTCTGAATATGGATTAGTTCAACTCAACTTGGCTTCTTTCTCACGATCCTTCATCAGTAAAACAACTAATTGCGGTTGAATCGCTACAAAACACATCAATACCTAAGTTTTGAAAGCTCAGTTTAATGTAAAAAACACGCTATCAGCATTATCGTTCATTCAATCGATTACATTTATAAACACTATTGTGCACACAAATAGTTAAAAACCACCCAAAATCGATCTATTTACCACATTTTTTTCACTGTAAAAAACGCCTCAAACAATTCTTCACAATCACAACCATCCAAACCAATTAAAAACTATTTTTATCGCTATGAGTAAACGAGTTCTGATTGTCGGTTGTTTCCTGTTATTGTTGTATGCTTGCGGCGGTAAAAACAGTGTGAAAAAAGTCACCACGGTGGCGCAACCTTCCATTATTCATCCGCTCTTTTTTCAGGAAGAAATAGCAACTCAGTTGAACTTTCCGTTTTGGTTCAATGATTCCATTATTCGCAACCAACGAATTCAATCGTTTACGTGGCGGATTTACCGAAGTACTCAGCTAGATGAAGAGAATAACGGTCAGCCGGTTTCGGATCTAAAAACAAAAATTATTTACACGTTTGATGAAGCCGGAAAGTTAATTGCCGTTGAACGCAACGAATATGCTGAAGGCCTGAAGATTTCGGAACGGAAATACGCCTTGATTCCAACTGCTTTCCCAACATTTTTTCGCATCAAGCCTTTGCAACCTATGGTTTCCAACGATGACGAATCGACGGAAGCTTACGTGTGTCTAGATAAAAACAAACCACGCAAACGGGTAGAACAGTACGAAGACAATTACAACGATCTGCGTTATCATTATTTCCCAGACAAAAAATATTGGGGACCGCTTTCGATTGATTCCATTGGTCACCCCAGCGAGAATGATTGGGTAATCAGGGGAACGCCGCGAAAACCGGAAAAACGTTACCAAGTGCGCAATACTGTAACCGAACGCAATGTTACGCATTACGACTATTACAATGACAATTATCCGCACATGATCCGCTGGACCGATTATCCGTTTACGCAGCATCGTCATTTTACGTACTCCAAAAAAGGCGTTTTTACCGGTTTCATTGATTCGACGTTCGTTGATCAGGAATTTGTGACGCGCAACGTAAGTGTATTTGGATTTGATGCCAAAAAACGCCCCATTCGTATTACCCATAAAAAAGCACATGCCGATGGCGATAAGAACTATCAAACCATCGAAACAATAGACTATACCCTCTTTTCAACAAAACAATAACCTATGAAATACACCATCACCTTCCTCCTCCTGATTCTCATCCGGGTGGCTTCGGCACAACAAGAAACGCATGTCATGAATGGAAAAACCTATCATGTGTATCCGTATCAGGAAGAAATTGAGCCCAATATGCGCACCTTTCATTTTGGTATTAAACAAGAAGAAATCATACACCGCGATTCACTCAACCGCAGTATTCTTTCAACCGAAGTGAAAGATGTGAAACGCTACATCAAGTACCCAAAAGGAAAAGAATTTAGAAAATACAAGAAAACGTTTATCGCCCTTCGCAAGCATCATCCGGGTACGTTAATCGATTTTCGAATTCCGCTCGAGCAAGATATCACACCAACACTGGAACCACTTCCGGATGGCGAATATGTGCAGTTCTACAGAGATATTCCGTATGTGGATGATGAGAATATTTTACGTTATAAAAACGATCAGATAGCTGCTGTTTTTTCGCTCAAAGACAATCAACTCAATGGCTATGCCTGTTGGTTTAATTCGTTGGGAGACACCATTAAAGCCGGCTATTTTCAAAACGGACTAAAAACCGGGAAATGGTTTTACAATCAATTCAGCTTCAATACCTATCTAATTGAAAAACCGACGGTTGAAAACTACCTTAACGGAACGTATAAAGACACCACCATTTTATTGATCAACTACAACAACGGTTTATTGCACGGTCCTTACTCCAATATCGTAGACGGCGAAATCATGGAAACCGGTCATTATACCAACGGTGAAGCCAGCGGTGAATGGTATGAATATGGTTACAAAGTAACACACCAAGGCTATAATACCACTTGGACAGGTGAAGTCATCGTAAAACGGCATTACTTTATTCCTGAAAAAGAAATCATCGGAAAAAGTGTGATCGTGCGCAATCAGATTCTGGAACTGTCCAACATTGATCGTTCTGAATTTGAATTCGACAATGACAACCTAAATGTGTTTCAAGCTTTTTCTTATTTGTACCATCTCTATGAGCAAAAAGAAGAGGAAGGACTGGAATTGCCTGAAGAAAAGATGCATTCTTACCCAGGTGAAGATTATAATGAGGGTATGATTTATAGTGATTATGGTCCGAGTACGATCGGAGGACTTGACTTTTCGTATAGTCGCAATGATCGGATGTATCTTGTTAATGATAAATACTACACACGCGCTCAACTTATTGATTCGATTGGCTACGTGTTTACCTATGACAAAGTGTATGAAGAATACCACCAAAACGGTCAATTGAAAATGCGTTTCGAGATCAAAGACGGCCGTTTGGTAAACGAAGACACTATTTTCTGGGACAACGGAAATCCGGTGAGTGTGATCAACTATTTACCAGAAACAAACCAGTACGAAGAAAAGACCTTCGATTACCTCAACAAACTCATCTATGTCAACCTCTACGATTCTATCGGTAGCTTCATCAGAACAGTGAACAAACCACCGGCAAGAAATCAATACCGCATCAATAACCGAACCTACACGGGTAATAACTACGACTCGTTTTTCTCGTTTGGTAATATGGATACGCTCGATGTTCCATTGGTAAACACTGAAACGCTTGTTGAATCACTTTGGCGCTTCGATACCACACTGGCAACATCAACGATTTTTGATCCGGCTACCAGAACGTTGACCACCGATTATTATGCGCTCAACAAAGACTTGATCGATCATTCTACAGCTACTTTCAGCGAAGATTATGAAAGTGTAATCGCCAGTGAAGAATACGCTGTGGGCGATTTGTCTTCTAAAACTCTTATCAACGGTTCGTATTACCATAGTCCGGCACGATTCACTACCGGCAAAAGTTTATCGGATACCGTATTGAATAGTCGCGTAAAGTATTGGCAACGTTCGTATGAGACCACTTCAGACAATACGTTGTATTACAAAAACCAACCGTATAGCGGCACATTCACCATCAACACGCACGTTAAAAATTTCAAACTCAAAACCTCATCAGAGAGCATTGTTTTTAATTACGCGACCGGAAAAAAACACAGTAAAGCCATCTCAAAAACGTTTAGTGCTTATAAGAAAAAACGCAAGGAAAAGTACCTAGCTCAGTTCATGACCCCAGGCACCATTTACAATTCCAATGTTTCGCAGGGCTTTAATTACAATGTGATTCCTTTTGGCGGTTTTGTTTACAGTCCTGTAGATGAAAGTCACTTTTATTCAGGTGGTGACGATTATGAATATTACGACAAAAAAGCCAAAAAACTGAGCGAGAAAAAAGCCGAATCGTTTGACAAAGTCGTGAACGGACAATTCCTCAACGGAAAACCTTCGGGTGAATGGATCACCAAAGATCAGTTTGGAAACATTACTGCCAAAGTGCCTTTTACCAATGGCGAAGTAGATGGAACGGTGTATTATTACAACACCCAGTATCCGGAAAACAAGTCAGAATACCAGCCCTATGAAATAGAAATGAGTGATCTTCTAAAAGATAGTTTTCCGAAAAAACCGGTCTATTATCTGGCAAAGATTTGTCATTACAAAAACGGGATCTTGAACGGTGCGTTTTACGAAATGAATTGGTTGGGCGATACCATTACACAGTGGAACTATGTTGACGGACATTTGGAAGGACCAACGTTGGAGCGTACCAAAATCGCGTTCACCAGATCCAATTACGAATACGGTGCGGTTGACGGCATTATGCAAACCTACTTGACACTTCCCGGAAGAGATACCACTTTGTTGTTTGACCTTAATTTCCAAAACGGATCACTACAAGGCGAATCAAAGGCCTATCATCTCAATGGCAACTTGGCCAAGCACGGGTTCTTCCTTTCCGGCGATCCGATCGACGATTTTGAAGCCTTCGACACTTTGGGTTTCAAGTACCAATATGTGAAGTTTCAGTACAACCAACCAATTGAAGAGAAAATCTGGGAAGAAAACCAATTGAGTGTGCGGTATGAATTCGACTGGAAAGATTCCATCTATTTCAACACACGCGATATTGCAGGTTCTACCAGTTTAGAACGCATGTTGTATCAATTGGGACTTGTTGGAAATGAGTACGAAGAACCTTATATGGGAAGACCGAGTTTGGTCGACAAAACAGGCATTGATTACACCATGACCAAGTATTATCCGAACGACACCATTGCGCGCATCGGTAAAATTTCTTCTGGTAAAAAAATCGGACATTGGGAATTCTTTAGCTACGAAGGTCGCCAGCTCTATGAGGTCAATTATTTCGATTCCATTTTACAAATCAACGACAGTGTGCGTTTCAAATCGAAAGGAATTCTGACCTTACTTGACACCAACGGGCGAGCGGTTTGCAAAAGCTACATTGTCGAAAAAATAGAGAAATACGACTGTTCGCACACCGATCATCATGAAATCAGAATGTTGTATACGTTTTGGGAACGCAATGCAAACGAGCACCGCATTAACGGATATGTCAAAAACTACTACGACAATGGCGTTCTAATGAACGAAGGCACCGTAAAAGACGGTTTGGCGACCGGCGTTTGGAAATTCTACGATCCCTACGGAAGTCTGAATCTGGTAGGCGAATACGTACTGGGGAAACGCAACGGGCGTTGGTTGAGCGGTGATTTGGCCCAAGTGAAATACATGGGTGATATCTGTTTGAATCCAAACCTGCCGAACTTGGATGAAATTCTGGGTTATCAGGAGAAATTACTGGATATTTCAGTGATTTATTACCAAATGACGGTGGTGAAAAAGCGTGAATACTACGGTGTAAACATGAACGCTGAAGGACCGCCGGAAGGTTATTTCGGTGAAGATGGTTACTATGACGAAGAAATGTATTACGACGGTGAGATTGAGTTACGATAAGCGATTCTAACGTTTATCCATGTCAGGTGCACATAAAAAAATACGGTTTTAATAATACTACCGCGATGTACCCTATTTGGATAAAACCGTTTTACGCTATCGAAACGATATAGTAGCCGGTGTGTTTCACATCAAAAACAATCAACTCGACGATGAAGCAACGTGGTACACCTCCAACGGAATGATACTCAAAAAAGGGAACTTTTTCCGCAGGAGCCCGACAAGGCAATTGGTTCTTCCATTCGTATACGATTGCCTACAATGTTTATTATATGGGCAAAATTCTCAAAAGTGAATATTACGGCATCAATATGAACCCCGAAGACGATCCAAACGGTTATAATTATTACGATTCAGAAGGTTATTAGAAATGCCGCTTATCTCAGAACAATAGTATCCGAGAGATGCGGTTGGAATTTACGATTCTAGTTTATAGAATACATATTGTTTATTTCGATTAGGGAATTTTCGCATTCTAAGCAAGAATCTAATTTTTCTTACTTTTAACGAATAATTTTGGGCACTTTACTTATGAAACACCTAATATCATTCCTATTTGTAATTGGAATAAGTCTTTTCAATATGGCGCAAGCACAGATTGAGACAGCCACCGTAAACGGTAAAACATATTTTGTTTATCCTTATCAACAAGAAATAGATTATAGCAAGTATTTGTTCAAAATGGGTGTTAAACAAGAAGAAATTCTGCATCGCGACTCACTAAACAGAAAAGTGCTCACTACTGAAATCACAACGTATAAAAAGGTGCTTCCAATTTCAGAAGGTTACAAAAAGAATAAAAAAATCTTATTGCAACTACGTAATGAACATCCGGGAATGTTGATGCAAGAGGAAGTTTCACTCAATGTTGATATTACACCTACACTCGAAGAATTACCCGATGGACATTATGTGCAATTCTACCGTGATTTTCCATACGTTGATATTGCTGGTGTATTACGTTATCGAAATGATATTACTGCCGCTTTTTTTCAGTTAAAAGACAACAAATTAGATGGATACGCTTATTGGCTAAGTAGTTTAGGTGATACGCTTAAATCAGGCAATTTCGTTTTAGGAGTAAAAGAAGGTTCATGGAAACTGAATAGTTACACCTTTAAGTCATTAGAAAACAATAATTCGAAAGAAAAAGTGCTTTTGGAAAAATACCTCAATGGAAATTACAAAAGCAAAGAGTTTTATCATTGCACCTTTAAAAACGGGTTATTGGATGGACCATATTCAAGCGGAAATGGAAAATTTGTTCGTGAAACTGGTTATTATACCAATAACGAAGCCTCTGGTGAATGGTTTAAGTATGCTAGAAAACGAAGCACTGTTGATGGAAAAACCGTTTATTCAAACGACCCTGTTCTCATCCATCATTCGTTTGCTCCCGAAAAAGAAACAATTGCCAAAAGTGTTATTATTCGAAATAAAATACTCAACAAGAGCCTCTTCGATTGGAACAAAGACTATGTATTCGGTAGTGGATTAACTTACTTCAGTACCTATTACAACCTTCATATTCCTAAAAAAGAAACCGATGAAGATGAGGGTTTAGAGTTAGAAGAAGAAAAAACGACCTCATACCCAGGTGCAGATTACGGTGATAGTTATATGGACTATGAAGGTTACTACTCTGAAGATATCGAATCAATAGATTTCAGTTATGGAAATCCAGACCGTACCTATTTCGTAAATGGAAAAGAATATTCACGCAACGACCTCATTGATTCACTCGGTTACATCGTTCGTTTCGATAAGATCTATGAAGAATATTATCCAAATGGACAATTAAAATTGCGCTTTGAAGTAATTAACGGTCAGATCGTGGAACCCGACACTATTTACTGGGACAATGGTAATCCGGTCAGTATTCTAACCCATGACAAAATCAATCAAACCTACAAAGAACAAGTCTTTGATTACAATCAAAGACCATTGTATACACTTGATTACGATGCAAGAGGAAACTTAATCACGAAGCTTTTTGACGATGATTATGAAGTGGAACAAAATAGTATCCGTGGAAATAATTATGAACGCAATCATCGCTTAGGATTTTTCGAACGCCGCATTGAAGACAGTTTATTAATTCCTTCCGTGACAGATAAATTAACTTTATTCGAATCACTTTGGGCGTTCGATTCAACCGTGGCTGTATCCAATACATTCGATCCAAAAACCCGCATTCTAGAAAACAAAAGTTATGCTCTCAACAAGGATTTAGTGTATCAATTAAACGTTGAATTTGGTGAAGATTATGACAATTTTGTAGGAACTGAAATTTGTCAATCCGGTAAACTGATGACAAAAACTGTTCTAAGCGGTAGCTATTCGGAAAGGTATCGAAACTACATGATGCGTTATGGAATTGAAGACACATTCCCAATGCGAAGAGCATTTGATTGGAAAAGCAATTATGAAACCACTACAGATTTTACACTTTTTTACGACAACAATCCGTTTAGTGGAAAATTTACGATGACGGCGAACAGCCCAAATTTCAATCTTTTAGCAAGTCCGGAAGCAATACACATGGATTATTCAACCAGCTTGAAACACAAAAAGGCATTGCTCAAAGCATACAATGCTTACCGAAAGCGTCATAAAGTTCTAAAAGAAGCAGCCTTTATGACAATGCCAACCTTTTACTATAAAGAAATCAGTAGCTTAGTATTCAATGTACTTCCTTTTTCAAACGAGCTTTTTCAACCAGTAAACGATTATTTTTTTCTGGATTTAAGTAGCATCAATTATGAATACCGAGATAAAACCGGTAAATTATTGAAAGAAAAAGAAGCCAATGCCTTTGATAAAACTATTATTGGCCAATTCATAGATGGAAAACCTTCGGGGTTGTGGGTTACCAGTGATCAATTTGGTAAACCAACCACAAAAATGGAATTCCAAAACGGTGATTTGAATGGTGTTGTTGAACATTATGAAACGGCTCTTCCTCCTGTAATAAATCAAAGAGTAGATTATAGATACCTCCAAAAAAAAGAATATTCTTGGCTTGAGGATCGACATCCCCAAGAACCGACACACTATTTATCGCGACTGGCCCATTATAAAAACGGCTTGCTTCACGGTCCAATGTATGAATTAACTTGGTACGGTGACACTATTTCGAGACTCAATTACAGCGAAGGACTCCCTGACGGGGAAGCTATCTACAACTTCAAAATTGGTTATACAATAGCTCATTTCGAAGCCGGTTTACCTGACGGAATTGCCCGTTCCTTCCTCACAATACCAGGAAGAGACACAACATTGCTCTTCGATTTGAATTACCAAAACGGTCAATTACAAGGTGAATCGAAAACATATCATCTCAATGGGAAACTTGCCAAACACGCATTCTTTTTATCGGGTCAACCGATTGATGATTTTGAAGCCTTCGATACCCTTGGGTTCAACTATCAATATGTGAAGTTTCAGTACAGTCAACCAATCGAAGAAAAAATCTGGGAAGAAAATCAGCTCAGTGTTCGTTACGAATTCGATTGGCATGATTCAATTCCGTTTGATTCACGTTCACTTACCGAAACATCGAGCCTTCAACGTTTAATGTTTGAATTAGGTATGGGTGGTTATGAGCAAGATAGACCTTATTACGGTCGACCTAGCACTGTTGATAAAACGGGGATTAACTACAAAATGACCAAATACTATCCCAACGATACTATCGCTCGTCAAGGCAACATTTCTTCAGGAAAAAAAGTAGGACATTGGACATTCTTCAACTACGAAGGCCTTAAGTTGTACGAAGTCGACTACGCTGATTCAATCTTGCGCATCAATGATTCTGTGCGATTTAAATCGAAAGGAATATTGACCTTGTTGGATTCGAACGGTAGAGCAATTTGCAAAAGTTATATCGTTGAAAAAATAGAAAAATACGATTGCGCTCACACAGATCATCATGAAATGCGCATGCTGTATACCTTTTGGGAACGAGACACGAACCAGCATCGCATCAATGGATACGTGAAAAACTACTACGACAATGGTGTTTTGATGAATGAGGGAATGATGCAAAACGGGTTAGCCACTGGTACATGGCAATTTTATGATCCCTACGGAAGTTTAAACATGTTAGGCGATTACGTGTTAGGAAAGCGCAATGGCAGATGGTTGAGCGGGGATTTATCGCAAGTAAAATACATGGGGGATGTTTGTTTGAACCCAAACTTGCCCAACTTGGAAGAAATTCTCGGCTACCAAGAAAAATTGCTAGATATATCAGTTATTTATTATCAAATGACCGTTGTGAAAAAACGTGAATATTACGGAGTCAACATGAATCCTGAAGGTCCCCCTGAAGGATTTGAAGGTGATGTAATTTATTTCGATGAAGAGTAATTATTATTGATCTATAAAAGACGCTTTTAGAACAAAATAGCTCGTTTTTTAAACTAGTTTAAAGCTTGAAAAGTAAATTTATTGAAGACCCAATCAAAGTCTAAAATAATGCTACTTTTGATACTATAGCATGAACATATTATCATGAAACACTTTTTAATTGCAATCGCCTTATTTGTAGGCATGGGGTCAAGTTTTGCGCAGACCGAAACAACCGTTTGGAACGGAAAAACCTACTATGTTTACCCGCATCAGTTAGAACTCCAAAACAACATGTACCTGTTCATGCAATACGCTGAATTTCGGGAAGTGTTGAAACGCGATGACAACAACCAAAAAGTAGTGCGCACCGAGATTAAAAAAATCGATGAGGAAGACCGCATGAATATGTACGGCTCAAACCGAAAACTCACCAAAGAACAAAAGCAGCAAGAGAAGCTGATTCGTGAGTTGCTCACCAAAAAGCCCGATCTTTTTTACCAATATGGATCAAACCTGGCACAAGACGTAACGCCGGCTCTTACTGCAATTCCGGATGGTGAATACATTCAATATTACCGTGATCTTCCGTATTTGGACAACAACATTTTGCGCTTCAAAAATGATGTGGTTGCCGGTGTTTTCACTGTTAAAAACAATCAGCTTGACGGAACCGGCACCTGGTACACGGTGAATGAAATGGTGATTAAATCAGGTGATTTTTCGCAGGGTTCACGCCAGGGAACTTGGTTTTTCAATACCTACACCCCAAAACGAGAACAGGTAGAATTGGATATGAAACCTGAAAAAGCCATCGAGTACCTGCTCAACAACAAAATGAAATTCGATACCACTGTAGAACGATTCGATTACCAATTGGGTCTTCGTAACGGTTTGTACAGTCAAAAATTCAATGATTTCACACTCACAACCGGCTCTTACAAAGCCGATCAAGAATCGGGTACGTGGGATTATTTCGACTTTAAATACATGCCCGAAGTGGATGGATCGTATCGTATTTCAGATACACTTGTCAATATCAAACACCTAACCTACGCCGATAAACCGGTGCGTGGTAAAGGACTCATTTTACGCGATGAAATTGTTGCGCAGGAATTCATGTATGCCGATTACAATTATTACGGTGACGAAGAGGAAGAACCGGAAATCGATACGAGTTTAGTACTCTACAACATCCACAGTTCCAACGGTTATTTCGAAACGTTTAGTTCATTCTACAACATTCTGGATGAAAAAGATGCTACTGAAGAAGGACTGGAATTACCGGAAGAAGGAATGAACAGTTACGAAGGAGAAGAAAGCGAAGGCATGCCATATCCGGGTTACGACGATTATTATCCGGAATACATGGGCGAAGATTACCCGGTAGAAGGATCGTATGATTATAGTCAGGCAGGCAGCGAGTTTATCAATGGTAAATTCTATACGCGCAATCAACTCATCGATTCGATTGGATACAAATTTTTCTACGACGGCGTGTATGAAGAACACTACGGAAACGGGCAATTAAAAATGCATTTCGAGATCAAAGACGGAAACTTGGTATCAGAAGACACCATCTTTTGGGAAAACGGAAACGCAGCCAATACGATTGCTTTTGATGAAACAACCCGTCAGTACACACAGCATTACTTCGATTACAAAGGCAAACTTTACAAAACCGTATTGTTCGACGAAAAAGGCGAAGAAATTCACGACGCAGCCTCGGAAGATGATGGCGCCATCATAATTGACGGTTTGCCATATTACAGCGAAGAATACTATCAAAATGTAGCGTTTTATAACAATAGAGAACAACTGCAAGACAGTTTGCTTACCGAGCGCACATTGATACAAGCAGGACGTTGGTTGCATGATTCTACCTTGTGCATGACCGGTTACTTGGATCCGGAAACCCGTGTACTCGACTTCACAGACTACAATGTAATGGGAATGCCTTACGTGACACAAAAAGTAACTTTCGGTGAAGAATATGCCAATGTGAATGCACTTTCAAACACTACTGTTGGCAATTTACGTTTAGAAACACTTACCAGCGGATCATTGTACGATTTCAGTCAATATCCGTATATGTCTAACCCCAATACCGACAGCGTACTTCCGCAAAGCAATGCGCTCTATTGGCAAGGAAATTATGAAACTACTAGTGACGAATTGTTATACGTAAACGACAAACCGTTTAGCGGCGCATTTTCAGTGCAAACCGCTGCATCCAAGTACAGTCTTTCTGCCGGTGAAAAAGCCATTAGCATTAAACTTCCGGAAACGGCAACTATGCAGAAAAAGATGCGCAAAGCATTAACGAAATACTACAAAAAAGGAAAACGAAATGCTATCTTGGAATTGTATAACAGCGACGTACAATACGGCGGAACCGATGGAACATTCTATTCATTGTTTCCTTCCATGAGCTACATTTTCTCATTGACCAACTACAATCCTTATGAGGAATACGGCTACAATGAGTCCATGTATTACGATGACTACGGATCTGAACAAAAAAAGAAAAACAAGATCGAATATCCGTTTGATAAAACCATGACCGGTAATTACCTCAACGGAAAACCGGAAGGTGAATGGATTGTGAAAGATCAGTTCGGGAACATTACAGCGCGTGTGAACTACAGCAAAGGTGAACGTGAAGGTGAATCGGTATTTTACGCAACCGAGTACCCGCTTTCCGAAACACAACGCAACTATCAGCAAGAATACCTTGCAGAATATCACACGTATATTTTCGAAACACTTCCAGAGAAAAAAACACAATACTTATCACGTAGAGAATATTACCACAATGGTTTATTGGACGGACCTGTAGTGAGTTTTAACTGGAAAGGCGATACCTTGAGCTACGATCTTTATCGCGATGGTCGTCAAAACGGTCCTTCTTACCAACGCAACAAGATTTTCTATGCAGAAACTTCCTACGAAGAAGGATCAATCGACGGTATTTCAAGAACCTATCTTACCCTTCCGGGACGCGATTCCATCTTGATTTTCGACCTGAATTTCCAAAACGGTTCATTGCAAGGCGAATCCAAATCGTATCACACCAACGGAAACCTGGCAAAAAGAGGTTTCTTCCTGAGCGGACAACCGATCGATGATTACGAAGCATTCGATACACTTGGTTTCAAATACCAGTACGTGAAGTTCTTGTACAATCAACCGATCGAAGAGAAAATTTGGGAAGAAAACCAATTGAGTGTTCGTTACTTGTTTGACTGGAAAGATTCCATTCCGTTTCAAATCAGCGACATTGCCGGCTCTACAAGCTTTGAACGCTTGGCAACAGACATGGGATTGATTCAAAATCCGTACAGCGAGCCTTATTACGGTCGTCCGAGTTTGGTTGACAAAACCGGAATCAACTATAGCATTACGAAGTATTACCCGAACGACTCTATTGCCCGATTCGGAAACATTTCGAAAGGCAAAAAAGTGGGTTACTGGAAACATTTCAGTTACGAAGGAAAAGCGTTGTATGAAGTCAATTATTTCGATACTATTCTTTCCATCAACGACAGCATTCGCTTCAAATCGAAAGGAATTCTCACTTATCTCAATGAAAAAGGCAAACCAACCAGCAAAAGCTACATCATTGAAAAGGTGGAGAAATATGACTGTTCGCATGCCGACCACAACGAAGAACGTATGTTGTATACTTTCTGGGAAGCAGATTCGTCGCAACACCGCATCAACGGTTACGTGAAAAACTATTATGACAATGGCGCCATTCAAAACGAAGGTACCGTGGTGAACGGTTTGCCTACAGGCGTTTGGAAAATGTACGATTCCGACGGTCAACTCAATCAAGTAGGAAGCTACGAACAAGGAAAACGCAACGGTCGATGGTTGAGTGGAGATTTGAGCAACATGAAAAACATGAGCGAAATCTGCCTAAATCCGAATCTTGATAACCTGGAAGAAATCATGAGTTATCAGGAAAAATTACTGGATGTTTCGGTAATCTATTACGGAATGGGTAAAATCCTAAAACGCGAATACTACGGAATTAACCTCAACAATGAAGAAGCCCCTGAAGATTATTACCGAGAAGGGGAATATTATAGAGAATGATGCTTGATTTTTAATGTTGGATTTTTGATGAGGACAACCAATCCAACATCAAAAATCCAACATCAAGCATCAAATCAACGGTTCCCGAAAGGTTCTCACAGGATTGCCCCGCTCAAGTTGATGGTGTTCCAACCACTGCGTTTGTTGTTGCGCAATGAGCTGTTCTACTTCCCAACCTTCGATCTTGGCGCGCAAGCGTTCCAAACACAACTTCTTGTTTTGTAACTGCGAGCGCGAATCCATTGCTACGACCTGTATGCCCGAAGGCAGGTGTTTTCCACGAACGGCCGTTTCTACTTTATTGACGTTTTGTCCACCCGGACCACTGCCACGCATGGTTTCAAACACCACATCATTTGGGTTCCAGCGAATTTTTTCCGGCAATTGAAACACTTCAACACCTATAAACCAGTTTTTGCGTTTGTGGTATTTCCGATACGGACTTTGAGCTACCCATTGCACCGTTCCCTGCCACGAAGACAAAAAACGTTCCAATGAATTCCCTTCCATCCGCAAAACGGTAGACAACAATGTGCCTTTCACATCGCCCGGAATGCCGGTGAGTACTTCTACCGAAATACCCACCTTTTTGGCTTCCTTCATTAACAAAGCCTGCACTTTGGCTACCACACGAGCGCATTCTATAGGACCTTTACCCGATGTTAGTTGTACGATTCTCTTTTCCATAATCGTCATTCTTTGTGCATACGCACGATTTTCGGGTAAAATTTCCCATGGATATCGATCAGTTCGCCTTGCGCGGCAATCACTTGTTCGATGTCTTTGTAGGCATTCGGGTTTTCTTCTACGCTACCGCCAATGAGTTTTACCCCAGCAGTGGAAAGCATTTTCTTGAGCGCAGAACCTGTCATTTGTGAACGTGCTTTTTGACGACTCATCGCTCGACCAGCTCCATGCGAAGCTGAATTCAAGGACAACGGAGCGCCTTTTCCACGAACTAAATACGCTGGTGCGGTCATACTTCCCGGAATAATTCCCCAAGTGCCTTTATGCGCAGGAGTAGCCCCTTTGCGATGCACGATCACTTCACGACCATCGGCCAATTGTTCTTTCCACGCAAAATTGTGGTGATTGTCAATTGTGACCAATGGTTTCACGCCCAACTCTTTCATCAGGTTGATGTGAATGCGCTCATGGCAAGCTTTGGCATAATCACCAGCGAGGTTCATACTCAACCAATACTCCTGCCCTGCTTCCGACTGCAAATCGAGCCACGCCAATTTCTGTGCTTGCGCCGGAAGTTTGCATCCGTTCATAGCAATGCGCGTGTAGTGTTGCGCTACGTTTGCACCCAATCCGCGACTGCCCGAGTGCGACAAAATAGCCGCATAACTTCCCGCTGGCAAACCAAGGTCGTTGTCGGCAAACAATTCGATGCTCCCGAACTCCACAAAGTGATTTCCACCACCCGACGAGCCCAATTGTCGAACCGCTTTTCCGTGCAACTGACGCAACAAGCTCGTTGCCTGAAAACGGTCATCATCTAAAATGGCGTGTTCCTGCTGAAAATCGAGTTGACCATCCATACCGAAATGCGTTTTGTTTTTCAACGCCATTTTGAGCTGGTAATCGTAGCGTTTCAAAAACGCCTCGTTTTCATCCAAAATTGTCAGCGCCATGCGACAACCGATGTCAACGCCCACTCCGTAAGGAATAACTGCATTTGTGGTTGCCAACACTCCACCGATGGGCATTCCGTAGCCGTGATGCGCATCTGGCATGAGCGCACCTTGCACTGCAATCGGCAACGACATCGACAATTCCATTTGCTGTTTGGCGCCGTGTTCAATTGTTTTTCCGCCGTAGATTTTCAACTGTCCGGTTTGTTCGAGCAATTGAAAGGTTTGAAACTGCAACGGTTTTACTGCGTCCGAAAATGCGGTTGCTATTTTCCCAAGCACCTCATCGTTGAGAAATGCTTCGGGAGTTGTTCTTATTTCTTGTAAAAGAGAGAGAATTTCGGCTTTGCTATGGTGCTTGAAATGGCGATTGATTGTTGTGATCGCCAAACTGCGCGCCTGATCATTGTTATAGCCGATTTTACTCAGTTCTTTGGTTTTTAAATTTCCCATGTTGTTGTTCTATGTAGGAACTCTTGTTCCTGTTGAAATTGGTGCATCGATCGTTTAGAATCGTATTGGGACCATAGTTGAAGCCGGAGCTGATGCGGTGCAACGTCTTGCGGGATCCCGAGTTGGAGACCATCATAATTAAACTGTTGTTGGTGTTGTTTTGGGGTGAGAATTCGGTTTTTCAATTTGGAATTCGGGAATTTGAGTGTTCGGGATATCCCGAACACCCAAATTCCCGAATTCCCGAAAATCATTTCGGATAAATTTCACCTGAACAAAAAATTGATTGTGATAATCACGTGTTACCACACAATCGGGCGAACCGCCGGAACGCGCGAAAAACCCCTTGTCAGTTGAAACTGAAAGCGACGATTAAAAACAAATTGAATTGAATAGAAACGAAGGCCTGCTTAGGCTTCAGCTACAAAGGGATGATATGTAAGTTCGTTCCATCATGATTCCTTAATTTTTTGAATGAGACATTAAGGATTGCGCTGCAAAAGTAGGTGATTATTTTCGAAACAACCAAATCGGATTATTTTTTCTTGAATTTTACGTGGCGTTTGGTGAGTTTCAATAGTTGTTTTGACTTGCTTAATTCTTCGTTTTTTTCCTGTCTTAAGGAGATCATAACTCTGATAGCAATGTATAAAACAAAAATCAAGAAAGCGGCAGATATAAGAGTAGCCAGATCACCGTTTATGATACCGACACTGCTGCCGTTCGAACCTTTGGCTCCAAATCCCCGCAACACTAGTAAAACATTATTCATAAAGTTGAAACCGTTTTAGAAAATCAAAGTTATTGTTTCTTTTTGTTGTTTTCTTCCAGAAACAGAATGAACTCGTTGGTGAGATCAACAACCGATTCTTTGCTATACAGCGGTTCTGCATCGAGCAACAAATCTAGCGACCGGGCTTTGCAAAACTCGAGTGAAAGTTGATGGAAAGATTTTTTTAAGAGTGAATCATTTATGCTTTGTTTACCTTTTAGCAAAAGATTAAAACGCTCCTCTGACTGCATTAAACCTTGCTGTAAAGCAAACAGCGAATCCTCTAATTGTTTGTTTTTCTCATATGAGTAATTTGCATGGCAATGCCCAATCGCTTCTTGAAATGCTTTTTCAAACTTTTGTTCCTCGTACCGCAAGAGACTATCACATTCAATTGAAGTAGCCACCAAATCTAGTTGCAACGAATCATAACTTGGTAAATGTTCAAGTGAAAGTCGATAACTAAGAAATGCCTGTTTTGGTTTCGATTGTCCGGATGCAGAAAGAACTATCCCAACTAATCCGATTGTAAGACAAACGAACTTTATCAAGCTGAAGCGGTAAATTTCACGACTTTCACTCATTCTCATTACTTTACATGAAAAAAGCGTCTTGAATATCGAAGGAGAAACTTTCAACATCAAGCATTCAAAATTCAACATTATTTTATTTTACTTCACAAAAACCGCCCCCGACAAAGCTCCAAAAATCCCGTAACCGTTTTCGATATTGGTAAAGACCTTCACCGGCTCAGAAAAGAAATCTTGCTCTGCATATTCTGCTTTTTTGGAAGAAACCAGGTATTTGTAAGTTGCCTCGGTGCAACGGTAAAGCGTGAACTTGCAATGATCATCCGGATCGGGTATCGACCACAGTTTCGGGAATCGCACTTCCAGTGTTTTTTGTGAACCGTCGAAGAATTCGTCTGTAAAAAACAATTGAGAATAAAAACTCTCTCCTCCATCGAAATCAGACGCCGACAAATCATCCATCGACTGATCGTTTGAACCCAAAGGTTGACTCAAATATTCCAAACCGCTAACGGTATTTACAATCGATAATTTGAGAATATAAAAATCTTTTCCAGAAGGATCATTCCACTTTAGATCTGCTTTCATGTAAGATATCCCCGACGAGGAATATCCACTGGTATCAACGGATAAAAGCGGTGTTTCAGACAATACGGTCATAGACGATGTTACGGCTTCAAATCCGGAGTACGCGGCCGAAATAGTATACGAATTACCTGCTAATGCTATTGTCGGAAAAACATAGAAACCATTGGCATCAGGCACGGTTTCGGTATAGGTCTGTCCGCTTGTTTGATTTACCAACGTGATCACAGCACCACTCGTTATAGTATTATCATCATAGCTCGACGTCAGGAAAAACCTGCTTTTCGATAACTCAACTTTAATGGTCGAATCTTTTTCCGCGATGCAATTCAGCACTAGAACGGGATCTCCGTTGTCGCCCTTGTATTCAATTTCTTTCTCACAAGAACCAATTAATAACAGTCCAACTGCGCTGATTAAAAAAACAAACTTATTCATGCGTATCTTTATTTAATTTGTCAAAATCAATCTTGAATTTCCAGCTAATGGAAGGAATGATCGGGAAGAGCGATATTTGCATTAACTTTTTAGTATCATTCATTCCTGTTTGTGTAAATAGGTAAAAGGCATTTTTCCGGTTGTAGACATTGTAGACCGACAGCGACAATACCGTTTCACCCCATTTCACCTTTTTAGTGCGATTGAAACCGATGTCCATTCGGTGATAAGCAGGCATGCGGTAGTCATTTACCGAATTGAATAATCCAACACTTGATGAGCCGAAAGCACTGCTGATTATTGGGTTGGAAGCCAAATCAATAAACTGAGTAGGAAGCGTTACTGCATTTCCCGTTCCGTAAACAAATACAACGCCGCAATCCCATTTCTCATTGATGTCGTAGCTGAAGGCAACACTCACATCATGGCGACGATCATACTTGTAGAAAAAGCGCTCTCCGCCGTTGATTCCGTCAAACTGACGTTCGGCCCAACTGAGCGTATAGCCCAACCAGCCAGAGAAACGACCTTTGCGTTTTTCAACAAACACTTCTCCACCGTAAGCCCAGCCCTGACCGGCTTCTACTTTCGATTGCCAATCGGTAGCCGAACCCAAAAATCCTGCGCCTTCTTTGTACTGAATGATGTTATTCATCTTTTTGTAATAGGCCTCAACCACAATGTTGTATTGTTTCAAGAATTCGTGGTTGTAACCGATGCTTACTTGGTCGGCAATAACCGGTGCAATTTTTTCGGTAGCCGGCACCCACAAATCGGTTGGTAAACCAATACCGGTGTTCGACAACAAATGCAGGTATTGCGCCGTGCGTGCATACGTCAATTTCAAACTTGAATGATCGGTAAGCATGTAATTGCCCGAAAAACGCGGTTGTAATTGAGCGTAGTTTTTATTGCCCACCAAAAACACACTGAAGTGCAATCCGTAATTGATTTTCAAACGATTGGTAATGATTTGATCGTTTTCGGCATATACAAATAGTTCGTGCGCATACTGATTATACGAACCGTAAGTGGTATCGATGGCGTTGTTTTGCTCATCGGAATTGAAACGGTTCACTCCAGGTTTAAAAGTGTGGTACGTATCTCCGACCCCGAATTTCACATTGTGATTGGGGTTTGGAATAAAAGTAAAATCAGATTTAACACCCCAATCGTTGATACCGGAAGTGTATTTGAATCCTGCGGAAGTAGTTTGATCAGGTCCATCGCCTGTTTTTGTTTGCGTAAAATCATACCCAATATTAAACGTGTACTGCGAATAGGTCAAGGTAGTATTGGCAAATAATTTAGGGTGAATACGGTAATTCCAACGAATTGCTGCAATGGCATTTCCCCACTTTAATTGACTTTCGTCGCGTTCAACGATTTGCGCGTTGCCGTTGTTATAGTCGTTTTTCCCTTTGAAATAGGCTTTGTCTTTTCCTAAATAAGAGCTGATATATAGGTGATGTTTTTCGTTGATTTTGTGGTGAATTTTGGCATTCAAGTCATAGAAAAAATACCCGCTGCGTTGTTGTTTATTCTGAAACGGCAAGGTCAATAAATCAATATACGTTCGTCGTGCGCTAAAGGCAAATGCGGTCTTGTCTTTGAAAATCGGACCTTCCACCAAAATACGGCTGGCGATCAATCCTACAGAACCTTCAACATTGTATTTTTTGGTGTTCCCTTCTTTCATTCGCATGTCGAGCACAGAAGAAACGCGTCCACCATATCGTGCCGGAAAACCGCCTTTTATAAGTGTTACTTGCGATAATGCGTCAGAATTAAACACCGAGAAAAATCCGAATAAATGCGAAGCGTTGTAAATCGGCACACCATCCAAAAGGATCAAGTTTTGGTCGGGACCTCCACCCCGCACGTACAAACCGCTCGAACCTTCACCTCCCGATTTCACACCGGGCAATAGTTGCACAATTTTGATGACGTCTTTTTCTCCAAGCAACACCGGTAGTTTGTCCAGTTTATCCATCTGCAATTCGATGGTTCCCGAGTTGGTACTTTCTACATTCCGCTGTCCATCGCGGGCATTGATCTCAACTTCTTCAAGGTCTTTGGCTTCTGAAAGCGCTACATTCAGTTCATTGGAGCCTTTTTGCACTACAAAAAACCGCTGGGTCAAGCCAAACGAAGTGACTTTCAACACTACTTCTTCATCGGGAACTGTGATACTGAAAAAACCGTATTCGTTGGTAACGGCACCCATTCGGTGAACAGTGTCGTAAATAGTGGCTCCGATCAATTTTTCTCCGGTTTCTTCTTCAGAGATATATCCTGAAATTGTTCGTTTTTCTTGTGCTAAAACAGCGGTAGAAAGTGTGGTAAATACTAGGAATAGTAGCATCCTCAGTAAAATTCTCGCTTTGTTTTTTCTCATACTCGTTTTTAAATCAACAGGGGGTAAAACGTTAAAAAAGGCAAATTAGTCTGCCATTCCATCGGATTCATCGACTAAACTATGCTTAATTAACCGATTCCGTTGCCCAAACGGAATAAATAAACAGCGAAACAACGAATCTCATTCACACTACTTTTAAAAGACCGATATGGAATCTAAAGGTTACAGCCCGACCCAATAATTTTGCTTTTTAGATCTGTGAAAAGTGCGCATTTGCGTTATTGCCGGAAAGTAATCGCCGAACTAGCTTTGTTAAAATTTCCATTCATGCAACGTATCCATTACTGCTGGTGCTTATTTCTATCACTTTGTTTCTCAGGAGGAGCATTGGGGCAGGGCTCTTTTTTTTATGGTGGTTATCGCGTCGGTAAATACCTATCGGCAGAAGGCGATGCTCAAGTTTATGCTGGAAAATTCAACTTGGGTTGGGAATTTTCAAAATCCGGTGACGATGCGCTCATCTTTTTTAATCCTACCGCTACCGAATTTACCATGAACAAATACATGGATTATGGGAATCTTCCACAGGGAATTGCCTTCGGTGGCGTGATTCAAATTCAAGAAGTCATCAGTCTGGAACTGGGGTTTCATCGCTTCAGTCAAAAAGCCACCGGAAAACGCACCAACCTGACTGACAATACTGAAGAAACGTTCACCCTGCAATCGAGAACCGGTGGTATTTCTTTCAATTTCATCTACAGTGGCAACGAACGTTTTATGCCCTTTATCGGGATGGATTTTGGTCATTTTCGCTTAAGATATTCGTATGAAGCCAACAACATCGACGTCAGAAAACAGAGTCTCGGCTACAAAGTTTCTCTTGCAGGTTCAGTGAAAGCAGGTGATAAACCATTGTATCTCGGTGTGAATTATGGTATGTACATCCGTCTGCTTCACCTCAACGCTTTTGATTTGAAACTGATGCCACAATACCAAGCTCGCTTAGACAGTTTTGAGGATATTTTCAGAGGACTTTACCAACATCATCAATTTCATCATGACAATTGGAGCATTTCTCTTTTACTCACCAAAGATCTAAACCTAGGGTTATGAGTACTTGCAATAAACTTTTCGTATTAGTAGCGCTTATTTTTAGTACAGCCGCTGCAACCGCTCAAGATGGCATTGGTCTTTATATTGGTGCATCAGGTTCAAGACTGCGGTTTCCTGATTTTCAGCAATTCGTAGACAATTACAACGATCCGGCTTATATAGGCACCGACGCCGAGAAACCACTTTCGTTTCAACCTTATGGTTTTGGTTATGAAGCCGGAGCATTCTTTAGAGCGGCCGGTTTCACCATGGGAGTAGGATATTCAAAAACAAAGACCTTACCCAGCTACGCCCGATTACCCGAAGGCGATCGTTGTTTTCAGTTTACCAATTGGAATTACAGCATCTTAATGGGTTACCACATCGGGAAAATTATCATGCCCTATGCGACCTTCGCTTTTTCGGCTTGTCACATTGATGCCTATTTCGATTATCATGGCGTAAAAAGTTACGGTTCCGAAAAACTACTCAATGGTGTTTACGCTTCCTGGAAAGGCATTGCAACCATTGGTGTGCGGTTCGAGAAATGTTTCGGACATATTGGTCCTTATGTCGACTTTAACTACGGTTTGGGTAAAAAAGAATACCTCGGTGGCTCATTCGACCTCACTACCAATTCCACCCAAGATGATTTTTTCCCAACAGACCCCAACGCTGCCGGAACCTATAATGTAGACGGCGCATTGCACGAATCGTATCGCAATATGCGTCTTTCGGCGGGAGTGGTTTTTTACTTATTTGATCCTTTGGCAGAATGAAAACCTATCTAAAATGGCTTTTGCCCATCGTTTTGCTGACCATCCTCAGCAGTTGTTTTAAAGACGAACCGAAAAAAGAAATGCGCAAAGCAGCGGGTTCGTGGCGGGTTGAAAAAGTGACCATTCACACCAACGATTCGCTCGGAAATGAGATTTCCAGTACTGAAATTTCAGACGTGGGAATGTTATTATTAACTCACGACGACGAATTTCTCTTTGAAGGTACCTTTAGTTATTCACTCGACGGAACCGCACTGGCCGGAAGCAGTATGTATTATTTGTTTAGTCAATCGGATGTTTGGGGAATCGGGATCGACGGAAAAACCTTTAATATCGGAGACAACGACGGTTCAACCGGTTATACCACACACGTTGCAGGTTTCACCGTTTTGAAACTCACCCACAAGAAAATGGAGTTTCAGTACGTGCATGTGCATCCGGTTACAGGCAACCTCGATTATATGGAAGAATGGGTTCTAAAACGAGGGACGCATTGAACAGTTAGATCTTCAGAAAACTAATCAAAAAAAGGTGTTCCTTTTTTATCAAGAAACCCAAGTTGTCTGTCTTTGGTGATCACCATATAAGCACCATTATCACTATTATTCGGAGTAATTGAATAAAATTGAGGGGATAGTTCAACATTAAATTCAGGAATATAAAGTCCTTTTAAATTAGTGGTGAAATCGTACAACATGATACTTCCTGCCTTCAAAACAACTGAATAGAGCGCTGTTTTAAAAACGATTGTTCCATCCGGCTTCAATACAAAAGTAGAATCGTTTCGTTTTGCATATAAATGATTGCCAACTTGTTCTAAACTTTCCCAATTACCAGGCAATGAAATCGTGTCATTTTTCGTCTCGAGAGGCAATCCCTGATCTAACTGACCCAATACGATATAGCGTGGTGAATACTTGCGCACAAATGGCACCCAATCCAATCGTTCCAAATCTAAAGAGTGTGAAAACGGGTTTCCTTTATTTGATAAATCATTAGAGTCCAAATAAGGTCTGATCGGACTGTATTTTTCTTTATCAACGGAATAAACATAACCCGAAACCGCTTTATAGCGCGGAGCACCAGATTCAGGGTTCAACTTACCACAACTCGTGCGATTTTTATAACTGTAAAAGGTTAAAGGTTCTAAAGGTGGATGTTCCAATGCATAGAAATACCAGTTTCCGGGTAAAATAGTATCCACATTTTTAGTGAAATACGTCTTGCCTTCAACATTCACTAAATTGTATTTCTTACCAATTTTTACCATAAAATAGCCACTTTCATAAGCAGAAATCTCGTCGCATTTTGCAGGATAACGTATTTTTCCTTCTGCCGATTTTAATCCCCACTTCCCCTTTTTGCGAAACGGAATAATTCCTGAAGTCGTTAATCCGTAATTGTACGATATAGCAAAAGAATTTCGTAAAGGGGTGTCAAGTTCTTTATAAATCGCTGAATTAGTTTGATTAAATCGATCCAACTTGCCAACAAAAGTAGATGAAAGATGATTGCAATTCAAAAATTGCAATTGATCGTTCATGATGATGAACGAAAAAAGTTCATTCCCTTCTTCAGGTGGATGATTGAAATACTGAAAGCTCGTATCAAATTGAAAATTCACATAAACATTCAATCGTAAAAACCGAAAGTCGTCTTCTTTGGTTCGGTAGGTCAGCGTATCAACAATCGTATATTTCGGGAAATTCAACTTTTCCCTGAACTCTGTTATTGTTTTTTGTAATGCAGCGAGGTATTCAATTCTATCAGTAGCCAGGTGAGCAAGATCTTCTTCTTCCACCGAAAATTGCAACACCAAATCATCAAAAGTTGGTAGAAATGTACTATCCAAGGCTGTCTTCTGAAAAAATACCTGATCTAAAAAGTACTTCAACGTAGCATCTACATGCTGAAAGGAATTGACCGATGTGCTAACTTGACAGATAGCTCCAAAAGGCAAAAAGAAGAAAAGGAGTAACAACTTCATAATTGGATGAAAACACCAAATTCAATCTAAAGTTACAAGAATGTGGCAATAAGTGCTAAGTGTGAAGTTTTTAAGTTGATCAGTTCATTACACCAACTTAAAAACTCAGAAACGCATCAACTGAATAACCATCCAATCCAACTCATTTTCGCTCCACTCCTCTCGAAGTGTCTATTCTTGCTATCTTTACAACTTCCAAATTGCGAAGAATGATTCTACATACACATCAAGCCATCGATCAGCAAGAAGCACTGATCGTAATTACCGGAAAAAAGACTCCCGAAATACCTGAATTGCCTGAGGTTGTAGCCGAAGAATTAAAACGCTTTGTCGACGAGAAATTAGATTTTCACACCCTTACCTTGTTGGGCAAACAATATGTTTTTGTGGGCGAACAGAAAAACGATGAAGCTTACCGCGTTGCCGGATTCAAAGCCCGTTCATTTATTGTGAAAACTGCCGCTACGGTATGCATTCACGGTCATAAAAGCACTAGTTATTTGCTTGCTGAAGGATTGTTGTTATCGAATTACCAATTCTTGAAATACCGCAAAGAGTCGACCAAAGAAAAGTACGGCTTGTTGCAGATTGATTTCACCGCTAAAATTGCCGATAGCGAATTGATCGAATTGGATGCCTTGGTAAAAGCCGTTTCATGGGCACGCGATTTGGTAAACGAACCCGTTTCACACCTCAACGCAACCCAATTAGCAGAAGCCATTGAGGCTAAAGGTCAAGAAGCACACTTTTCGGTTACGGTACTCGAAAAATCGAAAATCGAAGCCTTGAAAATGGGTGGTTTGTTGGCCGTTAACAAAGGTTCAATCGACCCACCAACATTTACCATCATCGAATACAAACCCAAAAAAGCCACCAATAAAAAACCGATCGTTTTGGTTGGAAAAGGCGTGGTTTATGATACCGGAGGTTTGAGCTTAAAGCCCACAGCCGGATCGATGGATTCGATGAAAAGTGATATGGCAGGCGCCGCTTGTATGGCCGCAACGATTTATGCCGCTTCATTGATGAAATTACCCGTTCACTTAGTCGGACTGATTCCTTCTACTGACAACCGCCCAGGACTCAATGCTTACGCACCGGGTGATATTGTGCACATGTACGACGGAACTACCGTTGAAGTACTCAATACCGATGCCGAAGGTCGAATGATATTGGCTGATGCGTTGGCTTACAGTGACAAATGGAAACCTGAATTGGTGATCGATGCCGCTACTCTGACCGGAGCAGCTGTTCGCGCTATCGGAACAAAAGCTTCCGTGATGATGGGCAACGCCGATAAAAAATACTTCAAACTCTTGGATGAAGCCGGTATGGAAACATACGAACGCGTTGTTCAATTGCCATTCTGGGATGATTATTTCGAAGAAATGAAATCGAAAATTGCCGACCTCAATAACTTGGGCGGACCATACGCAGGAATGATCACTGCCGGAAAATTTCTCGAGCATTTTGTGAAAGCTCCGTATATTCACCTCGATATTGCAGGACCTGCATTCTTAGAGAAACCCCAAGATTATAAAGGTTTGGGCGGATCTGGTGTAGGTGTTCGACTGTTAATCAACTTCTTAAAACGATTGAGCTGATGGAAAAAGAGAAAGAAAAAGTACGAGAAGAAGGAAGTCTCACTCCTATTCGTGTTGGAATCTCGGTTGGCGACATCAACGGTATCGGTCCGGAAGTGATCATCAAAGCCTTGAATGACAACCGCATGTTATTGGATTGCACGCCTATTATTTATGCATCCACCAAAACCATGTCGTTTCACAAAAAAACAATGGCCGAAAGCGAATTCAACTACCAAGCATGCAAATCGGCAGCAGAAGCAGTGAATCGTAAAGTCAACATCGTGAATTGCTGGAACGACGACATCGCATTTGAATTGGGGAAAGGCACCGAAATCAGTGGAAAATACGCCTTCTTATCCTTGGAAAAAGCGACAGAAGATTTGGCTTCAGGCAAAATAGATGTGTTGGTAACGGCACCTATTTCGAAAGAAGCCATTAGCAAAGCAGGATTTCAATTTCCAGGACACACCGAATACTTGGCGCATTTGGCCGGTATGGAAGAAGCCTTAATGATGATGGTAAGCGGTAGCTTGCGCGTTGCATTGGTTACTTCGCATTTACCCTTAAAAGATGTTCCGGCAGCACTCACACGTGAAAAAATAGTACAGAAAATAAAAGCCCTTGATGCTTCACTGCGCAAAGATTTCGGCATTCAACGACCGAAAATTGCCGTATTCGGTGTTAACCCGCATGCAGGTGAAAACGGAAAAATGGGTTCTGAAGAAAGCGAAATCATTTCACCGGCGATTAACACAGCAAAAGGCGAAGATATTTTTGCCTTCGGTCCTTTTCCGGCCGACGGATTCTTTGGGTCGCCCACACGCGATCAATTCGACGGTGTGTTAGCCATGTATCACGACCAAGGTTTGGCGGCATTTAAGGCATTGGCCTTCGAAGATGGGGTAAATTTCACTGCTGGTCTTCCGGTAGTGCGCACAAGTCCCGATCACGGTACCGCTTTTGATATTGCCGGACAAGATAAAGCAAGCGGACAATCCATGCGAAGTGCCATTTATTTGGCCATGGATATTTTCCGTACTCGACAGTTTTTGAAGGAGATAGCTGTCAATCCGTTACAGCCTCAACCACAAGGTTCAGGCAAAAAACGACCGCACTCGCACCATGACATTGAATAATTGATTGGAAAAAAAGTGAGTTATGAACATGTTTTAGTTTATTTTAATTACCTTTGCCCTCCAATTTTTGTACAGTGAAGAAACATTCCAGTGCGTTCGTAATCCACTTTGTTGGACTGAAACTCGGGACACACGAGTACGATTTTGAGATTGATAAAACGTTCTTTGAAGACATTAATTATTCTTTGATCGAAGACGGGAAAGTGCACGCACATGTCTCGCTTCAGAAAAAAGAAACCATGATGATTGGTGAGTACACCATTACCGGAACGGTATTTACCAACTGCGATCGTTGCAACGATCCGGTTGAATTACCGATCAATGGCACTTACCGCATCGTTTATAAATTCGGAGAAGAACTTTCGGACGATGAGAACTTAATTGTTTTGCATCCCGAATCGTTTGAACTCGAGATTGCTCCGCAGCTCTACGAATTCATGTGTGTTTCATTACCCGCAAGAGTTCTACACAAGCCTGGCGAATGCAATGAAGAAATGATGACCTTGTACGATTCCTATATTGTGAATCCGGGCGAGGAGGAAGATGATGACGACGAATGGGACGATGACGACGAAGATTGGGATGATGATGACTTAGGTGACGACGATGATGAAGATGATGATTCGGACGATCCTGAAGACAACTCAGACAAACCAATTGACCCTCGTTGGTCAGCATTAAAAAATTTGAATTAAACAATCCGGCTCTTCAATGGGAATTGTACCCGGAAAAATAAATACATAAAATGGCACATCCAAAGCGCAAAATTTCGAAAACCCGCCGCGACAAACGCAGAACGCACGTGAAGGCAATTGCTAACAACATTGCAACTTGTCCTACAACAGGGCAACCTCACTTGTTTCACCATGCACACTGGCATGAGGGGAAATTGTACTACAAAGGAAAAGTAGTAGCAGAAAAAGAAGTAGCGATCTAATTTCGTTACGAAACTTTAATTATTCCTCCTGATGAAGATAGGAATTGATATTTTGGGCGGTGATTTTGCTCCCGAAGCTAACATTGCTGGGGCAGTACTTGCTAAAAAAGAACTTCCTCAGGATGTACAACTCGTGTTGATTGGCGACCAGGAGCAGATTCTGAGTGGCCTTAACGCGCTTGGTGAAAGTGGTAATGATTATATCATCTCACACGCACCAGACGTTATTACTATGCACGATCACCCCACGAGGGCCATACCTCAAAAACCCAATAGCAGTATTTCTGTGGGCTTTGATTTATTGGCACGAAATGAAATAGACGTCTTTGCAAGCACGGGTAATACCGGAGCTATGCTTGTTGGTTCTATTTATAAAATTAATACCATCCCAGGTATTATTCGTCCGTGTATCACTTCTGTGTTGCCAACAATAGATGGCGGTAACTCCATTCTATTGGATGTGGGTTCCAACGCAGATTGTAAAGCCGACGTGTTGTATCAATTTGCCGTATTGGGAGCACTTTACTCCAAAAACGTTTACGGTATTGAACATCCACGTGTTGCTTTGCTCAACATCGGCGAAGAAGAATCCAAGGGAAATCTCCTGACGATTGCCACCCACAAACTCATGGCCGAATCAGACGAAATCAATTTCATCGGAAACTTGGAAGGACGCGATCTTTTCAACGGAAAAGCCGATGTAATTGTGTGTGACGGTTTTACGGGGAATGTGGTACTGAAAGAGGCTGAAGGCATCTACACGCTGATGAAAAAACGTGGCATTGTAGATGAGTATTTCGACCGCTTTAATTATGAAAATTACGGCGGAACACCTATTTTAGGAGTCAAAGGAAATGTCATCATCGGTCACGGTATTTCAAACGGTAAAGCAGTAAAAAGCATGCTGTTGCATTCGTATGAAGTAGCAAAATCGGGATTGGCATCAAAAATTAACGAAGCATTTAATCAGTAGTATGAGTAAAATCACAGCAGCTATTACAGGAATTTGCGGATACCTTCCGGAAGAAATTGTGACGAATGAAGATTTGTCTAAGTTGGTTGACACTTCTGATGAGTGGATCACTTCCAGAACCGGAATCAAAGAACGCCGCATTTTACGTGACGGAGCTTGTTCAGACATCGCTGCGGAAGCTGTAAAAGGATTACTCGCTAAAACCAATACCGATCCGATGGATATCGAATTGGTGATTTTGGCTACTGTGACTCCAGATTACCCATTCCCAAGCACTGCCAATGTAGTGTGCGACAAAGTAGGAATGAAAAATGCCTGGGGATATGACTTAATTGCCGCTTGTTCGGGTTTCATCTACGGATTATCAACCGGAGCGTCTTTCATCGAATCGGGTAAATACAAAAAAGTTATTGTAATCGGTGTGGACAAAATGAGCGCTATTCTCGACTACGAAGATCGTACAACATGTGTGATTTTCGGTGACGGTGGTGGAGCTGTATTATTGGAGCCGAACGAAGAAGGATTGGGTATTGTTGATAGCATTTTACGCAGTGATGGTTCAGGTCGACAATATTTGTTGCAACCTGCAGGAGGTTCGGCTATGCCGCCTTCGCATGAAACGATCGATCAGCGCATGCATTTCGTGAAACAAGAAGGAAAACAAGTATTCAAATTTGCGGTAACCAATATGGCTGAAGTTTCGGCTGAAATCATGGAACGCAATAACCTTACTGCCGAAACGGTAGATTGGTTGGTACCACATCAGGCAAACTTGCGCATCATTGATGCAACTGCCGATCGAATGGGCCTTCCGAAAGAAAAAGTAATGGTGAACATTCAACGTTACGGAAATACCACTGCCGGTACCCTTCCATTGTGTTTATGGGATTGGGAATCGCAACTCAAAAAAGGCGACAACCTTATTTTATCTGCCTTTGGTGGTGGATTTACATGGGGAGCTGTTTACCTCAAATGGGCTTATAATTCATAGAATAAACTATTTTTACCAACTTTTATAAAATCATTACTTATGAATCTGAATGAAATTCAAGACCTGATTAAGTTTGTTGCTAAATCCGGAGTTACAGAAGTGGAGATCGAACGTAAAGATTTCAAAATCACGATCAAATCCGAGAAACAACGTGCTGATCAACAGATCATCGTTCAAGCTCCTGCGCAAGTAGCCGCTCCGGTAGCTCAACCAGCTGCAGCTATTCCTGCTCCTGCTGCTACACCAGCACAAGAAGCTCCTGCTGCAAGTGACGATTCTAAATACATTACATTCAAGTCTCCAATGATCGGTACATTCTACCGTTCTGCTGGTCCGGACAAAGAGGCGTTTGTTTCTGTTGGACAATCAGTAACTGCAGGATCAACAATTTGCATCATTGAGGCTATGAAATTGTTCAATGAAATCGAATCTGAATTTACAGGAAAAATCGTAAAAGTATTGGTTGACGATGCGTCGCCGGTAGAATACGATCAACCATTATTCTTGATCGATCCTGCATAAGCAGTTGATGTGAAACCTGTAATGGAATTTCATTGCGGGAATAAACTTCGAATTTAAACGCGTTTTATCATGTTCAAAAAAATATTGATTGCCAATCGTGGTGAAATCGCTTTGCGTGTAATACGTACATGTAAAGAGATGGGAATCCGCACAGTTGCTGTGTATTCAACGGCTGATAAAGACAGTTTGCCCGTACGTTTTGCCGATGAGGCGGTATGTATCGGTCCGGCCGTAAGTAGTAAATCTTACTTATCTATTCCGAATATCATTGCTGCTGCAGAAATCACCAATGCAGATGCCATTCACCCGGGTTACGGTTTCCTTTCGGAAAACGAAAAGTTCTCGCGCATTTGCGGTGAGCACGGTGTGAAATTCATTGGTGCAACACCTGAACAAATTGCAGGAATGGGCGATAAAGCTACTGCTAAAGCCACCATGATTTCTGCGGGTGTACCTTGTATTCCCGGATCAGTAGGCTTGTTGAAAGACCTTGACGATGCTCGTGCAAATGCAGTTGTGGTTCGTTACCCTGTCATTTTGAAAGCTACTGCCGGTGGTGGTGGAAAAGGAATGCGCATTGTTTGGAAAGAAGAAGATTTGGAAGCTGCTTGGGATTCTGCTCGTCAGGAAGCTGCTGCTGCCTTCGGAAACGATGGTATCTACATGGAGAAATACATTGAAGAACCACGCCACATCGAGATTCAGATTGCGGGCGATCAATTCGGAAGTGCTTGTCACTTATCCGAGCGCGATTGTTCCATTCAACGTCGTCACCAAAAATTGGTAGAAGAAACTCCTTCACCGTTTATGACCGACGAATTGCGTGAGCGCATGGGTGAAGCGGCTATTAAAGCAGCAAAAGCCGTACGTTACGAAGGTGTTGGAACCGTAGAATTTTTGGTGGACAAAAACCGTGATTTCTACTTCATGGAAATGAATACCCGTATTCAGGTGGAGCACACAATTACTGAAGAAGTAATCAACTACGACTTGATCAAGGAACAAATCAAATTGGCGGCCGGCGAAAAAATTTCAGGTAAAAATTATTACCCGCAATTGCACGCTATTCAATGCCGTATCAATGCCGAAGATCCGTACAATGATTTCCGTCCTTCACCGGGTAAAATCACAAGCTACCACTCTCCGGGCGGACACGGTGTTCGTATTGACACGCATGCTTACGCAGGATACATTATTCCACCGAACTATGACTCGATGATCGGAAAACTGATCGTTGTAGCTCAAACACGTGAAGAAGCAATTCTGAAAATGAAACGTGCGTTGGATGAATACATCATTGAAGGCGTAAAAACAACCATTCCTTTCCACCAAAAACTTATGGAAGATCCTGATTTCAAAGCTGGAAATTTCACCACGAAGTTTATGGAAACGTTTGAGTTTTAAACGAAATAACAACTACTTTCAAAAGGCATCTCAATTGGGGTGCCTTTTTGCATTCCACAGATTTAAGAGGAAAAAGAATTCCTACCAATTCACTAATTTCCGGCGTGCCTAATACTTACGCTGATCGCGTGTCGCCAATAGCTTCAGCGATGGCACAAGCTTCAGCAAAGGCGCAACGGACACGCTTTTATGTTATCGCTTAGTCAGTTAAGCTCGCTATAATTCACGAACCTGTCAGTATTAGGAAGATTCGTGGGAAAGAAAAAGGGATGTGATTCTAGACCACACCCCTTTCAATATTATTCAAAAACAGCTCTTACATTCCGCCACCCATTTCTTTCAACTCTTCAGCTGTTTTGATTTCGTAGCCTTCCGGAATGGCAGTGCTAAACATTTTCTTATTGACTTTCTTCTCAACCTTATTGGCGATCATGTCGATGGTAATGCCATTGGTGCTGATATTCATTGACAACGGAAAACCGGGAATACTGCTGTTGTAATAGTTTTGTCCGTTTGTAAACGCCTGAATGTCTTTGGTAAACCACACCGTCATTACACCCGATTCAGGCGAAGAAATCAACGCTTTTGTGCACACATAACCCAAGATTTCTTTTGTTTCAGTGGTAATTTCAACCGTTTGATCTTCGGGTTTGGCAGGAGTTTCTTCCAAAACTGTTTCTGTAGCATACTTTGTTCCCATCATATCTACCAACGAAACACTTTTTTTAGACTTCTGGTCAGAGATGGTTGACATGGTACCCATCATCCCCATAGAAACATCGGCGCGTGACTTTCCGGCAGTAAAGTACATGGTCATTTTCGACCCGGCCATCATACTCGAAATCATGGCCATTTCAGGGTTGTCAGACGAAAAATTCATGTCGTATGTAATGATTCCTTTTTTCATCTGCGCAAAAGAAACCAAGCTGGTGCTTACAAAAAGACACGCTAATAGGGCTATTTTTTTCATGTATTGAATTTGTTATGGTTCAAAAATGCAATCTTTTCATCGAATACAAACAAAAAAGAAGCCAAAAGCGCAAAATACGGGACAAAAGGAAGAATCTACAGTTGAATTGGCAATGAAAAACTCTTAACGATATGCCAGCGCAGAGTCTGGATCTGTGAAAATCTGAGCCATCTGTGGCAGCATTATCATTTCTTTTATTGAATTGTGGTTTTAATAAGAATCTGTTACTAAATGCTTAACCTTAACACAAAGCACCATTGTTTTAAAGTTCATACTGGAAAACAATTATTCCGCGGCAAGCTGATGGAGATCAACAAAAACGTTTATTTTTGTCGCTTAAAATTGACAAGAAATGGGAAGAGCATTTGAATACCGCAGAGCTGCAAAAGAAAAGCGTTGGGACAAGATGTCGAAATTGTTTCCGAAGCTAGGGAAAGCAATTACAATGGCCGCAAAAGAAAGCGGGTTAGATCCAGCCACAAACGCCAAGTTGCGAACTGCCATTCAAAATGCGAAGGCGGAAAACATGCCCAAAGACAATATTGAGGCCGCCATCAAACGTGCGAATCAAAAAGACATCGCTTCGTTTACCCAAGTCGATTATGAAGGAAAAGGCCCACACGGTGTATTGGTATATGTAGAATGCGCTACCGACAATCCTACGCGTACAGTAGCCAACGTGAAATCGTACTTCAACAAAGCAGGTGGTGCTGTTGTTCCCAACGGATCGTTAGAATTTATGTTCAACCGCAAATGTGTGTTTGAATTGGTGAAAACCGACACTATGGACGCCGAAGAACTGGAATTGGAATTGATCGATGCCGGTTGCGAAGAAATCGATATCACCGAAGATCGCGTTTTCATTTACGGTGATTACACCTCTTTCGGAACTCTGGCAAAAGCCATTGAGGATTTAGGATTGGAAGTTTCCAAATCGAACCTGCAACGCATTCCAACCACGCCGGTTGAATTTACTGAAGAACAATTGACAGATATTGAAAAAATGCTTGATAAAATCGAAGACGACGACGATATCCAGCAGGTGTTTACCAACATTGCATAATTGCACAACCCGTATCTTTAAACAATACGGGTTTTTTTATGTTTATCTGTTTATATGACATCCACATTCCTCAAAGCCGAATGGCGCAAATTAGCAATGGCCAATTATACAGTTGACCCAGCAATTTTGTTGCCCTATCTTCCCAAGCACACCGAGTTGGATCTTTGGAACGGACGCTGTTACGTGAGTCTGGTCGGTTTCATGTTTCTGAATACAAAACTAAAAGGCATCAAAGTGCCACTTCACATTAATTTCGAAGAAGTAAACTTGCGCTTTTACGTGCGTTACAACGATGCGGGTGAATGGAAGCGCGGTGTGGTGTTCATCAGTGAAATAGTGCCGAAAGCAGCGCTGAGTTTTGTGGCAAACACTATTTACGGCGAACATTACGAAACCATGTCCATGCGCCACGATTGGCAAGAAAACGATCAAACCCGTTTGGTGGAATACCGTTGGAAGAAAAACAAGCATTGGAACACCTTCCAACTTACAGCTGATCTGTTGCCGATAGAAATGGAAATCGGGAGCGAAGAAGAATTCATCACCGAGCATTTTTGGGGCTATACCAAACGTAAAAAAGGATTCACTTCGGAATACGGTGTGGAACACCCGCGCTGGCAAGTCTATCCGGTGCAATCGTACCACATCGCTGCCAATTTTGAAGAACTTTACGGAGCAGACTTTGGGTTTCTGAAAGAGGAAACACCTGTTTCGGTGTTATTGGCAGAAGGCTCGGAGATTGTGGTGCGGAAAGGAAAACGGATTCGTCAATAACAAGCAAGTATTGATATACGAGACGTGTATTCGTGGGAAACAATATGAACAGTAATGAAACTAATTGAACAACCCATCGTTGAGAATCAATTTCCACCGACGCATTCACTGGCATAGATATCCGTAATTTTCCGCTATGAATTTTATTGACATCTTACTCATCATTCCCATCGGATATGCTGCCTACAAAGGATTCAAGCACGGTTTTGTGATCGAGCTGTTTACCTTGCTGGCTATTTTGGTTGGAATTTATGTCGGTATCCATTTTTCGGATTTCATTGCAGCGTGGATGAAAGAAACCTTCGAATGGGATTCGCCTTACCTACCTGTAGTGGCCTTTACACTCACCTTTCTGGCCGTGGGCGCTATGATTTATTTCGGTGGAAAGATGGTAGAGAAAATGGTGAAAGCCGTAGCACTCGGTCCGGTTAACAAAGCCTTCGGAATTATATTCGCCACACTCAAAATGCTCTACATCCTAAGCGTGTTGTTAGTACTCATTGAATCGTACGACGAAAAAGGCGATTTTTTCCCCGAGAAAACCAAAGAAAGTTCCTTGCTGTACGAACCGGTGCGCGATATCTCCATCAAAACCGTTCCGGCACTTTCAGAAAGTACCATTTTCATGAAAAATGCGTTAAAGCCTGAAACGGATAGTACCGGACTCACCATTGACCAAGTGTTGCGCGCCAAAGAGGTAGCCGACAGTTTGGGTCTCGATGCCTCCGATGCGAAACAAATACTGGAAATTCATGAGAAATACGGCAAAAAAGACTAGCCTGTTGGTACTCGCGGTGCTTCTTGCTCATGCGGCTTCGGCTCAATTGTTCAAGAAAAAAATCGAATTGCCCGAAAGCAAACTCATGGTGGTGAAAATGGGTCCGTTGGTTGGATTGGAACAAGGCAAATACCTCAATTTCAACTTCGGGATGGAACGACAATGGCAGCAACTCAAGTTGATCAAACCGCAAACCCATGCGGCTAACTTTCAACTCGATTACAATTTCAAATACCGCGTCATGGGCGCTCAATTGGGGTATTGGTTCAAAGTAGGTCGGCTAAACCTCACCTACGGCGGTCGTCTTTCCTGGCACACCGATTACGATTACCACCGCTTTGCCATCGCGCCCAATGTGGGTTACAAATTCTTGCAAGCGCACCTGCAAATGGGCGTGAACATCATGCCGCGCAATAAAAACTTCCCGGAAGTGAATACGTTTTATGCGTCGTTGAGATGGGTGTTTATCAATGATCGGGATTTTAGGAGGAAGAATTGACGGTTAACATGAATTCTTCCAACCGAATTATTCTGGTTTTAGTAATTGTGTCTTTAGCACTTTCTTATGCCATACTCAAAGTTGAATTTGAATCGATTGATGAAACCGACCAAAATTTAATTTCAGGCTATTTGAATACCTTAGGACACCTTCTGCTTAAACTGGTTTTAATCGGAATAGGAGCTTTTTCACTCATCAAGTTCATTCGAAAACGACAGTTCGGATATTTAATTTCGACGTCAATCGCTTTCATCACGACAATAATTGTCATTGTAATCTGGCAACATATTGATGCACGTGAAGCCAGCCCTGTAAAACTGAAAGCTCATTATGATGGTGATATAAACGGCTTGGGCCTAACCCTGAGAGAAAATAGGACTTATAAAATAGAGGATTATGCTTTCTTCGGAGGAACAACCCATTTTGGCAAGTACCAACTGAAGGGTGATACAATTGTGTTGAATACAAATTATCCTTTGGGAAAGGATCGAGACATTATGGGGAACCGTCTTTTAATTAAAAACGGTTACGTGCTCATTAAAGCCGATTCAACAGGAAACTTTAGTGAAAATGCACCGTTCAAAATGAGAATTGTCAAAAGAAATTAGACGAATGAAGTTCCTACCAATACTATTACTGGCAATCCTGATCATCAACTCTTGTTGCAAATCAAAAGAGCCATTTCCGTGCAATTGTGATAACAAATTTCTTGCTCATAATGATAGTGTTTTGCGTGATGTTGTAGCCGATACGGCATCGTTTAATCACATGCACCGCGTTTATTCTCTTCCAAAAATCACTCGGTACGAAACGGAAACGTATCGACTGAAAATGTCCCATACCTTTAGTTCCTATATACAATTCTATACCTTATCACGAAAAAAGATCGGTGCAACACTAGAGATTATTCAATTTTATGACGACCGAAACAAAAAAACAACAATCAAAGTAGATAAAAAATACACTGTTCCATTATCAGAAGATCAATGGCTGTCTATCAAGAAAACCATAGACACCAGTTGCTATTGGTCCAATGAGGCCGGAAAGGGTTATCATCAAGTGTTAGATGGTGGTACTTGGTTGTTGGAAGGATACGATCCAGATCAACGCAATTGCCCGAATAGAACTTACCACATCGATGCGTGCTTTACCGAATATCAAAGCAAATTAGGAGACTTGTGCCGTTTTATCCGAAAATATGCCAAAGAAGAGAAACTGAATGTTTTTGATCGCTAGCTAAAAATCCCTATCTTTGAATGAACCCCATTACCGGTGTTCAATAGCGTGTAATCGATTCAACCACACTGAAAATCAACACGAACGAACAACACATCATTGATTACTACCACACATGGAATTTATTGATTATTACGGGATTCTGGGACTTGCCAAATCGGCTACTCAGGATGAAATAAAGAAAGCCTACCGCAAGCTTGCCCGAAAATACCATCCCGACCTCAACCCCAACAACAAGGAAGCCGAAAAGAAATTTAAGGAAATCAATGAGGCCAATGAAGTGTTGAGTCACCCCGAAAACCGGAAAAAATACGATCAGTATGGGAAAGACTGGAAACATGCCGACGCTTACGAAGAAGCCCGCAAACAACAAGGTCAATCGCAATCGCGCCAAAGCACCGGTCAACGAACACAATCGGGTGGTGAATACGCGGGAGATTTTTCCGATTTCTTCGAATCAATGTTTGGCGGAGCAGGTCGACAAAGCAGTCAAACGCGTTTCAGAGGACAAGACATTCAGGCAGCATTAAACCTGCAACTAACTGATGTCTACAAAACACAGCAACAAACACTCACCGTCAACGGTAAAAACATTCGCCTCACATTCCCCGCGGGTATTGAAAACGGTCAGATTATTAAGATCGCCGGTCACGGAGCACCAGGAGTCAACGGCGGTCCGAACGGTGATTTATACATTACTTTCTCTATTGAAAACAACACTTCCTTCAAACGAGATGGCAACAACCTGCATAGCACGGTTGAATTGGATCTTTACACAGCCTTGTTGGGCGGCGACATGTTCGTCAACACCTTCGACGGTAAAGTAAAACTGAAAGTAGCTCCCGAAACCCAATCCGGAACAATTGTTAAACTGAAAGGAAAAGGATTTCCGGTTTATAAAAAAGACGGTGAGTTCGGTGATTTGTACATTACCTACACCGTCAAATTGCCAACCGGACTTTCAGAAGAAGAAAAAGAATTGTTGTCGACATTAAAAAATAAGAGAACCCATGAAAACGCCTAGTTTAATTCAAATCGAACAAGTGTGCATTCATTGCAAGGTTGATGTGTCTTTTATTCATTCTCTGCACGAACTCGGGCACATCGAAGTGATCATGGAAAACGATGATCATTTCATCACCGAAGAACAATTAAAGGCTTTGGAAAGCATGATTTACTTTCACACCGAATTGCACATCAACCTCGAAGGTGTAGATGCCATTGCCCATTTGCTGAAGAAAATTGAAACGCTGCAAGATGAATTGACGGTAACGAAAAACAGGTTGAATGCTTATTTGAATGAGTAAAGGCTAATTATTTCTTTGGTGATCTAACTTGAACGAATTTTCTTTCAAAAAAGGTAACTATTTCTGAATCAAATATTCATCTATACTACCGTTAGAATAAATGGTGAAGAAATAACGAAGAGTTTTTGTAACTTACAACAAAAAACGCCATGAAACACTTCGCTTATCTTGCTCTCGCTTTTTCAACCATCATCATAATCAACGCCTGTAGTTCTCCGGAAACACCAAAAACGGTTCCCGAAAAAGTAGAAAACTGCACGTATACCTACGATCATTCCAGTTCTGTTTTAGAATGGACAGCCTATAAATTTACCGACAAAACGGAGGTCAAAGGAACATTTACCCGCATCACTATGAAATACGGTGGTGCCACGAAAGATCCCAAAAGACTCATTCAATCCCTTTCTTTTAACATCCCCACTTCAACTATTGAAACCCAAAACCCCGAGCGAGATGCCAAAATTGCGCAGTTTTTCTTCGGAACAAGTATTGAAACCATTACCGGTAATATGGGAATCTTGAACGACGATGGCACCGTTTCCATTGAAATCACCATGAACGATGTGACCAAAAAAGTACCCGGAACCTATATGCTCGAAGACGGAAACTTCGCGTTTCATGCAACCATTGATGTGGCCGATTGGAACATGATTCCCGGATTAAACGCCTTGAATAAAGTTTGCCGCGAGTTGCACAGAGGTCCCGACAAGGTTTCCAAACTTTGGTCGGAAGTGGATTTGTTATTTACCACGAACCTAAAAGCCGATTGCGAATAACTTGCGTATTACAGATTACAAATTATCAGATTGCAGATTTTGAAGGTTTCAATCTGTAATTTGTAATCTACCAATCTGTAATCTACGGCTATAAAACAATATATTTGTCGATTCGAAGTTATACGTATACAAGAATTTGGATTGATCAAACACATGTCTAATAAACAAATCACCCTTTTAGGACTGCTTACACTGTTTTTGGTTGCAGCGTGCTCTACAGAAAAGAACACCCTGTTAAGTCGCTCGTACCATAGCACAACCGCGCATTACAACGGTTATTTCAATGCAAATGATCTGTTGAGCGAAGCCATGAAATCGTATCGCGGAAACCTGAAAGAAGATTATTATTCGGTATTGACCATTCGCACCTTGCCAAACGAAGAAGAGGTGAAAACCATGTACACGCCCATCGATACTGCTATTGCCAAGTGTACCAAAGTCATTCAGAAACACGCCATGCCCGGCATGGACAAGCCTTCCAAGAAAAAAGAAGAACACAATAAATGGATCGATGAGAATTGGACTACCATCGGAATAGCCAATTATTACCGTCGCGACTATACATTGGCCATGAAAAATTTCGAATACGTTCAGAAGTTTTTCTCCAACGACAAATCGACCTACGTAGCCGAATTGTGGATGGCTAAAACCAATATTCAGGAAGGTCGTTTTACAGAAGCCAACTTTAACCTGGCCAATCTCGACAAAGCAGTTGAAGAATCGACCAGCAAATCGAAAAAGTCGAAATCCAAATCCAAAAAATCGAAGAAATCTAAAAAGGCCGACAAAGAAGACGAAGTAGCCGAGTTTCCTAAAAAAATGCGCTTTGAACTGGAAATCACCCGTGCACAATTTTTCGAAGCAAAAAAAGACGTTGACGGTGAAATCAAAGCGTTGGAAGCGTCACTTGAATTTGTGAAAAAATCGTCCGACAAAGCACGCATTCATTTTATCCTCGGGCAATTGTACGAAGGAAAAGGAGATCGCGGAGGAGCTTCTGATCATTACAACAAAGCACTTAAAAGCAACGGAGGTTACGAAATGAACTTCAACGCGCGCCTCAAACGAGCACTCAACGGAGGAAGCAGCGATGTAGAGAAAGATTTGAATAAAATGCTCCGCGATGAGAAAAACGCCGAGTTCAAAGACCAAATTTATTACACACTCGGGTTGATTTCTCAAAACGAAGGAAAAGAAGACAAAGCCATCGAACGTTTTACCAGTTCAGCTTTTTACTCTACCAACAACAACCGCCAAAAAGGTATGGCGTATGAGCGTTTGGGAGATACTTATTTCCAAAAGAAAGATTACGTAAAAGCCCAGAAATACTACGATAGCTGTGCCACTGTGATTCCGGAAACATATCCGAACGCTGAAGGTGTGCGCAACAAAGCCTTGAAATTGCAAGACTTGGTAACTGCCATTGAAACCGCTCAATACGAAGACAGTGTGCAACGCATTGCCTCCCTTTCTGAAGAAGACCGTTATGCTTTTGCCGAAAAACTGGTGAAACAGATCAAGGAAGAAGAAGAGCGTCAGAAACGATTAAACGACGATCGTGCCCGTCAGTTGCAAGATTTGGCCAACAAAGCCGAAGAAGGTGCCGGAAACAAATGGTATTGGAACAACCCGAAAGCCAAGGAAGAAGGATTCAAAGAATTCAAACGTCAATGGGGACAACGTGTCAATGAAGATGATTGGAGACGCAGTGACAAAGTGGTATTGGGTTTCAACAACGAAGACGACACATTGGGAGATGGAGGCAATAAACCGGTTGAAGTAGAAGCTGTTGATTCGCTTACACCGGAATCCTTACTGGCAAAATTGCCACTTTCAGATTCGTTGCTTCAAGGCTCGCGCGAGCGCATGATGTCGGCTTACTTTGACGCAGGTCGCATTTACCAAGATCAGTTGAACGAAGAAAAACTAGCCGAGAAACAATACAACATCATCTTGGGCAAACAGTTTGAAAGCGACTACAAACTGCTTTCGGCTTACCAGATTTACAAAATGTACGATCCGGCTGCTCCGCAAGCGGTTGAGCAGAAGAATTACATTCTCACCAATTATCCGACCTCCGATTTCGCAGGTTATTTGCGCGATCCGGATTATTTCCTCAAGAAAAAAGAACGCGAAAAACTGGCACAACAAGAATACCTTACCGTATTGGATCGATATGAGCGTGGCTTGTACTACCCTGTTTTGCTAAAAGCAAATACCGTCATCACCGACGAGAAAGAAAATCAGTACCGCGCCAAGTATTTCTTGCTGAAAGCAAAATGCCAGGCCAAGTTGAACGAAGATAAAAAAACCTTGTTGCCAACATTGGATTCATTGATTGCCGAATATCCGGGAACCGATGAAGCCAAAAACGCAACTGATATGCGCAACATTATCCTCAACGGTTATTCTGCCAATTTACCGGTAGATTTCAACAAACCGTCGATGTATAAATACAACGAAAACGACGAGATGAACGTCTTGGTTTTCTTGGAGGCTGACTCCAAAGTCAGTTCTACCGTTGCTAAAACGCGCGTTGCCGATTTCAATAAAGAATTTTACGGTCGTGAAAAACTGATGACCAGTTCGAAGGTTTTCGGAAAACAAAGTGTGATTTTGGTAAAAGAATTCAAGTCGGAAGACGAAGCGGCCATGTACTTGGCACAATTCAAAAAAACCAAAAAACATCTATTGGATTTACAAAAAGCGAAGATTGTCTTCATTTCCACTCCGAACATGAAAACCTTGTTCGAAACCATGAAATTGGAAGAATACGAGCGTTTCTTTGAAGATAAGTACTAAACTACGTATCTTTTTCTAAGCGATTGCGTTCAATACATCATGGAAGAAAAACCCAAAAAGCCGGTTAATACCTACGCTAAGTTTACCAGCTTAGGCATTCAGATGGGAGTCATCATTGGCGGTTCCGTTTGGTTGGGTACTTTTTTAGACGGAAAATACAATCCCGGTGGTAAAGCATGGACAATTTCACTCTCACTCTTCGGTGTGGCAGCGGCTTTGTACCAAGTCATGAAAGAAGTCATTAACATGTCAAAAGACGACGATAAAAAATGAGCAGTTTAAAACAACAAATCTTTTCCTTCATCGCCATCACAGGCGTTCACATCGGTATCATTGCTTTGGCCTTCAGCGCACAATTGATCCTGCAAAATGTAGTTGCAATCGGTGTGGTTTTGGTTGTTTTTATCTTGAGTACGCTCATTACTTCAACCGGTAAAATCAGCAACCCCGAAGCCAACGCTCAGAAATTCCTGTTGGGCACCACCGTTCAAATGCTAGTTTCACTGTTCTTCTTATTGATTGCAAAATTTGCCGACAAAGCGCATTTCAAATCCATGAGCATTCATTACATGATTCTGTTTTTCGCTTTTCTGATCATTCAGGCTTATTTTCTGCTCAAAAGAGTTCGTCAAACAAATTAGTGGATTTTTTCACTTATCAATGGGCGAATGATCAATTATGAATACATCTGATCATTCATAATTATCCTTTCTTAATTCTGAATCCGTTCATTTATCCTGTTTTTTAGTGCATTAGTCCGACACATTTCGTCGGTTGTCTGATCGCGTTCGCAAAAAACACAATTCAACCATTCCTTTCTGCAATTTTTCTTGGTGATTCTGAAAGATTGACTACCTTTGCACCAAATTTTCGGAGAGAAACTTAAAGTTTTAATACGCGATGTCATTAATTTACAGCATGAAACGATTTCTTTTAGCATTGATTGCACTGTTGACGGTTCCGGTTGCTTTTGCCAACAAAGGCGAAGAAAACCACAAAGAAGAAGCATTCAATGTAGGTAAAATGATTACGGAACACGTTACAGATGCACACGAATGGCATTTGTGGGGCGGTCATCATGATGCAGTATCGGTTTACCTACCGATTATCTTGATCGACAATGGCCTTCAAGTATTCTCATCAAAGTCGTTTTATCATTCAGAAGCTCAAGTAGCTTATGAAAAAGATTCGGTAAGCGAACATTACTTCGTTGATGAAACCGGTAAATACGGTCTTTTTAAAGAAACGATTTATACTGTAAAGGACGGAGGTCTTCAATTCAACGAAAAAGGAGAATGTATCAACGAAACTCCTTGGGATTTCTCCATCACTAAAAACACCCTTTCATTGTTCTTCGGAGCAATTATCATCATGATGTTGTTATTCACAACAGCTCGTTATTACAAGAAAAATGGTGCTGTTGCTCCAAAAGGAATGGCAAAATTCATGGAACCAATGATTTTGATGATCCGTGATTTGGCATTGGAAAACATCGGTGAGAAAAAATACAAAAAGTACATTCCTTATTTGGCTACCATTTTCTTCTTTATTTGGATCAACAACATGTTGGGAATAGTTCCAATCATTCCTGGTGGGGCCAATTTAACAGGAAGTATTAGTGTTACGTTCATTTTAGCGATCTTCACATTGATTGCTACTTTGTTCTCTTCCAACAAAAACTATTGGGGTCACATTTTCATGCCTCCGGGAGTTCCAATCGCATTGTTACCGATTATGATTCCTATTGAAATCATCGGTATCTTCACAAAACCATTTGCATTGATGATTCGTTTGTTTGCCAACATGACTGCAGGTCACGTAATCGTATTGGCATTGATATCTATCATCTTTATTAACAAAAGTGTGGCTTGGGGTGGTTTATCCGTTCCGATGTCATTGTTCATTTCCATTTTGGAAATTTTAGTAGCGTTCCTTCAAGGTTACCTGTTTGCATTGCTTTCTGCTTTGTTTATCGGTAACGCGGTAGAAGAAGCGCACCATTAGTAGTAAACGTTTAATTAATATATAGTAGTATGGGAATGGGAAGTATAGCTGCAATTGGTGCAGGTCTTGCTGTTTTAGGCGCAGGAGTTGGTATTGGTAGAATCGGTGGTTCTGCTATGGATGCAATTGCACGTCAACCTGAAGCACACGGTAAAATTCAATCGACTATGATTATCGCTGCGGCTCTTATCGAGGGTGTTGCCCTTTTTGGAGTAGTAGTAGGTATGCTTGGATTGGATAAATAATTTTGAAAACCGTCTGTAACGGTTGGTTACAGACGGTTTCTTAAATTATCACGATTAAAAAAAACGTTATGGAATTAATTACACCACATATTGGATTGATTTTTTGGACAGGATTGGTATTCGTCTTATTGATGATTATCTTGACCAAATTCGTTTGGAAACCGGTATTAAAAGCGGTAAACGAACGCGAGCAAAAAATTTCCGACGCATTGGAATTGGCCGAGAAAACCAAAACCGAAATGAAAGCGTTGCAAGCGCAAAACGAAAACTTGTTGAAAGAAGCAAGAGCTGAGCGCGATGCCATTGTGAAAGATGCGAAAGAAACAGCTACCAAAATGGTGGAAGATGCAAAAGCTGCTGCAAAATCGGAAGCAAACAAAATTGTTGCCGCTGCACGTGAAGCAATCAACGCTGATAAAGCTGCTGCTATTTCCGAATTGAAAACACAAGTAGCTACTTTCTCGATTGAAATCGCTGAGAAAATTGTTCGCGGTGAGCTTTCTTCTGATGGTAAGCAAAAAGCATTGGCTGATAAATTGGCCGGAGATATTAACCTGAACTAATCGTAAGCATGAAAAGTTCAAAAGTTGCCATCCGTTACGCACAAGCTTTGTTGGAACTCGCTATCGAGAACAACACGCTTGAGTCTGTAAGCCGAGATATGACTTACTTGAGTACCGTTAACAACGAAAACCGTGACTTCCAGTTGTTGTTGTCGAGCCCTATCATCAAGGCCGATAAAAAAATTGCTGTGTTGAACGAGATTTTCGGAGCGTTTGAAACAGTATCAACGGCGTTTATCGCTTTGATTGCTAAAAACGGTCGCGAGAGTATCTTACCTCAAATCGCAGAAGCGTTTCACGAATTGGTGAAAGAGAAAAAAGGAATTGTTTCCGTTTCCATCGTAAGTGCTACGGCATTGGATGCAGGCGTGAAAAAACAAATCTTGGATAAAGTTCAAGCTACAACTACCGGTACGTTAGAAGTTACCGAAGAAATCGACGCTTCGTTGATCGGTGGGTTTATAGTGAAGATGGGAGACACCCAAATTGATGCATCCGTTGCGTCGAAATTAGCACAATTGAAACAACGTTTAACAACATAATCAGAGGTACTCCTCTTTTTAAAAAAAGAACAACATGGCAGATGTTAAACCGGCAGAAGTTTCTGCAATTTTAAGAGAGCAATTATCTGGTTTCCGTTCGGAAGCAGAATTGCAAGAAGTAGGTACTGTACTCCAAATTGGTGACGGTATTGCTCGTGTATATGGACTTACAGGAGTTCAATACGGTGAATTGATCGAGTTTGAAGGTGGTTTGCAAGGAATCGCTTTGAACTTGGAGGAAGACAACGTTGGAGCGGTATTGTTAGGTCGTTCTACACAAGTAAAAGAAGGTGATACTGTTAAACGTTTGGGTCGTATTGCATCCGTTCACGTAGGTGAAGGCCTTGTAGGACGTGTAATCGACACATTGGGTAACCCAATTGACGGTAAAGGACCTATTTCAGGTGAGTTGTTCGAAATGCCAATCGAACGCAAAGCTCCGGGAGTTATCTTCCGTCAGCCAGTAAACGAACCGTTACAAACAGGTATCAAAGCAATTGATGCGATGATTCCGATCGGTCGCGGACAACGTGAGTTGATCATTGGTGACCGTCAAACAGGTAAAACAACTGTTGCGATTGATGCGATCATCAACCAAAAAGAATTTTTCGACCGCGGTGAGCCGGTTTTCTGTATCTATGTAGCCATTGGTCAGAAAGGTTCAACTGTAGCCGGTATCGTTAAGAAATTAGAAGATGCAGGTGCAATGGCCTATACAGTTATTGTTGCTTCCAACGCGTCAGATCCTGCTCCAATGCAGTTCTACGCACCAATGACAGGTGCAGCGGTTGGTGAGTACTTCCGTGATACTGGTCGTCCGGCATTGATCGTATTTGATGATTTATCGAAACAAGCGGTAGCTTACCGTGAGGTTTCCTTGTTGCTTCGTCGTCCTCCGGGTCGTGAGGCTTACCCAGGTGACGTATTCTACCTTCACTCCCGTTTGTTGGAGCGTGCTGCAAAAGTAATTGCAGATGATACGATCGCTTCTCAAATGAACGACCTTCCTGAATCATTGAAAGGAAAAGTAAAAGGTGGTGGTTCATTGACTGCATTGCCAATTATTGAAACACAAGCGGGTGACGTTTCTGCTTATATCCCGACTAACGTAATTTCGATTACAGACGGTCAGATCTTCTTGGAAGGTGACTTGTTCAACGCAGGTATCCGTCCGGCGATCAACGTAGGTATCTCGGTATCACGTGTAGGAGGTAACGCGCAAATCAAATCCATGAAAAAAGTGGCTGGTACACTTAAATTGGATCAAGCTCAATACCGTGAGTTGGAAGCGTTCGCGAAATTCGGTTCGGATTTGGATGCTGCTACAAAATCGGTACTTGACAAAGGTGCTCGTAACGTAGAGATCTTGAAACAACGTGAAGGTGATCCGTTCCCGGTAGAAAAGCAAATTGCGATCATCTACGTTGGAACAAAAGGATTGATTCAAAAAGTTCCTGTTGCTCGTGTAAAAGAGTTCGAAAAAGAATTCTTGGATTACCTAGATGCTAAACACGCTGATGTATTGGTGCGTTTGAAAGGTGGTAAATACGAAGACGCTGACACAGATGTATTGGCGAAAGTAGCGAAAGAACTAGCTGATAAATACTGATTAATTCAGAATTAGGAATGCAGAATTAAGAATGTCGGTTGAGGGATGGAGACAAAAAAGCCAAACGCAATTGTTGATAAAACATTTGAATTTGCCTGCGAGATCGTCGATTTCTGTTCCCATTTAAAAAACGACCGACATTTTGAAATTGCATCACAATTAATTAGAAGCGGAACGAGTATTGGTGCCAATGTTCTTGAAGCACAGCGAGCCGAAAGCAAAGTGGATTTTAAGCATAAGCTCAAAATAGCTCTGAAGGAAGCAGATGAAACGAAATACTGGTTAGAGTTGATTGATGCAAAAATCACAATTGTTGATCAGAAATTGTTTCAGTTTATTGATGAAATAATTCGTTTATTGGTTAGTATAATCAAGAATACGAACAACTAAATACTAATTCTGAATTCAATTATTCTGAATTCTTAATTTAAAAAAGATGGCAAATCTTAAAGAAATACGCAATCGAATTACTTCAGTGGGATCAACCATGCAGATTACTTCTGCCATGAAGATGGTTTCTGCTGCCAAGTTAAAACGAGCGCAAGATGCCGTTACGCAAATGCGTCCATACGCCGGGAAACTCAAAGAAATCTTAGAAAACCTAAGTGCTTCGTTGGATTTATCGGAAAACGCATTGGCTGAAGACCGTGGTACGGAAAACGTTTTGATCATCGCTATTACTTCCAATCGTGGATTGTGTGGTGGTTTCAATAACAACATCATCAAACATGTAAACCAGTTGATGATTTCCGACTACAAAAACAGTAACGTTAAGATTTTGGGCTTGGGTAAAAAAGCAAAAGACGCATTCAAACGCTCTGATGCCTATTATACAAGTGCAGATACGGATCAGGTAGCCGACATTTTTGCCGACCTTAGTTTCAGCAATACAGCTATCATAGCGCAAGCCGCTATGGATCGTTTCGTAGATAAAACGTTTGACCGCGTAGTAGTGGTTTACAACAGCTTTATCAACGCAGCTTCGCAATTGGTGAAAACAGAACAGTTATTACCAATCGTTCCTACCGTATCTGAAGGTAATTCATCTGCCGATTACATCTTCGAACCATCGAAAGAGGAAATCGTTGAGGAATTGATCCCGAAATCATTGAAAATACAATTGTTCAAAGCTTTGCTTGATTCAAATGCATCCGAGCACGGAGCACGTATGACAGCGATGCACAAAGCAACCGACAATGCCAAAGAGTTGAAGCGTAACTTAACGTTGAGCTACAACAAAGCACGTCAGGCGGCTATTACCAACGAAATCCTCGAGATCGTAGGTGGTGCGGAAGCATTAAACGGATAAACCGAATTATTGAATTCTATTTAAGGCTCGTCTACCTCAGGTAAACGAGCCTTTTTTATGTCATATCGTTTTGCCCGCAATGTGGATTATGAAAAAGTTGGTAAGATAAATCTCATCGTTAGGATAGAGATGAAGCTTATTGACAGATTATTCTCGCGGACCAAACGCCATTCAAGGAAGCGAAGTAAAAAGTGGAAACATTAAAAATTAAGACAAAATCGCCTCTTCGAATTCTGTCTTTTTATACTTGGAAAGTTTCGCTGAAATACCTGTCTCAAGATTGATACTCAAGTCGGTTTTGGAATAGTTGATAATCCTTGATTTGTTGATGATCCACGATTTATGCACACGGAGAAAAGTAGATTGATCTTCAAAAATGCGCTCAAAGTGTTTTAGATGCTTACTAGCCATGTATTTCTTGCCCGAAGCAGTGTGAATATAACTGTATGATTCCTGTGCTTCTATGGCCACGATATCGCTTATTTGGATAATTTCCTGATATCCTCTTTCGGCAACAACAATGCTTTTCACTTCATTCGTTTGAAGTGTTTTCCCCAGCAATGAATAACGATCAGCCAATTGTTTGAGGTCAACAGTCTGCTGCACCTTCGAAACAGCTTGTTTTAATCGATCTATATCAATCGGTTTTAGTAAATAATCAACCGCCGAAATCTCAAATGCCCGCAAGGCATAACTGTCGTAAGCCGTAACGAAAATAATTTCAAATCGAACCTCATCAAAGAAATGCACGATTTCATAACCGGCATAGTTGGGCATTTCGATATCCAAAAACACCACATCGGGTTGATGCTCGTGAATGGCCTTTACCGCCGATTCTACATTGGTACATTTTTCCAACAATTCCACTTCCGGACAAAATCGCGCAAGCAAATTAGACAGCACATCTCTGGCACTTTCTTCATCGTCTACTAGTATTGCGCGTATTTTTCTCACAGAACAAACTTAATCTTAGTTGTGGGTTTTCATTCAATCAATTCATCAACAACCTGTTTTTTTCAGCAACGGCTAATATTTGTGCTTAGTCGGTAGTTTTAGAATGACTCTGGTTCCCGATGGTTCACCATTGATTTCGAGATCTTCGTAGCTAAAACCCAATTCTTTTCCGAAATGTTCTCCCAAAATTTCGAAGCGTCGCTTGATAGCATTCACCGAAAACGATTCGTGTTGTGATCGCTGCCTGTCCTTGATTTCTCTGGCCCGTTTCCTTCCTACTCCATTATCCGTTATTTCACAGATCAGCGATTCTTGCAAATAAAACCGAATCGACAATTCTTTCTTTCCTTCTTTGTGCAAGAGTCCATGCAAAAGTGCGTTTTCGATAAACGGTTGAATCAACATTGGAGGTATCAGAATATCTTCGATGTCATCGGTATCAATTGTAAACACCAAATCTTCTTTAAACCGCAACTTTTCCAGTGCCAAGTACAATTCGATGAGTTTGATTTCTTGCTCGAATTCAATGAAATCTTTATCCGAATAGTTGAGTGTTCTTCTTACCAAGTTCGAGAATTTGGTGATAAACGTGTACGAATTGTCAATGTCGCCTTTCAAGACCAAATCCTGAATGGAATTCAACGAATTGAAAATAAAATGAGGATTCATTTGCGACTGAATAGCAGTGAGTCTCGAAGCATTCAATTCATTGATTTGTTGTGCCTTTTTGCGTTGAATAGCCAATTGCCGGCGGAAAAACAAGATCACAATTCCCAAAACAACCAAAGCAATTCCTGCGTTGAACCACCATTTTTGGTAAAAAGGAGCGGCTACGGAAAACGAATAACTGATCGGTACGCTAAAAACGCCGTTATTTTCTGCCTTTACGGTAAATACATAATCTCCAGGAGCCAGCGAGTAATACGTCACATCATGATCGGCATAACGATTGATGAGCCATTCATTACTCAAACCTTTCAAGCGGTAATGGTAACGAATATTGTCTCTGTTTTTAAGCGTGGGAACATGAAATACAAACCTGAATTTCTTTTGGTTGGGATCAAACTCAAATCCCGATTTTCCGTTCTGTAGTTGATCATTGACCAAAATACGGTATAAAATAAGCTGTGGCGGACCAATTTGAGAATTAATTCTATCGAGATCAAATCGCTGCACACCGCGTGAATGTGTTACCCACAACTGACCGTCATGAATATGAAAATCAATGATTCTATTCTTCGACAATCCCGATGATTTGTTGATGTAGTGCAGGATCTTTCCTTTCAAATCAAGCACCACCAACCCAATTTGGGTATTGGCGTAAATACGGTCTTGGTACAACTGCAATTTGGTAACAATCAATGTTTCGTCGTGTCGTTTCGGTGTAAATCTGCGAAGAAGGTTCCCTTTCGAAAAACAAATAATTCCGTGTTTGCGCGTAGAAACATACGTTTTATCTCCCGCCCCTAAAATATCCGTCGCATTGATCACTTCACCCCGATAGAGCACATTACGGATCGTTCCTTTCTGATCCATGCATTTTAACCCGGAAACTGAAGAAATGTACACATAACCAGAAATTCTCTCGATACCAAGCGCGTAGGTTCGTTCCTTCAATAGAGAGCTACTAAAACTTAGTTGATCGGTTTCTTCTTCATAATCCATGCGGAAAACACCTGAATTAAATGCCAGTAGCAAGCTGTTTCTATTGATCGGAACCACATCTTTTAATGAGCCTATGGCATAGTTCGTCAAGCGATTCATGGAAACATCCAAGAGTGAAAAACCGTGAACATCACTAAGAATTTTAGCATGTTCCGGCCAAAAGAAAATTGTTTCTATCTGCTTATCTCCTTGTTCCGAAATAACTGAATAGGTTCCGTTTTCGTAAGAAAGAATCTGGCCCTTCTGGTTTCCCAAATACAAGCGTTTATTGCTACCCGAACAAAATCGGGTAATGGATTGTGTGACCAATTGCGGTTCCACATCAGACACACTAAGATCCGGAACCACCAAAATTCCGTGATCGAACGTACAAAACAAATAGTTTCCCTCGTGATCTTTGTAGACATACGAAATCAAGTAATCATTGAAACACTTCCCGCCCGAGAAAAAAGGTTTTAACTGCCAATTGAGTGCTGCAATTCCGGAAATATTACTTCCTATCCACAAACGATCGTCTAGGCTATAATAGCGAAGGCTTTCATTCAACGGATTCCACTCCAGTGTTTTCAAATAAGTGAGTTTAAACGAGCGTTCATCGAAGCGGTAAATACGTTTGGTTTCACTTCCCAACGCATAGATAATTCCGTTTGATCTGAAAAATGTCAACACCCCTGAATTGATCGACTCACCGGAGTTCATTACCTTCAAGCTCCTATATACCGATTTACCTTGAGCAAAAACAAGTACTGAATCTGAACTGCTGGCATGTTGAATCACATCTCCGTTTGAAAGCAAAAACGGTTGTCCCAGGTAACAACGGTTCTTAAAATCGGTCGACTGAATCAACTGATTGTTTTCTCCCAAAACATAACTGTTTCTACTAGTGGAAATAAACAATTGGTTCTTCTTGTTAATCAACAAACTCATATCGTTTCCCTTGTCGGGAATCTCGAATACCAATGTGCAATTTCCGTTCTTGATCTGAAATACCTGTTGATTGAGGTTGGCGCAATAAATAACTCCCTGTTGGTTGATCACGAAATTATAGACAGAACCGCCTTTCATTTCATCGCAGTCCACCTTCGAAAAAAGATAACCATCGTGTTTGTAGATTCCTTCATCGGTTGCAAACCAATAATTGTGATCCGAATCCTGAATCATGCTGTAAATATCAATTCCTTCAAATTGCTCTTCCGCAAACAGGAAATAAGCAGGTTGCTGCGCCTTAGATTGAAACAGCAATGTGGCGAAAAGAATGAAGATCACATATCTATACACCATACAAATATATAATTAACGCGAGCTTCATGAATTAAAATCAAGGAAGTGAATGATTTTGTAATGAATGGACAGGTTTTACAGTAGGCGTGGGACGAATCGGTATATAATCACAATCCACACCCATTAACAATACTTCATATTTGAATCACAGTGGAGGTTATTTTTCTATTGTTTATCATTCTGCAAAGCAGAATAATCTTTGCGTCCTCCGCGCCTTTGCGTTGGTATTATTTCACCGCAGAGACGCAAAGTGCGCAAAGAGTTGCACAAGTACAACTTGTGTGATACTAAAATTGCTGATTTGCTGATTTGGGTGCGGATAATACATATAACCCGACGAATCTCGCGCCTACTATAAAACCAGTCGAATTGTCAAAATATCCTAAAATTCCATTCTAATATCAGGGGAAATATACATTTACTGTATTGAATGTAACCGTTCAGATTGCTGCTTAAATGGAACCCCTCCTTCCACTCTATGCTTCCTATCGGAATTGATTCTTTCAGGATTTAATTTTACTAATTATGGAACATTTTTTTATGAATTATTGGTGGATTTTCGTAGTCGCCCTTTGCTTGGTACTCTACAAATTCATTTTGCGGTTTCTCTTCGGAATGGTGATCGTTCCCGAAGATAAAATCGGTTTGGTAACCAAAAAATTCGTCTTATTTGGCGATAACAAAGAGTTGCCAGACGGTCGAATCATCGCCACATTGGGTGAGGCAGGTTTTCAAGCCAAAACACTAGCTCCTGGATTGTATTTCTGGAAATGGGTGTGGCAGTTTGAAATCACGATGGAGTCATTTACCATTATTCCGGAGGGGAAAATTGGGTTGGTGATGGCCAAAGACGGTGCCGAAATCCCAACGGGAAATATCTTGGGTCGCCGGGTGGAATGCGACAATTTCCAGGATGCCGAGTTGTTTTTGAAAAACAACGGACAACGTGGTCGTCAGACCAATTACATCACAGCCGGGTCATACCGTCTCAACACGATGTTGTTTCAGATTTCAATCACCGAAATGGTGCGGATCCATGAAAGCATGGTGGGGATTGTAACAACACTCGACGGACAACCGATCGATGCCGGACAAATTGCGGGAAAAGTGGTAGAGGGCCACAATAATTTCCAAAATTTCGATTCGTTTTTGGAATTGGGCGGAAATAGAGGTTTGCAACCAACGGTGATTCTTGCCGGTTCGTATAACTTAAATCCGTGGGCGGTTCAGGTAGAAGAAACACCAATGACCGAAATTCCGATCGGATATGTAGGCGTAGTGATTTCGTATATCGGACAAGACGGACACGATTTGACCGGTGCCGACTTCAAACACGGAAATATTGTAGAAAAAGGATACAAAGGTGTTTGGCTGGAACCGTTTGGTCCGGGTAAGTACCCGATCAATAAATATGTCATGAAAGTTGAATTGGTGCCAACCACAAACCTGGTGTTGAACTGGGCCACGGCACGCAGCGAATCGCACAATTTAGACAAACATCTGTCTACGATTACCGTGCGATCCAAAGACGGTTTCCCGTTCAACCTCGACGTTTCACAGATCATTCACGTTCCAACCAACGAGGCTCCGAAAGTGATTGCGCGTTTCGGGAACATGGTGAACCTGGTATCGCAAGTGTTGGAACCTACGATTGGTAACTATTTCCGTAACTCAGCCCAAGACAGCGACGTAATTGCCTTCTTGAGCTCGCGTAAAGAACGTCAGGAATCGGCTAAAGAACACATCAAGAAAGTGCTCGACGAATACAACGTAAACGCCGTAGATACCTTGATCGGAGATATCGTTCCGCCGGAATCGCTGATGAAAACGCTCACCGACCGAAAAATAGCTGAAGAGCAAAAGGTGACGTATGAAACGCAAAAACAAGCGCAGGAAACGCGTCAAGGGATGGAAAAGGAAACAGCCATCGCCGACATGCAGAAAGACATCGTAAAGGCACAGCAGAGTGTTGAGATCGCCGAACGAACAGCAAACGCTACCGTGAAAAAATCGGAAGGTGACGCTGCGAGTGTAAAACTGGCTGTAAGTGCCGAAGCCGAGGCAACAAAATTGCGTGCATTCGCAGAAGCAGAAGCTACCAAAGCACGCGCAAAAGCGGAATCGGAAGCAGTGAAACTGAAAGCCGACGCCGAAGCCGAGCGCATCACACTTACGGGTGCGGCCGAAGCGGGTAAAATTGCAGCAATCGGTAAATCAAACGCCGAGGCTTATGAATTGGCGGTTGAAGCCTTGGGTGGAGATAATTTCACCCGATTCAAGATCACCGAAGAGTTGTCTAAAGGACAGATCAAGTTGATTCCGGACGTGTTGATCGGCGGTAACAACGGAGGCGGATCGGCCATTGACGGATTATTAGGGTTGAAACTCATGGAAATGATGGATCCCGAGAAAAAGCTGGAGGACAAAACGGTAGTCATTCCTCCGAAAGAAACACCACTACCACCTAAAAAGGAGAACTAAAACTCCTGATCACCAAGGCCCTCTGTCTGACTTAGTCGGATGGAGGGTTTTTCTTTTCCGTCTATCTTTGATTCATTCAAAATGACCCTATTTTGAACGATTTCGATTGGACATCCTTCACGCAACGCATTGCTATCAAATCCACCATTGAAAAATGCTTACAACGCTAGGACCAAAGCACATTTAATTCAACAATGGTTTTTGAGCAAAGCCGTATTCAGCAATCGGGAAGGAAATAATTAATTACCCTGTTTTAAATACGAAATTCGCTGTTTCAGCGTTTCAATTGCTAATGAAGATTTGGTTTCTTATTCCCCTAAGTTTGTTGCTCACTGTATCAACCGTAAAGTCGCAGAAATTGCTTAACTCGTTTAACGAAATGAATTCGCTAAACTTTAATGGGACAAAAACTAAATCACCGATAAATCGATTGGCAAGAAAACTTGAATTCCGCGCCGGTTATGCACACTTGTATCGTCATGTTGTACTGATTGAAGAAACCGGTCAATGGGGAACATATAAAAGCAATTTGACCCACTTCACCGGAAATCAATACATGATCGGATTTGCAGTGAATCAAGGAAGATGGTTTATCCCTGTTGATGTCGGTATCACGCAATGGAATCTGAAACTTGACGCAACTTACCGAAAAGATTATTTCTTTAAAGAAAACTTTGCAGGAAACGGAGGCGGATTTCGAACTCAATACGATGAATATCATGTAAAGTATACTTCAACGCATACCCGTCTTTTTCTTTCAACCGGAATGGGAGCAAAGCTTTTTCATCCGGATAGCAGGTTCAATCTAATTCCGACTATCCGCTTAAATGGAAGTGTGTTTTTAAAAAATCAGGTCGCTGAAAACACAGTAACCGAACATAATTTTTCTGAAGGAACAGATATGCCGGGACCATATGGTGATTTTTTGCATGACACAACCTATAGTTATCCTGCAACAGATGAAGTATTGGATGCGAATTTAACTTCCATTCGAATAGGAATGTCCTTAAGTAACGTTTTCCGGTTCCAAATTAATCAGCAATGGATAGTAGACCTAGAATTGGGTCTGTTGGTAGACCTGGGTTCTTATATAACTTATGGAACAGTTACTGACAAGAAAAGCAGTTTCGGAAATTTTTCTATAGGTTACACCATTCCGCTTAAAGACGCAAAAAAAGCTGATTGATCCCGAGACAGATTGTTTATTTCAACTAGAAACGAAACTAATTGTGTTTAGTAGACGAACCGCTGTGACGAATAACCGTAATCACACCCAATAAAAAAAGAATGCCTGGATAAAGGAAAAATTTTCCGGCGAGTAAAAACGGGAAAGCAAACCACGCCAATCCGATTAAGATCATCAACGCACCTAATACTACACCGTTATACATGTCGGGATGTCTGCTACTGTCCTTCATACAATTAAGATCATTACCACAAAAGTACGGCTTTCCGATTGGTTTTGACTAAAAAGAAATAGTTGATCGTTTTTCGCGTTATAGGGTGAAACATCTCCAATGAATGCTCCGTCAACATCCTCCGCTCCATTTGCAGGCAAAATTGGTATGCGCCCATTAATAATGATCCTTACACTAGTTGTGGTAGCAGGATCTATCGGAGTAAGCGCGGGGTGCAAGAAAAAAAACAAGAAAGTAACGCCGGTATGTGATGGCACAAACGCCACCTACAATTCAACCGTAAAAGCTATCATAAATTCCAATTGCATCAGCTGTCACTCGGGTTATTCTTCTTACAGCGGACTTTCCGGTATTCTCAACAACGGAAAATTCAACCAGCACGTGCAAGTAGATCAAGACATGCCCCAAAGTGGTCCGCTATCGGCCGATCAATTGAACAAAATTCAATGCTGGGTAGAAGCCGGATATCCCGAGAATTAACTTCCGGTCCAACTTTAACCCATAGCCGGTTCCGATTGATGTTCCACAAAATACATATTTAGGTTGCCCTTGCCTTTCGCTTCTATTTCCCCACGGAATGAACAAGCAAAATGTGATCGCACCAACTGATAAGTGGTTTCGGAAATATTCACTTTTCCTACTTCTCCGGAACTTTCCATGCGGGCTGCAGTGTTCACAGAATCACCCCAAATATCGTAGGCAAATTTCTTCACTCCCACAATTCCTGCCACCACATCGCCGGTATGAATTCCGATACGGACTTCAAAAAACAGTTTGTTTTCAGCCAGTCGCTGACGTTTGTAGTCTTCCATGAAATCTCGAATTTCCAATGCCGCCGCCGCCATGTTGATTGCATGCTCGGGACTTTCAATCGGCAAACCTGAAACCGCCATGTAGGCATCTCCGATGGTTTTGATTTTCTCGATGTCATAACGCGTGATAATTTCATCGAATTTGCGGAAACAATGATCAATTTCAGCTACTAAATCGTGCGGATTCATTTGTTCGGAAAGTTGGGTAAATCCTTTGAAATCGGTAAATAGAATACTCACTTCTTCGTATTGGCGCGCATCGGAAGTTCCTTTTAATTTCAACTCTTCGGCTATTTCTTCGGGCAGAATGTTCAACAACAAATCATCGCTGCGTTTTTTCCCTTTTCGGATACGGTTTCGCTGATACAGGAAGATGACTGCAAACAACAGCATGACTGAAAAACCACCAATAAAACCATTGCTTACCCATTTTGCGTACTGCAATTCCTTTTTTGCTACCGCTTCTTTCTTATCGAAATCAAATTGCATTTCCAACGTAACCAACTTTTTTGTATTTGCTTCATTGAACACACTATCACGGAGCAATGCAAATTGCTTAAAACTAGCCAGTGAACCTTTGGTATCGCCCAACAATTCCTGAATTTCACTCAAATCTTTATACGCTAAATACAAATTGTTCAAATCACCTAAATCGGAATAAAGAGCAATTCCTTCCTCAATATGATCTTTCGCAGTCTGAAGGGCTTTTACGGTGTTTCCTTGGAAATATTTCTTTAAAGCTCCATCTGCATGCAAAATCACCATTTTTTTATACACATCACCAAGTCCGCTGATATGAACTGCGCGAAACAATTGATTTCCGGTTTGTTTATTGATCTCGAGTGCTTTGGTGTAGTTTGTTATGGCCATATCGTAATCCAGCAATTCATAAGCACAAGCCGCAATGTTACTGATGTTTGATTCACCATCGGTGATATTTCCTGAATCCTCGTTGATTTCTAGCGCTTGTTGGTAATAATCCATTGCTTTGCGCGACTGATTTTGTTTTGCGTAAACATTACCAATATTGTTGAGTGTTTTTGCAACCGGTCCGGGCATATTGAGCTGCTGAAATCCTGTAAGTGCCCCTTTAAGGTATTTCAATGCATTTTCATAATCTTTCTGATCGGTATAAACTAAACCAATACTCAATTTTACTTTAGCAATGCCCATTTGATCATTGAGTGCTTCATACTTTCTAAGCGAAGTATAATAGTATTGTAGCGCTTTCACATACAATGATTGAGCGCCGTAACCCATACCGATATTACGATTTGCCCCAGCTTCACCTGTTGGATATTCAAGTTTTTTGGAGAGCCTCAGAGCCTGAGTTCCATAGTAAATTGTTTTTTTGGGATTCACTTTGGCTGCATAAAAGCTAATATCGAGCAACAAGATCACTTTATTGGTATCTTCTTTTACCCATGAGAGGCGTTTCACCAGAGAATCGATGAGTTGCTGACCTTGTTTTTGTCCGAAAGCGGGCAAGGCAAAACACACTAGTGCAGTAAAAATGAGTGACTTTTTCATAGCTGTTATTTAGTCGATTGTTTGTTGAGGCGAAAATAATCTCAACCGACCAAACACTCTAAGAAAGAGGTATTACAAAAAATTACAACCGTTAAAATCATTGAAATACAGTAGATTAGAATTGTTCTTACGATCAATCTTCTACATAAACGCGGTGCATCCGTTGTGACAAACCGGTCATTACTTCATACGGAATGGTTTCCATAGAAGCTGCAAAATCGTGCATGGTTTGGTGTTTACCAATGATTTCGACTTCGTCGTTTTCGGCAACTTCGAGACCCGTTACGTTGACCATAATCATATCCATACATACACGACCAAGAACTTCGCATCGGTTTCCGTGAATGTACACACAACCTTTTCCATTGCTTAAACTTCTGCGGAAACCATCGGCATAACCCACAGGAACTACTGCAATTTGCATTTCGGAAGGTGCTTCAAAACTGCAACCGTAACCCACAACATCACCTGCCTGAATGGTTTTTACTTGCGAAACGGCACTTTTCCAGGCAATTCCCGGCATCAATTCAGGTTCCACTTTCTGATCGCCGGTATAGCCGTATAAAACGATTCCCAAACGAATCATATCATATTGTGCATCCGGAAAATGCAAGGCTCCTTCCGAATTGAGTAGATGCGCAAGAAACGGGTATTCAAGCTGCGTTTCCACGTAAGTTTTAAGCATTTCGAACGTGACGATTTGTTGTTCGGTAAAGTGCGTATTTGTAAGATTGTCAGCGTCGGCCAAGTGCGAATAAATGCCTTTTACGCGAATTTCGGGTTGAGCTGAAACTGTTGCCAACAACCGTTCTTTCTCTTCCGGTGCAAAACCCAAACGGTGCATTCCGGTATCAAATTTCAAATGAATCGGGTAATTGTTTTCGCCAAGGTGAATCAGGGCTGTGACAAACGCATCCAATTGTTGAAACGAATAAATGGCAGGTTCCAAGCGGTTTTCAATGATGGTAGTAGCGTGTTCGATATCGGCATTCATCACGATAATCGGTTGGTTGATTCCCACTTTACGCAATGCAACACCTTCATCTGCAAATGCCACCCCGAAATAATCGACACCCTCTTGCTGCAAAAACGAAGCTACGCGCTCAGCTCCCGAACCGTAAGAAGAGGCTTTCACCATGCATAAAATCTTGGTGGTCGGCAGCAGGTTTTTGCGGAAATAACGCACATTGTGGCGAATAGCACTCAAATCTATCTCCACCACGGTACGGTGTTTCAACTCCCGGCCTTTGCTTACTTCTTTCTCAAATTGAATGGCGCGACTTCCTTTCACCAACACAACTGTATCCTTCAGTTCGTTCCATGGAATAGATTCATCCGCTTTCAGGAAATAAACTGCATCAACGTTAAATTCTTTGATCAATGTTTGAAGCGACTCCTTAAGGATTTGCGTGCTTTCCGACAATCCGATGACCACTGCACGTTTGCGATGTAGGGCCAATCGTTGCTGATAATACAAGGCTTCACGCAAGGCATCAGAATCCAGATTATACGTATCGTTGATAATGGTATTTCCGTTGATTCCCGCAAACGTTTCCATGCGAAGCGCTAATTGCGGAAGCATTTTCAGGCGACTCTCAAACTGTTCATCCGTAATATCAAATTCGGCACTCAATGCTTTGAGCAAACCCAGCATCGGTTCGTAACCCTTGGTCAACCATGGCTGATCGGCCGTAATAGGTGGTGGTTGAATTCCTGCAACAGAAGCCAACTGCTGATTCGTTAAGGGAATGGAAGAAGCCACGAACGTAATCACACTATGGCGGAACAAGAGTAATTTTTCTTCCAATTGTTGATCGGGCGACGTAAAATTGGTGCGATGAGCATTTCCGAAAGCAGTAAATACGCCTATGGTCGGATGGATCATTTTTTCCAAACGAGCCATTTCTCCCGGTTCTGAAATACCTGCTTCAATCAATGCAACATCAGCTTCGGCATGCATTTCAAGCAGGGAAAGCGCTACTCCGAGTTGCGAATTAAAACTTTTCGGACTGCGAACAATGCGCAAATCGGGCGACAGGATATGATTGGCCCATTCCTTAAACGTAGTTTTACCAACACTTCCGGTAATGGCTACAACAGGGTAATTGAATTGCGAACGGTGATGATTGGCCAGTTTTTGCAAGGCAACCAGCGGATCAATGACTTGGATAAAAATAGCATCGGGCAAGGTAGGAACAGCCACCTTTTCATCGATGACAAACCAGCGAACACCTTTTTCGTAGGCATCGAAAATAAAGGTTTCACCGCTACGATTGGTTCCGTGAAGGGCAAAAAACAAGGCTCCGTTTCCCGAAAGAACTTTGCGGGAATCATACACCACATGCGAAACGATTGCTTCCGAAGAAACAACATTGGTTGCCTTGATGACACGACTACAAGTTTGGAGCGAATAATTTAATTTCAATGTGCTATTTTGTTGTAGCACGAACGGCACAACGGTTGGTAGGTTTCAACGGCACCAACAAGTACCTGTCCTTCAGCCTTGGTCGTTCTGTGCGAATACTGTGCTAAATTACCACACGAAACGCAAATGGCGTGTACTTTGGTGATATATTCTGCACTGCACAACAATTGCGGCATCGGACCAAACGGTTTCCCGAGGTAATCCATGTCTAAACCGGCAATGATCACACGCACACCTTGTCTGGCCAGTTCATTGCAGACATCAATCAAGCCATCGTCGAAAAACTGTGCCTCGTCAATAGCAACAATGCGTTCTTTTTTCCAGCTGGTCAAAATCTCCTTCGACTGTTGAATCGGAATGGCCGTAAAGCTGGAAC
>Ga0302293_10000025_pt1 | contig 96682 bp, 100 predicted proteins | sample III_Fen_N2_2_FD_198758 | JGI IMG/M metagenome (GOLD analysis project Ga0302293, IMG submission 198758) | Peat permafrost microbial communities from Stordalen Mire near Abisko, Sweden - III_Fen_N2_2 | ecosystem: Environmental > Terrestrial > Soil > Wetlands > Permafrost | place: Sweden: Abisko...
TTTCTGATGGGACTGACAATTAACCAAATTCGAGACAACACCACCCGGGCACGCCATTTAATGCAGCGTACTCGTTCACAATCATTCGCTGTCGGTGCCTTTAATATTGATAACCAAGAAACCCTTATAGCTGTCGCTCAGGCCGCCGGAAAGCTAAACGCCCCAGTGCTGGTTGAAGTCAGTCACGCCGAGGTCAAGGCCATGGGATTGGAGAACATTCGCGACCTTGTTGATAATTACCGCCTGCAATATGGCGTCGAAATGTATATCAACCTTGACCACAGTCCGACGGTCGAAGATTGTAAACGGGCGATAGACGCTGGTTTTGAGTTTATTCATATTGATATTTCGCAGGCCAACCACGACGCGCCACTTGAAGAAGTTATAGCTAAGACAAAGGAGGTAGTAGAATACGCCACCTTTACAGGCGCGTTAGTTGAAGCCGAAGAACGTTATTTTATGGGCAGTTCTAATGTCCATAAAGAAGCGATTGATTACGAGGAAGTTAAAAAATGGAATACTAAACCCGAAGAAGCAAAAACTTTTGTCGAAGCTACCGGTATTGACACGATGGCGGTGCAAATAGGTAATCTTCACGGCCTTTACTCAGTCCCAAAAGAGCTGGATTTGGAACTGCTCCAGCGCGTGCGCGACGTGATTGACTGCCAAATTAGCCTGCACGGTGGCAGTGGCACACCGCTACATTATTTTGAAGACGCGACCCGTATTGGTGTCAGCAAGATTAATATTAATAGCGACATCCGCTATGCTTTTCGCAAAGAACTTGAAAAAGTTTTGGCCGATAACCCCGACGAATATGCCGTTGTTAAGTTAATGCCGCAGGTATACCAAGCCGTTCAGGCGGTAGTCGAAGAAAAAATAAACGCCTTCGGTAGCGCGGGTAAGGCTATTAACTGAAATGACTGTTCCAGTTATTGTTGCTATCGGTAAAGCTACTCAAGATGTTTTCTTGTTAAGTTCAAAATCGTTTGAACCACAAGAACACAAAGGGGTTTTATACGAACAGCTGCCGCTTGGCAAAAAGCTGGATTTAGACGAAGTTGTCTTTACAACTGGCGGTAATGTTACTAATGCCGCGGTTACGTTTGCTCGTCAAGGCTTACACTGTAAATACGTCTGGGCGATTGGAACCGATGTATCTAGCCGGATGATTCTAGATGATTTGGATAAGGAAGGAATTGATACAAGTGGTGTAGTTCAAGATGAAGGTTATCGCTCTAGCTACTCTGTTATACTACTTGCGAATAATGGTGAACGTACAATTTTAAATTACCAAGGCACAAAATTATTAGGCGGCGTTGACGAAATTGATTTATCGGTTTTAGGCTCGGCTGATTGGGTATATCTATCTGGTCTTGGTGATATCGCGTTGCTGGACCACATTATCAATCATTGCGTTGAGCACGGTGTAAAAGTAATGCTAAATCCAGCCAGCTCCGAACTTAAGGAAATTGAAAAGCTAAAGACTCTACTAGAGGACGTTGAGGTCCTAGTCGTTAATAAAGAAGAAGCAGCACAAATCGTTGAAGGTCAGACAATCGAAGAACTAGCTAGGCACGCTACAAACTACTGCCCGGTTGTAATAGTATCTGATGGTCCAAACGGTGCCGTGGCGACCGACAAGAAGACAATTATCGAAGTTGGCATGTATGAAAATGTTCCTGTTATTGATAGAACTGGTGGCGGTGATGCTTTCGGGTCGGGTTTCTTAAGTTATTGGTCAAAAGGAAAATCTTTGAAGGAAGCTATGGTCTTTGCTAGCGCTAACTCAACCTCGGTCGTCGGCCAAATCGGCGCAAAAGCAGGTATTTTACACAAAGATATTTTGCTACACGATATGCCACTAAATGAAAGTGATTTTTAGGAAAAATAATATTATGGCAAAATTTTTACAAAGATTACTAAACATGAATGAACCATTCTTTAGCCTTGGAATTCGTAGGTTGGAGCAAGCAACTGGGGGGAAGGGTATCGACACGCGCCTAATTGCTGATATTACACATAAATCTCATGATATTATACGTAAACTCGGTTTAGACCCGGCCGACACAACAGGTAAGGAACTTTATCAGGTTTTAATTAGCAGTGTCCGGAAGTGTCAAGCCGAAAAGCTTTTGCTTGACGCTGATTACGTTATGATGTCTTTTGCTTCTGAAGCGGTGTCGTTTAATTTAATTGACGTTATCGAGAACTCGCATCACGAACTTAGTTATGCCCAAAGAATTGTCAGTCATGGTCAAAGAAGCCTTCGTGGTGAAATCGTGCAGCGCTATATTAATCAGGGTGGTATCGAGGAGTCAACAGCGCGTGAAGTCGCATCCGAAATTGGCCTACTTCCCGAAACTGATAAATGGTATTTGGAATCCACAAATACTTTAGCGCAGGATAATAAAGCGCCCTTAATCTTGACGATTGGTGATATCGTAACTGACGCCTTTATAGAACTTAACGAAGACCAGTCGGAGATTGATGTTGATGATGCTGGCGCTCGGCGCCTTAACATGGAATTCGGTACAAAGCTTCCTTATAATCGGCTTGATATTATTGACGCGGTTGGTAATAGCGCTAACGCCGCCGTAGCTATGTCGCGACTTGGACTAAGAACTCAACTTATGTCCTTTATGGGCGATGATTTGGCTGGCAAAAATTCTCTAAATTATCTGGCTGCCCAGGGCGTTGATACGCATCTCATTTCTGTACAAAAAGATCAGAAATCGAATTATCATTTCGCGCTTCGTTATGGCGATGACCGAACAATCTTAATTAAATACGAAGATTATAGCTATGTTTGGCAACCGCCGTCGGAGTCTCCGGCTTGGATATATCTCAGCATGCTCAGTAAAAACTCATGGCAGCTTCACGAGGACTTGTTAAGCTATCTGCAGGCTAACCCTGAAACTAAATTGGCTTTTCAGCCTGGAACTTTCCATCTTGAGTGGGGGACTGAAAAACTTGCCGAAGTTTATAAAAGATCATATATCGTGTTTATGAACCGAGAAGAGGCTGCCAAAGTTACTGGCAAAGATACTAGATCAATTAAGGATTTGGCTTTTGCTTTGCATGAATTAGGCCCTGAGATAGTCGTTATTACTGATGGACCAGATGGTGCTTATGTTTCTGGAGAATATAAATTTTTGAGTATTCCGAATTATCCTGATCCGGCGCCGCCAATTGATAGGACAGGTGCAGGCGATGCGTTCGCGTCGACAGTAGTGGCCGCTTTGGCGCTTGGCGAGCAACTAGAAACAGCGTTAACTTGGGCGCCGATTAACGCAATGAGCGTTGTTCAAGAACTAGGCGCTCAGGCCGGTTTACTAAAGCTAGATAAGCTAAAGTCTTATCTTAAGGACGCACCCGAAGGTTATAAAATAGAGGAGTTTGTAGAGTGAGATATCAAATTTGTGTTTCAGGCGCGGCATCGGGTAATACTGTTCAGGCAGCCCATCAATTGGCTTTTGATTTAGGAAAAGCGATTGCGACCCGTGGCAAGACTTTGATGACAGGCGCGACGATTGGTTTGCCGTGGTATGCCGCAAAAGGCGCTTTTGGTGTTGAAGGCAAGCGTGGTATTTCGGTAGGATTTTCGCCAGCCAGTTCTTTTCGGGAGCACGTTAGCGTCTATAAATTACCAACCGTTGAGTTTGACTACATAAATTTCACCAGTATGGAATATGTTGGTCGCGATGTTCATTTGGTGCGCAGCAGTGACGCCGTCATTACTGTTGGCGGACGAATGGGTAGTCTGCATGAATTTGCGACAGCTCTTGAAAGCAAAAAAGTCTGTGGTGTTTTACTGGGTAGTGGTGGTTTAGCTGACTATATTCCAACGCTTCTTAAAAATATCGAGGCACCAGGCGCAAAAGATGTTATCTATGATACCGACCCCGACCGCTTGGTTGATAAGGTCATCGCGGCGCTTGATGCTAAGTACGCAGGTTTTGAATATTATGCCGACGACCGCCATATTTCTGAAACACGTTCTGGCCGCGGTTAACCTAGGATTTTAGAAACGCGACAATGACAGGTATAATAGATTCTGATGAGTCAAAAATTCCGTCTTCAGACACCATACCAGCCGACGGGCGATCAGCCGACAGCTATCAAGCAGCTAATTGATGGTCTAGATTCTGGCGTTCGCGAACAAACACTTTTGGGCGTGACGGGTAGCGGTAAGACATTTACAATGGCTAATATTATCGAGAATCGTCAGGTTCCGACATTAATTTTGGCGCATAACAAAACCCTGGCAGCTCAACTTTACAGTGAATTTAAGGCGTATTTTCCTGACAACGAAGTACATTATTTCGTAAGTTACTTTGATTATTATCAGCCTGAAGCCTATATGGCCAGCAGCGATACCTATATAGAAAAAGACAGTAAGATTAATGACGAGATTGACCGCTTGCGCCACGCCGCAACAACGGCGCTGCTTACTAGACGTGACACGATAATCGTAGCTAGTGTTAGTTGTATTTATGGTATTGGCTCGCCTGACGATTACGCGACAATGTCGATTACTGTTAAATTAAACGAGCGCCGTCAGCAGGATAAGCTAGTACGACTATTAACCGACATTCAGTATCAGCGTAATGATATTGATTTTCATCGCGGTACTTTTCGCGTCAAAGGTGACGTGGTTGACGTTTTCCCAGCCGGTAGTGACGTGGCTTACCGCATTGCGTTTTATGGTGATCAAGTCGAACGCTTGACCAGGATAGATCCGTTAACGGGTGAGATTTTGGCAGAACCAAATGAAGTTAGTATTTTTCCAAGCAGTCACTACGTAACTCCAAAAGAAAAACTGGCTGTAGCGATTGAAAATATCAAGAAGGAGTTCGCCGAACGTCTGGAGTGGTTTGAAAAACACGATAAATTACTGGAGGCCCAAAGGCTGGCTCAGCGTACAAAATACGATATCGAGATGTTAGAAGAGACGGGTTTTGTCAAAGGAATCGAGAATTACAGCCGATATTTGACTAACCGTGAACCGGGTGAGCAGCCAGCGACCCTAATGGACTACTTTCCAGACGACTTTTTGTTGATGGTTGATGAAAGTCATATGACTTTGCCTCAGGTGCGGGGTATGTATAATGGTGACCGCGCGCGCAAGGAAGTTTTGGTGGAATACGGCTTTAGGATGCCTTCGGCACTCGATAACCGACCGCTAACTTTTGCCGAGTTTGATAAGCACATCCACCAGGCTATATACGTCTCGGCTACCCCTGGTGATTATGAATTGGCGCACAGTCCGGCGCCAGCCCAGCAGGTGATTCGTCCAACCGGACTGATTGACCCAGAGATTATCGTCAAGCCAACTACTGGCCAGATTGATGATTTGGTAGCCGAGATTCGGGAGCGGACACTCAAAAACCAGCGTGTTCTAGTGACGACGCTGACTAAACGCATGGCCGAGGATTTATCGACCTATTTGCAAGAAATTAATATCAAAACCGCCTATATCCATAGCGAAGTTGATACTCTGGAGCGCGGTGATATCCTAAAAGATTTGCGTACGGGCGTGTACGATGTTTTGGTTGGCATAAACTTGCTTCGCGAGGGCTTAGACCTACCAGAAGTTAGCATGGTCGCGATTATGGACGCCGATAAAGAAGGTTTTTTGCGTAGCGCTAACGCTTTGATTCAGACAATTGGCCGCGCTGCCCGGCATCTTGATGGTCGCGTTTATATGTATGCCGATAGGGTAACTGATTCGATGCAAAAGGCGATTGACGAGACAAATCGTCGCCGGGTTATTCAGACTAGCTACAATCAACAGCACGGTATTACACCTGAGAGCATCGCCAAAGAGATTGATGAAGGACTGCGTTCAATTATTCCAAAGAAAGCCGACGACAGTCGCAAGCTGAACCTCAAAAAGATTCCGCGAGATGAATATCCTAGTCTTGTCAAAGAGCTGACTGGTCAGATGGAATTCGCCAGTGCCAACCTGGAATTTGAGAAAGCGGCCGAACTACGCGATCTAATTGCTGAAATTAACCAAAAAATCGTCAAATAACCTACAAAAGCCCGCTTTAGCTTGCAAAAAACCAAATTGTGTGCTATTATCAATCTATTGCATTCGATGAATGTCGAGCCTCTTTCAAGGATTTAGCGCCAGTTAAAACAAAAATGCGCTGCCACCGAAATATAATCTCGCTGTTCTCTCACACTTGTTACTACAGGTGATATGACTGCAAAACAGCAACCAATAACGAAAGGCCTATTTTACATGGCATATCAACAAAGACGCTTCGGCGGTTCTAATAATTCTCGTCCACAATCCGGCCCACGCCGTAGTGGCTCTTTTGGTGGCGCCCGTCGCGGTGGCTCCAGGGGACCAGCCAAGAAATACATTCACCCAAGCAAATTTATCAATAAAGCCGTTGCCAAAGCCGACGAAGTCGTTTACGAGTCAAAAAATACGTTTGCTGATTTTCCTTTTGGCAATCAACTTCACAGTAATATTGATAAAAAAGGCTATACGGTGCCAAGCGCGATTCAAGACCAAGCGATTCCTTATATTATTGAAGGTCGTGACGTCATTGGTCTAGCTAACACTGGTACCGGCAAGACAGCTGCCTTTTTGCTGCCGATTATCGAACGTCAGAGTGGCGTCAATCTTCGTCCAAGTGTGCTGATTATTGCTCCAACTCGGGAACTTGCTCAGCAAATTGATGACGAATTTCGAGTCTTCGCGCAGGGTCTTGATTTGTACTCAGCCCTTGTCGTAGGTGGCGTTAGCGTTGACCGTCAGATTCGTGACCTTAAACGTCGACCTCACTTTATTATTGGAACTCCAGGTCGCTTGAAAGATTTGATGAACCGCCGACTAATTCGCCTTGAAAACGCCACAACTTTGGTATTGGACGAGGCTGACCGCATGCTCGACATGGGCTTTTTGCCAGATATTCGCGCCATTGTGAACGAAATGCCAACGGACCGTCAAACGCTATTCTTTAGCGCCACGATTACCCCCGAAATTCAAATGCTCGTCAACTCTTTCTTAAAAGACCCAGTGACCATATCGGTTCGCACTAGCGAAACTAACGAACATGTTGAGCAAACCGTAATTGAAGCGCGCGACAAAAACCATAAAGTCGAATTATTAACTGAAATGCTGCGTGGCAAAGATTATGAAAAAGTACTTATCTTTGGCGAAACTAAATTCGGCGTACAAAGACTAAGCGACCATTTAGATAACAGCGGTATTCCGTCAGTTGCGATTCACGGTAATAAAAACCAATCGCAACGTCAGCGCGCTTTGAAGCAGTTCAAAGACGAACGCGTTCGCGTTATGGTTGCCACCGACGTCGCCGCTCGTGGTCTAGATATTCCAAATGTCTCGCACGTCATTAATTTTGACACGCCACAGAACTACGAGGATTATATTCACCGTATCGGTCGTACTGGCCGTGCTGGCGCCAGTGGTAAAGCCCACACCTTTATCGATATCCAAAGATAAAGTTTAAAATATAGCGAGTTACATAGTCCTTTACGAGGACTATGTTTTCGTATAGATATTGGGGTATAATCATAATATGACACAGATATCCCGAGATGACGTGCAACGTCTTGCACAGTTAAGTAGTTTAGCTCTGGCCGACGATGAAATTGATGCATTACAGATTGATATCGGTAATATTTTAGGTTACATTCAACAACTAAGCGAACTTGATACTACCGGTGTTGAGCCAACTTATCAAGTGACGGGTCTGCAAAACGTCTGGCGTGATGACAAAATCGACGATTACGGCATAGACCGTGATGAACTGTTAGCTTTGGCGCCAGAATCACAAAATGGCCAAATAAAAGTACCAAAGGTTTTATAAATGACTAAGATTTCTGATTTTTTAGGTAAAAATGCGCGTGGAAACGTCGAAGAGGCGATTTTAAGAGCCAAAGACAATCAGCAGTATCACGCACTGCTTAATTTGACCGAAAAGCGTGCCTTAGAGCGTGCCGACGCGGTCGATCGTGGTGAAATTAAAGGCCGCCTAGCTGGTGTGCCGTTTGTTGTTAAGGATAACTTCTTGGCATTTGGCGCTCCAACGACCGCTGCTAGTAAAATGTTGGAAAATTTTATAGCTCCACTTCAAGCTACGGCCGTTGAAAAGCTCGAGGCTGAAGGTGCTATTTGTATTGGCAAAGCCAACTTAGATGCCTTCGCTCATGGTGGAAGCACCGAAAACTCGGCATTTGGACCTACTAAGAACGCATATGACGTTACTCGTGTTGCTGGTGGTAGCAGTGGCGGTTCGGCCGTCGTGACGGCGCTTGATATTGTGCCTTTCGCGCTTGGTAGCGATACGGGGGGTTCAATTCGCCAACCAGCAAGTTTTAACGGCGTTGTTGGCGTTAAACCGACTTACGGTACAGTTAGCCGCTATGGTGTAGTGGCTATGGCCAGTAGCACCGATACGATTGGCACTTTTACGACGAATGTTGCCGACGCGGAATTGGTCATGGAAATTATATCTGGACAAGACCATAAAGACATGACAACGTTAGCGGACTTTTTTGAACCACTTGAATCAGTTCAGCCGGGCCTAAAAATCGGCTTGATAAATGAATCAATGACAAATGACGTTGACCACGAAGTACGCGACTGCACTCTTCGTTATGTTGAGCGACTGCGCGCGGCTGGGCACACGGTTGATAATGTGGCGCTACCAATAGCTAACCACACGCTAGCGATGTACTACATAATCGTGCCGGCCGAACTTAGCAGTAACCTGGCTCGTTATGACGGTATTCGTTATGGCTATCGTGCCGAAGGCGTAAAAACGCTTGCCCAGTTATACGGTCAAAGTCGTGACGAAGGTTTTGTAACCGAGAACAAACGCCGCATTATGATTGGTAGTTACGTTCTTTCCAGCGGTTTTTTTGACGCATATTATTTGCAGGCTCAAAAAGCTCGAACACTTTTAGTTAATGAGTTTGACGCCTTGTTCGAGAAGTACGATGTCTTGATTGGTCCAACTACGCCAACGCCTGCCTTTAAATTGGGTGAAAACACAGCCGATCCGATAAAAATGTACCTAGCGGATATTATGACCGTGCCGGCATCACTTGCTGGTATTCCCGCAATTAGCGTACCAGCTGGACTTAGCGAATCAGGATTACCAATTGGCGTTCAATTGGTTGGCAGGATGCGAAGCGATGCCCAATTACTAGCGCTAGCAAAATCATTGGAGGTTTCATAATGGATCAGTCTATTATTTTCTTGTTCGCGGCTATTGTTATCGTTGGCGGTTTGATGATTGCGGCTATTGGTCTAACTAAAAAAGGGACTAAGTACCTTAATGTTGAATATTACCGCGTTAAATGGCTCGAGATTGAACAGCAATTAAAGCGCGATGAGCCCAGTACGTTTCACATTGTGGTGCTTAACGCCGACAAGTTGCTGGGCCACGCTTTGGAACAAAGAGGCTTCAAGGGCCAAACAATGGGTGAGCGTATGAAGAACGCCAATAAAACTTTCAGTAATAATAGCGCGGTTTGGTCGGCTCATAAGCTTCGCAATCAAATTGCTCACGAGCCTGATGTTCGAGTAACTTATGATAGCGCCCGTGCGGCTCTCGGTAGTTTTAGGCAGGCTTTGAAAGACCTGGGGGCAATCTAATGATTAATGACGAGATTCTAGAAAAATACGACATGACAATCGGTATTGAGTGCCATGTCCAGTTGGCGACTGACACCAAACTATTTAGTGGTGCTGATAATGATGCCCGTGACAAAGCGCCAAATACGGTGGTCAGTCCGATTGATTTTGGCCTTCCCGGTATGTTACCGGTACTGAATCAAGAGGCGATAAACTTGTCGATTAAGGCTGGTAAAGCACTTGGCAGTGAAATCGCTCATGTTAGCAGATTCGATAGAAAACATTATTTCTACCCTGATTTGCCTAAGGGCTATCAAACAACGCAAATGTACCAGCCGATTATTATTGGTGGCTTGGTTGAAGCGCCGCTTGAAAACGGTAAGTCGGTTAAAGTACGTATTCATCACGCACATCTTGAAGAAGATGCTGGTAAGTTAACGCACTTTGGCGATTATAGTTTGGTAGATTTGAACCGGGCTGGTACGCCACTAATTGAAATTGTTTCTGAGCCCGATATGCATAGCGCAGCTGAGGCAAAAGCTTATGCGACTGAACTTTACCGTTTAATGACATATTCTGGCGTGACGCGTGGTGATTTGTATCACGGTAATATGCGTTTTGACGTCAATATATCAATCGCGCCAAAGGGTGCAAAAGAACTGGGCAAGCGTGCAGAGATAAAAAACCTGAACTCATTCAAAAGCGTGGAACGAGCGGCCGAGTATGAACTACGTCGTCAAGCTCAGTTACTAGAAGACGGCGAACGGGTCGTTCAAGAAACTAGAGGCTGGGACGATGCCAAACAAAAAACCACCAGTCAGCGAAGTAAGGAAGACGCTCAAGACTATCGTTATATGCCCGACGCTGATATTCCGCCGATTGTTTTATCTGACGAACAAATAGCAGAAGTGCAGGAAACGGTTCCCAACCTGCCTAACTACTACAGAAAAGCTTGGGCATCTATCGGTTATGACAGCACTGCCCAGAACGCCTTGCTGCTGTCTAAAGAATCAGCCGAATTGTTTGAGCGATTGCGACAAAAGGCTGGTGATAAACTTGTTAAAAGAATAGGTTTTTGGCTATTAAAAGCTATTGTCGAGAATACTGACGATGAAACAGGCGCTCAGAAAAAAAGCCAATCAATTTCAGACGACTACTTTATTAAATTGTCCGAAATGGTTGAGAATAACGACCTAAACTCTAACGCTGGCGACATCATATTCGCCGAAATGTTACGCACTTCAAAAAATCCACAGCAGATAGCGGAGGAAATGAACCTAATTCAAAATAGTAATGAAGGCGATATTTCAACAATTGTTGACGAAGTTCTAGCTGATCCAATCTCAGCAAAGGCTGTCGAAGATTTGAAAAATGGCAACGACAAAGTCATCGGTTTCTTAGTTGGAAATGTTATGAAAAAATCTGCTGGGAAGGCAAACCCAGCCCTAGCTCAGAAAATCATTAGAGAAAAAACAGGCACAACTCAGTAAGATAATACTTTAAAGGCTTATGCTAAATCGCAAGCTAGGTGATTTAGTGGTATAGTAATATAAGTACTAAAAATAACCACAAAAAGGAGCATAACAGTGAGCACAGCCGCAGAAGTCCTTGTCATTATACTATCGATATTTCTAGCAGTCTTCTTAGTACTTGCCGTAACATTGTCAATTTATCTGATTAAACTTACGCGCGATATCCGTGGTATTACACAATCGGCCGGTCGTACGGTTAATAACCTTGAGTCCGCCGTATCGCGAGCCACCAAGTTTACGCCCCCGATTTATATCATCGAGCAGATCAGCAAGTACATACGGAAATACATGAAGAGTAACGATAAAAAAAATAAGAATAAGGGAGAATAATTATGTCAAAAGGAAAATTCGCAGCAGGAACAATTTTTGGTGCAATCGCTGGAGTTATTGCCGGTATATTAACGGCGCCAAAAAGTGGTAAAGAAACTCGTGCCGACCTAAAGCTTAAGGCCGATGAAATCAAAGGCGGAGCCGTTGAAAAAACCGATGACTTAAAAGGCAAAGCTAGTGAAGTTGTCAAGGATGTTAAGGTTGCCGCTGAAGATCTAAAAGTACGCGCTGAACGAGCCGTTGACGGAGCCAAAGAAGGCTTCAACTCAAAAAAATAGAAACAGCTTAACTTTAAAGAAACATACTATATTACTAACGCTCAGGTATTCTTAAAAGCAGGAATTTGATGAAAAAACTAGTAGCAAAAGTAAAAAAAGATAACGAAAACGGGTCACGTAAAGGAATTTTAGAAGATTTATTTTACGATTTTAACAAAAGTCGCGCTCAAGTTTACAAAACTAACTTTTTTCGAGGAATCTTCTTTGGTGTCGGTAGTGTCCTGGGTGCCACCGTTGTTGTCGCGCTTGTGATATGGATTTTAAGTCATTTAGTTGATTTGCCGGGTGGAGTCGGTAACTTTATTCAATATGTTGTCGACGTGGTCAAAAGTCGCTAAGCATTAGGTTGATTTTACTACAGACAAATAGGGTAGCGATTGGCTATACTGGAGTTAGTTATGGGGGTTGAATTAAAGCCATCTGATTATGTTCACTTACATAATCATACTCACCACAGTTTACTGGATGGTCTAACAAAGATACCCGATTTAGTGGCGCTTGTAAAAGAGATGGGCATGGACGCGGCGGCTATAACCGATCATGGTACTATGTCTGGTGCGATTGAGTTTTATAAAGCAGCTAAAGATAAAGAGATAAAACCAATTATTGGTATAGAGGCATATGTCGCGACGCGTTCTCGGCATGACCGTGATCCTCAAAAAGACAAGGGTCGCTATCACCTAACAATTCTAGCTATGAATAATGTCGGCTATCAAAATCTGATGAGACTCAGTTCTATTGCAAACCTTGAAGGCGTTTATTATAAGCCACGTATGGACCGTGAAATTCTTGAAAAATATAATGAAGGCCTAATTATATTATCTGGCTGCGCCAGCAGTGAAATATCGGAAAATCTAAAAACTGATAATGTCGAAGAAGCTAAAAAAGTCGCCGTTTGGTACAAATCAGTTTTTGGCGATAGATACTACCTGGAGATGCAGGACCACGGGCACCCCGACCATACTAGCAAGTGGGACGTTCAGGAAAAAATTAACGGTTATTTGAAGCAGATGTCCGATGAGCTTGATATACCTTTGGTTGTTACGACTGACGGCCACTACTTAACTCATGATGACCAAGAGGCTCATGAAATATTACTGTGCGTTGGCACTGGTTCATATCTGACCGATGAGAACCGCATGAGTTTGAAGGACTTTGAATTACACGTTACTGACCCAAGAGATATTATAAAAAGATGGGGTAAAACTTGTCCCGAAGCAATTATGAACACACGTAAAATTGCCGACATGTGTAATGTTGAATTAGCTCTTGGTGGCATTTTGATTCCGACTTTTCCAACCCCAAAGGGTGAGAATGAGAAATCGTATCTAGATAAGTTAGTTTATCGTGGTTTAGCCTGGCGTTATGGCGACCTTGACCAAGAACAGACACTAGAGCTAACTCTCGATGAGGCCAAAACACATATTCCAGAGGAGGTTTTGCAACGGGCCACTTATGAGCTGGAAGTAGTCGATAGAATGGGTTTTAACGGCTATTTCTTAATTGTGCAGGACTTTATTAACTGGGGCAAGAATCGGGGAATTATCTTTGGACCAGGCCGTGGTAGCGCGGCTGGCTCTATTTTGGCGTATTCATTACGTATCACCGAACTTGACCCGCTTGAATATGATTTGCTGTTTGAACGTTTCCTAAACCCCGACCGTATTAGCATGCCAGATGTTGATATTGACATTCAAGATACGCGGCGTGATGAAGTAATTGCCTACTGTACTGATAAATATGGAGTCGATAGGGTAGCTAATATTGTTACATTTGGCAAGATGGCCGCTAGAGCCGCGGTCCGTGACGTGGCGCGAGTTCTTCAAGTGCCTTACGCTGAGGCCGATCGTTTTTCAAAAATGATTCCACCACCTGTTCAGGGTCGTCATATCCCCTTGAAGGTAAGTGTTGTGCAAGACGCGGATTTGAAGCACGAGTATGAGACCAATCCAGTTGCCAAGCAAGTTTTTGACTTCGCTATAAGACTGGAAGGCACGATACGTTCACATGGTGTTCATGCCGCCGGTGTGGTGATTGCGCCCGACGAGATCGTTAAATACGCGCCACTAGAAATGGCTCAAAAAGGCGTTATCTCGACCCAGTATCCGATGGGCCCGATTGAAGAACTGGGACTTTTGAAGATGGACTTTTTAGGTTTATCTAACCTTACGACGATTAATAACACCCTAAGGATTATTAAGAAAGTTTACGAAGTTGATATCGATATCGATACTTTGCCATTGAATGACACTAAAACCTACGAGTTGTTGCAACGTGGTGATTCGACCGGTGTTTTCCAGCTTGAATCGGCTGGTATGAAGCGCTATTTACGCGACCTTAAGCCTTCGGTCTTTGAGGATATCATTGCTATGGTTGCTCTGTATCGACCAGGTCCAATGCAGTTTATCGATAGTTTTATCAAGCGAAAACACGGCCAAGAGGCAATATCTTATCTTCATCCAAAATTTGAAAACGCGCTCAAGGAAACATATGGTATTTTGGTCTACCAAGAACAATTTATGCAGATTTCTAAAGATTTTGCCGGCTTTACAGGCGGTCAGGCTGATACTTTGCGAAAAGCGGTTGGAAAGAAAAACATTGATTTGATGCGTAAGGTTAAGGTTGATTTCGTGGATGGTGCTGTGAAACACAGTGGCGCTGATCCAAAATTAGCCATAAAATTCTGGGATCAACTGGAAGAATTTGCTAACTACTGTTTCAACAAATCGCATGCGGCCTGCTATGGCCTAATCGCGTATTGGACGGCTTATTTGAAAGCTCACTATCCAGAGGCCTTTATGGCGGCGCTTATGACCAGCGATCAAGGTGATATTGATCGCTTGGCAATTGAAATAACTGAATGTAAACATATGGGCATAACGGTATTATCACCTGATGTTAACGAAAGCTTCGTCGAATTTGCCGTGGTGCCTGGCAAAAAACAAGTCCGTTTCGGAATGGCGGCAGTTAAAGGTGTCGGGGTGGGCGCAGTTGAGGAAGTTCTGCGGGCGCGCAAGGACGGTAAGTTTACTAGTGTTGAAGATTTTGCTAGACGCGTGGGTGTTACCAAATTTACTAAAAAGGCCTGGGAGTCATTAATTAAGTCAGGTGGTTTTGATACGTTAGGCGACAGGTCTGACTTACTATTTAATCTGGAAACACTGCAATCTTTTGCTAGCAAACTACAAAAAGAAGCACTCAGCGGGCAAATCGACTTATTCGGTAGTCTAGGTGAACAATCCAAATTGCAGCCATCGGTAGTACTTCAGGCGTCACCGGTAAAACATATCGAAAAAGAGCAACTTGGCTGGGAAAGAGAACTACTGGGTCTATATATCAGCGCTCATCCTCTAGATAATTATGATGCTTACTTTGAAGAGCAGACAATTCCATTAAGCCAGATTAAACCCGACGTTGATGGCAAAAGGGCGACCGTAGGTGGTTTAATCTCGACGGTTAGGACGATTATTACCAAGTCTGGCACAAAAATGGCCTTTGTCGGGATTGAAGATAAGACAGGCGAGGGTGAAGTTATCATTTTTCCTAATTTGTTTGAACAATATGGCGCACAGCTAATTCAAGACGCCGTCATAAAAGCAACTGGCAAGGTTAACGCTCGTGATCGTGATGGTCGGTTGGGCACTGACGCCAAGATGATCGCCGATGATATTCAGTTTGTGACCGACAAAGAACTCAACGACTATGAATCCACGGGTCACAAGATGGTAAAACCTAAAGTTAGTAACACCGTTAAGGCTGAGCGCGTTCTAAAGAGCACTAAAACTACTGTACCGTTAGAGGTTGCGGTTGAAAAACCGAAGTATATTGAGGATGTTATTCCGCCCGTCAAAAAACTTTACGTTCATATTAAAAATCCCGATGATCACGAAGCACTCCTGGCGCTAAAGCAGGTCAGTGGCCGTTACGTTGGTGTCGTAGACATTATTTTAGTACTGGGTGAAACGAAGAAATCGGCCATTAAATTGCCGTTTAGAATTGAGCCAAGTGATGAGCTAGTCGGCGAACTGGTCAAAATACTAGGTGAAGACTCAGTTGTTCTTAAATAGATAAGGCGTAAAGAGCAATACCGGTCGCAACACTGACATTAAACGATTCTTTCTTGCCTTGCATCGGTATTTCTATCAAATAATCACAAACAGCACGCAGTTCATTGGTAATACCACTAACTTCTTCGCCCAGCAGCAAAACAAGCTTTTCTGGAGCTTTAAAATCGGGTAGCATGATTGATTTTTCGTCCTGTTCTAGTCCAATAATCTTATAACCTTGCTTTTTTAAGTCTGCAATATTTGGCTCTTCCTGGTATTCAAAATCAACCATTTTTTCGGCACCAAGGGCGGATTTATGGATTTGGTCGGTTAGCTTATTAAAAATGTGTGGCAAGCGCGTTTCAGTCGGCAATTTAGGGTATGGCGTATAGCCGCTTAGGATAATTTTTGAAACACCAAAACCTTCACAGGTTCGAAAAATTGAACCAACGTTATGTGTTGAGCGGATGTTATGGATAATTACAATAATTTCAGGCATTGTCTCATTATAGTACACTATAAAAACCACAAGCAATTTGCTATAGTCGTAGTAATGGACGAAGACAGAATTCAGCAGGGTCGTCGCGAACAAGACGAAAAATCTACTCAGGAGCGAGCCGCGATTTTAGGTCTTCAATATTTTGATGCACGGGGAGTTGAAGGAACGCTGGCTTTAGTTAGCGACACGCTAGATATTGCTACTATGCACAAGAACCGAATTGTACCACTTGTCGCTGGTAATGAGGGTGCGGCTTGGCGTTTTGGCATAACTACCCAAACACCTCAGTCCTTGGTGCGAGATATGACAAAAGAGTATAACGACCAAGGAAAGAATATCCAGTTTTTCTTGATTAGCGCCAGTAGCTATCGTGCGCTTCTGGACCGCTATGACCCGCCAGTAACAGTTGTCTATGATGATATTAAAATCGCTAAAGTTGGCGATAGCGATACCATGGAAGAGGTTAGCCGGACGCTAAATTCAGTTGCCAGTGACCAGGTCTTTGATTATCTAATCGACCAAGCTGATAAGTTGGGCGCAAGTGATATTCATGTTGAAAATCAACGAACTCATATCCGTATTCGTATGCGAATCGACGGTGCGCTTCACCCAGTAGCCGATCTTGACTCGGACCGTTATCGCGTGATTTTGGGAGCTTTGGCTTCTCGTGCTAATCTTTCGACGGCTGCAACCGAAGCTCAATCTGGCCATATCCAAAAAGAAATAATCAGGGACGGTGTGACCCATTTACTTAACATGCGTGTCGAGACAATTCCAACCATGTACGGACAAGACGCAGTCTTGAGGTTATTTAATTTTAACGAATCAATGTTGAACTTGGACAATTTAGGTATCGCTGCGACCGAGCGGGCCGAAATTGATGAGGTAATTAGCCATCCTAGAGGCATGGTATTGATGGTCGGTCCAACCGGTAGTGGCAAGTCGACCACTTTATATAGTATTATCAACGCGCTTAATTCGAGCGACGTAAAGATCATTACCCTAGAGGATCCAATTGAATATGGAATTTCGGGTATTTCGCAAATTCCAATCGATACGACAAATGGTCAGAGTTTCGCTGATGGTTTGCGGGCTGTCCTTAGACTTGACCCTGATGTTGTCATGGTCGGCGAGATTCGGGACGCCGACACGGCGAAATCGGCGATTCAAGCCTCGATTACTGGCCACTTGGTTTTGTCGAGTTTTCATGCTAACACGACTTCGGCTGCCTTTAGTCGCATGATTGATTTAATTGGAGTAAATCCTATCTTTAGCTCGGCGATACGCTTGGTTATTGCTCAACGATTAGTTCGCCGTCTTGACGACGAGACTAAGCAAGAATACGAACCTGACGACGCAACGAAAAAATGGATACGCGAAGCTCTAAAAGATTTGCCATCACATATTGAAAAACCGGACCTTGAGAATTTCAAACTATGGAAGCCGGTAGTTAGCGAGAGTTCGCCATTTGGCTATAAGGGCCGAGTTGTCATTATGGAGCAAATGGTAGTCAACGAGACTGTTCAAAAGTTTATTCGTGGTGATATTGAAGATATTCATACTGAATTGATTGAAAAAACTGCTCGCGAGGCTGGTATGGTTACTTTGCTGGAGCGTGGAGTCTTGGCGGTACTGCGCGGTGAGACAACTCTAGATGAAATTAATCGGGTAATTTAGTCAATAACCCTTTCAAATTAACGGCTATCATGTTATAGTCAGTAGCTGATTGTATTTATAAATTGTAAAAAGTGAGACGAAAATGAGTTTTGAACTAATTAAGAAAGTTAATGAAGCACAGAAGAAGAACAGCGTCGTGGATGCCCGCAGTGGCGATACGGTTCGCGTTCACCAAAAAATTCGTGAAGGCAACAAAGAGCGTGTCCAGATTTTTGAAGGCGTTGTTATTCGCACTGACCGTCGCGCTTCACATACATCACGTATTACAGTACGAAAAATTGCTAGCGGTGTTGGTGTTGAAAAGAGTTTCTTGTTACATAGCCCTCTTGTTCAAAAAGTTGAAATTGTTCGCCGTTCTAAGGTTCGTCGTAACTATCTTTCGTTCCTACGTAACCGTAGCGGTAAGAGCGCGCGCCTAAAAGGTCTTAACTTTGACCGTGAAGGTGTTAACACGCTTGAAGAGGCGCCTGTTGTTGAGGAAGTGCCAGATGTTGTCGAAGAGGTTGTCGAGCCAGCTGTTGAGACAAAGGCAGAGTAGATTAAGTTATCAAAAATATTAACACCCGGAAGACCGGGTGTTTTTTTATTGCTACAATAAAGCTATGATACTTGGAATTGATGAAGTTGGCCGTGGGCCTTGGGCGGGGCCGTTGGTAGTTGGAGCGGTAGTTCTTGGGGGAGCACAAATTCCAGGTCTGACCGACAGCAAAAAATTAAGTAAAAAACGCCGTGAAGAACTAGATATTATTATCCGTGACCAAGCAGACGGAATTGGACTAGGTTGGGTGACAGCCGGTGAGATTGATGAAATTGGTCTGGCGACAGCTTTAAAACTGGCTACAATCAGAGCGGTTGAGCAAATTAAGACGCCGTATCACGAAATAGTTATTGACGGAACAATAAATTTTTTAGAAAACACTAATAAAGCACGATTCGTCACGACCATGAAGAAGGCTGACTTATTAGTGCCATGTGTATCAGCTGCTTCGATTGTCGCCAAGGTTGCTAGAGACGCTTATATGAGTCAGCAGGACCTGTTATATCCCGGCTATGGCTTTGGGTCGCACGTTGGTTATGGAACCGCCGCACACATCAAAGCAATCAAGCTGCTTGGTGTAACGCCACTTCATCGTTTATCATTCGCACCACTAGCAAGTTACCGCATATCCGAATCTCTAAAACCAATTAAGTCCGACCAACCAACTACTAAGTCTATCGGCGACGCCGCCGAAAATGAAGCCGCTAATTATTTAGGACGGGCAGGCCATAAAATAATTAATCGTAATTGGAAGACAAAGTTTTGCGAAATTGATATCGTCTCAACGCATAACAGCATCGTTTATTTTACGGAAGTAAAGTATCGCCGGGAACAAGCCCAAGGTGGCGGACTGGCGGCCATTACTCCAGCCAAGTTACGTCAAATGAAGTTTGCCGCCGAGTATTACGCATTAAAAAATAAGCTCAATAATACCGATTTACGATTGGCTGCTATTTCGATGACAGGTTCGCCACCGAAAGTTGAAAATTTCTTAGAGATTTTTTAGAGCTTGGCGCACGGCTGGTCCATCGCGTTCAATTAACTGCACGCGGCCTTCGATATCGTTAATTCCAAGTTCGATAACTCTCTTTAGGTTCGGCATATTAGTCATTGGCTCAAAGAAGTCAATATATTCTTGAAGTTGCTGACGGTTTATGAGCGCGACGGCAGTGTAGCGTGGATAGTCATCGTAACTCATGTCGCCGCTAAAAGTATCAATAATCCACTGCCAATTTTCGCGTAGCCATTGCCAAGATAGCGTACGACTATCGTGGCCACGGACTAGGTATGCAAACCAATGCGAAGCATCTTGGGGTCTAATGACCTTACTGTCTTTTATCAGCTCGAGGAGTTGTGATATTTTTTGTGGTTGACGTGTGCTGGTGATACCCAAACAGATATCCTGACGTAAGTCGCCAGATTGTGAAGAGGTATATTTATTTATAAGCTCATCGACAATTTCGCTCTTGCCGTTTCTGACGGCCGAACCAATAATCAAGCGACGTAGTTCGGGGTCCATATCTTCCAGCTTGGTTGTACGGTAAAGTGTATTCGCTTTTGCGATAGCTTCCGAGTCTTCGCTATACAAAATTAGGCCGATTATTGTGCTACGTAGTTTTGTATCTTCTTCACTTTCGCTTAGTGCGGCCGTCCAGCCCAGTCGTTCGTATTGTGAACGGGCGATACGACCAGACAGGTTCTTTAGGGCTCGTTCCGCGACTGGCTCATCTTCGACAAACTTACGCAGTTCACTGAGTGCTGCAAATAGAATTGTCCAAACATGTTCATCTGTCTCGTCCTTATAGGCACTCATTAAATCAATTAACTTAGCGCTTGGCATCAGGCCAGCCCTGGCTAGTAAAGTGGCTTCGTTTAGTAATTGAATTCGGCCAATAACTGTTTTTTTGTTATTTCGGATGTCATCCAGGTGCTTTTCGAGCGTAGCTTGGTCGTAGTGGGTAATAAAATGTGCCGTGTCGCTGATGTTAAAGCCGAGAGTTGAATTGTGTGTTCGCTTAATTTCAATGTTATTAGTCGATAACATTTCAGGCATTTGATTGCAGGATGAATTAAGCGGGATTGGCCATAATCTTTTCGAAGATTCGTGCGGACCAATGAAAAATTGCTCCTCAGAAAGCGTAACATTGTCACCGGTTTGTTCGACATGGACTACGGGATAACCAGGTTGAGATATCCAGGTGTTCATTAGTGTCTTTATGTCTTTACCGGAAGCGTCAGCAATAGCGCTCCATAAATCGTCGGCTTCAGTGTTTGTATATGCATGTTTTTTAAAATACTGTTTTAAGCCGGCTTGAAAAGCATCGTCGCCAACGTATTGTCGTAGCATTCTTAGTAGACGCGCCCCTTTGGCATAAACAATGGCGGCATCAAATAAGGTATTAATTTCGTCTGGATGATTGACGTCAATTTGGACCGACTGAACGCCATCAATACTATCGCGTCGTAGGGCAAAAACGGTATCGTTCGTTGAGAAATCCAGCCACACATTCCATTCTGGGTGTAAGCTATCGATTGCGATACCTTCCATTAGAGTAGCGAAGCTTTCATTTAGCCACAAATTGTTCCACCACTTCATGGTGACTAGATTGCCAAACCATTGGTGAGCCAGTTCGTGAGCGATAACTGTCGCGATATACTGACGACTACTAATACTGGTTGTTGAAGGATTCGATAGTAGTGCAATTTCCCGGTAAGTGATTAAACCCCAGTTTTCCATAGCGCCAGATGAAAAGTCAGGCAGGGCGACGTGGTCGGATTTTGCCAGAGGATATTTGGTATCAAAGTATTGCTCGTAAAACTCAATTGAGGCAACCGCGATCTCTAAGGCAAAATCAAGACTATCGGCTGACTGAGCAGGTGTTGCCCAGACATTTACCTCGACGTCGTTATTGGTTTTGGCTGATTTTTTATGTAATTCCCCGACAACCCAGGCTAGCAAATAGGTGCTCATGCGCGGAGTAGTTTGAAAACTAGTGACAAGTTTGCCTTCTTGAACAGTTTGCGCCTTTACGGGCATGTTGCCAAGCACGGTCACGTCTGGCTCGGTAGTGAGAATGACATCAAATGTTGCTTTGGCTTCTGGTTCGTCAACGCATGGAAAGACTTCCCTGGCGTGATGGCTTTCAAATTGCGTAGCTAGTAGCTCTTTCTTTGCGCCGTTATGTTCGTAGTAGCATGGGTAAAGTCCGTGCATAGGGTCGGTGATGATGCCGCTGAATGCAATTACTACGATATGCTTGCCGGCGGCAAGGCTGGAGTGAGTGATTATTAATTCGTCATTTGCCCCAGCTTGAAACTCAGCTTTTTTTCCGTTCAACGTGACACTATTAATTTGAAGGTCTTTGGAGTGAAGCAGTATTTTATCGGAACCATCTGGTAATAAACCTTTAATTGTGACCAAGCCGTTAAATTCTCGGCCTATGCGGTCAAGATTAAGTGATAAATTGTAATGATCTGGTATGAAACTTTTAATAAGCCGTGGAACTGTCTGCATATATCCTATTGTATCAGATTAGCCTGACGTTAATCTGACATGTCGTGCATAATGGTGTTTATGGCTAATACTTATAAACGCCGCCGAGTTACAATCGCGAGCTTATTACTGACAGCCTTAATAGTAGTTATAGTCGGATATTATAATCAGCCCGCGCCAGTACAAGAGTCAAAGACAGCAAATCAGCACGAAGTGTCAACTGGAGCACAAGATGACTTGGCTGTCGACGTATTGCAAAGTCTGCCAATTAAGGGCCGCGCGCCCAAGACCGATTACAATCGGGCTCAGTTTGGCGACGGCTGGAAGTCGATTGGCTCTTGTGATATGCGCAATATAATTCTAAATCGAGATTTAACCGAAGTTGAAGTTGATGACAAATGTAATGTCATTAAGGGAACACTGGATGACCCATATACTGGTAAACTAATACAGTTTGAAAGAGGCAGTGAAACTAGTAGCGCTGTTCAAATCGACCACGTAGTGGCCTTATCTGATGCTTGGCAAAAGGGAGCTCAGCAACTTGACCGAGCGACGCGCGTGGAACTTGCTAATGACCCGCTTGAACTTATAGCCGTCGACGGTCTCACTAATCAGAAAAAATCAGATGGTGACGCGGCTACATGGTTGCCGCCAAATAAATCCTTTCGTTGTCAATATGTTGCTAGACAAATTGCCGTCAAGAAAAAATATTTGCTATGGGTTACTCAAGCTGAGTACGACGTTATCAAGACGCTACTAACCAGTTGTCCGCAACAGACCGTACCAACAAAATAGTTGCGTAAATCACTCAATCTTGCTAATATGTAGATAGTACATTTCCGGCCAGCAGGTCGGATTTTTTCATAGATAAGCCCAAGTAGGCAAAAGGAGATATTTCATGGAAGAAATCAACATCAAGCAATTAACCCTAGCGGTCAGAACGATTGCCGAAGAAAAGAATTTACCAGAAGAGACAGTTCTGTCTGTTATTGAGCAGGCCATCGCCGCTGCATGGCGCCGCGACAATGGCGAACGCGATCAAGAAGTTCGTAGCGAGCTTAATATTAATGACGGTACGGCTCAGGTGTTTGTATCACGCGAAGTCGTTGAAGAGGTTGGCAGTAGCGCGGTTGAAATTAGCTTAGCCGATGCAAGGAAAATTAAAAAAGATGCCGTTATTGGTGACATTATTGAAGAAAAGCACGAAGTTACTAGTTTTGGACGCGTGGCCGCCCAGACAGCCAAGCAGGTTGTGCTGCAGCGCCTGCGTGAAGCAGAGCGCGAAGTAGTGCTTGAGGAATATGAAGATAAAATCGGTACAGTTGTAAACGGTACTGTACAGCGTATCGAGCCCCGTGTTATTAGGGTTGAACTGGGTAAGGCTTCTGGTATTATTCCCCAGAGCGAGCAGATTCAAGGTGAATTTTACAATATTGGTAGCCGTATAAAAGTATTTATTAAGGATATCGAACGCGATAATCGGGGTCCACAATTGATTCTAAGCCGCGGTAACGAAGAATTCGTTGAATACTTGTTCCGTCAGGAAGTTCCCGAGTTAGAAACTGGTGCTGTTGAAATCAAAGCCATTGCCCGTGAAGCTGGACGTCGTACAAAACTAGCCGTTGCCAGCACTGTGCCTGGCGTTGATCCAGTCGGTACATTTGTTGGTGGACACGGTACGCGTGTTCAAGCTGTTATGAATGAGATTGGCGACCAAGAGAAAATTGACATCATAACGTATGACGAAAATAGCGAACAGTTTATCAAGAACGCCTTGAGCCCAGCCGAAGTTGTCAAAGTCGTTATAAATGAAGCCGATAAGCGAGCGACTGTTTATGTCAACGAGGACCAGCAATCAATCGCGATTGGTCGCGCTGGACAGAACGTCCGCCTAGCTAGCCGTTTAACTGGATACGAACTTGATATTGAACAATCGGCCACTCCGGCTAAGTCAGCCAAATCGCCCAAACGAGATATAGAAGACAGTCTTCTAAGTGCTGTTGAAGAAGCCACTCAAGAATAAAAAATCTCAAAAAAACTAACTAGCACTCGCTTGATTAGAGTGCTAGTTTTGCTATACTAGATATAGAAAAAGTGCTACTCATAACATAATCTGCTTGCGCTTTTATACGAGGAGGATAGATAATAACATTATGGCTGACGACTTCGAGGAATTTGTATCTCATTTGACCGACAACGCTCGGACGAGCTTGCACCATGCAAACATTATTGCTCAGGGCTATAACAGCCCATATATCGGCACCGAACACTTATTATTAGGGGTATTGGCGCAGGGCTCATCGGTTGGAGCTAAGCTACTAGCCGATGCTGGTGTAACCTTAGAGAGAGCTCAGGTTGCCTTAAATCTGGTGCCGCTAACGACTGTTATTAGTATTGGCGCCAAGGGACTAAGTGAAACCGCCAAATTAACACTTCGCATGGGTTGGGAAATTGCCCAAGAATTTCATCAAGACTACCTTGGTACCGAACATATTATATACAGCATTTTAAGTCAGAAGAATGCTAGAGCCACGGTACTACTGCGCGATATGAATATTGATATTGGTGAGTTGACTTCAGAACTCGAGGAATTTTTTGATCGTCAGAATGATCTGTATCAAGAGGCTGATGGTGGTGCGCGGACTAAAACTAAAAAACAGCCAACCCGAAAAGGTGCCCTCGAACTATTTGGTACCGATTTGACAGCCGCCGCTAAGGAAGGCAAATTAGATCCAGTAATTGGCCGAGAGGCTGAGCAGGAGCGGATGGTGACAATTCTCAGTCGCCGTACCAAAAACAACCCAGTATTAATTGGCGAGCCAGGCGTTGGTAAGACGGCTATAGTTGAAGGTTTAGCGCAGAGAATTATCCACGAAGACGTACCCGACCATTTGCTGGATAAGCGTCTCATCCAGCTTGATTTAGCTGGAATGATAGCTGGTACTAAATATCGCGGCGAGTTTGAGGAGCGACTAAAAAACGTCATCACCGAATTAAAAGAACAGAAGAACGTTATAATCTTTATCGACGAACTGCACTTACTGGTTGGAGCCGGCGCAGCCGAAGGCGCTCTAGATGCCGCCAATATGCTAAAGCCGTTGCTGGCTCGTGGTGAACTACAACTAGTTGGCGCGACAACTTTGGAAGAATATCGAAAGCATATCGAAAAAGACACAGCCCTAGAGCGTCGCTTGCAGACAATTATCGTACCAGAACCAAAACTGAAGGACACGATTGCTATTATTAAGGGTCTGCGCAAGAATTACGAAAACCACCATGGCGTCAGTATGACCGATGAGGTTATTGAGGATGCTGTTTATATGGCCGACCGTTACGTTAGCGAACGGTTTATGCCCGACAAAGCGATTGACGTCATCGATGAGGCTGCTGCCTTGGTTAGGGTCAAAGCTGGACGCAAACCAAGTAAAATTCGTGACTACATGAAACAGCTTAAAAACTTGAACGAAAAAATGGAAGAAGCCGCCGTCAGCGAAGACTACGAACGGGCAGCTTTATATAAAACACGCATTAGCCAAATTACCGAACGCCTAGAAGAAACGCGTGAGGCATTTGAGACAAAAAAATCAATTGCCCTAACAGACGACGACGTCGCTCACGCTATTGCCTCGATGACAGGTATTCCAGTCAAGCGAGTTAGAAAGTCGGAGGCTAAATTACTACGAAGTCTTGAAAAGCACCTTTCAAAATATGTGCTTGGCCAAAAAGAGGCCATCGAAGTTGTTTCCAGCGCAATTCGACGTAGCCGGAGTGGTGTTGCCAGTAGTAAGCGGCCGATTGGCTCATTTGTCTTTATGGGTCCAACTGGTGTTGGCAAAACAGAGCTTGCTAAAGTTTTAGCACGTGAGGTTTTTGGTAGCGAAGAGTCGTTAATTAAAATCGACATGAGCGAATTTGGTGAACGCCACAATACCAGCCGCTTGCTGGGCGCGCCAGCTGGGTATGTTGGCTATGAAGACGGTGGACAGCTAACCGATAAAATAAAACGACAACCGTATAGCGTTGTTCTGTTCGATGAAATTGAAAAAGCCCACTCAGACATCTTTAACTTACTATTGCAGATCCTAGAAGACGGTACATTAACAGACGCCAAAGGCCACAAGGTTGATTTTAGTAATGCTATCGTAATTTTGACCAGTAATGTTGGCGCTGACAAACTAATGAAGGAATCTAGCCTGGGCTTTCACGCTAAATCAAAATCTGACCAAAAAGCACTGGATGAGGTTCATGACGAAAATGCAGTTGCGACCCGCGAATCGCTTTCAAGGATAATGCGTCCAGAGCTGATTAATCGCTTTGATGCCATTGTCACCTTTAGAGCCTTGACGCGTAAAGAGATTGGTAAAATCTTCGATAACTTAATCAATGAACTACAAGAGCGCTTAATTCACAAAGGTATTCATTTGGTTATTCAGCCAACGGCAAAGCGGCTACTAATTGAAAAGGGTTATGATGAAAAATTTGGGGCTCGTCCACTGCGCCGGGCTATACAAGATTTGTTAGAACACAAAATTGCTGACGGTATATTATCCGGTGAATACGAGAAGGGTTCGGTGCTTACGATTACGGCTAAAAATGGGGAAATCGAGGCAAGGATAGCGCATGAGACATAGCAGTCGTGGCATAATATTTGGTTCGGCGCTAAGTATATGTTTTTTGGCGCTCGGTGTGCTGGTTGCGTTCAATAACCAATATTTACTGGATCAGTGGAGCGTCTGGCAGTATCAGCCAAGTACCGGGGTGCAACAAATTAGCCAACGCTCTGGGCTATCTAAGAATGGTGAATTTTATCTTTATGCCAGTCACGCTCAAATTAACAACGCGGCGGAATTTAATACAAATTGCGCCCGTTTAGAGACAAACAACGCCGTACTTGGCTGTTACTCGAACCGTAATATCTATATTTATGACGTCAATAATCAAGAGCTGGACGGGATAGAGGAAGTAACAGCAGCTCACGAAATGCTTCATGCTGTTTGGGACCGTATGAGTGCGGGTGACAAGAAAAAAATCGGCGATATGCTTGAGGCTGAGTATAAGAAGATTGCAACCCCAGAGCTTGAAGCACGTATGGCATACTATGGCCGCAACGAATCAGGTGAGCGCCAAAATGAACTTCATTCGATTATTGGCACTGAGGTTTCGTCACTCGACTCCGCACTTGATAAGTACTATTCAAAATACTTTGATGACCGCCAAAAGACAGTCGCGCTTCATACAAAATACAACCAGGTTTTTACTGAACTATCCAACGAATCAGACAGTTTGTTCAATGAATTAACGGCTAGCGGTAAGGAAATACAGGATTTAAGCTTTGCCTACAACCAGACAGTTACAAAACTTAGTGCCGACATTCAATCATTCAACGACAGAGCTAATAGCGGTTCTTTCGAATCGGTATCACAGTTTAACTCTGAACGCGCGACACTAGTAGCGCGCACAAAACAGGTTGATACGCAGCGTGATGAATTGAACCAAAAGATTACGGCTTATAACGATAGCTACAGCAAGTATCAGGCACTAACAGTTCATCGCGAGACCCTCATTCGTAGTATCGATAGCACGTTAGTGGCAGCGCCTAGCCTTTAGCTTAATTACCTTCGAGAGACTATATTTTATAATCGCAAGCTACGGTATAATTAATGATAATGCCAAGGTCTAAATCTCAATTCGTTTGTCAAAATTGCGGCGCCTCTTACGGAAAGTGGACCGGAAAGTGTGAAAATTGTGGCGAGTGGAACACGCTGGTAGAGCAGGCGGCGGTCAGTTTTGGTAAATCAGCGGTCGGTAGAAGTGCTCTTTCTGGTAGGATATTAACTCCACAGACTATGCAATCGATTAGTTCTGAGGATAGCATTAAGCGCCAACTGACTGGCTTTTCAGATTTGGACGAAGTTTTGGGCGGCGGAATCTTACCAGGTGGTGTTATTTTGATGGCCGGCCAGCCCGGTATTGGAAAAAGTACCTTACTGTTACAGGTTAGTGCGCACGTTGCAAAAACGGTGCCGGTTTTGTATGCCAGTGGTGAGGAGTCGTCGAGTCAAGTTAAACTACGTGCCTTGCGATTGGGGGCTGACAACAGCGAACAACTAAGTTTTATAGCCAGCACCAGCGCCGACGATATCGCGGCTACAATTCGGTCTGGTAAATATAAACTTGTCGTTATAGATTCCATTCAGACACTATCGCTAGACGAAATTACTTCTGCGCCAGGTACGGTTAGCCAGATTACAAACAGCAGTAATGTTATTATCAGGGCCGCTAAAGAAGCTGGCGCGGCCGTTGTCCTGGTTGGTCATGTCACCAAAGAGGGAAGTATCGCCGGTCCAAAAGTACTTGAACATTTGGTGGATGTCGTTTTGCAATTCGAGGGCGACCGTTATGGTGGCTTTAAGGTTGTTCGCGCCGCCAAAAACAGGTTTGGCTCAACCAACGAGGCGGCTATTTTTGAAATGCACGAAGAAGGCCTGCGGTTGGTAGAAAATCCGTCGGCGGCCCTGCTGGCCGAGCGTCAAGACGCTGATGGTTCGGTAGTTCTGGCTACGCTAGAAGGCAACCGACCGCTACTAGTGGAGATTCAGGCACTTGTAAATCCAACCAGTTTCGGCTATCCTAAACGTACTGCCTCTGGGTTTGATTTGAACCGCCTCAATCTTTTAATCGCTGTGCTCGAGCGAAGAACAAAATTGAATTTATCAGACAAAGATATCTATATCAATGTCGTCGGCGGACTCAGATTAAACGATCAGGCGGCTGACCTGGCTGTTTGTATGGCAATTGCCAGCGCGGCGGCAGGACGTCGCATTGACGATGGAACCGTCGTCTTTGGCGAAGTTGGACTAGGTGGCGAGTTGAGGTCGGCTCAGGGCGCCGATAGGCGTGTACAGGAAGCGAAAAAGCTGGGATTTACCAAGGCGATTGCCCCAAAAACTCACAGCAAGAACTCATTTATTAAAGGTGTCGGTGATTTGCGTACAGCACTCATCGACTATCTACAAAAGTAAGGAATAAATATGGAAATATTAATTATCAGTCTGCTACTAGTAATAGCAGCAGAGGCGACCTATTTGGTGGCCGTTAACACAAAAAAATCAGTTAACAAAAAAGCCGGTCGGCCAATCTTTGTTGATACATCGGTCCTAATTGATGGCCGTATTATCGCCGTCGCGCAGTCAGGCTTTATCGCCAGCGATACGCTTTTTATACCGCGGAGCGTTATCGGTGAGTTGCAATATCTCGCTGACAATGCCGACGCTGAAAAGCGTAGTCGAGCTCGTCATGGCCTAGATATCGTTTCAGAATTACAAAAAATGCCAGATATAAAAGTTGAAATTTTTCAGGATGGTAGCAAGGCCGAAGAAGGCGTCGACGAACGCCTACTGAAATTAGCTAAACAATACAGCGGAGCTGTTTGTACGATTGACTACAACCTTAATAAAGTTGCTCAAGTTGAAAATATCCCAGTGATAAACGTCAATGATTTAGCTATGAGTTTACGCATGGCGTATTTACCAGGTGAAAAGATACTACTAGAACTGACGCAAAAAGGCCAAGATGGACATCAAGCCGTCGGTCACTTAACGGACGGAACTATGGTTGTTGTCGAACGAGCCAATAAACTAATCGGCCAGACAGTCGAAATTGAATTTATCCGTAGTTTGCAAACTGCGGCTGGTAAGATGATGTTCGCGAAATTAGTCGAACATAACAACAAAAAGCCAGAGCGAACATTTGTAAGAAAAGAAAGATCTGCGCCACAGCTTTTCAAAGAAACAATTACTCAACCCGAGCTTGAACCTCAACCAGCGCCAGCGACTTATCACAGTGACCGTAATGACCAAAGACTAGTAAGGCAAGCTAATGAGCCTCGTAAAGCGTCCTATAAAGGTCGCCAGGGCAGTTCCAGAACTCCAGACCAATACAAACAGCCTTCGTCCAAGAAACCTCGCACGTCGTCTCAAAACGAGGCAGATTTAATTCAAATGCTAAATAATCAAGAATAAATTAGCTAATTAAACTAGAACTTGGCGGTTGATGGGTTAGAGGCCGAATCAGTCGCCGTTACATAGTCCGTGCCAGCAGTTGGCTTAGTCGGGACGGTCGCGGTGTAGGTACCGCTGCCGCTGTCTGTGCCTGGATAGCTTATCTTATCAACAGTGAATGTGACGCTAGAGATAGTGTTTGATCCATTACCACTCGCGGTCACGCTGACCGTATAGCTGCCGCCGGGGCCGGAAATAAATGTCGGCGTGCCTATGTTTGGCGCTTGCGCGTTGATGGTGTTAGTGGCGTTCGTACAATCAGCAGCACTATCCGTTGAACTACCTGCCAATACATATGTTCCCTTTGGATCGATGTACAGCGCCTGGTTAGGGGTAACAGATGAGGCCAATGGAATTTTGATGACTGAAACTGTTACTTTCAGGCTAGCTGGGGTACAAGATGCTGCCAACTTTTTTGTAGCACTGTTAAAATCAACATTGGCTAAACCTTGGTTGGCATTCCAGTAACTCGGGTATACTTCCCCACAGGCCTGGTCGGGTCGACCGGCCACAACTTTTAAGGTAGTACCAGTGCTACAGCCGATTCGCTGAAGGCCGGACGGTTGGCTAATCCAATCACCGGGTTTCCATTTACCAGACTCTTGGTAGACCGTTTTATAAGCATATTGAAGTACAGTATCAATCATCTGTCCCGGCACGATTGAAGTTGCGTTATTGTTTAGTGGTGTGGTATCTGGATTACCAAGCCAAACAGCCATAGTAAGAGCCTGTGAGTAATTTACCATCCAGATGTCCTTTGGTGATCCGGCGGCATTGGCGGCATTGGATGTACCGGTTTTTGCGGCCGAGTCAACGCCTGGGATGTACATACCGGTGCGGTGTGTACCGACGAAGGTTCGGGCATTGTCATCGTGTAGAATATCGCTTACGGTGTAGGCAGCTTGAGGACTGACAGCTGCCGTACCAGCGGTATCAGACCATTGCTTTAGAACGTTGCCACTGTTATTTGTGACTTTTAGTATATCTGATTGTGGTTTATAAACGCCACCGCGGCCAAGCGATGCATAAGCGTTCACAAGGTCAAGCTGCTTAATACCACATCCACCGATTGCGGCAGCTAATTGGACTGTTGTGTCATTACCGACTGTACAATAACTCGTACCGCCAAGTGCGCGAATTGTGTTAATTGTTGGCTCAACACCGTTAATTGCCATCGCCTCGACTGCCGGGATGTTCCAAGAGTTAGCTAGGCCGGTGCGAATAGATGCCGCACCACTGTTTTCTGGATCGCCATTTGCATTTGTTAAAGGTGAGCCATAAATACCCGGAATACTGTTATTTATAAGCTTTGAGCCACTTCCAAAGTTGGCCGAACCGGCTGGTTTTTGTTGGAAGAGTTGAGCATAAACAAGGGGTTTAATTGTGGAACCTGGTTGGATATAAGCGGACGCGGCATTGACTTGTCCAAAACCTTGGTAATCATATTTACGACTACCCATCATGGCTATAATCTGCCCAGTCTGGGTATCTTCAACAGTTGCTGCGCCATTTGAGAAGCCATATCTTGCTGGCGCACTACCGCTAAATTGGGTATTCATAGCCTCTTCAAGCTTATTTTGAACATTAAGGTCAAGCGTTGTCGTGACAGTTAAACCGCCCTGACCAACAGTAGCTTTACCGAACTCAGTCTCGAGCTCACTGCGGACCATCTGTACAAAATGAGGTGCCTTGATGTTCTTGTATTGATCCTCTTCTGGATTAATGTGATCAAGGATTGGATAAGCTTTGGCTTCGTCTCCCTGTGCCTTGGTAATGTAACCTTGGTCTACCATATTATCAATTACGGTGTGTTGACGGTTAATTAGGGCCTCATGACCGTTAATATTATAAGGATCAAACTTCGTTGGATTTTGAGGTATAGCAGCTAACATAGCGGCTTCAGCTATAGATAAATCTTTAGCGGATTTACCAAAGTATGTTTGAGCGCCAGATTCAACGCCATTTCGTCGGCCACCATAAGGAGATTCATTAAGGTAAAGTGTCAATATCTGGTCTTTGTTATACATGCGTTCAACTTCAATTGACAAGATAAGCTCTTTAATTTTGCGAGGAATACCGCCAAAACCACGGTTTTGTGTTTCCTCGGGTGGGAAGAATACTTGTTTAACCAGTTGTTGTGTTAAGGTAGAGCCACCTTGAACAGAACCACCACTAGCATTGTTAACGGCGGCTCTCATCAAGCCTGTTATACTGACGCCTCCGTGCTTATAGAAATCACGGTCTTCTATAGCGACGGTTGCTTGCTTTATATAATTGCTGATATTGCCACTTTCAACCACTAATTTGTAGTTACCGTCACCTTTGTCTTCCCATAGAACCTGACCGTTGCGGTCTGTATAAGTAGTGACTGTCGACTGAACTCTTTTAGCCAGCTCGCTTGGGCGAATCGAATCAAGGTCTTTACGGAAGTAAGCAAATAAACCACCCACCATTAGGGCAAGAATTAAAATTCCAACACCGGCAATTTTTAGGGCCATTATGCCGCCTTGGCGACTGAACCAATAGTGATACAAACGTTTTGGATGCAAGCGGTAAAAGAATCGCTTTACGGGATGCTTAGGAAGGCTCGCTAAATACTGGGCGCGTTTTCGTGACTGGCCGTCTTTTTTAGTTTTACGTCGCCGAGACAGGTTAGAGTACACACTGAGAGTACGTGAGCGTAATGGTTTTTTGGCCACAGTTATATATTTCCCATAAGCAATATTAACTCTTATTATAGCACTAATTTAGATGCGTAAAGCCTAAAGTTTTGCTATACTACCAGAGAAATAACAGCTAAGGAGATAGAATGAAACTTTCCGAAGAACTAGCCTGGCGTGGTTACGCGAATCAGACCACCATTAAAGATTTATCAATACTAGACGGCCAGCCTATTTCGTTCTATTGGGGTGTTGATCCAAGCGCTGACAGTATGACAATAGGACATTTGGCAGCAGCTATGATGGTGCGTCGTTTTATCGATGCCGGTCACAAACCTTATCTTCTCGTTGGTGGAGCTACCGGCATGATTGGCGACCCAGACGGTAAAGCCGATGAGCGTAATCTTAAGACGCTTGACGAGATTGCCAAGAATAAGGCGAGTATCGCCGCGCAGTACAAGACGATTTTTGCTGGTCAAGACTTCGCTATGGTCGATAATTTCGACTGGTTTAAAGATATAAATTATCTTGATTTTTTGAGGAATATCGGCAAGAACGTACCTTTAAGTCAAATGTTGGGTCGCGACTTTGTTCAGGCCAGAATAGGCGGGGACGGTAATGGTATTAGCTACGCCGAATTTAGCTACTCATTAATACAGGGATACGATTTCCTCCATTTATTCCGTGAACACAACGTAATATTACAGGTTTGTGGCGCAGATCAATGGGGTAACTCGGTGGCCGGAGTCGATTTAATTCGCCGTCTAGAGACCAAAGAAGCTCACGTATATTCAACGCCATTAATTATTAATAAACAAACCGGTGTCAAGTTTGGAAAAACCGAAGAAGGCGCGGTCTGGTTGGATGAGAAGAAAACTAGCGTTTATGCCTTTTACCAGTTCTGGCTTAATTGCGATGACGCCAGCGTAATTGATTACCTCAAGGTTTACACTTTATTGAACCGTGAGGAAATTGAATCTATCCAGTCTCGTCATAGCGAAAATCCAAGCGCGCGTTTGGCTCAAAAAACTTTGGCGCATGAAGTTACATTACTGGTCCACGGCGCCGAACGTACATCAAGCGTCGAGCGCGTAACAGGTGTACTGTTTGGCGGCGATGACTTTGCGTCACTATCTGACGAAGACATCGACATGCTGTCGGCCGAAATTCCAACCATAAGTCTAAACATATCCGTAGTTGAAGCCTTGGTGACAAGCGGCGCTGCTGACAGCAACGGCGACGCCCGCCGCTTAATCGAATCTGGTGCCGTGTCAATTAACGGACAAAAAATCTCGACTGATCAGACTATCGACACTAAAAGTCTTATTAAAAAAGGCAAAAATAGCTTCATACTAGCGCGATAAACATTACGACCCCTACTACTATATAAGCCCGTAATATTGTAAACTAAGCTTATGCTTATACGAGACAGCCGTAATCCGGTTCTAGTAGCCTTGCCAGACCTAGCTTGGTGCAACAAAAAGGTTTATAACGGTGCAATTTATAAAGACGGCGACGTCTACCGTATGTTATTTAGGGCCGTTGGTGACGACTGGATATCGCGTCTTGGTCTAGCCGAAAGTACGGACGGTATATCTTTCCGCATCAATCCTTGGCCAGTTCTGTCACCGTCAAGCGATCAAGACTCGCGCGGCTGCGAAGACCCCAGAATGGTCAAGTTTGATGATAAATATTACGTTACGTACACGGCATTTGACGGCGTTACGGCCAGGGCGGCGTTAACTTCTTCGCACGATTTGTATAATTGGGACGAACGCGTACTGCTATTTCCAGATTGGCATAATGTCCAACGAGAGAACCTGCCCGGTAACTGGTCCAAAGCCGCGGCGATATTTCCACAAAAAATTAATGATAAGTATTATTTATTCTTTGGCGATAATCATATTTGGGCGGCTAGCTCGTCTAATCTAAAAGACTGGCAGCCAAGTGATAACCCTATTTTAAGTGCACGCGAAGGATTTTTTGACTCGGCTTACATCGAAATGGGTCCGCCGCCAATCTTAACCCCAAGGGGCTGGTTAATTTTGTATCATGGTGTCAATACTTTTGATAGTCGGCGCGTCTATTCGCTGGGAGCTGCCCTAGCTGCCTTGGATGATCCATTAAAAATAATTTGGCGGCGGAGTACGCCAATCTTAGAGCCGACCGAGCCATATGAAATTATGGGCATGATTGACATTGTTGACGGTGGTTATAGCACTCTTAAAAATGTGGATATGTCATACATCGAAAATCTGGCGCACGAAAATAGGTTACCGAAAGCAATTTTTTGCTGTGGCGCATTACTGGAGGGCGACACGGTAAGGCTTTATTATGGCGCTGCCGATACGGTCATTTCTACGGCTACAATTGATCTTGCGACTATTTTTGAGGATTAAGACCACTTTTCGAGGCGTTCGATAATTAATCTGGCGTTAAGATAGCTTAAGGTTGATTCGGCGCCTTCGTTCTGGTTAACACCGTCAGACCTAAGTCCGTCGTGACAGCCACCACTCGTATCGTCATAAAGTCTGTCGCCAACAAGATTGTTGCCCAAAAACCAACTAAAGACTTTTCTTGCCATTTCGACATATCGTTTGTCGCCAGTAAGCGTAAAAGCACTTTCTAGGGCTTGCATCGTTGAAAAGGCGTCCTCTGGTTGTTGGTCAAATAAGGCTCGCGAACCATCATCGCGTTGACGCCAACCGTCTTGTCCAATTGGCGCGTAAACATCTCCCATAAAACAGGTGTCGCACAAAAATTCTAAACTCTCCAGGCCAACTTTCCGATACATGTCCGACTTTGTAGCGCGTGCCGCGTCCAGCAGGCTGGCGCAAAGCTGACCGTTGGCGTATGTCATAGCGGAGTCAAACCATTTCCAGGCGGGTGTAGCGTTTTGACGAAAGGCCTCGACTAATCTATTAGCCAATTCTTCTACGATTTTACGCATCTTAACATCTCCGTTTTGTAGCGCAAAACTGGCACCCAACAGCAACTGGGCGAGCGTTCTAATGTATGGGACTTGGTATAAATCGCCAGGTATATTGTCCAGTAGCGCCGTCGCCTTGTCTCTGACTGGTTTTAGTCCGGTATATTTAATTGTTTGCATGCTGTAAAACGCTCTCGCCAGACTGTCGTTTAGGTTTTCTTTCAGGTTTTGACCAGTCGGTAGCAGCGTATTTACTTCGAGATAATTTACAGTCGGATAGTGTGTCAAACAGACCTCCATGATGTGAAGATATTTTTTTGATAATTCACTGTACAAACTTTTATCGAGCACACCCATATCGAAAGCGCTCTGGACGGTCTGTAGGGCCCGGCTGTTGTCATCAAGCGTATAGCCCGATTCGTAATCAGGTCTTCTCTTAACCGAAAACTGCAACATACCCAAACTATCAGTCAATGTCTTAAGATGTCCCCAATTAATAACAGGCCAACGAATCAGTTCCGTGTTTCTTAGTTTGGCGATGTCAGCTAGGCTCCCTGCGTAGTTATCGGCCGTGTTTGACCACAGCATTGAACGCGTTTCGCTGTAGGCAAGATGGTTCATAGTCCGCAATGCGCCTGGCTCTGCAAACAAATCGATAACAGCGGCAGATATTGCCTCCGAGTCGCGTATTGGTACCACGCGTCCAACGTCTTTATGTACGATTTCGTTTGCCTGGGCAAAGTTTGTGGCGATAACGGCACGGCCAGACCCCAAGGCGTAAGATAGCGTGCCACTAACGGCCTGCTGCGGGTCAAGCGATGTCGCGATGTAGATATCGGCCGATTGTATGTAGCGCAGAATATCTTGTAGTGGCAGAAATTTCGGCACGAATCTCACGTTGTCCTCTAACGACAACTTCTTGACTAATTCGGCCAAGGAATCGCGATAAGCTTCGCCTTCTTTTCGGATAACTCCAGGGTGTGTACCGCCAACTACCAAATAAATAATGTCTGGTATCTGCTGTTTAATATTTGGAAGAGCGTTGATAACGTACTCGATACCCTTGTTGCGGCTCAAAAGCCCGAAGGTCAAAAGTACTTTACGATTTTCCAGCTTAAACTGCGGTTTCGAGTCGACAGGCTTCTTATAAAGCAGCGGATGTATGCCATGCATAATCCTTGTAAGCTTATTCTCGGCCGATGGATATAGTGATTTGAAAAGCTTATATGAACCGTCGGTTAAGGTAATAAGTTGGTCGCAACTCGATATTATCTGTTTTGTGACCTTTCGCATCTCTGGATTTGGCGTGGCCACGACTGTATGGAGCGTCATTAGGACTGGGCAATGAAGATTTTTTAATAAGCTAATGATGTATTCACCTGATGCACCACCGTAAATACCATATTCGTGCTGGACAATTACAATTGTCTCTTCGGCGTGTTTATTAATGGCCTCGGCAGCTTTTACATACGAAGTCTCTTCCTCTTGCTCGATTTGTAGAGTGACTTCTTTTGGATATTTATAGGTCGTTGTCGGATTATCGTTTACGGCGCATACAGAAAACTTTACCTCTGGTAAGAGAAGCTTCAAGTTTGTTAGTAAGTCGTACGAAAAAGTCGCTATGCCACATTGACGCGGCGGGTAGCTGCAGACAAAAACGATCCTTTTTATAGTGTTCTCGTTCATTGTGAGCCTGATGATAACCTCAATTCACTCTTACTATACTACTTTCTGGCTGATTAATCCCTGAACGCCTCTTATAATTATCTAAACTTGCTATGATAAATACATGAATCTTCTGTCACCGTTAGAAATGATAAAGGGCGTTGGTCCTAAGGTTGCCGAGCAATTCGCCGATGCCGGTCTGGATACGGTTGGGGATTTAATTAGCTTTTTGCCTCGCGCTCACGAAGATTTCTCACACGTCACCAGAATAATTGACATCGCCCCGGGCAAGGCGACTATTAAAGCTCGCTGCGAGAAAATAGCTACCCGGCCAGTCCGTCGCGGTCTGCGCATAACAACCGCCACTTTGGCCGATGACAGCGGTAAATTGCAGGCGGTTTGGTTTAACCAGCCGTATCGCGAGACACAACTGAAAACAGGTGAAGAATTTTATTTTTCTGGGGAGTTCGAATTTAATTTCAACCGTTATCAATTGACTAATCCGAGCGCCGAAAAAGTCAGTGAGATGCCGGTTCAAACCGACCGAGTTTTACCAGTCTACCGTTCGGTTAAGGGACTAAAAACACCTTTGGTGCGCAAAATCTTGGCCGAGCTAAGACCTTTAATCACGATGCTTCCCGAATCTTTGCCGGCCGACATCATCAAAAACGAAAAACTACTGAGCCGGGCCGATGCTCTGCTGGCTATGCACTTTCCGAAGTCCGTTGAAGATATTGAAAAAGCTCGCGAACGTCTGGCATTCGAGGAATTGTTTGAGTTGCTCCTGGCTAGTCAGCTTAATCGCCAAGAAAACTCTAAATTGGAGGGTTGGCATATTCTGTTCAGTCAACCTATCGTAAAGCAATTTGTGCAGCAGCTGCCATTTAAACTGACTGGCGCGCAGCGAATTGCTGTTTGGGAAATCATTCAAGACTTTGAAAGAAAAACGCCAATGAATCGATTATTACAGGGCGACGTTGGCTCGGGTAAGACGGTCGTAGCCGGTATAGCCGCTCGTCAAGCCGCCCATAGTGGTTTTCAGACGGCCCTCATGGCACCCACGGAAATATTAGCCAACCAACATGCAGAAACACTCCAGGCCTTATTGTTGCCATTTGATGTGCGCGTCGGACTGTTAACTGGGAACGTCAAAGGCGTAGCCCGTAAAACATTATACAAAGCCATTCAAGACGGCGAAGTGGACGTCGTAGTTGGTACGCACGCCTTAATCCAAGAAGCGGTCAAATTTCATAAGCTCGGTTTTGTCGTGATTGACGAACAGCACCGCTTCGGAGTTTCGCAGCGTCAAGAACTACTTAAAAAGTCCGCGCATATGCCACATTTGCTGGCTATGACGGCGACGCCTATTCCGCGCAGTCTGGCCCTGACGGTTTATGGCGAGCTGGACATATCTATTCTGAACGAGCTACCATCTGGTCGTTTGCCGATTAAAACTAAAATCTGGTCGCCTAATAGTCGCGCTCAGTTATACACGCTGGTTGACGAAGAGATAACAAAAGGCCGTCAAGTCTACGTCATCTGTACTTTAATCGATAATAATCCCGACAACGAACTGAAGAGCGTCCAAGCCGAGTTTAAAAAATTACAAAATTCGGTCTTTAAACACCGTCGTATCGGGTTATTGCATGGCAAGTTGAAGTCCGACGAAAAAGAGGCCGTGATGCGGCAATTTGCCGGTGGCAAACTGGATATCTTGGTCAGTACAACCGTTGTCGAGGTGGGGGTAGATGTTCCGAACGCCACTGTAATGCTAATCGAGGATGCCGATAGATTTGGCCTCAGTCAACTGCACCAGTTACGCGGTCGAGTTGGCCGTAGCGTCCATCAAAGTTACTGTTATCTTGTGACCAGCACTAGCGCTAAACCGAGCGTCCGTTTGAAAGAGATAGAGAAAAGCAACGACGGCTTTTACCTGGCCGAAGTTGATCTTAAGCTACGTGGTCCAGGAGAAATCTACGGCCGCGCTCAACACGGCGCCTTGAATCTGCAAATTGCCACCTTGGCTGATACGAAACTGATTGCTCGCGCTCAAAAGGCTGCCCGCGCATTCGTGGAATCACGCCAGAATCTGCTAGAATATAAGCAGTTGGCGGCTAATGTTCAACATTATCAACGTCTCACAACATTAAACTAAAAAAACGAAACTAAATAACCATGTATGCAGGACTGACATTTCGTAACCGTTCGGGAAGCATTGTTGGCGTACACCAAAAAATCGATCGTGTAGCGCGTCGGCAGCTTAAAAAACATATCAAGACTTCGCAATATTTCCCGGCTATTAAGCAGATTTTACACTTTGAGGGTCTAAATGGTCCCGATGGTATTAAACGTAAGAGTCCATCCAAAGATGAACCTTGGCATTATATAGATCCGGCTAAGCCCGAAGACACAGGGCTGATTCTGATTATTAATGACCATCTTTTTAACCTGGCGCAGGCACTACGTGTCAAAAATGAAGAGCGAGCCGCTTTTGAGGCGTCATGGTTGGCTCATGCCGTGGTTGACGGTTTGACCCCTGCGCATCACTATCCGTTGAACGATAAAATTGAAGAGCTTTTTGGCATGCCTCATGATCAACGTTTAACGATTAAAGAAAAGAATATCATTAAGGGCAATAGCCCTCGTGATACCATATCTAAAAACTGGCAATATTGGGGCGCTGGAGGCGTGTTTACGGCACATTATACTTACGAATTCGGCGTCGCCTCGACGATTGCGTCCGAGAAATTCGAAGAATCTAATCCAAGCAAAGAAGACATATCGGACTTAATAGAGAATGGATTTGAAGCGGTCTTTATGGCATCGGTTCAAAAAATCTACGCTATGAAAATGTACGACGAGTTTATCTCTAGCGGTTGGACGCGGGATTTGGCGGATGATACAAGAACACTATTGATACCTGAGATTATTCGAGTTGTCTGTCTGGCCTGGTACTGGGCAGTTTACTTATCAAAGGATGACAAATAGTGAGAATTAGAATTATCGCGGGCAAATATGGTTCTCGCGTTATCAAGGCACCAAGCGGACACGTAACACATCCAATGAGCGAACGTATCCGGGGAGCTCTTTTTAATAGCGTCGGTACAGCCATAAAAGACGCTGAGGTTTTGGACGCCTTTGCCGGCTCTGGGGCTCTGGGGCTAGAGGCGATTAGCAGGGGAGCGGCCAGCGTGACCTTTGTCGAGCGCGATAGGTCGGCCCTTCAGGTTTTGGCGGAAAATATAGATTTACTGGACTGCGCCGAGGTTGCAAAAGTGATTAATTCAGGCGTGGCCTCGTGGTCCGACAAAACTACAGAGCGGTTTGACCTAATTTTCGCTGACCCTCCCTATAACGATATGCAGTTATCCACAGTTACGCGCCTCTTTGGACTATTGAAACCCAATGGGCTTATGGTATTATCATACCCAGGTAGGAGTGAGGCGCCGACCGGGAATAATGGAGTCGTTGTGGTGGACGATCGTAGTTACGGAACTGCGGCCCTCGCTTTCTACCGCCTAATGGACGTTTAAGACGTCTTTTTTTAATTGAATAAGTTTCCAAATAAGGACTTGGTCACAGATAATTTGCTTTGCAAATTTCCGCGACCCCGCCTCAGTCGGTGACGTTCGTCATCCGGCTTCCGGCCTTGCGAACTGCCGACTGGCAGTTCTCACCTTCACGCCTAGGGGTAAAGGTTGAAGACATTTTCACCGACCAAATAGAAAAGCCATCCTTTCGGATGACTGTTCTATTTGGTACGCGAGAAAGGACTTGAACCTTCACGCCCGGAGGCACTAGCTCCTAAGGCTAGCGTGTCTACCAATTCCACCACTCGCGCGTGTACCTTATTGCCACGCTAGCGTGTCTACGATTTCCACCATAGGCCACCACTCGCGCGTACTCAAAAAAATGGTAACTAAACTACTATACCAAAAAAGTCTTAACAGATAAAGCCCCAGTCCTATACATCCTGGACAATGCTTGTGCTATCATAAATACAGACAGATACAACTTGTAGGGATGGAGAGTATGAGCAAAATTGCACAATATTTGAATGAACACATACTAGGTGAGATTACCGGCGCTAAAACTATTAGGCAACGATTTTCGCGCGATGGTAGCGTGCTGACGATTACGCCGGAACTCGTCATGTTTCCGAGGGTTACTAACGATGTTCGTAAAGCCGCCCGCTTTTCATGGCAACTGGCCGAGAAGGGTCATATTTTGCCAATTACTACACGCGGTGGCGGTTCCGATCAAACCGGCGCGGCCATTGGTAAGGGCTTAATTATCAATACGACAGCTCATCTGAATAATATTATTCACATCGCCTTAAAGGATAAAGAGCATTTTGTTCACGTTCAACCGGGTGTAACATTTAAAGCGCTAAATGACGCCCTAAATTGGCATGGTTTACATGTACCAACTTACCCAGAATCATCAGCTTACAGTACAGTCGGTGGCGCTGTTGCCAACAATACTGGCGGACAATTGTCTGGTCTATCTGGCTTGACAGGTAACTTAGTCAATCGTTTAGAGGTTGTACTGGCCAACGGTGATTTAATCGAAACAACTCGTATAAATAAGCGCGACCTCAGCAAAAAGAAAGGCTTACAGACTTTCGAAGGTGAGATTTACCGCAAATTAGACGGTCTAATCGAGGATAGTCAGGACATAATAAATAAGCTACACGAGGTTGAACGCGATAATTCTGGTTACGCACGTATTAAGGACGTACGGCGCAAAGACGGTTCGTTTGATTTGACACCACTTTTGATTGGTAGCCAGGGTACACTTGGTATTATCTCGGAAATTGTTCTCAGGACCGAATTTATGAGCACCGATCGAACAGTTTTAATCGCGGTAGTCGATAGTAATGAAGCCGCCCGTGATGCCGCTGACGCCATCAAACTAACCGAACCAACCTCACTGGAAACAATTGACGGCGCAATCTTTAAGTTAGCTATGGCGCGTGGAAAGGTCTATCCTTTCACTAAACCTGACCAAGCGGAAATTAATGTTGGTGCCGTGGTCTATGCCCAATATTCGGATTTTAACGACCGAACCCGAGCTAAAAAACTGAAGAAAGCAATTAAGGGACTGGCGAAGTTTAATGCCACGATTATTACCTCAAACGACCACCTACTAGAAGAACTTGATTCAATCCGTGAAGTTATGTCGACCGTGTTTATGCAAGAAAATGACAGCGAGTCGATGCCACCTTTAATTGATGGCGCCTTCATTCCAGCTAATCGCTACGAAGAGTTTAGTGGGCTTGTGGCCGACCTTGCGGCTAAACATCACATTACGCTACCACTTCAGCGAAGAGTATTAGATGGCGTCGTGAGTGCTCGCGCTAGTTTGCAGTTGGATAAAGTTGCTGATAAACAAAAAATATTCAAGCTAATCAATGAATACAGCCAAATCGTCGACAAACTGAACGGTACATTTATCGCCGATGGTGGTGAGGGCCGACTGAAGGCGAATTCATCATATTTGTTAATGGACGAAGATATTCAAAATCTTTACAAGCAAGTTCGTGAGATTTTTGATCCTTATGGCACCTTGAATCCTGGGGTCAAGCAGCCTTCTGATATGCGCACATTAGTTGGCGCCATCCGTTCGTCGTACGACCAGTCAGATTTCGCCCAGTATTCGCCGCATAGCTAGGCTACGAAATATACATAATTTGGTATATGATAATTAAGGTATAACGCGAGCGCGAGTGGCGGAATGGTAGACGCGCTAGCTTCAGGTGCTAGTGTCCTTCGGGACGTGGAAGTTCGAGTCTTCTCTCGCGTACCAATATTATTGTAGATAAATGATTACAATTCCATACATTAAGTACGTCTCGATTATCGTTCCTATTGTGGTTATATTAGTTGCGCTCTTGGCTAATCGACTTGGGCCAATAAATAGTACCTTTGAAACTATTAGTAAACACGTATCGCGTCACAATAAACTGTTTTACCTACTGGCGATAACGATTACCATCCTGTCGATTCCTTACTATGTCTACATAGCCGTTTGGCTTATTCCGTTTTATAACATCTCTACATTCATGTATCTTATTATGATAGTTTCATACTTTGGTCTGTTACTCACTGTCTGGGTGCCGGCGATACCGGGTAGGCGCTACGTGATTCATACTACTGGCGCGGTGTTAGTGGCGGTTGGTATGCTGTCTTTGGGCGTAGGTTTATCTATGACTGAAGCATTAGGCTACGCGGGAAGATTAGCTAGTTTTGTGTTTGTTATTTTTAGTCTATTTTTGGCTATTAATGCGCTGTTCAATCTAAAGAAGATAAACATGTTATATTCTGAAGCTTTGTTTATTGTCGTTTTTTACTTAATGACAATTATCGTAACATTCTGCTAGGAACTTAGTTGCCCTCTAGAATATACGAATTTAATATTTGCCTAGTCTTCTCTGTTAACTATTTACAAAAACGTACCAATGTGTTAATATAGTGGTATATGCCATTTAATGAAAGAACCGAGATAAAACTTGCGACGTGGAATCTTAATGGCGCCCTAAGTGACCCTCGTCGGGCTGAAACGGTAGCTGAAACTATCATAGGAACAGATGGCCAGGTTATTTCTTTGCAAGATGCTTATATACTTGACCCATCTGAATCAACACCCAGTGGTACGAAGTTAAAATTACCTCTAGATATTTTTCGTGATGCTGGCTATGAAATAGTCGACTTAAAACATCGTGAAGTCTTACTTGAGGGCGAAGACAACTCCGCTATCTATCAATTTATGACGTTAGTTAAGGGTTGGTCTTACCGCCGTCGAGAGATATTGAGAGAAGAAACAAATGCGGTTATTTTTGACATAGCTATGCAGGATTTTGTCGCTCGTGTAGTTTCGGTTCACTTAAACGACCAGAGTGAAAAAATTCGTCTGCGACAAGTCGAGGCAATTAAAGCTAGGTTAAACTTGGATATGCCGACAGTTGTTATGGGTGATTTTAACTCTATGCACGGAGATTTAATGATATCTAAAGTAACTCGGGCCCGAGCGTTACGCGACCCTCATCCCAGCAAAGCACTCCTATGGCTAGCTGACAAGGCAAGGGGTGATGTCCTTAGAGAATTTAACAAATTTGGATTAGAGGACGTTGATGCTGATAGGCAACCAACTATGCCAAGTCGATTACCAAAATTTCAACTGGACCACGTCCTGGTAAACGACGGTCTGGTCGCTACCGAATATAAAGTTGAGCATCGTCCCGATGAATCCGATCACGGACTAATTACGTCTACCGTCGTGTTAAGATAAAAACATGACAGCCGAAAATACGATTGGCGTTGGTCCTCATCCCAAACCATGGCCAACGGACAGTAAATACGACCCAGTACTTCTTGCCGAGGGTGACCGCCGTAACGTTATCGATAAATATCGCTACTGGACGGTTGAGGCAATTAAATCCGACCTGGATGAAACCCGGATTGATTTGCATATTGCTATTGAAAACTGGCAACACGACATGAATATCGGCACGATTGTCCGTAATGCCAATGCTTTTAACGTGGCGACAGTACATATAATCGGCAAGCGTCACTGGAACCGCCGTGGCGCGATGGTAACCGACAGATATCTTACAATTGAGCATCATCAGACTGTCGACGACTTCGCCAGCCAAATGAAACAACAAAATCGTACGATTGTGGCCGTCGATAATTTGCCTGGCGCCTTGCCGCTATCAGAGACAAAACTGCCCAAAAAAGCCGTCTTGGTTTTTGGTGGCGAAGGACCAGGTCTTAGTGCTGAAATGGTGGATGCAAGTACTAAAATGATTGCTATCGAGCAGTTTGGCAGTACTAGGTCGGTAAATGTGGGAGTCGCCTCTGGAATTATTCTCTATGAATGGATGCGTCAGAATGTTTTGACATGTTAACCCTAGTTTGACATGATAGATATATGGCAGAGTCCACCGAAGTGTCGACGCCAACCAACGGTCCCGATCAACGACCGGGATTGGTGGCTCGTACGCGTTACGGACTTTCTCTTACGCCAAGTGATGAGCTGAGCGAACTTATACTACCTTTCTTAAAACCAGAGTTTATTCGTATAAAAATTGGCTCACAGACCATTCGTCTAGGCATTGCAGATCGCCAGGTTGAGACCAATCGTGCTGCCATTGAAAAAAGTGGTGATGTACTCCTGGCAATCAGTAACTATTCGCAGACAACAGCCAAGTATAAAGATAGCGTACAATTTAGGCTGTTGATGGACGGCTTTGAATATAAACAGGTGCGCGACAACAGAGGAGCTTTTACAAGTCTTTCTTTTCAAGTAGCGACATCACCGGCGATGCAGCGAGATATTATGCGTCCACCGTTTTTTAATAAAGTTGATAGCGAATCGCTACGGGCTCGTATAATATTTCCGAGTACAGAGGTTGTGCCAGACGCTGATTTACAAGCAGAAACCGTAGAGCGGGCGCTACATACACCTCACCCGAGTGCGCAAAACGGTTTAGCGTCTTTCGCCTTTAGCCTATCTGGCCTTGAGGTGACTGTGCGTGAAATAAGACAGCTACGAATTGTAGAATAATAAAAATCAAACTAAGAGGCTTAACACCTATCGTAATCTTGTGTTTTAAAGATTAAAATGAGACAATTACCTTAATGAGTGCACTATCTTCTCAAGCATACAAAGGAACGCGCGACTACTATCCGGAAGACAAGCGGGTACAGAATTATATATTTGCCGTCTGGCGTAGCATTGCCGAGCAGTATGGTTACGAAGAATATGGCGCGCCAACTCTGGAGCCACTTGATATCTATGCTGCTAAAAGTGGTCAGGAACTAGCTAACGAACAGACTTACAGCTTTACGGATAGAGGTGGACGCGTCGTAGCGATTCGACCCGAAATGACACCTAGTGTCAGCCGCATGGTTGCCGCGCGTCGCCAAGAGCTTCCTTATCCTGCCCGCCTATACTCTATCGCTAATTTTATGCGCTATGAACGTCCACAGCGTGGACGCGAACGCGAGTTTTGGCAACTGAACGTCGATATTTTTGGCGTTGACGATATTGCCGCTGAAGCGGAAATTATTACCATGTCCGACGCGGTTTTGAAAGCCTTTGGCGCGAAAGACGATGATTTTGTTATCAAGATTAACAACCGCAAACTGATTAACTTTATGATGGCTCAATATTTGGGTCTTGATGCCGTCGGTGCCCAGTTGATGGTTAAGTTATTTGACCGTAAAGACAAAATATCGCCAGTCGACTTTCACGACCAGGCACGCGAAATATTGGCTGATGACGCCGAAGAAGGCTTGCAAAAAGTCGATTTACTACTTGACGCGAAAAGTATGGCCGATTTGCCAGCTGAGATTCGAAATAGTAGTTCAGTTGTTGAAGTTCAAGAACTGTTTACGCTACTGGAAAGAGCCGGCGTAAAAAGTGCTGTCTTTGACATTACACTGATGCGCGGTCTGGATTACTATACTGGTACGGTTTTTGAAGTTTACGATACACGACCCGAGAATACCAGGGCCCTGTTTGGTGGTGGCCGTTACGACGGACTAGTCGGACTATTTGGCGCCGAACCGATTTCGGCCGTCGGAGTAGCACCTGGTGGTACAGCCATCGAAAACTTCCTCGAGGTTCACAAACTAGTACCAGAATTAGTATCAAAAACCGACATTTACATCGTTGTGCTGGGCGACGCTAAACGTAGCGCGTCAAAATTAGCCCGCGATCTTCGCGACCAAGGCGTCAACGTCGAACTTGATATTACCGACCGTAAGCTAGACAAACAGATTAAGACAGCGACAAAAAAGAAGATTCCATACATGCTGTTTATTGGTGATGATGAAGTTAAGACCGAGGTTTATACCATCAAGGATGCCTTTACGACGACCGAACAAAAATTGAATTTCGCAAGTATCGTCAGTCTGATTAAATCCAAGCGCCGTTAAGGCTTACGGTTTCAGATTCGGGTGAGCGTCTGGTATACTCATTGAAGTATGAAAACAACTATTAAACACCTATCAGATACCAAAGTTGAACTAACTATTATTGTTGATGCCAAGGAATTAGCTGACGCGGGTCAAGTCGCCCTGACCAAATTAGCGCGTGATATTAAAGTCCCTGGATTTCGCAAAGGCAAGGTGCCAGTTGCTGTCGCTGCTAAAAACGTTGACCCAGCCCTTTTGCAAGAGAAAACTCTTGATGGCGCTCTAAGTAAGGCTGTAGCCGCTAGCTTCCTCGAAAATGAGATTCAGGCACTTGACCGTCCTTCGGTCGAGATTAAAAAATTCGTGCCAGGCGAGACGCTAGAATTTACTGCTGAAGCTGAGATTCTTCCAAAAATTACGCTAGGTAATTACAAAAAACTGAAGGCCGAGACCGAAAAAGTATCAGTCAACGCCAAAGATATCGAGGAAGTCATTGAACGTATGCGCCAGGCCTTCGCCGAGAAAAAGGAAGTCAAGCGCGCCGCCAAAGACGGTGACGAGACCGTGATTGATTTTATTGGTAAAAAAGACGGTGTTGCTTTTGACGGTGGTACTGGCAGTGATTATGCCTTAACACTTGGCAGTAAATCGTTTATTCCGGGTTTTGAAGAGGGGATTATTGGTAAAAAACCAGGCGAAACCTTTGATTTAGACCTTGAATTTCCTAAAGATTATCAAGCCGCTGAGCTGAAAGGCGCTAAAGTTACCTTTACGACTACGCTTAAACTAGTTAAAGAAGTAGTTTTGCCTGAAGTTAATAATGAATTTGCCGCAAAATCTGGTCCTTTTAAATCTGTTGATGAATTGAAGGTTGACATAAAACGCGAACTTACCGCTCAAAAAGAGCGTGAAGCCATCGAAAAACTAAAAGACAATTTGGTCGCTCAACTGATTGAAGTAAGTAAAATTCCAACGCCTGAAATCTTGATTGACGACCAAGCAAGGTCTATCGAACAAGATTTTGAGCGCAATCTGATGTATCAAGGCATGTCTATCGACCAATACATCCAGGCACAGGGATTCAAAGACAAGCAAGACTGGCTGGACAAAGAAGTAAAGCCAACAGCCATAAAGCGTGTTAAGGCTGGTTTAGTGCTAGCGGAACTAAGTAAGGTTGAAAAAATCGAGGCGACAAGCGATGAACTTGACGCGCACGTTGAGATGTATAAGAAACAGTATGCCAATAATCCGGAAGCTTTGAAACAATTTGAAGATCCAGAAGTCCGCCGCGATATTGCAAACCGACTGCTGACCGACAAGACTGTCGACCGCCTGATCGAATTAAATAAATAGTAATTAAAAAGACGAGCCGGAGAGTCGGACTCGTCTAGCCCCCTAGATCATCGATGCCTAGGGGGTTTTGGGTGTGCTACGCGTCGGGATCAATGTTGTAGTCGGGTCTGCTGCCACCTTCGCACAACAATGCAACTGCCGTGAGTACGATCAACAGGTCGACTATCGTCGAGACGATGATCAAAGGGAGTGCATCGCCCCATGCCTGATCGGTCGCCCTCGTCTGCCAGCAGTCGGTCGGGTAACTGCCCCAGACCCCCTGCAGTAATGGCGTCTCTCTGTCGTCTGACATGACCCAAGTCGTATCAATCAAGACCTGGGGGGTGTCGAACTGGAAAGTCCCACTCGAGCATCCGCAGATGTCGTTCGTGGTAACCGCCTCGTGCACGTATGCCCGGGTGTAGCTCTGGTTCCATGCGAGTGTGATCATGGCGACTTCCGCCAAAACCAACACCAGCATGATCTGAAAAAAGAACTTCTTCACTGCGGCCTCCTCTCGGCCAGGGTTGACAGAAGATTAAGATGACTATAGCACAAAACAGCAAAAAAAGCAATAGTAGGGTTAGTAGCTAGCACTCACTTGCAACGAGTGCTAATTTTATATACACTAGATATATGAATAAGCCTAGCAATTATCTAGTTCCAACGGTTATCGAAAAAACAAGCGACGGCGAGCGCGCTTATGATATCTACTCGCGTCTTTTAAACGAAAGAATTATCTTTTTGGGTGAGCAGGTGAACGAGCATACGGCTAATATAGTCGTAGCTCAGTTATTACACCTTGCCTACGAGGACCCAAAAAAGGATATCAAGCTGTATATCAATAGCCCCGGTGGTAGTATTTATGACGGCATGGCGATTTATGACACGATGCAATACATCAAGCCTGACGTTCAGACAATCGGCATAGGACTACAGGCAAGTATGGGCGCCTTCCTGCTGAGTAGTGGCGCCAAGGGTAAACGTTTTGCGCTGCCACACGCCAAAGTCATGATTCACCAACCCAGTAGCGGTACTCAGGGCAAAGTTACCGATATGGAAATTGATTTGAAAGAAGGCCTTGCCGTTAAAGAGATGCTGGCTGAATTATTGGCGAAAAACACTGGCCAAAAACTTGCCAAGGTTAAATCAGACATGGAGCGTGACTACTGGATGACGCCAGAAGAGGCCAAAGCCTACGGTTTGGTCGACGAAGTTATTACAAAAGCGTAGGACACTCTTGATTATTGACACGTCGTACTAATTGGCGTTAAATAAACTCTACGCAGTTCACTAGACCGGTTCACTTGGAGGTTTCCGTGAGCGGATTGGCAGTTTTTGCTGTTGCGTGCGTCTCACTGGCACTAGTCGTTGTTGCGCTGGTCGTGACGGCCCTTGGCCCGATGATGCACGACACCAAGGATTCGCACTGATCTTCTGAACGGCCCACCGGCTGCGTAACCTTCAATGACGAAGGTTCCGGTCGGTGGGCTGGCGTGAGTTTCATTGCCTAGAACCCGGCAATCTGATGAGTCCATAAGGACGAAAAACTCAAAAACTAACAAAAAGGTTATTGACAATAGATAACCGAGGCTTCACAATAGCTATCAAGAAGTAGTGTAGCTTTGGTCATCTATGCCTAAATGCAAGAGTGGCATCATGCGGTGGGCTGACCAATGTTAAGGGAATCTTCGGCGCCAAAGAAAACCCTATTAACTAATACAATTTATATTGCGAGGAGCATTGCATACTTATGGCAAAAACAAAGCCTGCAAGTAGCAAGCGTGTCTTTTTTACAAAAGGCGACACGGCATTGCCATTACCAAATTTAATTGCACATCAAAGTGATAGTTGGCGAGAATTCGTCGAAACTGGACTTAGCGAAATCTTCGCCGAGTTAAACCCGATTGATGACTATACTGGTCAAAAGCTAGCATTACGTTTTAAAGAGTATGCCTTTCAAGAACCAAAAAACAGCGAAAACTTCGCGAAAGAAAATAACCTTACTTTTGACGCGCCTCTGCACGCCAATGTTGAACTAACCAATAAAGTAACTGGCGAAGTTAAGGAACAAGAAATTTACCTTGGTGACTATCCATGGATGACCGAACGCGGTACGTTTATTATTAACGGTACCGAACGTGTCGTTGTGTCTCAACTGATTCGAAGTGCTGGTGTCTTCTTTACGGCTGATAAAGCCGCAACCCGCAATTTCTATGGCGCAAAATTAATTCCCGGCCGTGGCGCATGGTTGGAATTCGAAACTGCCAGCAACGGCGCGATTTATGTCAAGATTGACCGTCGCCGTAAACTGCCTATTACAACTCTTTTCCGCGCTTTAGGCCACAATAAAACTGCCGAAATCAAAAGTCTTTTTGCCGACGTTGATACCGGTGAAGTTAAATATATCGATGCCACTCTCGATAAAGATCCAGCTCATGGCTCAAACGAAGCCCTAATTGAAGTTTATAGGCGCCTACGTCCAGGTGACCTTGCGACGGTTGATAACGCTCGAACTATGATTGAGCGCATGTTCTTTGATTTCAAGCGCTTTGACTACAGCCGAGTCGGTCGTTACAAATTAAACCAACGACTTGGTCTTAATGTGCCAAACAATACCGAGAATCGTGTTTTCCAAGTTTCCGACTTGATTGCAATTGTTCGTGAGATTATTCGCTTGAACAATACTCAAGAATTAGCTGATGATATCGACGCCTTATCTAATCGTCGTGTCAAATTAGTTGGCGAGCTAGTCGCTCGTCAGTTCCGTGTTGGAATGCTACGCATGCAGCGTAACGCCATGGACCGTATGTCAATGTCAGATATCGAAAACGTGACTCCAGGTCAACTCATCAACGCCCGTCCAGTCGTCGCGGCTGTTCGTGAATTCTTTGCTAGCTCTCAGTTGTCACAATTGATGGACGAGACAAATGCCTTGTCTGAACTAGCTCATAAACGTCGTCTAAGCTCAATGGGCCCAGGTGGTTTGTCACGCGAACGTGCCGGATTTGACGTTCGTGACGCCCACCCGACTCACTACGGACGACTTTGTGCCGTTGAGACACCAGAAGGCGCCAACATTGGACTTGTGCTGAACCTAGCGGCTTATGCTCGTGTTAATGACTATGGCTTTATCGAAACCCCTTATTTAAAGGTTGTTAAAGGTAAAGTTACTGACGAAGTTGTCTATCTGGATGCTTCGCAAGAAATTACCGAAGTTATCGCCGACGCTGGCGCTAAATTAAAAGATGACGGTACGTTCGTCGAGGAACGCGTTAGCGCTCGAAACGGACTATTACCAGAACAAGTTGACACTGCCGAAGTGACCTACATGGACGCGGCTCATAAGCAAATTCTTGGTTCGACCGCCTCACTTGTGCCGTTCGTTGAGAAAAACCGTGTTGACCGAAGCTTGATGGCCTCAAGCATGCAGAAGCAAGCCGTACCACTACTTGCCCCAGAAGCAGCTGTGGTTGGAACAGGTATTGAGGGCGAAATTGCTCGTAATACCAGCCAATTAGTCGTTGCTGAAGCCGCCGGTGAAGTTGTTCGAGCTGATGCTGATGAGATTCATGTTAAATACACTGATGGCGTCAAGATTTACAAGCCAGTTCACTTTGCTAAAAGCAATGACGACCGCTCAATTAACCAAAAGATTCGCGTTGATCGCGGTCAAAAAGTTAAAAAGGGCGATATTTTGATTGAAGGTGCCTCAATCGCCGATGGCGAAATCGCGCTTGGTAAAGATTTACTTGTTGCCTTTATGCCTTGGGCTGGCTACAACATGGACGATGCAATCGTTTTGTCTAGTCGTCTAGTCCAAGACGATACATTGACCAGTATCAATATTAAAGATTACACGGTTGAAGTTCGTGAAACCAAGCTTGGTCCCGAGATTGTTACCCGCGATATTCCAAATGTTAGCGAAGAATCGTTGCGTCATCTTGACGAGAGCGGTATCATCCAACTTGGTTCAGAGGTAAAATCTGGTGATGTCTTGGTAGGTAAGATTACGCCAAAGGGAGAGCAAGAACTATCGAGCGAAGAGCGCTTACTTCGGGCTATCTTTGGTGAAAAAGCCAAAGACGTTCGCGATACATCACAACGCATGAACAATGCTGGTGGTGGTAAAGTTGTTGGCGTTAAGATTTTTAGCCGCGAAAACGGCCACGAACTAAAGGCTGGTGTTTTGATGCAAATTCAGATCTTCGTCGCTCAATTGCGTAAGATTTCAGTTGGAGACAAGTTGGCTGGACGACACGGTAACAAGGGCGTAGTTGCCCGTATCTTGCCTGTTGAAGACATGCCGTTCATGGAAGATGGAACAGCTGTTGACGTGGTCCTGAACCCGCTTGGTGTGCCATCACGTATGAACATTGGACAGCTGTTTGAGACTCACCTTGGTATGGCAGCGCGTGCGCTTGGTTACAAGGTTGCAACGCCTCCATTTAATGGTGTTACTGATGAGACTATTAGTGCCGAGTTAATCAAGGCAGGTTTTGCTCGCGATGGTAAAAGTCAGCTGATTGACGGCCGTACTGGCGAAGCCTTTGAAGAGCGTACTACAGTTGGTGTTATGCACATGCTGAAACTTCACCACATGGTTAGTGACAAGATTCACGCTCGTTCGACCGGTCCTTACACTATGGTTACTCAACAACCGCTTGGTGGTAAAGCTCAAAACGGTGGACAGCGATTTGGTGAGATGGAGGTTTGGGCGCTTGAAGCTTATGGTGCCGCCGCAACTCTGCAAGAAATGATTACGATTAAGTCAGATGACGTTTATGGACGCGCTAAGGCTTATGAATCAATCATTAAAGACGAGAAGATTGTCGGTCCGAAACTGCCAGAATCATTTAACGTGCTTGTTAAAGAGCTGCAAGGTCTTGGTCTGCGTGTTGATTTGCTGGATGAGTCCGAAGACGCGATTATTGATGCCGAGCAGGTTATTGGGAGCGTTATAAATGGCGAACCAGTTGCCGCTATACCGATTATTGAAGATGAAGAAGAACTAGTCCTAGACGAAGCTGATGATTTCGGCGACCTAGGGGACGGAGTTACTATTCAGGACATTGATGAAATAGACGAAATCAAGGAGGAGGCGTAATATGAGTCGCATCTTAGCTAACAACGGTATTGCAGATTTTGACGCAGTTCGCCTAGCAGTAGCCAGCCCCGAGGACATCCTTAAGTGGAGCCACGGTGAAGTCACAAAACCTGAAACGATTAACTATCGTACCCAAAAACCAGAGCGTGATGGTCTGTTCTGTGAGCGAATTTTCGGTCCAGTTAAAGACATCAACCCGCACGATAATAAACTAAAGGGTGTTCGTTCACGCGAAGCTGCTATCGATAAAAACGGCGACCTAGTCACCAAATCAATTGTTCGCCGCGAACGTATGGCGCATATTACCTTGGCTGCCCCAGTTGCTCACATTTGGTTTATGCGCGGTACACCTAGCGCCATGAGCTTGCTACTTGGCACAACCGTTCGCAACCTAGAACGTATTGCATACTTTGCAACTTACGTAATCTTGAAGTGTGACGATGTTAAACGCGACCAGTATTTGGCTGATATTGAAGCCGAGACTGAAGCAGGACGAGCCGCTATCAAAATTCGTTACGAACGTGAAGCTGAAGCCGAGAACGCTGACGTTAAGGTATTGGCCGAGCAAATGTCACGTGAAGTCGAAGAACTAAACGAGACTTACCTTGTTAAAAAAGCTCAGTTGGACAGTTTAGTAAAGGGCGCACTTATAAACGAGGTTGATTACCGTAACCTTCCTGAAGAATACGAAGATTTAGTTGAAGTCGGTATGGGTGGACAGGCTCTAAAGGCACTCCTAGACGAAATTAAACTACCAGAGCTAATCGCAAAACTAACCGAAGAGGTCGCCAGTGCCAAAGGCCAGCGCGAGAAAAAACTTCTTAAGCGCCTAAAGGTACTTGAGAGTATGTCGGTTGCCGGTATCAAACCAAGTAGCCTAACGTTAACTGTGTTACCTGTGATTCCACCGGACCTACGTCCAATGGTGCAATTAACTGGTGGCCGATTTGCTACATCCGACCTAAACGATTTGTACCGACGCGTCATTAACCGTAATAACCGTCTTAAAAAGCTGATTGACCTTAACGCTCCTGAAGTAATTCGACGCAACGAAATGCGTATGCTTCAAGAAGCCGTCGATGCTTTGATTGACAACTCGGCCGCTCGTGGTGGCCGCGCCGTTAACGCGACCGGTGGACGTCGCCGACTGAAGTCAATTAGTGACATGCTAAAGGGTAAGCAAGGTCGTTTCCGACAGAACTTGCTTGGTAAACGTGTCGACTATTCTGGACGTTCAGTTATTGTGGTTGGTCCAAAGCTAAAAATCAACCAGTGCGGTATTCCAAAGCAAATGGCTCTAGAACTGTTTAAGCCCTTCGTTATCAGCTGGTTAATCCGCAACGAACACGCCTACAACATTCGCTCAGCAACACGTTTGATTGAAGCTGGCGACGCCCTAGTTTGGGACGCACTTGACGCTGTAATCGAAGGTAAATACGTTCTATTGAACCGTGCGCCTTCGCTGCACCGTTTGTCAGTCCAGGCGTTTCAGCCAAAACTAGTAGAAGGTAAGGCAATTCACTTGCATCCACTTGTCGCCAACGGATTTAACGCCGACTACGACGGTGACCAGATGGCTGTTCACTTGCCACTTTCAGCTGACGCGCAGCGCGAAGCTCGCGAATTAATGAGCGCGACTGCTAACCTGCTAAAACCTGCCGATGGCGCGCCAGTGCTGAATATTGGTCAGGACGTTGTGTTGGGTAACTATTACCTGACATATGTCAAACCAAGCGCACAAACAGCAACAGTTAAAGCTTATAGCTCGGTTTATGAAGCCGAAATGGCCTATGACAACAAAGTTTTGCAATTGCAGGCTCCAATTCGTGTTCTAACGCGAGGCGAAGTTCGTGAAACCACACTTGGACGCGTTTTCTTTAACGAGATTTTGCCGTCTGATTATCCATATGACAATAACGTACAAAACAAGAAACAACTCAAAAGGGTATTAGCAAAAATTTTCGATACCTATGGAGCCGAAGTTACCGCGCAGACAGCGGATCGCATGAAAGGCTTAGCTTTCCGCTTTGCAACTATCGCGGCTGTATCAACCGGTAAAGACGACTATATAAGCTTTGACGAGACAGCAACATTTATCGCTGAAGGCGATGCCAAGACGACCTTAATTGCTGAGCAGTTTGACCAAGGTCTTATCACCGAGGAAGAACGCTACAGCTTGACGGTTGCTTCATGGCGTAATGTTGACCGTACTATCACTGAATTCTTGCAGAAGAAGCTGAAAGACATGGACACAAGTATTAGTGTCATGGTTAACTCCGGTGCCCGTGGTGATATTTCTAACGTCAAGCTAGCCAGCTCGATGATTGGTATCATGGTGGACGCTACTAACCGTGAGATTGAGTTGCCAATCCGTTCCAGCTACAAGCAAGGACTAAGCTCATTGGAGCAGTTCGTGGCCACTCGTGGTGCGCGTAAGGGTCTGATTGACACCGCTCTAAAGACTGCTGACTCAGGCTATTTGACTCGCCGTCTTGTTGACGTGTCACAAGACGTCTTTACTGTTGAAGATATTCCAGGTAGCGACGATGGCTTTACGATTCACCGTGATGAATCAGAACTAACCATGATTGCTTTTGGCAACCGTTTGTTCGGCCGTTATACCGCCGAAGCCGTTGGCAACTATGTTGGTGCTGATGAGCTAATTACTCACCAGATTGCTCGTCAAATTGAAGAAGACACCGAAATTACAGAGGTCAAAATCCAAAGTGTTCTATCAACCAAGAACCTTCGAGGCATCCCTCGTAAGAGTTATGGTATCGATATGGCCAGTGGAAGCCTAGTCGCTAAAGACCAGCCTGTCGGTGTTATTGCTGCTCAGTCAGTCGGTGAGCCTGGTACGCAGTTGACGCTACGTACTTTCCACGCCGGTGGTGTGGCTGGTGGTGACATTACTCAAGGTTTGCCTCGTGTCGAAGAGTTGTTCGAAGCTCGTTCTCCAAAGGGACAAGCATTCATAACAGAACTAACTGGTTTAGTTGATGTTTGGGAAGATGGCAAGAAGTATATTGTTCAAGTTACTCCAGAGGCTGGACACGTTGAACGACTAGACCTTGAAGGACGTACGGCGACGGTTAAATCCGGCAGCAACGTCAAGGTTGGTGATGTTCTAGCATCTGGCGAAAGCGAGACTAAACCTTTAATCGCGCCATTTGACGGAGTCGTCGAAGTCACTAAAAAGGTGATTGTGATTGCGGCCAACGCCGGTTCGCCGGTTCGTTACGAAGTTCCTGGCAGTACTCAGTTGGTTGTCGCTGCGGGCGATACGGTTGAGGCCGGTGACCGCTTGACGATTGGATCACTCAACTTGCACGACTTGATGCGTCTAAAGGGTACCGAAGCTACACAACGTTACATTATTAACGAAGTGCTTCGTATCTATGCCGCTCAGGGTCAAGATGTGGCCGATAAACACCTTGAAGTCATCGTACGTCAGATGTTTAGCCGTGTTCAAATCGAAGATCCAGGTGACAGCACGTTTGTTACCGGTGATATCGTGTCCAAGGCCGCAGTTGTCGAGGCTAACGCCGAACTGGCTGCAACTAAGGGTAAAGAGTTAGTCGGTTACACGCAGTTGCTACTTGGTATCACCAAGGTGTCAATCTGGTCAGACAGCTTCCTGTCAGCCGCATCATTCCAGGATACAACTCGTGTTCTGATTAACGCTGCTGTTAGCGGACGTATTGACCGCTTACATGGATTGAAGGAAAACGTGATCATTGGCCGCAAGATTCCAGTTGGAACTGGTGCCCGCCGTGCTGATGGTAGTCTTCAAAGCGACGAAGAGCTGGAAAGCGAAATCGCCGAGGACGTCGAACTAGCCGCTTAGGCTGTTCAAACTAAATAGCACCTGGCTGTTACATGCTGGGTGCTATTTTATTTACGGCTGTTTGACCATACCTTTACGAATCGCTAAATTCTTGCTATAATCACAGGTGAGTTTCCTCTTATCGTATCAGATAAGTACGACACAGGGCGAACATGCTGAGTTCAATCTGTAAAGTTAGTAAATAGAATGTTGAAGATGCTTGAAACAAATGTTTCATTCATGGATTGCGACATTCTGATTATTTAATTGTAATAATAAAATCGGAGTATTAATGCCAACAATCAATCAATTAGTGCGCAAGCCTCGCAAGACTGCTTTGAAGAAAAGTAAGTCTCCTGCATTAGGCCGTATTCACAACGCGCTAAAAACTCGTTACTACGAGCAGAACGGTCCGCTTAAGCGTGGCGTTTGTATCAAAGTAACAACCAAGACACCAAAAAAGCCTAACTCGGCCCTTCGTAAGGTCGCTCGTGTTCGTCTGACGAACCAGCAAGAAGTTTGGGCCTACATCGGTGGCGAAGGCCACAACCTACAAGAACACGCTGTTGTGCTGGTCCGTGGTGGTCGTGTGCCGGATCTTCCGGGTGTACGTTATCACATTGTTCGTGGCGCCCTTGACCTTCAAGGTGTTGCTAAGCGTAAACAAGGCCGTTCCAAGTACGGTGCTAAGAAGGAGGACAAGTAATGCCTCGTAAAGTTACCGCCAGCCTACAACGTAAGCTAAATCCAGACCGCAAGTATCAAAGTGTTCTAGTTCAGCGTCTTATTAACAAGTCGATGCTTGATGGCAAAAAACTTGTTGCTGAACGTGCTGTTTATAGTGCCTTAGAGGTTGCCGCCAAAAAACTTGGCAGCGAAGACCCACTAGCAGTTTTCGAACGAGCTCTAAAGAACGTTTCGCCAAACTTCGAGGTTAAATCTCGTCGTGTTGGTGGTGCGAACTACCAGATTCCATTTCCTGTTGCTGGTCACCGCCAGTTGCACTATGCCTTTACGTGGCTAGTTCAATCCGCCCGCGCTCGTAAAGGTATTCCATACTCTCAACGCCTAGCGCTAGAGATTATTGACGCCTACAACGAAGCCGGTGCCGCTTATAAGAAAAAAGAAGATACGCACAAAATGGCCGAGGCCAACCGCGCCTTCGCTCACTTCGCCAGGACCTAATCGTTCCAGCGAAAAGAAAATACCCATCTTCGTGGTGGGTATTTTTTTGTAATATTCTTTACAGGCGTATAAAGCTTGTGTTATAAGTAACTTAACATGAGGTTAAAAACAAACACGATTACGGGGACTATTTACTAATATGGAACGGCGCTTCGTGGGATTTAATGCAAAAAATCCACAACGCACCGACATTCCACCACCCGAAGTCTGGCTACGTAACCCCGGCCTACAGCAGCTTGAGACACCTCTCGACGACAGGGGATTGGTTGATTTTGAAGCACTTGTCAAGTTAGTCCGCGGGACGGTAGACCCAGCTTACGACTGGTCGTCACCCTTTAATGACCGCCACCATTTACAGTGGCCAAGGCGCTTTTATGTCGATGCGCCAGATGATAAACCGAATCCAGCCGAGTTTCGACATCTTGGTATTGGCATGGTTCGCGTACCTAGATTGTTTCATAACTGGACTCACTTAATTACCGAACCACCAGCTATGCCGTCGTTTGAAGTTATGCAATACAGAATCGATGCCCAAAGAGTAGCTGTCTCGTTATTTGAGAAAGTTCGAGAAATAAAACGCAGCAGCCGGGCTAGGGATTTAGGACAAGAGGCGTATAGAGCCTTTCTTACGGAACAATTATATCGAGGCTTTGACGACTTTTCGCATCAGTTTGAAATCGCGCGTCATCAGCCAGTCGAGTTTCAGCCAGTCGACTATGGCGACTTAGAGCTGAACGACCCAGCCGATATGGTAAATATCGCCGACATAGTAGCGAAAAAGGCTATCTATAGGTGCGCCGTCCGCGATATTTGTGAGCTTGTGGCGGCCTGAAGCCTTTTATGCTTGCGGTAGTCCCCGAAACAACGCTACAATTAGTGACTAATGCCTGACGAAAACACCGAGCAACTATTCGCGCAACTGGACGATATAAAGCTGGACGAATATACAGTACGGGTCCTGGCTCAGGCCACCGAGATTGAAGAACTGCTTAGCTCTCATATAGAGGCTGATGAACTTACGCAGATTACCGTTAATGACATATGCCAAGAGGCGATTGCTAAAATGGATGCCGAATGTCCCTATTTAAACGACACAGTTTTAGTAACGGGACGCTTAAAGCAAGCGTATTATGATGAGTTTACTGAAAAATTTGGTATAGAGTATGTAGAGGTTGACCGACAGCAACTTACCTCGTATGGCTATGCGGTCTTTGAGTTTTACACCGGAGAAACCGGCAAGCCTATAAGAAAAGTAGGCCACTTATTTTTAGTGCGAAAGCTGGAACCCAAAAGTGACGCGGCGGTATTAGTTGATTACGCGCCGAGATTGTTTGCGTTTGCTCCTGTTGGACAGGTAAATATTGAATACGACCAACACGAACAAGATTATAGTATTTAAATAGAACTGTGATAGAGAGTTATAAGATATCAATTCCTGTATATAGCACAAGTGACTTTCGGTCGGTTAGGAATATCATTTTTTACGTCGGCGACCCTGTTCAATAGATAAAAAATTTGCTATAATAACGGATAAGCGCTATTTTTGATGGCAAAAAATAATTAATATTACAAAGGACAAACCACCTCCATGGCTGAAAAGCACTTTCCCTTAAAGGATTTTCGAAACATTGGTATCATTGCTCACATTGATGCCGGTAAGACTACAGTAACAGAAGGTATTCTATATCGTACCGGTATCAATCACAAGATTGGTGAAGTACGCGGTGCCAACGGTGATAGTGCCACGACCGACTGGATGGCGCAGGAAAAAGAACGCGGAATTACTATTACAAGCGCTGCTGTTACTTGTTTTTGGAAAGACCACAAGATTAATATCATCGATACCCCGGGTCACATTGACTTTACTGCCGAAGTTGAGCGTTCTTTGCGTGTGCTTGATGGTGCTGTAACTATATTTGACGGAAAGATGGGCGTTGAGGCTCAGTCCGAGACTGTCTGGCGCCAGGCCAACAAGTATGGCGTGCCACGAATTTGTTTTATTAACAAGATTAACCAAACTGGTGGGGATTTTTACAAATCACTTGCTACTATTCATGCCCGTTTGACTAAAAATGCACTCCCAATCCACTTGCCAATTGGTTTTGAAAAAGACATCGATGGCTTAGTCGACCTTGTCGAGATGAAAGCATACAGATATTCTGATTACACCGATCACGAGCTAGTTCAGGGTGAAATTCCTGCCGACATGCTTGAGAAGTCTAAAAACGCACGCAGTTTGTTAGTTGAAGCAGCCGTAGAGGCTGACGATGCCTTATTTGAGAGGTTCTTAGAGCAAGGTGAGGACTCAATTACCATTCCTGAGCTAAAAGCTGCTCTTCGTAAGCGAGTACTTGCCGGAAACTTTTTCCTAGTAAGTGGTGGTGACGGACGTGGTGTTGTTGTCGAGAAATTGCTTGACATTATGGTTGATTATTTACCATCACCTCTAGACGTTGATGCAATCTGGGGTGTTAATCCTAAAAATGGCGATGAAATCGAGCGCAAGCCATCTGAGACCGAGCCACTTGCTGGTCTGGCCTTTAAGATTGCGACCGACCCATTTGTTGGAAAGCTGATTTTTGTTCGTGTTTACAGTGGTAAGCTGATGGCTGGAAGCTACGTTCTAAATACTACTACAGGTGAAAAGGAGCGTGTTGGACGTATTGTCCGTATGCACGCCGACAAGCGCGAAGAGATTGATTCAGTCGCAGCCGGTGATATCGCCGCAGTTATAGGCCTGAAAGATACCTTCACGGGTCATACCCTTGCCGATCCAGCACATCCAATTGCACTTGAAAGCATTACTTTTCCAGAGCCACCCGTATCTATTGCGGTCGAGCCAAAAACCAAGGCCGATCAAGAAAAAATGGGTATCGCCTTGCAGCGACTCGCCGAAGAAGACCCAACTTTCCGTGTTCACTCGGACGAAGAAACGGGACAAACGATTATGTCCGGAATGGGCGAATTGCACCTAGACATCCTAATTGACCGTATGCGCCGTGAATTTAATGTCGAAGCTAACATCGGTGAACCACAAGTTGCCTTCCGCGAATCAATCAAAGGTACATCTGATGTTCAAGGTAAGCATGCTAAACAATCTGGTGGACGCGGCCAGTATGGTGATGTTTGGATCAAGTTTGAACCGAACGAGCCAGGTAAAGGCTTCGAATTCTTTGACGCCGTCAAGGGTGGAGTTGTTCCAAAAGAATACATCAAGCCTGTTGAAGCTGGTGTTCGCGAGACCCTTGATAGCGGTGTTATTGCCGGATATCCAGTTGTCGATGTTAAGGCAACTCTTCACGATGGTAGTTACCATGACGTTGACTCCAGTGAGCTTGCCTTTAAATTGGCTGGTGCGCTAGCAACCCGCGAGGGTATTCGTCAGGCCAAGCCAATCTTGCTGGAACCAGTTATGCACGTTGAGGTTACCACTCCAGAAGAGTTTATGGGTGACGTTATTGGCGACCTTAACTCTCGTCGTGGACGAATTGAAGCAATGGATGATCTTAACGGTGGCGCCAAGCTTGTCAAAGCTATCGTTCCACTTGCTAGTATGTTTGGCTACACTAGCGATCTTCGCTCGATGAGCCAAGGCCGCGCGGCAAGTACAATGGAACTAGCGCAGTACGAAGAAGTACCACCAAACGTCGCTCAAGAGATTATCGAAAAACGTTCCAGCAAATAACTACGTTTCAACTCTTTACTAACCGAGATGAACCCTGTATAATCTGGAGCATACGTCGTGAGACTATATTGCTCTCGTGCGAAAAATAATTTAAGGAGAAATAATTAATATGGCAGATTTCGATCGAACCAAACCTCACGTTAATGTTGGTACTATGGGCCACGTTGACCACGGTAAAACAACCCTAACCGCAGCTATTACGGCTGTACTTGCAAAGCGACTTCCAAGCTCTGTCAACAAGGCAGTTGCTTATGACCAAATTGACAACGCGCCTGAAGAGCGAGCCCGTGGTATTACCATTGCTTCTTCTCACCAGGAATACGAGTCGGCAAAGCGTCACTACGCTCACGTTGACATGCCAGGTCACGCTGACTACGTTAAGAACATGATTACAGGTGCTGCTCAAATCGATGGCGCTATCCTTGTGGTTGCCGCAAACGATGGTCCATTGCCTCAAACTCGTGAACACGTTTTGCTTGCTCACCAAGTTGGTGTGCCAAAGATTCTTGTTTTTCTTAACAAGATGGACCTTGCTGACCCTGAACTAGTTGAACTAGTTGAAATGGACATTCGCGAACTATTAGCCAAAAACGGCTATGACGAGAACGCTCCAATCATCAAGGGTTCTGCTACCAAGGCCCTAGAAGGCGACCCAGCATCTGAAGATGCCATCATGGAACTTGTACAAGCGCTTGATGACTATATCCCAGAGCCAACCCGAAGCCTAGACAAACCATTCCTAATGCCTATCGAGGATGTCTTCTCGATTAAGGGACGTGGAACGGTTGCTACCGGACGTATCGAACAGGGTATTGTTAAGCTTAACGACCCAGTTGAAATCGTTGGTATCCACCCATCACAGAACACCGTTGTTACTGGTATCGAGGCTTTCAAAAAGAACCTTGACCAAGGACAAGCTGGTGACAACGCTGGATTACTTCTTCGTGGTATCGAGCGCGAGCAAATTGAGCGCGGCCAAGTTTTGGCAAAGCCTGGTTCAATTACTCCTCACACCGAATTTGATGCTGAAGTCTACATCTTGAAAAAAGAAGAAGGCGGACGCCACACACCATTTTCAAAGGGTTACAAACCACAGTTTTACTTCCGTACAACTGACGTAACCGGTGAAGTTGAATTACCAGCCGACAAGGAACTAGTTATCCCTGGTGATACAGTTACCTTCAAGGTTGTACTACTTGCGCCTATCGCTATGGAGCAAGGTCTGAACTTCGCTATTCGTGAAGGTGGACGCACAGTTGGTGCTGGTGTTGTAACCAAAATCATCAAATAACTCTTCGAAGTTAATAAAATACCTCCGTTCGCTTTGCAGTGAATCGGAGGTATTTTGTATTCATAAGAAAGCGAAAACCCCGCCAGTCCCAGGGGAACCTTTGGGGTTCGCTCGCCGGGGGCGGGGTTGGGCTGTCTCTAGTCCTTCAGGTCGTCAGCCCACATCGTGAAGCCGATGACTCGACCGACGGCGGGGTACAGACCCAAGGGCGTGGTGTACTGAGTGCGCACTTGCACCGTCGTCAAGCGAGGGTCACCTGCGAGCGCCTCTTCGATCATCGACTTGATGTCCTCGGCTTCGATCGTCTTGCCGACCATCTTGCGCCACCTCCGGGGCAGACGGACGAACAGGTGGGGTGTGGCCTTCTTGCCGGAAGCGTAGCTCCGTGCGGCCGCGTCGATCATGCGATCTCCGAGGTCGATGAGCCCCAGGATCCTGAGAGTGTTGCTACGAACGGTCTTGTGTGCCGCGTCGTTGAGCTTCATGGTTCCTCCAAGGTTGAACGAAAGAGGGACTGAGACAACTCTTTCCGGTTTTTCCGAAAAGCTACGGTCACAATATCACAAAACAGCTATAAAGTCAACTTGCACCTCTTTAATAATCGTGTATAATTACGTTTGTATTAAATAATTACACCGACAACTCGGCCAGACGTAATATTAGCTATATAGCGAAGCGATTCGAGCAGAGGTTACGGTGTCTCATCTACACAAGATGAAGGAAGAACAAAACATTATGGCAGAAGCCAAAGATGCTAAAGAGGCCGGATTACGTATTCGTATCCGTCTAAAAGCCTATGATCACAAAGTGATTGACCAATCGGCTAAACAAATAATTGATACGGCTATCCGTACCGGTGCAAGTATTGCTGGCCCCGTGCCGCTACCAACCCGGCGCAGTATGTTTACGGTCGTTAAAAGCCCGCACGTCTACAAAAAGGGCGGCGAAGCTTTTGAAATGCGCGTTCACAAGCGCTTGATTGATATTACTAACGCCAACCCAAAGACAATCGATTCTTTGCAAAACCTCAGCCTACCAGCTGGTGTTGACGCCGAAATTCGAATGTAAAAATTGAACAATTAAATAACCTCGCAATCGCGAGGTTATTTAATATCAAGTCATATCTATAAAAAAGTGGTACTGTCGGTTATGTGAATAACATCTAACTGCATACTTAAAATCCAAAGTTCCAAGGTGAGAATTATAAATAATAGTACCGTCCAGTAAACGGTTTGTCTGGTAATACGAAAGGTCAAAAATGGAAGAGTCTCGCGACTTAATTTAAATGACTTCATTGGCGGCTGCTTTTTTGTCTTCTTTTTTGCTACCATATCAATCCTTAAATTATGTATGTTATATGTTAGTATGACTGGGCCAGCTGATAAGCGCAAGTGGAATAGTGGACTTATAAGATGAAGTAATCTTATAATAGCTTATGCCTGAGTTTAAAATATGAAACAAAAACGAAGTCTATTGCTTGTTGCCGGTGGCCTAATTTCATTAGTCGTATCTATATTTGCTGTATCTTCGGTGCCACTGAACGCTACGGATGCTCCGTCTTGCGACGCGACCTCTATTTGCAACCTTGAATCCGTCTTGACACTTAAAGCGGCGGTAAGTGCAGTTCCAAAACCTAGTATTGCTACGCCTGACTGGATGAAGCCAGTAGCCACCTTTACTTATAGCGTCGAAACACGGGGTGAAATTACGGCAAACCTGGCGGAATTTAAACAACAAGCCAACGAAACCCTTAATGATCAGAGAGGCTGGGCAGCACTTGGCGTACGCTTTAGCGAAGTTTCATCGGGAGGTGATTTTACACTTGTTCTGGCTGAGGCCTCGTGGGTACCAAGTTTTTCACCATCGGTTTGTAGTACTACCTACAGCTGTCGAGTGGGACGATACGTCATTATCAATCAAGATCGCTGGCTAGGTGCCACACCGTCCTGGAACAACGCTAGTGGTAGCTTGCGCGACTATCGGCACATGGTAATTAACCACGAGACTGGTCACTGGCTAGGACACGATCACGCGACCTGTCCAGGCCCTGGTCAAAAGGCCGCTGTTATGCAACAGCAGTCGATAGATTTACAAGGATGCGCGTTTAATGCTTGGCCACTACCTAGCGAACTTTGGACAAATCAATTATGAAAAAACACTTCTCGAGGCCAACTTTCAGCCGCAAAACTAAGTTAATTATTCTAATTGTCTTATTGTTTGTAATTAGTGTTGGCGTGGCGTCGTATCTGTTTGCTCAGAATGTCGAGAAAGACGCTCGGAAGTCACTGGTCGCGGATAGCGATAAGGTAAGCAGTCTGACCTCTGCGCTAAACCTAAAGTTGGCCGATACCGCAATCTCTGGTAGCGATAAGATTTCGTTAATCAAAAATTATACCGCCGACCTGACTACTGTAGCTAATCAACTATGTAATCAACAGAAAGGTCATATTTACTCGTCGCTAATTTCAACACTAGACAGATGTGAAAGTGCTACCGCCAAGCTTCGTGAAGCGATTGCAACATCAAGTAAGATTAACGACTATCTTGTGTCCGAGGCGGCATTAGCGTCGCTAATACCTAAAGAACAAGCCAATTCGACGTTCTCGCAGTCGTACGAGACCTGGAATGGCGCCTTAACTGCCATAGAGGCTATTGACACACCTAATGAGCTACAAGACCAAAAAACGGCCCTAGTAAAGGCCATAACGGATTATCGCGATGCCTGGAAGGCCTTAGTAGACGCTGATTCGGCCAAAAACGAGACAGCATTTACGTCCGCGCAGGAACTTTTGCTCAAAAACCATCAAATATTGATAGATTCTGCCCAAAATACGGCCATACCGCTAAATGAAATGACGACAAAATTATCGGCCCAGCTGCACGCTTATTTTGAAGAAAGTAAAGCCCCATAACCTTGACGCCTAACAGATAGTGTGCTACTGTTGGACGGTAACTTATTACGAAAATAATAAACGATTCTTGGTGAATTGGTAAGTCTAACAGATTAGATACTGCCTCCCACCAAGAATTTTAAGTGGGAGCAAAAGGGCTATGAAAGCACTTCTCGGTACCAAAATTGGTATGACCCAAATCATCAGCGAAAGTGGTGTTGCAATTCCTGTAACGCTAATTCAAGCTGGCCCTGTGACTGTGACTCAGGTAAAGACTGTCGAAACCGACGGTTACACTGCAGTACAGATGGCATATGGTGAGGGTAAGAACCTGAGCAAGGCCGTGGTCGGACACACAAAGTCCGCCAAAGTGACCCCGAAACACATTCGGGAAATTCGTGTAACAGAACTACCAGAAGGCCTCTCGGTAGGAAGCACGTTTGATGTAACAACTTTTGCGCTAGGTGACATCGTTGATGCCACTGGTACAAGCAAAGGTAAAGGTTTTGCGGGCAACGTAAAACGACACAATTTTAATACTAGCAAGGCTACCCACGGTGGTAACGGTAACGTCCGTAAGCCTGGATCAATTGGATCTATGTATCCACAAAAGGTCTTTAAGGGAAAACGCATGGCAGGACGCATGGGCCACGACCAAGTAACGGTCAAGAACCTTGTGGTCGCTTACGTTGATCTTGAGAACAATTTGATTGGTCTACGCGGCGCTGTACCAGGTCCTAAAAAAGGCTTGGTCGTTATCGGAGGAAAATCATAATGGCTGAAACTACTAAGACTACAGCAGCTAAACCAACTCTACCAAAGAACATCTTTGCCGTAGAAGTACCAAATCACGAGCTATTAAAGCTTGCTTACGATTCATACCTAGCCAACTCACGCCTAGCAACTGCAACGACCAAACAGCGTGGTGAAGTTAGTGGTGGTGGTAAGAAACCATGGGCCCAAAAGGGTACCGGTCGTGCACGATTCGGTTCATCTCGTAACCCAATCTGGCGTGGTGGTGGTATCGTATTTGGTCCCCGCGGTAACGAAAACTACACCAAGCGAGTTTCGACAACTTCAAAACGCGTCGCCCTTCGCCAAGCGTTGACCCTAGCTAACCAAGCTAAGAAAATCCATATTCTTGATTTCAAGACAACTGGAAAAACCAGCGAAACAGTTAAATTCCTAGCTGACAACAAGCTTGACCGTAAGGTACTGCTGGTTGTTGATGAGAAAACACCTCAACTGATTCGTGCGACTAACAACATCCAAAGTGTTCTACTGATTCGCGCTAATTACCTAAGTGTTTACCACATTCTGAACGCTGACGCTATTGTTCTATCACCAGCATCAATTGCTGTGATTAAACAGTGGTTGACGAAGGAGGAGAAATAATCATGACTAACATCAGTATTATCCCTCGAACAACCGAAAAAGCCTTTACGCAGTCAAAAGATAACGTCTATGTATTTAACGCGCCTTTAACTGCTAACAAGCAACAAATCGTTGCCGCCGTAGAACAGCAATTTGAAGTTAAGGTCGCAAATATCAAGACCTTGGTTCAAACCGGTAAAGCCGTGCGTTATTCAAACGGTAAACGTTCACAACCTAAAACTACTACGCGTCGCGACCTTAAAAAGGCCTACGTGACACTTGCGAAAGGTGATAGCATTAAGGTTTTTGACGAAACTCCAAATGAAGAGGAGAAGAAGTAATGGCTATTAAACTATACAACCCAACAACTCCTGGACGCCGCGGTATGACTACCGAGGATTACAGCGAAATTACGACTCGTAAACCGCTAAAAAGCCTAGTTAAAAGCAAAAAGCAGAACGCTGGACGCAACAACACCGGTCGCATTACCGTTCGTCACCGTGGCGGTGGTGTTAAGCGACACTACCGATTGGTTAATCACAAACTAGCGCCCGGACTAACCGCAACGGTTGAAGAAATCGAGTACGACCCAAACCGAAGCGCCCGAATTGCTCGTGTCAAAGACCAACATGGTCTATACCACTATGTTCTAGCTGATACTTCTATGCAAAAGGGTAAAGTTATCGTCAGTGGTAACGATGCGCCAATTGAAGCCAGCAACCGTATGCCACTTGCTAATATCCCAGTTGGTACCCAGATTTACGCTATCGAGATTACACCCGGCAACGGTGCTCAGATGGTTCGTTCTGCTGGTACAAAAGCACAGCTGATGGCCAAAGAGGGCGATTACGCACAAGTCCGTTTGCCATCTGGCGAAGTTCGCCGTTTCCGTTTGGAAGCAACTGCCGCTATCGGTGTCGTTGGCAATGTCCAACACCAGAACGTTAAAATTGGATCAGCCGGACGTAACCGCCGTAAGGGTATTCGCCCAGGTGTCCGTGGTGTCGTTATGAATGCCGCAGATCACCCACACGGTGGTGGTGACGGTGGACGTCATGGTAGTGGTAAGCCACCACGTACTCCATGGGGTCAATTGACTCTTGGATATCGTACTCGACGTCGCAAAGACGTAAGTAAGTTGATCGTTAAGTCTCGCCATGATGCGAAGAGGAAGAAGTAACTATGAGTCGCTCACTTAAAAAAGGACCATTTGTAGATTTCAAGCTTGCCAAGAAAGTGGCGGCCTTGACTTCGGATGACCGAACTATTATCAAAACCTGGGCCCGTGCTAGCACGATTAGCCCCGAGATGGTAGGACGAACTATCGCTGTCCATAACGGTAAAGTCCACGTACCTGTACTGGTTTCGGAAAATATGGTTGGACATAAACTCGGTGAGTTTAGCCCTACTCGTAAATTCCGTAAGCATGGTGGAAAGGAAAAGAAGTAATGGCTGAACAACTGATAATCAAAGCTTACGCTAAGGGTATCGACCAAGCACCTCGTAAAGTCGCGCTTGTCGCCAGCCTTATTCGTAATCGTAGTGTCGCTGATGCTTTGGTTATTCTTTCTCATACACCAAAGCGTGCCGCCCAGCCTGTTATTAAGGCTATTGAAAGCGCCAAAGCTAATGCTGTTAATACTCATGGCTTGGACAGTAAAACATTGCTTATTTCAACAATTTCCGTTACTGCCGGTGACCGTTTGAAGCGATTCAAACCTGCCAGCCGTGGCCGAGCATTACCTTTCCAGAAGAAAACCGCCAACATTCTTGTTGAAGTAACTGGCGACGTTAAACCTAAGAAAAAGCCAGCAGCCAAGGCTGTTAGCGCAGAAAAGAAGGAGACCAAGTAATGGGCCAAAAAGTAAACCCAATTAGCTTCCGTCTTCAGCTCCACAAAAACTGGGACTCTCGTTGGTTCGCGCCAAAGCGAGACTTCGCTAAGTGGCTAGGTGAGGACATTCGCATCCGTGAATTAATTGAAAAGCGCTTTGAAAGTCGCCCAACGATTAGCCGTATCGAAATCGAACGCTCAGCTAACTTAATTACAATCACAATTCATACCGCTAAGGCTGGTGTCGTAATTGGACGTGGTGGCGCTGGTGTTACCGAGCTTAAATCAGCGATTGAAAAGATCGCTAGCTTGCCTATTCGTATTAATATCGAAGAAGTTAAACGACCAGAACTAGCTGCTAAGTTAGTCGCGGAGAACATTGCTCGTCAACTAGAACGCCGTGGTAATTTCCGTCGTGCTATGAAGATGGCCGCTCAAAACACCATGAACGCTGGTGCTAAAGGTGTTCGTATTCAAGTCGCTGGACGTCTAAATAACGCCGAAATGGCCCGTCGCGAGAAAATTATAGAAGGATCTGTACCGCTTCACACCTTGCGTGCTGATGTTGATTTTCACACAGCCCGTGCTAACGCCCCTGGTGTTGGTATTATCGGTGTTAAAGTATGGATTTACAAAGGTGAAAGGGTTGACTAGCTATGTTACTACCTAAGAAAACCAAGTATCGAAAAGTCCGTAAGGGCAAGAATGACGGCATTGCTAGCCGTGGTCAATACATCGCTTTTGGCGATTATGGACTACAGTCTCAAAGCAACGAACGCATTACCGGTCGTCAAATTGAAGCCTCACGTCAAGCTATGACTCGTCATATCAAACGTGGTGGTAAAATCTGGATTCGCATTTTCCCTCACACACCTGTTACGCGCAAGCCAGCTGATGTAAAAATGGGTAGCGGTAAAGGTAACCCCGAGTTCTTTGTCGCCAAGGTAAAACCAGGCACAATCCTATTTGAAATGAAAGGTGTTGATGAATCGGTCGCTCGCGAAGCTATGCGACTAGCCTCACACAAACTGCCGATTAAGACCAAATTTATAGTAAGGGATCAGGCGTAATCATGGCTGATAAGAAAACAACCAAGACAAAGCAGCCAGTAGCTAAAAAGGCCGTAGTAGTTAAGACAATTGACCAACTACGTGAAGAATTAGTTACAAAGAACGCTGATTTACTGCAAGCAAAGCGTGGCAACGCGGCTGGCGAGTTGGCTAATCCCCGAGTTATAACCGTTACACGTAAAGAAATTGCACGACTACACACTGCTATCCGAGCAGATGAACTAGCCGAGCTAAAGGAGAAAAAGTAATATGGCCAAGACATTGACTGGTATTGTGACATCGGATGTCGCAGACAAGACCATCACCATCACTGTTACTAGTCGTGAAACGCATCCTATTTATGGCAAGCAATATACTGTAAGCCGCAAGTACGCCGCTCATGACGAAAACAACGAAGCAAAAGTTGGCGACAAAGTCGTTATCGTCGAATCGCGCCCAGTATCAAAGACCAAAGCCTTCAAGCTGGAATCAATTATCGAGAAATCTCGTGGCTCAATCGAGCTGAAAGAAGAGGTTCTGTAATGATTCAGCAAGAAACCCGCTTGAAAGTCTGCGACAACAGCGGCGCCAAAGAAATTCTTTGCATCCGTGTGCTTGGCGGTACTAAACGCCGTTATGCTCGCATTGGTGATGTTATCGTTGCTAGCGTTAAAACCGCTAACCCAACCGGCATCGTTAAGCGTAAATCAGTCGTTAAGGCTGTTATTGTTCGTACACGCGACCAGATTCAACGCAAAGACGGTAGCACAATCGTATTTGATGACAACGCGGCCGTTATTATCGGTGACGACAAAAACCCTAAAGGTACTCGTGTCTTTGGACCAGTGCCACGCGAACTGCGTGACCTTGGCTACTCAAAGATCATCAGCCTAGCACCGGAGGTTCTATAATATGGCAACTATTAAGCGAATCGTAAAGGGTGACATGGTTAAACTTATCAGCGGCGCTAACAAAGGCGTGACTGGTAAAGTTTTGCAAGTCCTTACCAAAAAGCAAGCTGTTCTTGTCGAAGGCGTTGGTGTTAAACATCGTAACGTCAAACCCAGACAGCTAAACCCACGCGGTGGACACAAAGATATTCACGTTCCAACATCTTTGCACAAGGTTGCCCTTGTTGTTGACGAAAAGACCGGCAAAACCAGTCGAGTTGGTTTAGTTAAAAATGATGATGGCGCTACTACCCGTGTGGCTCGTCAGAATAAAAATAAGGAGATTAAGTAATGGTTAAGACAACCGCTGCCGCTGCTCCTCGCCTGAAAGCCTTGTACAAAGATGTCTTTGTTAAGGAACTACAAGCCGAATTAAAACTTGGTAATATTCACCAAGTTCCAAAGCTAGAAAAGATTGTAGTCAGCTCGGGCATCGGCAAGAACAAAGATGACAAGCGTTTTTACGAAACTGTTCGTAACACGCTTACCAAAATTACCGGACAACACCCAGTTGATCGCATGTCTAAAAAATCAATTGCTGGATTCAAAATCCGCGCCGGCCTAAACCGTGTCGGTATCAGCGTTACACTTCGTGACGCCCGTATGTACGAGTTTTTGGACCGTTTGACTAATGTCGCTCTACCTCGTGTCCGTGACTTCCATGGTATTAGCGCCAAAGCTTTTGACCGCGACGGCAACTACAGCCTTGGAATTGTTGAGCAATCAATCTTCCCAGAGCTGACATTTGAAGAAACGCAAATCCTTCATGGTTTGCAGGTAACACTAGTAATTAGCGGCGGTAGCAAAGATTACAGCCGTGCGTTGCTTGAAAAGTTTGGTATACCTTTTGAAAAAGCTGGAGGAAAGAACTAATGGCTAAGAAATCTGCTGTCGCACGCGACGAGAAACGAAAGAAAATGATTCTAAAGTACGCTGCTAAGCGCAACGAACTTAAAGAACTAGGTGACCAAGAAGGTTTGGCTAAATTACCTCTCAACAGTTCACCGACACGCTGGAAGAATCGTGACGCCCTACACGGACGACCACGAGGTTACATGCGCCGATTTGGACTTTCCCGAATTAATTTCCGAGAAAAAGCAAGTAAGGGAGAAATCCCTGGTATAACAAAGAGTAGTTGGTAGGAAAGGAATACGCTATGTCATTACAATCAACTGACCCAATCGCTGACCTACTAACTCGTATCCGTAACGCAGTTATGGTCGGCAAAAACGAAATCCGTGTTCCTTCATCAAAACTGAAGGTCACCGTAGCTAAAGAGCTACAAAAAGCTAAGTACCTTGTCGATGTTAAAGTCGAAAGCGGTAAACCGCGCGATGTTTTGGTTATTACTATCAACAAACCCGGCGAGAACTCAACGATTAACGAAATTTCTCGCATGAGCAAGCCTGGACGACGCGTTTACGTGTCTGGTAGCGATATACCACGCATCAAAAGTGGTCGCGGTATGGTACTAATCAGCACCAGCAAGGGCGTTATGCCCGGACATGTTGCTTACAAACAAAACATTGGTGGCGAATTGCTACTCAAGGTTTATTAGCGATGGACACAGAAGCTTTACATGTTAGGTACGATGAAATGTCGAGTGACAGTATTGATAGGATAGTCTTAGCAATGAATGAAACCGCAACTGCTGTCGATACAATCGCAGAGAAACACGGCTTATCTAAAGAAGAGATCGCTCACGTACTAGCAAGGCTCTGCGAGCAATTAATGATAAATAACGAAGAAAGGACATAAATTATGAGTCGAATCGGAAAACTACCAATTCAAATCCCATCTGGCGTGACAATCACGATCGACACTGATGCTATTACCGTTGTTGGCCCCAAAGGCCAATTGGTAGTACCTCATTTGTCAGACGTGACTGTTGCCCTTAATGAAGGTTTTGCCGTTGTTACACGCAAAGACGACGAGAGGATTGCCAAAGCGCAGCATGGTTTGCAGCGCGCATTACTAAACAACGCCGTTGAGGGTGTTGTAAAAGGCTTTGAAAAGAAGCTTGAAGTTAACGGTGTCGGTTACCGTGTAAACGGTGGCGGCCAATCAATCGAAATGTCGCTTGGTTTTTCTCACACAGTCAAATATAAAGCCCAAGATGGCGTTTCATTGGCTGTTGAGAAGATGACTATCACCGTTAGTGGTATTGACAAGCAACAGGTCGGACAAGTCGCCGCTGAAATACGCGCGCTTAAAAAACCCGAACCTTACAAGGGTAAAGGTATTAAATACGCCGATGAAGTTGTGCTTCGCAAGGCTGGAAAGACAGGTAAGTAATATGGCTAATTTTGCAAAAAAACTACTTAACAAAAAGCTTCGTAAAAACCGTGTTCGCGCGAAGGTTTCCGGAACAGCTGCACGTCCACGCCTAAGCGTTACGATTAGTAACACGCACGTTAGCGCTCAACTAATTGACGATGTCAAACAAGCTACGCTTGTCGCTGCGACAACTGTTGGAGCCAAGCAAACTGGCACTATTACCGAACAAGCTGCCTTTATCGGTACCGAGATTGCTAAAAAAGCCAAGAAGGCAAAAATTAACGCTGTTGTATTTGACCGCAACGGACGCCAGTATGCTGGACGTCTAAGTGCGCTAGCCGATGCAGCTCGCAAGGAAGGTTTGGAGTTTTAATATGGCTGAAACAACTGAAACTAAAGCTACACCAGCTGCTCCCGCAGTCGCGCCTCGTTCACCACGTGGTGGCCAGCGCCGCGACAATCGTCGTGACCAGACTCCGGAAGAGCCAAAGCAATTTGAAGAACTAGTCATTAATATCGACCGTGTTTCACGTGTTGTTAAGGGTGGACGTCGCTTCCGATTTAAAGCTCTTGTAGTTGTGGGTGACCGTAAAAGTAAAGTCGGCGTTGGCGTTGCCAAGGGTGCAGACGTTCAAGCGGCTGTTGCCAAAGCGACTGACGTTGCTAAAAAGCACATGATTACCATTCCTATACTTAATGAAACTGTTCCTCATGAAGCTGAAGTCCGATTCTCGGGCGCGCAAGTTTTGCTTAAACCTGCCGCTCCCGGTACCGGTATTATTGCTGGTGGCGTGGTTCGAACTATCATTGGTGTGACTGGTATCCGTAACTTACTGTCTAAATCACTTGGTTCAACTAATAAAGTTAACATTGCTTACGCGACAATCGATGCTTTAAAAAGCATGGTACCTCGTGAAGACTGGCTAAATGCCCCTGTAAAGGCTGCCAAAGCCCAAAAGGAGACAAAATAATGACTAAGTATAACCAACTTGACGTTTCGTCCACACCTGATCGTAAGCGCGTCGGACGAGGTATTTCAGCCGGACAGGGTAAGACTGCCGGACGTGGTACAAAAGGCCAAGGCGCCCGCACGGGTAAAAAACTTGGTGCAATGTTCCAGGGTGGTCAACGACCACTAGCCAAGGCTGTGCCAAAAGCCCGTGGCTTTAAAAGCCTTAAAACCGCTTCACAGGTTGTCTATCTTGACCATTTGAATGCCTTTAAGGGCAAGACCGTCGACAACTTCACTCTTTTTAAAGAGGGTTACATTTCGTCACCTTTCCATTCCGTAAAAGTAATTTTACGTGGCGAGCTAACCGAAAAGGTAAACCTACACGTTAGCGGCGCTAGCAAAAGCGTCCAGGCTGCCATTCTAAAAGCCGGTGGAACTTTTGTAAAAACTGCGGTACCATTGAAGCAGACTACAAAAGAAGCTGAAAAATCCGATAAGTAGTACTTGTTGCATTTCCCTGGAGCATGAATAGTGCCCCAGCGGAGTAGTAATAACTGCTGATAAGTGAGGGTAGAAATAATATGAACTGGAAGACAATTTTTCAATCATTTAAAAATCGCGATATGCAAAAACGCATCGTTATTTTGCTTGGTATTATCGTCGCTTATCGCTTGATGGCGCACATTCCGGTTCCACTGGCCGAACCAACTCAACTTAAAGAGGTAATTAACAGCTTAATTAGCGGTACTGATTTTGGTGGTTTTTTGAACCTACTATCCGGTGGCGCCTTGGCCAGCTTCTCGATTGTTCTGGTTGGTATGAGCCCATTCATTACAGCTTCGATTATTTCTCAGTTACTTACCAAAGCTATTCCAAAGCTTGAAGAGTTACACAAGGATGGTGAGTCGGGTCGTCGCAAGATTAACCAATGGACTCGAATGATAGCTGTACCACTGGCTGTCGTCCAATCAATTGCTTTTATCTACATTCTTCGCCAAACAGTTCTAGCCGGTAATACCACAGTCCTGTCGAGCTCTACGCCTATGGAATGGGTAGTAGCGGTAGCGGCTATGACGGCCGGTTCAATTCTGCTGATGTGGCTGGGTGAGTTAATGACCGAGCAGGGAATTGGCAACGGTATTAGCTTGATTATCTTTGCTGGTATTATTAGCCAGCTACCAACTACTTTGGCTAGCCTTGGTTCATCTCTGTTTGATACGTCCAAGGGTTCACTGGAGGTCTTTAACTGGTTCAGTTTACCGGTTAATCCATTAATGTTTTACGTCACGTTAGGGCTAGGTCTAGTGTCTCTGGCAGTCTTATATTTACTGGTCAAAGTCAACGAAGCCCAGCGTGTTATTACTGTTAACTATGCCAAACGGGTACATGGTAACAGTACTTATGGAGGCATCAAAAGCATTTTGCCGGTTAAGTTAATTGCCGCTGGTGTTATACCGGTGATTTTCGCCGTTGCCTTTTTGTCACTACCCGCCTTTTTAGGCCAAGTCCTAAAGGCTAGTGGAAACGCTTCCTACCAAGACCTTGCTGCTAATCTTATTCTATGGTTTCAGGCACCTAACCCAGGCGCCTTTACGGGCACGGCCTTAGAGGCCTTTATCTATCCAGTCGCATATTTCTTGCTAGTTATTGTCTTTACGTATTTTTACACCGGTATTGTCTTTAACTCTAACGAAATCGCTGAGAACCTTCAAAAGCAAGGTGGCTTTATCGAAGGTGTACGACCAGGTAAAAGTACCGAAGATTACTTGTCGCAAACAGTTAACCGCCTAATCCTCTTTGGATCGCTAGTTCTGGGGTTGATTGCCGTCATGCCGTTCATCGCTGAATATATGCTGTACAATGTAGCCGGTATCTCAAACATGAAGCTGTCCATTGGTGGCACCGGTCTGCTGATTGTTGTCTCGGTGGCATTAGAGGCCCTAAGACAGCTCAATAGCCGCGCACTGATGGTTACTTACGACGATTACTAGAATTAAGTCTGAAGCCTAGCTACAAATATTGACAGCAAATATCCATGCGATATAATAGAAATACATAAATGACGCGGGTTAGATAAACGAGCGTATATTTTCTTGAGATTGTCTGTTTACCTTTGTCTCTCTTTGGTGTATAATCTACTACTGTAACTTATGGTAAGTATTAAGGAAGTCATTAAATTGCAGGGAAAGGTAGTGGAATCACTGCCTAATACGCAATTTAAGGTCGAACTTGAAAACGGCCATAGTATTATCGCTCACATTTCGGGCAAGATGCGCAAGCATTACATCCGACTTGTGCCCGGCGATAAAGTAGAAGTTGAGTTGACCCCCTACGATCTTAGTAAGGGCAGAATCACCTTCCGCTTAAAAGATTAAATTAACGGAAAAGGAGTTTTTGAACGCTTATGAAAGTTCGTGCAAGTGTCAAAAAAATCAGTCCAGATGATCAGTTAGTACGCCGCAAGGGTGTCCTTAGAATCATCAACAAGAAAAAACCTAAGAATAAGCAAAGGCAGGGTTAAGCATGGCTCGAATCGCTGGGGTAACAATCCCCGCTGAAAAGCAAGTGCAGATCGCTTTGACGTACGTATACGGCATCGGTCCACATTTCGCATCGACCATCCTTGCGGCGGCCAATATTGAGCCGACCACTCGGGTGAAAGATCTCACCGAGGCTGAAGAACAACGTATTCGCGAGTTAATCGATACCGGTTATACTGTCGAAGGCGATTTGCAGCGTCAGGTAACAAATAATATCAAGCGTTTAAAGGATGTCGGCGCCTACCGTGGTTTACGCCACAAAGCGGGACTTCCTGTCAACGGCCAACGTACTCGCACGAATGCACGAACTCGTAAGGGTAAAGGTGTGGCTGTGGGCGGAACGCAAAAGAAGGCAGCGTCTAAGACGTAGAAAGGAATAAGATTATGGCAGAACCAAAAACTATATCAACTAGAAAAAAGCAACGCCGATCAGTTCCTTCTGGTCAGCTGCACGTTCAAGCAACGTTTAACAACACGATTGTTACGTTTACCGACAAAAAAGGTGACGTACTGGCTACTTCAAGTGCTGGTGCTACAGGTTTTCGCGGAAGCAAAAAAGGTACAGCCTACGCTGCCCAAGTTGCCGCCGAGAAAGCCGCTGAAACAGTTAAAGGACTTCATGGCGTAAAATCTGTTGACGTATTCGTTAAAGGCGTTGGCCTTGGACGAGACGCCGCAATCCGCGCTATGGGTAGCTTTGATATTGCTGTTGACAGCATTAAAGACGTAACTGGCGTTCCCCATGGTGGTGTCCGTCCACGTAAAGCGAGAAGGGCATAGACTATGGCACGAGATACTTCCCCAATTGTTAAACAGAGCCGCCGAGAGGGTTACGCCCTGCATCCAAAAGCTCACAAGATTATGGCGCGCAAAGCTGGTATTCCAGGTCAGCACGCCGGCGGACGTCAAGGCAAGGCTAGCCTATACCTAACACAACTCCGCGAAAAGCAAAAAGTTCGCCGCACATATGGTCTACTTGAAAAGCAATTTGCCCGACTGATGGTTGAGGCAGGCCGCAAAGAAGGACTAGCTGGTGAAAACTTGCTACAACTTCTTGAACTGCGACTAGATAATGCAATTTACCGCGCAGGATTCGCTGTTTCCCGCCGTGCTGCTCGTCAGCTGGTTGGACATGGTCACTTTATCCTAAACGGCCGACGCGTTGATATTCCATCAATTCGTCTTAAACCTGGTGACGAGATTTCCGTACGTCCAAAAAGCACAAAGTCCGGCTATTTCAGCCAAATGGACGAGGTTATTAAGAACTCCGTTCAAGCACCTCTAAGTTGGCTAAAAAGCGATCAAAAGAAGCTTAAGGTCTCGGTAACAGGTTTACCACTACGTTCAGAGGCAGAACCAGATATCAACGAACAGCTAATCGTCGAGTACTACTCACGTTAAGGGTAAGGAGCCTATATTATGACAAAAGTAATTCACAACCCCGCACTTGCAAACATTGATGAGCATTCAGCTACAAACGCAACATTTTCAATTGAACCCCTACATGCTGGCTATGGCAACACTCTAGGCAACAGCCTACGACGTGTTTTGCTGTCAAGCATCCTAGGTGGAGCAATCGTTGCTTTCCGTATCGAAGGTGTTAGTCACGAATTTACAACCGTACCTGGCGTTAAAGAAGATGTCGTTGACATCATGTTAAACCTGAAAAATGTTTGTTTGAAAGTCCACTCTGACGAGCCAGTCGAGCTTCGCCTAGAGAAAAAAGGCGCTGGCGTCATTACAGCTGGTGACATCAAGACAACCGCTGACGTTGAAGTTATCAACAAAGATCAAGTTATTGCTACAATTGACGATCCAAAGAAATCAATTGTCATGGATCTTGTAGTTGAAGCTGGACGTGGCTACCGAACTATCGAAGAGTCAAGCGTCAGTCGCGTTCACAGCGACATGATTGCCCTTGATGCCGTCTTTAGCCCAGTACTGCGCGTTCGTTTCAAAGTTGACAGCACTCGTGTCGGCCAAGAGACAAACCTAGACAAACTGGCTGTTACAGTCGAGACTGACGGTTCAATCACTCCACGCGAAGCCTTCGAAGAAGCTGCCGCAATTCTAGTCAACCAATACACCGCTCTAGCTGGTTCGACAATCGTCGAAGCCGCTCCTGCGCTTGGACAAAACGACGATGAAGAAGCTAGCGAGCTAAATACCCCAATCGAAGAACTTAACCTGTCCGCCCGTACCGCCAACGCCTTGATTAATAACGATATCCGTACCGTTCACGACCTTGTTACTTTAACCGAACAAGATTTGCGTGAACTTAAGGGCTTCGGATCAAAAGCGCTTGACGAAGTAAAAGATAAACTAGCAGAACTGGAACTTTAGATATGCACCGACACAGTTATAAAGGACGAAAGTTTGGTCGCGAACGCGATCAACGTCGCGCACTACTAAAAGGTTTGGCAACAAGCCTAGTCGAGCATGGCAAAATTGAAACAACTTTGCCAAAAGCTAAAGAATTAGTTCGCTACATTGAAAAAGTTATCACCAAAGCTAAAAAAGGTGATTTGCATAACCGCCGCCAAGTAATTGCCGCGCTTTCAACTCAATCATCTGCTAACAAATTGGTTGACGAAATCGCGCCACAACTAAAGGGTCGCACTAGTGGTCACGTTCGCGTTGAGCGAACCAGGTTGCGAGTTGGTGACGGCGCTCAATTGGCTACTATCGGCTTTGTCGATGAGCTAAAGAGCGTTAGTAAAGAGGAGACCGCGTAATGGTTAATGCAAAAACATATTCACAAAAACCAAGCGAGGTTACTCGCCGCTGGATACTAATCGACGCTTCAAGCGCGCCTTTAGGACGTGTCGCGACTCAGATTGCCAAATACCTTATTGGTAAATACAAACCTACCTACACGCCACACATCGACGCTGGTGACTACGTTGTAGTTATCAACGCTGAAAAGCTGGTTGTAACGGGTGACAAAGAAGATGACAAGATTTATTACCACTACTCAGGATTTCCTGGCGGTATGAGCGACGCGACTTTGTCAGAAGTTCGAGCTAAGTTCCCAGAGCGTATCATTGAAGAAGCTGTTAAAGGTATGATTCCACGCAACAAATTGGCTGCCGAGCGCCTAAAGCGCCTACGTGTCTTTAAGGGCGAGGATCATTCTCACACAGCTCAGACTCCAGAGAAAGTTGAGGTTAAATAATAATGGCTGATTCTAAATATTTTTACGGTCTTGGTCGACGCAAAAGCGCAACTGCTTCGGCTCGTCTTTACGCTGGAAAAGGTAAGATTACCATTAACGACAAGCCAGCCAGTGAATACTTCAGCGAGAATAAAACTCACGTTGCAGAAATTACTGACCCGCTAGCTCTAGTTAACAAGCAAAAAGACTTCGATATTACCGTCCTTGTAAAGGGTGGCGGTATTGCTGGACAAGTCGACGCGATTAAACTTGCGATTGCCAAAGCTTTGACAGTTGGTCATTCTGACCTTCGTTCAACGCTTAAAAAAGCTGAGTTTTTGAAGCGTGACTCACGCGAGAAAGAACGCAAGAAATACGGTCTTCGTTCCGCCCGCAAGCGCGAGCAATTCTCGAAGCGTTAATATTTTAACGCAACCAATCAAAAATACCGTCACTATGGCGGTGTTTTTGATTGCCAATTAGTTATGCCTGCTATACTAACGACATGAGTATAATACAAGATATAATTGGTTTTTTCGAAAATTTAACAGGCAATACAGATATCAGCGGAGTAATTGATGCCGCGACGACCGCTAAAGACGACGTTGTTACAACAGTTACGGACGCCACGCAGGGCGTCGTTGATTCCAAAGACGCCATTGTTGACTCAATCCCAAAACTTAAATAAATAATATGGTTCGTCGTCTCACCACTACTGATGTATAATGATAAAGACTATGAGTAAACCTGTAATCTTAACTGGTATCCGCGCTAATAATGATTTAACAATCGGTAATTATTTTGGTGGAATCTTGCCGATGATTGATATGGCCAAATCTAAATCTGATGAATATCAGATTAATATGTTTATTCCTGATTTACACAGCTTTACGACACCAATTGACCATTCAAAGCTATACGGTCAGATTTTACACACCGCTAGGCTGTTTGTCGCCGCTGGCTTGCCACTTGATAACCCGAACATCTATTTGTACCGCCAAAGCCAGATATCGGCCCACAGCGAGTTAACTCTGATTCTTAATTGCTTTACTGGATTTGGCGAAATGAGTCGCATGACGCAGTTTAAAGATAAGGCGGGTCTAGGTTCTGTGTTTAATACTGTCGAGGGAGCAATTAAGCCGTCGGTAAGGTCTATTCTTGAAAGTAACGACCCAGACATTATAAAGCTTCAGAAAATAGGGATGTATTTTGACGGTCATCTATTTGGTGAAAAAGAAACAGCGGCAACGGTTGGCTTATTTGATTATCCGATTCTAATGGCATCTGATATTTTGCTTTACAACGCGAAGTACATTCCAGTTGGCGATGACCAGTCTCAACACCTTGAATTCACCCGCGATATTGCAGAGCGAATGAATAACAAATTCGGTGAAATCTTTACTATTCCCGAAGCCGTCAAGGACCAACACGAATTCTTCGGTAAAGACCAAGGCCTGCGAATTAAAGATCTGATTGATCCCACCAAGAAAATGAGCAAAAGCGACGATTCTGAGCGAGGCGTAATATTCTTGGGTGATGACCCAGCTACAGCTGCCAAAAAAGTTATGGGCGCTACTACAGACAATGTTGGAGTAATTCACCTAGACAGAGACAACCAGCCCGGTATTAGTAATCTACTTGAGATACTTTCATTGCTACAAGGTAGGGCCTTGCAAGAGGTTTTATCGGAGTTTGAAGGTCAGACCAGCTATGGTGACTTTAAGGCTGTTGTAGCAGGTGAAGTCGAGAAGTTCTTGACATCTTTCCAGCAGAAATTAGCTGAAGTTGACGATGCCATTGTTATCGCAAAATTGGAACAATCAGAGCGTGACCTGCGACCGGTTGCGGATGCAACCTTGCTACGGGTTCAACAGGCCGTCGGACTGCGACCAAAGGATAACTAATGGTTAAAGTCGCTAGTAATGATATCATCGCGATTCTGCGCAAATTTGAAGTTGCCGGCGACGAAAACGTGCCTCGCCACGTTTCGATGCTTAATATCAGCAACCCAACCGTCACCAGCACTCTGGTAGGTTTCCGTTTCGCTAAAAACCAGTATTATATATTGTTCGACGATACAGCCGAAGATGACATTGATTTTGTAATGGATCAGATAAAATCCGACAAACAAGATGTTATCGGCGATGTCATCGAAAATCCGCGCGACAACAACACGTCATACGCGTTGCCGTATAAAGGCAAACAGGTGTATCTATTTGCGGTCAAATCGCCCAAAACGCGCTTAGACCTGGAACTAGCCGAGCGCTTTCCTGACATTTCGCGCAGTACTTGGCAAAAACACATCAAAGCTGGCCACGTTAGCGTCAACGATGAGGTTCAGACATCTCCAAAGCAAGATATAATTAAGTCCGACTCAATCTCCGTAAATATACCCGACGCAATTGATTTCAGCAAATCAACGCTACCAATAGTCTTCATCGACGACAATGTTATTGTCATCAACAAACCAATCGGTGTTTTGTCACACAGCAAAGGCGCCATGAACGACGAGTTTACTGTTGCCAGCTTCTTCAGCCGTTACTGTGACTATAACGCCGATACTAACCGTCCAGGCATCGTTCACCGACTTGACCGCGACACTAGTGGCATCATGATTGGCGCCCGTAATGCCGAGACCGCCACGTTACTACAAAAGCAATTTGCTGACCGCCGCACCAAAAAGACCTACCTAGCGATTGTTGACGGTGTTCCAAAACTACCAAAAGCCCAGATTGATCTGCCAATTGGCCGCAATCCATCCGCGCCCAGTACCTTTAAAGTTGACGTTAAGGGCAAGCCCGCGTTAACAAGATACGAAGTGATTGCCGAAGACGGCAAAAACGCCCTAGTTAAACTATATCCACGCACCGGCCGAACACATCAGTTGCGCGTTCACATGAAGTATCTCAGTACTCCGATTATGGGCGACAAAGTTTACGGCAAACCAGCTGACCGCCTGTATCTGCACGCCGCCAGCCTTGAAATAACTATCCCAATTAGCGACAGGCGAACCTTTGAAGCCCCAATTCCCAAAGAATTTACTGATAAATTTCCGCAGGCAAAATAGTTATGACAAAACCTCTAATCAATAAGGCGAGCGAACTGACGCTAACGTTACTGATGAAAGATTTGCCGCAAGCGTTACTGCTGACTGGGCCAGTTGGTATCGGTTTAAGTACGATTGCTAAGTATATAGGTTCAGAAGTCGGCAATGTCACCTTGACAGTTTTACCCGAAAAGGACGAGAAAGTTGATATCGACAAAGGTGTGATTAGCGTTGATAGTATTCGGCGCTTATATACCCAGACCAGATCAATTCAGACAGGTAAGCTGATTATCATCATTGATTACGCGGAGAGAATGGGGCGCCAAGCGCAAAATGCCTTCCTAAAGCTACTAGAAGAGCCTGGAGAGGGCATCTACTTCATTTTGGCCACTCATACCCCTTCGCGACTACTGCCAACTGTATCGTCGCGTGCGCAGTCGCTAGAACTTCGGCCCATATCGCAGAAACAAACAGAGGTGTTCCTAGACAACCTAGGCGTTACAGCTGTGAAAAAACGAGCACAACTACTGTTTATGGCCAGTGGCTTGCCGGCCGAGATGGTCAGACTCGCCCAAGATGATGAATATTTTGAGTCCAGGGCGACGATTATGCGTGATGCTAGGGATTTGCTACAGGGGACGACCTATAAAAAACTACTGGTCGCCAATTCGTACAAAGATGACCGCGAAGCCGTTCTGACACTTCTGATTGACGCCTCGCACATCTTAAAACGCAGTATCAGCGATAAGCCACAGGAAAGTCTGGTCGCCCAGATTAACGCTTTGCTTTATGCCTATCAACAGATACAGGCCAATGGTAATATCCGCCTCTGTCTAGCACGGCTTGTGTTATAATATAAGGAAATGTTAGGTCTTATTGTTATTGTACTTCTTGGTGGTTGGACTATTTACCAGCGCCAGACTCTTGCAGAGGTAGAGGCTGATTTGCCGACTAAACTATCAGAAAAACTTACTCAGCTTTGGACGATTGCGCAGGAATCTATTCAGACCAAGAAATACCTGCGTGCCGAGAAGGCACTACTGACGATTTTGCGCGTTGATGAGCGTAACGCCAGCGCCTACAACCGTCTGGGTATTTTGTATGCTAAACAGCAGGCCTACAAAGACGCCGTTGAGTGTTTTGAGATTGCGCAGTCACTAGAACCTAGTGCCAGCAGCCTTCATAACGTCGGTTTAATCTATTTCGAGACAGGCCACTTCGAGAAGGCAGCTCTAGCCTTCGAACAAGCCTTATCTATGGATAACGAACTGGCATCACGACACATTGCTTACGCCAAAGTTCAGGAAAAGTTAGGCAATGACCGCAAGATGATTGAAGCCTTAGAAAAAGCAGTCGAGCTGGATCCAATTCCACAAACGCTTAATATTCTAGCTGATGCTTACGACCGCACAGGTCGATCAGAGCTGGCTATGACATTGCGCGAAAAATCAGCCAAAATGATTATTCCTCAAGAACCTCCAAAGCGCGTCAAACAGCCTCGCCGCGTAATAATGTAGACTTGACTGTTCTGCAAGTTGTATTTATACTTCCTCTATATTTGGAGGAATTTTTCTATGGATAAAGGTGAGCATAAAGTCAGTTCTGTACGTCAGAAAGAGGCTGAGTTGTTAGAACAACAAAGAGCGCATGTGAAATCTTTTGAAGAGTTTGAAACACTAGGTCTAGACTTGAACGTTCTAATAGGAATCTTTGGTACTGGCGTATTACGATCTGATATGCGCGAAAGTCACGTTGTGCTTGACCTTGTTAAAAAACTTTACGCAGCTTTTAGTGGTGATAACAAATACGCCGCCGTTCTATGTACTGTTGACCAAATGGTACCTGGATTTCATGGATTCGGAGGGCCCGAAGAATATGAAAGAAAAGCCGTGCTACGCCTGTATTCTGGCGTCCTAAGCCCCGACCAGATTACCTACATACCCAAACCATCAAGCGAAATAGGCTCACCGGAGGTAGTCATTGAGGCGCCTAGCACTACAATTTATCCAGATGGCGAAAGGCAAGCTACGTTCGCGCCTAGCACATTGCTCTCTGTTGATTCAAAATATAGCCAACGAATACCAGTTTGGCTTGACGGTAGCTACATGAATTGGATGGAAAGCCGAGCTCAAATACAAATCTTTGGAGCAAAGGACCCGGGAAGCCTATTCGAGAAAGCAGACGTATATATGAGAGCTACGACATCCTCAAACACGCGCGGAGTTCAGTATGGCGTTTACAGCGCCCTCAATGACTGGGTAATAGAACAAGTCCAAGAGACACCTGAGGCTTAGTAGATAGTCTTTCCGGCTGGAGGTAGGGCATCGCAATCATAGATTGGTTAGGACAGCGCTTCGCTTCACAAAATCAAAGTAAATAGCCACGACCTTACGGTGTGGCTATTTACTTTGGTGCTGGAGGTAGGACTCGAACCTACGGAGCCTTACGGCGGGAGATTTACAGTCTCCTGTGATTGCCACTACACGACTCCAGCATGTGGAGCCGCCTTTCGGACTCGAACCGAAGACCTGCTGTTTACAAAACAGCTGCTCTAGCCAACTGAGCTAAGGCGGCATAAACTAATCTGTAAAGATACTCAACTATTCTATCTGATAACTGGTAGGTTTTCAAGATAACCATGGAGCCACGACTGGGATTCGAACCCAGGACCTCATCCTTACCATGGATGCGCTCTACCAACTGAGCTATCGCGGCGTACCTTGGTAGATTTTAACATACAGACCCCAACCTGGGCAATCAGCTGATATAATGAATATATGGCAACATTTAGTTTTGATATAGTTTCCGAATATGACAAGGCCGAGATGAATAACGTCTTCGCGCTAACCCAAAAAGAGATAACTGGTCGTTATGATTTTAAAGGTACGCCGGCCGAAATTGACTGGCTGGGCGATAAACTTGGTTTCAAGATTATCGGCGCTAATGAATGGCAAATTGAAAGTATTATAGATATCGTTCGCAAAAAGTTAGCGTCACGCGGCCTCAGCAGTAAAGTGCTGGATTTATCTAAAACTATTACAACCAGTAACCTTAAGGCTACTCAGGAGGTTCCTTTTATCGCTGGTTTAGACCAGGACAAAGCCAAAAAGATTACCAAACTCATCCGTGACGAATTATCAAAACTCAAGACCCAGATTCAAGGTGAAGCCGTCCGCGTAACCGGTGGCAGCAAGGACGATTTGCAAAACGCCATGCAACTTATTCGTGGCGCTGATTTTGACTTTCCGGTTACATTTAATAATTACCGCTAAGCGGGTTGCGTGAGTTGTCTTTTTTTGCTATAATCTACCTCTGATAGACGACAGATTAGCCGTAAAGCTAAAAGGAAACATATGGCAAAGAAGAATACTAAGCGCAAAATAATTGGATTAGTCAGTGATTTAAGCGGTCACCGTAGTTATTACACGTCAAAAAACGTTCAAAACACGACCGAAAAAATCTCGCTGAAAAAATATGACCCAATTGCGCGCAAACACGCTACTTACACCGAGACCAAGAAAAGTCTTGGCCGTAACGAAATCAAACCTCGTAAGGGCTAATCCTTTATTCTAGCCACTAAATACTCTCCGTCATGGAGAGTATTTTTAGTCGGTCTTTGAGATGGGCTGGTCTAGGTGTTTAGCCAACCACAGGCCATTCTTTAACATCGTGTCCAGTAGGCGTATTGTCACCAATTGGTTATCTGCATAAATATATAAAGAGCCTTCATAAACTTCGACCGAAAGTGGCCAAAAATGAGCGGCAATAACCTTGGTAACATCGGCCGTAAAATAACGCTCGGTCTGAATAAAGTGCGACGGCAAAGCAAATAAGCTATAGCGACTAATAAAATCCACGCTGTAAGGTTTAAAGGTACCTAACGGCACCGCTTGCATTGAGGCGTGGGTTGTAAACAGTTTTGAATAAGCCGAATTCTTGTGGTCATGGGCGCCCATGAAAATATGCGGTATATCTGACCTCTGCTTTAAGTCGATTTCAAATATTAACCATGCGTGAGTACGCAGTAGTCCAGCGGCATCCTCGGTGACGTCAACCCGATTTACCATTCTAACGTCATAGCCGTCGCATGTTCCAACTGCGTAGTGCTCATCTTGATGTTGAGCTGAAGCGGTTAAGCCTCTAACTATATGGTGGTCATCATGATGCTGGTCAACTGACCCAAAATAAATCAAACCAACCTTTTCGCAGAAGTTTTTAATGGCTATTCTTCGCTTACGATTAGCAATATTGTTGCGACTAATAACTTTTCTGTAGACGCCCTTTACCTTGTTGTGCAGATGATGAATCATAGTTACTCTCTATCCGTAATCATATCTAGTAGGGTCGTTATATATTCGGCGTGCGTCCAAGTCAGAGGGGCAGGGGATATAATATCATGACTAACTGGATCGATTTGTTCAGACATCATACCGGTAGTAAGGGCGCTAGCCTTAACCCAATCAATAATCTTCAAAGCGTCGGTATTCTGCTTATTCTCGATATAATATTGAGCCAACCACATAGACGTAATAAACCACAGATTGCCTGTAATCGAGTTATTTGAGCGTCGATAATCATCGTTTTCATATCGTGGCAATCCTGGCGCGCCGTTATTAATACCAAATATCTCTTTGACTGTCTCGATTGAAGTTTTAATCTCGTTACTATCTGGTAGAAACAACCCAAACATAAAAGCGCCAAAAACACTTGAGCAATCAATTGTTGCGTCCTTGATTATTTCACCATCAACCACATTTAAACCCTTATACATAGATTTACGTTCATTATTGTAAAGGTGTTTATGGGCGGCGGTTTGTATATCATCAGCGGCAGCTCGCCACCTAACGGCGTTATCTGGGTCGTCGGCTTTATCGGCCAGTTCAGAAGCGGCAACTAAGGCGGCATAGACTACCGATACCGTGTAGGTCGTCGTCATAAAAATCTGTTCCCACAAATCATAACTTGGTTTAGGTAGTCCGGTTGATTCGTCAACGTACTCCGTCATATAATTCGCCATCGGTACTACCATGCTGTCATAAAAATCTCTCATAAGATTAATATCTGGATGCATGGCGTAATACTGCGCGAATACAAATAATGTCAGCGCGGTTTCGTCTTCTTGGATAGGCGGTGCTACGATTTTGCCATGTAGGTATGGATGCCAACTGCTTCCCTGGGCACCATCAGCGCGAAATTTGTGCATCAGATATCCGTTTGGATGCAGTACACTCTTACAAAACTCAAAAAAACGGTACGGTTCATCTTTATAACCAAGTCTGATTAAGGGCCACAGCGCAAAAGCGCCGTCTCGTGGCCAACAGTAGGCATAGGCATCACGCGAATAATTAAGCATTGATGTATCTGTGCTGGCAATCACAGCGCCACGCTTATCAATCTGTGATTTTAGTATCATCATGCTATTAAGGAAAAGGTTCCTGTGACTAGGTTCAATTTTATCTAGTACCGCCATAGCTGGCTGTAACCAGGCTGTCCACCACTGCGCTGTCTGGTGCATGCGGTCGATTAAACCATCATCTGTTAATTGTTTGTGAATAAAGATAGCTTCTCTAGTAGACTTACCAGCGGCAATCCAATAATGAACCCGTTTTGAGCTGTGAGCTGGTATATCAAGTTTAAACCTCAGCACCGAATCAACGCGGCCATGTTCGACGCTACCCATACTTAATTCGCCGTCATCAGCGTCGCGATACGACCCCTCGTGACCCTCAATTCCGAACAAACCAATAGTATGTTGGTCAAATGGCTGATTGTCTTGACTGCCTGACACTATAAAAGCTCGTCTGCCACGATAGTGTAAAATCGCGTTACTGTCTGGTAAATACTGGCACGTATCAGTATTGCTACGCGAATCACCAATCGCGAAAGCTTGGTGCATAAATAAACGGATATCGCGCGGGTGGTCCCAGAGGTTAATGACGTGAATATTGCGTAGCAGTGCACTAATTTTGGAATCCACGCAGTCATCCATCTCTAACATGATGCCCAATCGTTCGTTTTTGGCAACCGTATGACCAATCAGTGAACTATGCGGATATGAAAAGCTAAACGACCAGGTGTTATCATTATCCAGCCAACTAATTGCACCGTCGGTCCATATTCCAATCTTGTGACGCAAATCTTGACCCGCTGAATGGTTTTCAAACCCAACATATGGATAATAAAAGTCATGAACTAGGCCGAACCCATTCAGACCAACATGTAATTCGCCGTTACTAAGAACGATTTGCCTAGCCATTTAAACTTCCCGTACCGTGATAATGATGCAATCGCCACCTAATGTCGCGCACGGCATTAATATAAAACAGAAAAGCGTCGTAAGGTGATTCATAGGGGCTAAAGTAGGCATGAACGTCACCGTCGGTAAACCATTTTGTACACATGTAATAAACGTGGTCAGAGGTTTGAAGTTTACGCCAGTCGGCGATTAATTCCAAGTCGTCTGTGCGCATTACGTCGTGTTCTAGCGCGTAAAGATGTCGCAAAGCTTCCTGTTGCATGCTGTTTCCCAGCCAGGCAGTCAAATCACGCTCAGTGTCGGCCCACGTCACGGTGTTAGGCATACTCAGCTCACCAACCGGCGGAATGGCCTCAATCGCCTCAGAAACAGTATAAAACGTATTGCTGTCGTCTTTCAGCCAATCACCAACAAAAGCATCAAAGAAGTCAAATATACCAGTATCAGCCCATTGATGTTCGCCAAAAGTTTCGTAATCCATAAACAAATTAACTAGTGGTTGGTCGCCAGCCGAAGCGTTTACCCAAGAGTTATACTTATCAGCTGTTAGGGGCCATTCGGTCCATGACTTATTACTAAACCTAAAGGCCAGGTCGTCACTAAGGTGATAGTTCTTAAGTAGTAAGCTAATATTTTCGGTACCAGCTGGGCGATAAACCGTATTTGGACTGCGCCATTCCAAAATTGGGTCCCAGCCCTCGGCTAGGATTCCCTTAAACCCGTAGCCTTCGGCCCATTTGCCTAGTTCGTTGTTGTAGGCCAACTCGGTATTTCTAAAGACTTTGGTTTCAGTGCCAAACAACTCGCGTATTTTAGTTCGGTGCATTTCAACCTGGCGTTCAAACTCCTGCCGGCTGTAAAAGAAAGCTAACGAGTGATAGTAGGTTTCGGATACAATCTCAACTCGGCCAGTTGCAACCATGCGTCTGAAACTCTCAATTACATCTGGCGCCCACATCTCGGCTTGTTCCAAAAAAGTGCCAGTTATACTTAGTGATACCTTGAAATCAGGGTACTGGACTAGAAGTTTTTCTAGTAGTGAGTTCATTGGTCGATATGATTTGTCGGCAACTTTTCGAAGAACTCTTTCATTATTTCGGTCGTTGTCATAATTTGGCTCGGCAAAATAGTCGTGTTTATTAGCAGTGTCAAAAACGCTGTATTGACGTACTCTAAAGGGCTGGTGAACATGCAAATACAAAACTATGCCACGTTTACTCATAACGTAGCTCCTGCAAGCGTCGAATTATAGATATTCAAACACTTAGTAGCAACATCATGCCAAGAGATGCGGTCATACTCTTGATGAACATTTTGCTTAAGGCTTTGCTGCAAAGCTGGTGAGGCGGCAATACCGACCATTTGGTCAGCTAAGCGTTCGATGTCCCAGAAATCATATCGAAAGATGCTTTTTAAGACTTCACCAACACCGGACTGTTTAGTAATAATCAGGGCGTTATCGTGATGAGCGGCTTCAAGCGCCGTCAATCCGAATGGTTCGCTAACCGAACTCATGACAAAGATATCAGATACGCTGTAAGCATCGCGCCACTGTTTGCCACGAACAAAGCCAGTAAAGAACACTTTGTCGGCGATGCCCAATTCAGCCGCAAGCGCAATCAATTCATCGCGTTGCTCGCCACTACCAGCCAGTAAAAAGGCAAATTTGTCGTATTTTTCGCTAGCTCTGGCGGCGGCTTTCATAAAGTGCGTCAAGCCTTTTTGAACCGTAAAACGGGTAATTGTTGATACAATTGTGTAACCCTCGTCCTTTAGCGCTTCAAGATAGGCATAGGTGCGAAGGTCATATTGGTAGCCATCATTAAAGTCAGTAACATCAATTGCGTTGTGAACGACCTCTATTTTATCCTCTGAAATACCATATTTCTGCATAATAATACTTTTAGTGATATTGCTAACCGCGATAATTCGGTCTGCCATCATCAAACCTTGCTGTTCAATCTCGTGAACCAGAGGATTACCCATTTCAGACCCTGAACGATCAAATTCGGTAGCGTGGACATGTACGATAAGTGGGGCATTGGTAAGTTCTTTGGCACGAATACCAGCTTCCATAGTCAACCAGTCGTGAGCATGAATAGCATCCGGAACAGATACGGTAACTAGGTTTTCGACAAACTTTACGTAGCGTTTTTGAACACCGCGCATATCTTTAAGGTCATTAATATCAGCATCAGACAACTTAGCATCAATAACTGCCTTGCTGTCATACGCGCCCAGGCCATACCTTTCCAGCGGTGTTAGTTCGGTGGCGCTGTGAATAGTCATAAAATCAATTTGCGGATGTTCTGCCCGGTAGGGGACAACAAAATCGATGCTGGCGCCTTGCATAGCTAGAGCCTTTGACATCTGATAACAAGCTACTCCAAGGCCGCCGCTGTTATGTGGAGGAAGCTCCCACCCGAGCATCAATATGTTCATACAAGCTTATTAACGATTAACCAGGTATGGTTAGCCGGCCACTCCTTATTTTAATTTTCACGCGTTTTCACAGCTAATTATAGACACACGCTTATGCTTTTACAACCTCTTGAGCCATTAATATTAAACGTTGTAACAAAAGTCACGTATTTAGCTGATGCAAGGCACTTTATAGATATGACTTCATCTGATACAATACGTGATGTCAAGGGGCATAGTACAACGGTTAGTATGTGGGTCTCCAAAACCTAAGATCGTGGTTCGATTCCACGTGCCCCTGCCAAGCATAAGCAGTATGAAAAAGTCTCCAATTTGGAGGCTTTTTGCTATAGTAAAAAGATGATGATTCCTGAGATTCGCATACAGAGCTCGATGTTACTTTTCAATAGCATTTCAGAAAATGAAAAAAAGGCATGGACGAGCGACATAAGCCAGGAGGTGATAACGTTTCCGGAAATCGAAGCTTACACCATTGAACTTCAAGAAGCGTGGGAAAAGCATGGTCGAGAAATACTAGAAGCCATGGTTAATCTATACGGTGTTGAATTTAGAAAGAATATAATTGACGTATACGTGGCCCCATGGAACAAATCCATCAGTAATCCACTCATCTTAAACCCTAGTCGGCTACCAGAAATTCATATCGAAACCGTGATACACGAGCTTCTGCACGTACTGTTCACCGACAATACGTCCTTTTCTATGCATGACAAAAATCAAGAAACCAAGCTTATAGACGAGTGGCGATCGATGTTTGGAAGTGACCTTGAATGGAAGACGCTAGTTCATATACCAGTTCACGGCGGATTGAAGGCGATTTTCTTAGATACACTAAACGCTCCAGAAAGACTGGAGCGTGACATACTCCGTCATCAGAACAACCCTGACTACAAAAAGGCATGGGAGTATGTTGAAGAGAATGACTACAACGTCATAAATAAGCAGCTTAAAGATCTTTACAAAGGCCTTGCAAAATAGTTCGACACTAATCACTTGTAATCTAGTGCGCTAATAAGGTTAGCGTGCTTATAGATTCATTATCTAGACCCTTTAACTATACTAAACTGCCACACACGCTCTGACTTAGAGAGGCTTATAATACTGAGGTTTCAAAACCGAATTATTACGCATATGTTAGAGGCAATGTATGAACAATCTACGATTCCGAAAAACCTGGCGACGCTACAGCCCATGAGCATAAATTATAGTAATATCAAGGACTTTCGATTATTCCGACAAACACCATACTATATTGACATATATACTCTTTTGTGGTACAGTGTATTTATGACGAAATCGCCTGAAAGTATACTTGCTACCGCTCCAAACGTGGGTCTATAGGGTATATGCATGGGCAGGAAAGATCGTTCCGTAATGCGGAGCACAAATATAACCTACTAGAAGTGTGCGACGTTCCTGTGCCTCAGTCGCACCGCGGAACGGGCATTAACCCAAATATGGATGCATTATTTAACACGGGAATCACTGAACGCGTCGTGTCAACACCGTCTTCACGATTGTCGCTCAGGGACTTTAACCCTATTCTTCCCGATGAGACAGCCAACCTATTTGGCTACCAGCTTCTGAGCCGGGGTAGAAACTTTATGGATGCTAGAATGTATACCGATCCAAGTGGCAGGCCAGGAGCCGAATTTGCCTTGTGCGCGGCCCTTGGAGCAGACGAGAGCGCAGCGCTACTTGAAAAAGTACGCGCTAATCCTCTACTAGTTCGACAACTTAGTACTTTTTGTCTACGAGAAGTGTTCCAACTTCCAGAATCAGTCGTTAAACCTGTAGACTACGACCGTCTCGATACCGTCTCTAGCGCTATAGCGCTGACAAGTCATCCTGAATTAGTTGAACCAGAAGAAATATTGCCCTTACGCTAACAATAGGTGCGAGGATTAACTGGCATTCGGGTGTTCGATTCCACGTGCCCCTGCCAAGACATGAAGTCGACAATACGTCGACTTTTTGTTTTGAAATGCTTATGCTTTTCTTCGCAAAGAAGCTTCTTTCTTATCGCTTGTACATATGTCGCATACGTTATAATAAGCTTAGGAGAGAATATGCCTGAACAAAACCCAAAGACACTTGAACTAGTAGAACCAACTGACCGAATACTCAATACAGTAGCCTTTGAGGTAGGGCGAGGCGAGATAGAATCACCTTTTATACAGGGTGTGATCGATCGAATGCTCGAGCTAGCAGCCGGAAAAGGCCACAGCAAACATGATTCAAGACAAATGGTAGGCTTAGCCGCTATGCAACTTGGTGTAGATAAACGCATAATTGCTATTGACGTTACTGCTGATGGCTCAAACAAATCACAAGACCTGCATATTCTAATTAACCCAAGGGTAACTAAACAATCCGATAAGCTAATTCCGGGACGCGAAGCTTGCTGGTCATGCGGAAATATATGCGGTAACGTCGATCGCGCTACTAGTATTAATTTAGAGGCTGTTGACCGAACAGGCGCCAAGGTTGAATACAAGTTCTTGGATTTCGTTGCCCGCATAGCACAGCATGAGACAGACCATCTTGAGGGTATAAGATTCCCTGATCGCATACCATCAAATGAACCCGAGCGTCTACATACTGTTCTTCCTTCTGAATTCCCTGAGTATAGGATCAAATGGGCGAATTGGAGTAATATTTGCCCTCGCGAGAAATGGGAAGACATGAAATCTGGTATCGCGGAATAGCTACTATCCACTTTATTTACCTTCCTTTGAAATACTTATTACACCACAATAGGTTTGGTAATCGTCCCTCAGCCCCTGCTAGTTACTGTCTACAGCGCAGCAATACTGTTTGCATATTTATAATATAAAGTCGGTGGTATATCTTACTAATATATTTACTGTAGTTTTGTTACAACCCAGGCATGGGCGGCATCACAGGTAAGAAAGCTTTGATTGCATCATGAATTCGCTGCTGCCTACTAAGGTCCATACCGGCAAGTACTAGTAGTGCATCCGTTCGTTTACCGTAAAAAGTACTACTTACTCCACCCTCAACCAACCAGAACATAAATATTTCTGCAAACCACTCCAATTGATTATGAAAACCATATATATTTAGGTTCTTAAGATAATGAGAGCTAGGCGCAGCCGCCTGCCATACCGTCCAGTCTTTGAAGGCTTCATCGAAAAGATTCGAAAGTGGTCCCGTTCCAGTGAGGGTGTTGATAGAGCCGTCGGCTAGATCTTTGCCCCACAGACGATGGTAGGCTGCATCCACGTAGTGGCCAAACTCGTGCACCAGTAGTCCCCATGGCGTACCATCTGTACCATCTCCACTACTCTGCAGTATACCGAGTATGCGTGGGGCTGCGTCACCAGCAACACCATTTGATAACGAGAGGCCACTCCACTCAAGACTAGTATAAGTGGCTAATCCGTATATAGTCTGTGAAGAGCCGAGATATATGCGCAGCCCACGGTTCGTGCCAGGAAAGGGTAATGTGAATGCATCTCTGATAGGCTGAGGTATGGCGCTCCAGCCCGCTACTACTGACGCGCGAACGCTACTTCGAGACCATTCTCCACTATCTTCTACCCAACCATTGATTGAGCTTGGTAGTGGTACTCGCGTTGGTATAGTCGAAGGCTCTATGAGCATACTATGCCCACTTCCACCAGGCCTGCACCGTTAAATCAGCGGGGGTCGTGTTTGAACCGCCAGAGGTTGCCACCGAAAGTATATCGACGGTTAATATATCCCCAGCATACAGGGTCTGGTCAGGGGTAATATCTTGGTCGACAGTTGGTGCCGATGCGGTGATAGTAGCTTGGCCGGCCAGTAATCCGTTTACTCGGATTGCTATAGCAACAGATAAGGCAGAGTCATTCAGCGAAAACGTACCGATACTTACGCTAATGCGGGCCAGTGCGGCGCTTCGACCAGTATTTGGAATAATGGCGCGGGCTTGTCCTGTTCGCACAGTTAGTGCACCAGAGAATAGCCAGTCAAACGACCGTATATCACTTGGCAGGTACGCTGCCGGTAGTTTTCCGGAGGAATCTAGTGTTGGTACGCGAAATTGATTACTTGCCATAGGTATATTTCCTTAATTACGTTTAGGCGCCCACCGTTAGCGTTGCGACATTTGAGGTAACCGACCCACTGCCGTTCGTGACCACACATCGATATTTGGTTCCATTATCGCTCGCAGACAGAAGATTAGGGTGAAGAGTGCCTCCGTATGAAGGAGTAACCGCAGCATTTCCCCAG